>JAAUXT010072515.1_pt1 | contig 40844 bp, 34 predicted proteins | sample 7278171 | NCBI WGS metagenome assembly JAAUXT01 (sample SAMN14350112, study PRJNA611818) | marine sediment metagenome | isolation source: surface marine sediment (1.8m) | place: French Polynesia: Moorea | collected 2018-08
TATTTTGGTTATATGTGGATATTGTTCTGAAACAATGTGTAAAAGTTCCGTTTGGTTAAATTTGTTCCATTTGCATGTGTGCTAAATGAGTTCCCAAATTGTGAATGTTGTGAAAAAGTAAGAATTTTTGACAAAACAAAGTGAGTGAAATCAGAGTGAGCGAAATCAGAGTGAGCGAAATCAGAGTGAGTGAAATCAGAATTTCCTCAAATCACCATGAGCTCCATGGAGCTATTTTTGCAGGATGGGGGATTCCATCATTAAGCCTGACCTGTGACTGGTGACTGTACCTGTCTTTTTGGAAACATGTTTTGAACATTTTTCACCTTGGAAGTGTGGGTCCTCTTGGTGGGCAGACGAGTGGTGTCCAACACACACAAAGAAACATGTTTTGAAAATAAGGAGAGGTCCATTTGTTTGAAACAATTTCCACAACTATTCCTGGAAACTCTTTGGAAAATGTGATCGCAATCACGGCGATTGCGGGTCTTTGACAAGGTCTCAGTTTTGGACATTTGACGCGAGGACAAAAGGACTCAATAGGGACCTCTTCGAAGCCTGAGTTGGAGCTGACCGGTTTGAATCTGCCGTCAGCATGAAATTCTTCGTGGTTCACTGAAGATGTCGACGGTTTCTGTGCGACGGTTCACACCCATGGCATCGACCATGAACGGAAAAAAAAGTTGGCAGTAAATTGCTTTTCTTGGCAGGGAAAAGGAGAAAATGTGAAAAATTCAATCCTATATTTGCTGGCTTCCATGACTTGAGGAGGGGCCGCTGCAACCGTTTGCCAAATGGCAAAATCGATGTATGGATTTTTATCCTGTGTCATGTGGAGAGAAAATTGATTCACGAAATATATGACAGTGTGTTCAGAAGTGTAGGGAAAAGTCAGAACCCAAGACATGCTACTCTGTGAATGCTTTGGTGCCTGATGCCGTCCGGCAAACAAATGGGGGAAAAGCCGTGTTGATCGTGGTGTTCGGAAGCAGCTCGCGCTGCAGTGAAGCGGGAGCTCAGCTATTCAGGAGGCTGCTCATCCCTCTGATTGAACCACTACGCCGAGTCCTCATTTCAAATGTCATAAATCACCATCAACAACTCGTTGGAAAAGAACAAAAGCCGAGTTGCTGGTGATCCATCTGGATCTTCTTTCCCCCGGTATTTTTTCTTGTGTGAGATTGCAAAATGAGAATCCTCTTCTGCACGATGTCTATGAAGAGACGCCGTGTTCAGGTTGACTTTTCCCGTGGACATGCCATGTCGAACTCGTATTTCATGAAGCTCTACGTGAGTAAACCGTAGACCATCAGCATGAGTGTCTGGTGCGGACGCGTCTTCAATGTTGCACGACGGTCTCCGTCGGTGTCTGCATCTCCACGGATGCAAGTCGAGTACGATCCATCTGCGCTGGACGCGAGTCAAAACTGAGATGGATGGCGACATTCAGCCCCGATGAAAGTGAGTGATCGGCTCAGACGGAGACCTGCCCATCTGTGAAATTTTTGAAGTTTGTCCAGGAACTTGGAATGAAGACACTGCGAGCATTTAGAAGACTTGTTGAGCAGATCAGGGTTGTGAGCAACTCTGGATGAGAAGACAGAGCAGATCTCGTGTCTTTTGAACGATTGATCTGTCCAGGCAAGGACGCGGATTGAGCGGATTGTCGTCACTCTGATGCGTGCGGCTTTGCATGGGAAATCTTTCTTCTGGAATCCCGCCAGGAACAGAGCCGTTTTTCTCAGATTCCGGCGAAGGTGTAGTGCGTCCCTGCTGGCGAGGCCGCTAAAACCTTCCTTTCATTAGGCGTGCGGAAATTGAGCCACATCTTCAAACGGATAAAAGACCCGAGCAAATAGCCACTTATCTGGGCTTTATCAAACACTGAAATGTGCTCCAGTGCAGCCCTGTAGTTTTATGTGCTCTCTGATTCGTCTGGACTCGTGCGGGGACACTTCAGTCCTTTGGAGCTGGAGTTGTTTCTGCTGTTTTCAGAGAGTTGAATGTTCGCCATGTTCTTTGGAACAGAGTGCTCTAAGAAAAGCTGGATTGCGCCAGCTTTGGGAAAGGACACAGTTGGGGTTCAGTGCCCCTCTCTCGCTTCTGCTGTTCGTATTTTGCCGCACAAGGTTCGACTTTGCGCACCCTGAGTGCTTGGTCCTCCGCAAAACCATAAGAACGGACAACGCTTGTAAAGTTCTGAATCACTTTTTCCCGTTGCAAATTGAAACTAACTACGTCAGAAAAACACTGAAATGTGAACAGACAGATAATTACCTTTCGCGAATCTTGTCGTTCCCCTGAAATTACAAATGTGGCGTGCAAAGAATATGAAGAATTGTGTTCTCCCAGCAACCCATCAGTCTATTTCTGCCTTCAGCGGTGCGCTTTAGCTGTGAATGAATATTGTGCTGGAGCAATTGCCTTCCGACGTAATTTCGCTCTGATTATCCGAATCTTTACAACTGCCAAAAGGACATTCTTCTCAGGACTTGTGCGGATGCTTCGCTTGCAGTCTGCGAGGTGTAACTTCTTGTGTGCTGACCTACACGAGTACTGACAGTTGTTGTTTCAAGATGAACATTTATGAATCATGTATTGTATTTTCTCGTCTCGGGCAATTCAAACAGACAGGACAAGCCAGGGGTTAGTCCAAGATGCGGCCTCTTGCGTGTAACTGAACGAGCTGCTCACTGTTTTCCAGGAAATGGCCAGTTGTTGTGAAGGAGAGTGCTTCCAAAACGAGGAGCTGCCAGTTATCATTCTTGTAACGAGGTGTCATCTGAAAGAAGTCCTTGCTGTTGGAAATTTAGGAAAGACATAAATCCTTGTCCAGGCGACAAAGCAGTGAATCCCGCAAATTTGGCAGATAAAAGCGGTGACGAGTAGCCATTAGGTGAAGGCCTTTCGTCGTCGTAAAACTCGCTCAATTTCCCTGAACGATGTGCTGAGTCTATTCAGGCACACGTGTCGTTTGTGAGGCTTGCTTATCACAAATACCACCAAACCTGGTCAGGCATAAATTCCTGTTTTATTTTGACGTGAATAACCAGAATTTATTTGTCTCGGAATAATACCCGCAATTTTCCTCAGGACGTGTGTTGTTCTTCAAAGGAGGTCGCTGGGAACCTGAAGCTCCTTGCAGTATTGTTTCCGTTCTTGCAGAATTTTTGTGACTTACAACGCATCTTACAACGACCGGTGGTGTGGTTCTCCACAATATCCCCCCCCCCTCCTTGTCTTGAATTGGTCGTTTCCAAGGCTCTGTACACTGTAACGGAAGATATGCAACCAGTCGGGAAAATATTATCGTCTGGCTGAACGCTCAGCGCACACAGCTTCGAGCGCGATGCTCTTTTCCCACGCACCATGTAGCCAAACTCTGGAGACCAAAATCTCGATTCAAATGTTTCCCCTCCACAACGAGAAGTACTTTTCTGCGTTATTGCGTTCATATCCTTGAGTGCGTTCTGTTCGGTGTGAGTCCGGAGATTGGATGTTCTTGCCGCTGAAATGAGCACAGGGTTCCAATAATGGGAGGAGGTGCTGTAGACGTGAAGATCTTTGTGTGCTCTGTGGTGAGGGGAACGCATTTAAAATACCAGCGCGATTGCAAGATTGCTGTTCGATTCTGCCGTACTGTGGAGGTCGTTTGTTGAAATTCCCCTCCACCGAAAGTGTTGTTCGAAAAATACGTGTCCTCGTGTACTTTGTTGGATCTGTGAGGACTAGAAACCGTGGCTGTTCAACACGTCAGTGTTCTTGGTATGCGAGATTTTTGAGGAGGGAGTATCTCGCTTTATCGTCTGAGTCAGCCGGACCGGCGACACTGAACGATCAATCACGACGCACCATGTTCTCCTTCACCGAGCGCAAACAATCCGTGTGATTTCAACCATCCTGACATGGTAAAGTCAGGTTTGGTTGCAGCTTCTTTGATATCGTCAAGCGCTTTTCTTGGTTGCGCACGAACCCACAGCAGGAGCAGCTTGTTGAGCGGCACTTATGCCATGGTGCGGACGCCACCTCCCCATCAAACAATGGGCACTCTGCAGTCCTGTGTCAATACCAAATGTTCAATCCAACCCTCCAAATTACTCGTTTTCATGACAACAATCCGAGTCTCGAGTGTTGCATTTGACCGTGACGTGAATGCACTGTTGTCCTCACTGCAAAGCGTTTCGCTTTCCTTCAGACGTAGACTTTTTTTTGGGTTGTGCACGGGAGGCGTGAAGCAGAATTTTGTTCAGTATGAACCCGGCTCTTTTCCCACCCAGGATCCGATGGTCTGACAAAGTCACCAAACAAAAGTGCAGTACAAACAACAAGACTCAAGAGTAAGTTCTGCGTTTGATGCATGGTGAAGTCTGGCTGCTGGTTCAGTCCGCCATTCGGTACCTTGTTGGTGGGCGGACATTGGTCTTTCAGGTGTTCCTTGCTGACTGAATGTCTCACCAGTGCTTACTGTCGGGGAGAACACTTTTGGCTGAAGGGTCATGCGAAAAGAACTATCTGAAGGTGGTACCCCTTCATGGGCTTCGCCAGCTGGACTGCTGTCCACACCCCAATCACCACGTTCGCCTTCTTGAATTCTGGCCCGTTGGACAGAACTTGTCAGATCCCGGTAGACGTCCGTTGAAGGTTTCAGGTTGAGGTCTGGAAGGGTGAGGGAACCCAGGACAGAGGGTGTCCAACCACTTTGTGCTTCTGTCCCTTTGACCCTCACCCAGCGTCTCTTCAGCTGGATAGCTCCGCTTCAGTCCAAGTGGAATGAATGTCTTTGCCAAAAGAAATTGTATGGGTCCCAACAGCTGCTTCCATGTGTTGAACAGAAGCGCCCAACATTTCGTGGCTTCTTGCGTGAATTTTCATTTCAGCAACAATGCGCGAAAAGTAATTTTTCTTGTGCTCGTTAAATCAGTGTAGAATGAAATCACTGAATGTCTGGTGCTTTGGAAAGTGCTTCTGCATGCAACAGATTGACTCAAATCCATGCAATAAACGTCTGAAACACTTCAGCATACATCATAATAATCAGTAGCTGGGGGATAGGAGCTGCGGCGTCCCGGTAATTTGCTAACAGTTTGTGCATTAGTGCTGATGAACAAAGCCACGCAGGCAGCCGCCATTTCCAGCCATTAAGTGATTTATACATAATTCATATTCAAATGCCATCAATCACAATCACTTTCTTGTGCCTTTCTTGCGTTATTGCATCAAAATGGCGGAGTTCGCAGCTGACGACGCTGCTTCTCGGTCTCGTCCCAGGCGACGGAGACACGCAGCTCTCGCACACGCCGGTCGCATCTCGCTCCGGAAAACTGAGTGGCGCAAGGTCCTTCCTTCGCAGCAATGTGCGTGCGAGACATCCGTTGTCGAGGAAACAGTCTGCTTGTCTCTTTTGGATCCATCTATGGAGTTCCGAAACGAGCGCACGCCCAATGCTGCGTGTGTGTGTGTGTGTCTGTGCGTGCGTGTGTGTTTGAGTGACCTGGGTTTGTACCACGCCTCTGAAACGAACATCCTCCAGCTCTGGTGAAAAACAAGCGTTCCATCTCCCGTGGTCCTCGACTGCCTTCGGAAACAGTTGTGATGTTGCAGTGTCTGCTCTGTTCAATTTTCACATCCAAACGAGTGCTGGTTGTCGGGGGAAAACAGACGGAGGCAAAAGCGGCTTTACACAAGTGCAGAAACGCAAAATGAATAGCTATGGGGAGGACGGCGCGAAGGCGGTCCGCTCTGAGCGAGAGGAGCTCTCGAGTCGAGTCGGAGAGGATCAGTTCAATATCAATGTGCTGACAATAAAGCTGCGCGAGCCGACGCCATGTCAATAGCACACGGTCCAGCTGAGTTCCATTGAAATACTCGTGTCCATGGCAACTGCCCGAGGCATGCGATCCATGAAAAGGGGTCCCACTGCCGGATCGGAGCCACTGACTGGAATGTTAAATCCGGCTCAGAGTTGATTCGTAACAGTGCCGGTTGTTTTGTCCACTGGAGCTGTCTGAAGTGCACTGGTGTTGAGCGTGCAATGAAAAGGGCCGGCAGTGAAATTGGCGCGAAATCAGAAAGACCACCATTCTTTCGTTGGTCAAATCCAATTGTGGTTGAGCCAGAAGCTTTTTGCCGAAGTTTGGTGTCTGTGCGTACACGTATTCAGCCTTGTGCTTAGCCAGACGATCTTGAAGTGTCGAAGAAAGAACAACATGTAAACTGCAAACAAGAGCAGCTGTGTGATCCCGAATCCCGAGATGAAAGGCCCCGTGTGTTCGAATGGTCGGGACCAACGTGTAAAATTTTGAGCTGTTCGCTGACGAATCAACTGAACTCCTCCCTCCTTCGTTATTTGGCGCCTTCAACAAGCATCATCTACGACGCAAAAATGGAAGAGTAGTGTAAGTGGTCAGCTCCACAAAAACAAGCCTTCTCAATCTGTCCTCGGCCATTGCTTGGGGTTCACGGCAGTCCTGCAAAACTGAGGATATTTTCGTCCATTGCCAAGCGAATCTTTGTCCTTTTTCCAGCACCAGATCTGAAATTGGTTAATTCTTACAAATTCTGTGTGTTGCTTCGCACAACGCTTCAAAAGTAGAATGACGAGTTTTCCTTTTTGCAGAGGCGTTGCAGGACCAGAAGGGTGAGGATGCTTCCAGTCTCACGTTCCGGCAGACCAGCTTCTACTAAATTATTTAACTTTCCGTAGTTCATTAACAACGACTTGTATTTTTTACAGCGGCTCTTGTCAACGAAGTTCTCGTTTCCTCTTTCACTAACAAGTAACTTCATTCACTCTTAGAACTGCCTGACTGCGTCACCTGCGTCTTGAGCGATCGGACAAAAGAGCGTCTTCCTTGCAGGATACAGGCATCCTTCACCACATAGGAACTCGTGGGTGGTTTTGTTGATGGGAGACTTGCACGAGGGCACAGATATCATTCCACATTGGTTCTGACACCCCTGGTTACTTCATTTGCGGTATTAATTAGAAATTGCCGCGTTGCTTTCAACACACAGAGTCCTGTTGGTGAAGGGTACCCTGATTTACAACTTGATTATGAATGATTTTCCTTGGCTGGAAGCGCACAATGTCTTTGGAATAAGATTTACAATCAACACACCCACGAGACAAGCAAAGTGACAGCAGCTTTGAGTCAAGAGGGATAAGTCTTGCACGAGGGATTGCAGAATCCAGATTTACTGTAAATCCTTTTCTTGACTCATCCAAGGGGATTGCTCTCTGACGGTCTTGAAAATACTCCCGTTACGCAAATAAGAGATCATTACTTTGACTTCACAAGCTCAACGCATCTGTTGCGAGTCACTGCTGCTGCTACAACCACCTGTAAACTGCGCAATACTTGAGTCCAGAACCACCATAACCGCCCAAACTGGGAGCAACACTGACTTTGACAAATGTCTCTCTTTGTCAAGACTATTTTCGGGCTAAAGTTTCATTTGCAACAAGTCTCATTTCGTTTTTTGCTTTTTTGGTATGAAATTTCCCTTTGGCTGTGCTGGGTAATACGTATTTGATAGACCAGTTTCAATGGGATGGTCTTTTGTGGGTGGAGAACCCGCCTCTTCAGGGACGTAAAATCGGTTTGGGCAGACGTAGGTTTTCTTCCTGGAAGGTCAGAGGCCTGCCAGCCTGCCCAGCAACAAAGGATGCCTCATTGACGCGGTATTGTGTCAAGTGACGGTGATTCACTCCAGGCCACAAATTCCTGTATCCATATCCTCCAGGCCCACGCAGAACTCCCGTTCCGTCGAGACCTGGTGCTTGTGCCACATTGGGCAGCATTGCTTTTTTGGCGTTTCTATTTCTCTCTCTGTCAACGAACTAACTTCTCTAACTTTTACTCGCTGGTTTTGAGCTCACTAATTTCTATTAACCCAACTAACCACAGGAGCCGTTGGAGGTGGTGAAGGGGAGGGAGCAGAAGGGGAGAAGAAGGAGCTCACCGAAGAAGGTATCTCCTCATGGCTTCTGAATGCTTCTTGGTGCTGCGTATCGCTTGACTAATTTGACAATTTCACCAAAACTCCAACAAACTGCGGAGATGTTTTCTGGGTTTTTCTGTACCAATATCAGTTGGAAAATTACGTTTCTATTCATCGCATCAAAACTCCCAAAGCAGAAGCAACAACAGTATCGTAATTATGTTCAGACCTTTGTTGTTTCAACTTTGAAATTTTGTCGGAAGAATCACACGAAGTGAACAGCAAAAAGGCTGTGAGGCGGGAGGGGCTGAGAGTGAAATTTCCGTTGGGCGCTGCAGGTGAGGATCCCGAGGTGGCGGAGGCGCGGCGCGAGGCCGAGGAGCGCAGGAAGGAGAAGCACCGCAAGATGGAGGAGGAGCGCGAGGAGGTGCGGCAGGGCATCCGAGACAAGGTAGGCGCGCTGCGGTCGGAAGGACCAGCAGAGAGAGCGAGTCAGTCACGACCTGCTGCGGAATGGTAAACTGGGGAGCAAGGCACAGTGCATTCAGACCGTTCCCTTCCAGGGACACGGACTTGCTGAACCCCTTAGTGACAGGTTCAGGCATTTTAGAAACATAAATTCAAGGTCGGCAAACTTCCAAATCCCCTGAAAAAGGTGACTGATAACTCAAGTCAGTTGAGAACAAAGCGAGAAGATCAGAGGCGAAGCTGAGGATGTCACCGTCTGCTCTTTTCTGTTCTTCACTCACTTCTCGAGAGGTGAAGTCTGTGTGTGGTGTTCGCACATTCAGCCAGTCTGTGCACGACTTTCACATTTAACAAACGAGGCACAAAATTTACGAGTCGTTCAGTCAATTCTCTGTGCATGGAAGAAAACTCCGGCCGTGAGTGAGTCTGAGAAGGTCCCGGTGTGATCTGGCTTCCGAGGTTTTCTTCCCCTTTCAACGGTAATTGCCTTTGTTTGTTTCTGCATCCGAAATCTCAGCTTTTACAGCTGTCTCTCGGCACATCATTAAAACGTTTCTGTCTGTTGTTCCCACGGTCGTTGGGACCGGAACAAATTGGAGTTGTTTGTGCCATTTTCCGCCAAGGTTCTTTGGCGGGATGAGTAGGTCACTAGAGACTCTCACTCAACCCTCACGTACTGGAGAGCACCGCAGCCGTTTGTTGTCCGTTTCACTGCAGCTTATTTTCATCTGTGCAACTCCCAGGAAAAGCACCTGCGTCTCCGTCCACTCTTGCTGTGCTCCGACACGTGCTCGTACTGTTCTTTGGTCCTGAGTGCTCTCTCAACGGAGGCAAGCACGGCGCATTCACACATCTGCTTTGTTTCAGTACGGGTTGAAGAAGAAGGTGAAGGAGACGGAGCCGGACCCGTCTGAGGACCCCGACATGGCCGGACGACTCGGCCGCAAGCGCAAGACTCCCGCCGAGCTCGCCGCCGAAGCAGAGGCCGGGGAGGAAGAGGACGAAAGTAAATTCTCTTCCTTATGTTGCTGCTTTAGTTTCCTGTGAGGACACAACATGTGTATATTGGCAGTACATATATTTGTAGAGGAGGTTTACTGCATTCGTTTGTGCGTGAACTGCAGGACTTCGATGGTGGGTAACGAACGCTGATCTGTGCTGACATTTGCGTCATGTCTCCCATTGATTGCTGCCAATTGGGCAGTCCTGACGTCCACTTCCCAAGCGCAGTCAGGCGTTGGTTCTGCAGGCGAACGTTTTGACACCAACTGGCTTTCCTTGCGCCGAGATAAAATAACTGGAGAAGTGAACCTCGGGTCCGTTGTGAATGTGCTACAAAGAAGACAATTTTTGTGGTTCACGCACAAACGAATACCTGTCGATATCTCATACATATTTTACAGTCTGAATATGACGATACTTGTCAAGAAGATACTTGGAAGATTGATCTGCATTTACAGGACACAGTTAATTCCAGAAAGACATGACGTGTTTTGTTCCACATGACATTCCGACCGGTGCGATTGGTGCCACAATCTTGGAGCGTACTCATTCGCTCATTTGAACGGAGACTTGGCAAATAGGCAGCTCCGCTCCCAAGTGGCGATTTCACTCCCTCTCCGTACAAGTCCAGCATTTATCTTTCTGGACGCTGTTCACTTCACGGAAAGTGAACACAAAACACTCGTATCAGCTTCGCAAGAAGAACTGGTGCCTTGTCAGGAATTTTCCCTCGATGCCACTGCTATTCGTGAACTAGAAAGGCACCTGTTTTCAAAATTGTTGCCTTTAAAAATTACAAAGAAAGACTTACAGCTAAAGGTGCAAATCTTCTGAATACTGCAGCTTCATCAATCCCTAGTCAGTCACCGCTCTTTGCCACAAATGTCCAAGCTCAGTGCTCCTGTTTTTGCAGACGAAAGCTGTATCTTTAGAGCGTCCTGAGTAGACCTGTTAGTGCTCCCAGTTTGGAATCAGTCTTAGGTTTTAGCATCTCAATAGTGAAATCGACTCTAGTCATGGTCCATTCTTCCAACCATAGCAACCCAAGGAAAAGAGAAGTTTATTTCTTTTGTGTTTTTGAAGCAAAGCTGGTTCTATTTTGTGAACGTTAGCTTTACGTCCAGTGAATTGAAACTGCACCTGCACAAGAGTGTTTCTTTTTCACTCAAAAAGTTTCAGTTTTACAAACTTCACAAAGTGAATTTTCAACCTTTTGTTTTGTTGAGTGCAAATGCAGACCAGCTGCCCAGTGTTTGTTTTGACTTTGTGTTCGGAGTGAACCTATTGGAATCTCAGTTCCATTCTGTCTCTGGTGAAGTTCTAGATCTGAGTCATAATCATAGGCGTCATTGCAGCTTGTCTTTGTCGCAGACAAACTACGCTGTACTGCTGAACTCCTCTATTACGGACCTCCCTCGCGTGGACAGCCTTCACGGCCAGACGTTGCTTATTTGTTATCCCGCTCTTCTGGAGTGATCACTTGACACTCGGAGATTTTTACTCCAAACGTTGTCCGTAATAGAACAGTTCTCTGCCGAATCGTACTTGCAAATCGATGTACAGATTGTTGAAAGGACGCTTACACACGATGCATTGAAAGTACACTGACACAGCAAGCGTGAATTGCCTGCATATACTTGAGGTTTTGTTGAACACTGGAATCTTCCTTTTGTTATCAATCAAGCAGACACACAACACTGTTTAGAAGCAGTAGTCTTGCTTAGAGAGTTGTAGAAGGATTAGATCTACTTTGCAAAAAAAAATGTAGAATTACTTCTGGCAAATGCACATGCAGTTGAGTACTACCTTGACAAAACAACTTGTAGCGATGTGAATTTTTAACAGAGCGAATTTCTGTGTCTTTAGATCCACACTGAAAACTGACGTGTGGAAACCTGTTTGTTGCTTGAAAAGAATTCAGCTTCTATACCTTTTGCTTTTCAACATTGCTGTTTATGTTTTACATTGAAGTCGAGCGATGCGTAATTTGTAGGAAATTTTGCTCGAGACACATGCTGAAGATGACTTTGAGAAAATCAAGCAGAATTTGCGATGTTTTTGTCAATGCCTCATTCTCGCTTGGTCAATTTTCATTGGTCACTGGAACAGTATTATTTTATGTAGATTGCTTAAGATCACCATTACCGCATCTCGTAGGTCACTCTTACAGAACAAGTCCGTTCGGGCAGAATGTGTTGTTGGCTTTGTGCATGCTGTAGATCTTTTTGGCTACTGTAGTGACTGAGTATAAGTGCTTCCGACTCGCATGGTAGCTTTATCAAGAGACGCAAACTCCAAACACAGAATTTGACATTTCACCAACTGCACGCGACAAGGATATTTCCTGAAAGCACATTTCCCGTTCACGCAAAACCACTTTGACAACAACAAAGTTCCAGGATCACGTGCACGTGAACTGTGTGTTGTATCCTGAGAAACACGAAGACTGAAATTTTCTGCTTCTGTGTTCACTGTATGTGAGCCTCGCCGAGTCTGATTGTCTTCACTAGACAATTTTATGGACTTGTGTAAATTATAGTTTCGGTGCAAAACGGGTGTATTTGTACACATCGCTTGAACGTACCGCCAAGTTTCGTGACCAGGATAAAAAAGCAACTGTACATGCATGGGCTGTGGGCTGGATGTGGGTGGGGTTTGAAAAGGGAACATCAACCCAAACCTTATATTTTGCAGCAACTCAGCAAAATGCATATATATCCATTCTATTTTCGTAAAGGTGGGCTTTGTTTTCCGAGGAAAACCTCCTGGGAACGTACTTCTGAACACATCAATGCATGCATGGCATTTGCAGACTCGAAGGATATAAGAACCTAAACACATCCATCACTCGTGTTTCCCCTTTACTACATAGTTACTAACATAGTTTTGAGCTTGTGACACTCTTCTTCTACTTAACAGCTTTCACCTTTCAAACCTTATTGAAATGAAACTCCCACGTAATTTTAGCACCTAATTTTTACAAAAAACTTTCGAAACAAATTTGTTTTGTGTTGAACTTGCACTTTACCACTTCTAGTTAGGTTTGGTAGTACGTTCTAGACCTAATAAACATTTTGATATCTTTTCACCACGGATGCAAGAAGTTGAAGGTTTTGTTTTCATTTAAATCCACCTTTATTCCACGCAGATTCCATAATACCTGCCAACCTTGACGAGTTGAAGTCAAAGGTGGGTGAGCTTCCGGGCAAACTGGCGGCGCAAGCCTCCGAGGTCAGCGAAAAATGTGTCGTCCAATGATCATAAACCCGCAATGCAAAGTGCTCCTTACCTTCCCGTAAAAAATGTAAGTGATCTGACTGAATTGCGTTCACTGTCGTTGTTGTCTTTTTACAGGTTCACTGTAGCCTGGCTTCACTAGATCGATTTGTAGGTTTCGTCGTGTGGTGGATTTTGTTTCAGCTTCATTTCATTTCCTTGTCCCGCAAAAAATTAGAGAACTTCGAAACTTCAAACTTGACATTTGGACATTGCCAAATTATAGTGCACGCCATTCTTTTCCCAGTGCGAATGACAGACACACTTTACCAAAAAGAAGTAATAGATAGCGAAACCAAAAGAAGAGCTCAACTGAGCAGCTTTCTCTGTTCAGTGAAACTCTCCTTTTGTGTTTGCGTGCATTTTGATGTTCTTCATTTTCTGTTTAGAATTCTGATGCGTGGAAACTGTCCGCCTACTGGGACTTTCCCTGATTTTGCAGAATTTAGCGGTGGAGAATTTCATTTTTTCTGTCTGACATGCTTGTCTGAAATTACTGGGAACAGTCACATTGCGTTTGTTTCAGTTTCGCGAAGTGCACTCGTCACCCAAACTCTGGTGACAAATTGACAAATTCCCTGCAATGAATAATGTACAAAATCTGAGATGTCTCTTCCCACTTGCTCAGAATGGCACCGTCAGTCAGCGTGGTGTTCGTTGAAGGTGTTGTTGAGAGGGGGTGCTTATGTGGGTGTGTGACAGAATGTGTGTTGCGCCAAGAGTGGATCCAGGAGGGAGGGGGCCTCCAACTTTGCTACGTTCAAGATGAATCTTGTGCTCACGGCGGCAATTTTTTGGAGTCACAAGCAACTCGAAACTACTGGATCCACCCTTGTGTTGAAGTCGCCTGGAAAAAATTTAAATTTGGAGTGTCTTTGACAAAAGCTGAAGAACAGCCCAGAATAAACAGGGACGACATGAAAGAATTGTTTTCACAGAGCTATCATAATGGAGCGAGAATCAGCAGTCGAAAAGCACAGTCCTACGTTTCGCTGTTTCTTGCGGAACGCAATTTATGCATCTGAACTTGTTTGACTAAATTTAGGCCCGGAGACGCGTCAAACTCGACTGTTTTTCTTGTGCGCTTCTTGTTGCATGCGTGGTTCTTCGAGACTGAGTGCGAATATTCAATAACTTCCTTGGACTAAACCTTTTGCCGGTCATGAATTCGTGGGTAAAGATCTGTTGCTTTTTCTTCAACTTTGCTTTTGCTTTGATATTGACCACTGATCGTGTTTTAATGTCATGTGCTTTTTGTCTCTTTTTCTGCTGCTCAAAGGCAAATTTAACGTACACAAATGGACAGTCAATCACCAACGGAAAGCCCGTCACTAATGTCCAGCCGATCTCTGGTTGCCCAACGGTACCTGTCTGCAAGCACTCAAGAATATTAGACCTGGTGTACATACAAATCTCCAGATAGTACCCAGAAAAGTGACAGTAGAATAGGTTTTGTTAGAACGTTCAACACCACCCTTGCCCTTCTCTCTCATGTTTGCGAATTGCATAAGATGTAAAATTAAATCTAGGCATGTCGAAGCTGTTTAGATTTGATTCAAAACATGCTCGTGAATGTAACAGCCTACAAGTACTTTACGAGTGCAGCCCGTCTTAGTGAGATGAGAAAATTGTACTGAGGTTCCAAAACAAAAGCATTTCCAACTTTCCATTTGTTGCCTGGTGATTGAAAATTATTCCACGATGAAATATGCAGTTTACCATTGTAACTTTTTGTTTGTTTTGTACAGAAGCAACCAAAGTTCTGCAAGATATACGTGCAAAATTGAGACATTGTGCAAATGTTTCTCGTTTGTTGAACCTCTTCCATTGTTGAAACTTCTCAAGTTTTCGATGGACAGTGCCTCGATTTGGATACGTGGACGTTCTTTGTTGAATTTTTAGTGTTGAAGCATTTTTTCCCTTTAGATATTGTCCTGCACTTGGTTTTCTGAAAGCACATCATGTTGATGTTTCTAGAGCGCAACGAGCATGAATGTTGGCACTTGTCAATTCCAAATTTGTTCGAAACTGTCGCGCGTGTGCATTTCTGGTTGAGGTGAAGCTGCCTGTTTTCACGATCACACATCAGGGTCCCACGACAAGCAAGTTGGTTTCCAGTTTGCAGCACGAGAAAGACAGCAGCAGATCGAACTGTTACGGTCCTCTTTCAGCTTCTTGTCCCTTATCGAAAAAAAAAAAAAGAACAGTCAACACACAGAACGCCTCAGAAAGTTTTGTTTTGGGAGAGAAAGATATTCTGTCGGCTGGTCTTTTGTTGAATCAGGTTGCAGTGTTCTACTTCAGAGTGTGGCGTTTGGCTTCGCAATGAGCATGTATACTGAGAGTGGATTGGGGCGTCAGTTGGAAATCCTTTTGTGGGGAAGTGGAAAACTTTTCACTGGTACGAAATGACACAGCCGGCAATTTTTTCTGTAAAATTACCACACGGTGATCGCGTCCTTTTCTTGAGTGGGTGGGTTCTTGGTCTGGGTGGGGAAATTTGAGCATCAGAGGACAATTTGAACATCACAAAAGCTGTGAGGTACGAGTACTTAGTTGTTTGATATTGCTCAACAGTTTGTGATATGATTTGCTTCATTCCTTTCAACGGGGGAGGTGTTGGATGTACATGTCAACTTTCCTCTGCCTGGACAAATTCCAAATCTTGTGTTCCAAGTAACGCATTCCTGCAAACAGGTGTCAGTCGTGTAGAATGTACTCATCAATGGTAATGGTGATTTTGAGCAGTCTTTGAGTAGTGCAGCTGAATCTTCAATTGATCTAGTCTTGTCCTTGTGACATTGTAAGGCCACATCGTTCAAAGTACAGGAAGACCAACTCATTGTGATAGTTTTGTGTAGTGTTTGAAACCCCAATCTTCACAACCAGTGTGCACTGTTATTTTTTATCCTGTGTGATATAGTCCATTTCACAACTTGACAGTCGTGTTCCTTTTCACCCTCGAGTCTGACTTTTTGTTTGGTGCGCAAATCAGGCACGCGAATCTGTGCAGACTGAGTGCACGTCACTGACGAGTCGTCACTGATGAGTGTCGCACACCTAGTTGGAAGGTTTTCTGTGGCACAACGTGAATGTACATTTTTGAGCAATTCTTGAGTGATAGCCCTCTTTCACACTTCAGTATTCCTTCATACTACATGTGATGTTGTAATGTCGTGTCATGGTTGTGAGAAATTGTAGAAAAATGCGACTTTTTACTCGCGTGATGACCGAATGCAGTCAGTTGTGGTGCGTGGCAGACTGCTTGATGTAGACTGCAGCTAAACAACCCAAATCAGGTCACATTTGCTGCTAGTGGTGAAAAACGTGTTGCGGTATAACCTTTAAATGTTATTGCGCACGATTGGTTTTTTTTTCTCTCGATCACAAAAAAGGATGTGTAAGAGACCAAAACCTGTGAAGTTAGACCTGTACAATAGTGTTGTAGAGAGAAATAAAGGAAACTTGTTACAGATTAATTTGTGCGTTTGTCATCGTGTGATTGATCGGAAGGTTTGTGGTACAATTATTTTATGATTTTTGTTGTCTTCTTTTGTGATAACAAGGTCAAATTTTTGTGATCAGTTTGATCAAGACCTGTTTGGAAATTTCAAGCTGTGCAGGACCGTCTTTGCACTTGGAAGAAAACAACTTCGAGTACCACTGTTCTTCTGACGAAGCGTTTTAAATTTTCTGAGTACAACCTTCGCTGTTTACAAAACAATTTCGTGCCAGACACTGATTGTTTCTGTTGTTTGGTCCCCCTTATCATTTTGACACACTTTCTAAGTGCGCAGGTGATTTCTAATTGCCCAGTATCTACTGTGGTCCTTCGGTTGACGCCTCAGAGCTCTCAACATATGATTTCCAAGGGATTCGAATGAATTTGTGTCTCACTTGGAAAAGATGAAGAGTCCAGATTAAAGATTCAACTCAAGTCCACGGCCTGGCATTTCGAAGGAAGTTGCAAATTCACTTGCATTTGGGCGCTGACTGGATAGACACAAGTAGGTACCTCCAGAATGTCTCCATCAGTTTAATCTACTGCAAGCGGAATCCTGTGGAAACAGAAATCTGGACGTTTCAATCAACGTTTGCCATCAGGCAAGGCCGCGCGACAACACTCGAAAACGGCAATAATTTTCAACCCAGACCAACAATGCGTGACACTGTCAACCAACCGAGGACAAGTACTCAACTCAATGTCGGTGAAATGGGCCAGCAGAGGGCCACTTCCCCTTTCTTTGCGTGATATGAACAGCCATACGGCAGTGTCGTAGTGGGGGTTCGTTTGCAGATCAAACGGGACTTGGACCGTGATGACAAAGTTGACCGCCTGGACGGACGGGACGAATGCAACCGTTCCCCGTGAGTTCACCTTCTCCTATGGAGCTGTAAAATTCCTTGAAACGTGACAAACCGTGTTTCTCACCTCAGCCGAGGTGAAAACATTTGGAGACACCTCCTTTCAACAGCAGTTTAACTCGGTCCATCCAGTTCCAGGGGCCATCGGGTGGGTGTGTTGCCAAACTCATGGTGTAGGGGACGCCGCAGGTGCAGTGGACAGACAGGAATCTGCCTTTTTGACAAGTTTCGAAACAAATGTTCGCAGTTTGGCTCAAACATCCGCCAGGGGCAGGGGTTCTGCAAGGCCCAACGGTTCAGAGCAACAGATCCGTCCAGAACAACCTATGCAACACATTTCGTCAGCTCCCTGAGTGTTTTCCTGTAATTGGCTTGCCTTGGGAGAGGAACTGCGACTTCCACAAGATCTTACAAGCTTTCTGTCTGTCTTTTGTCTTCAGAATCAAAAGCACCCTCAGTAGCCATCTTTTGAGACTCCAGCTGTGGTACTTTGATGCTCTTCATCTGTGGCTGCTAAACCACACCAATTGTTCTTGTGCATGTTGCAAGTGTGAACATCAGCGAACAAGTTTTCTGTCTCTTATTGCAGCTGAATGTGATGGATTCGAATGCGATAACGATCAGTGCATCCACAATGACCAAGTGTGCGACAACATTGAAAACTGCCCAAATGGAGAGGACGAGCGACCAAAGATATGTTTCGACAGGGACGACACAACCATAGGTCAGTTTCCCCCCAGATTCTGGCACCAGCAATGAAACCTCCAGGACGGGTGAGCCAGGAGTGAGACAGGACGCAGAGTCTTGACGATCTACAGTTCAATCTGTGAACGTGCGGCACCCAATGTAGTGCTGTCTTGTCGGGGGTGGAGGCAATTTAGACGTTCAAAGAGCCAGAGACCTCTGGCTAAATCAGAGACTTTGAACGTAGTTGGAGACCTCACAGACTTCTCGTCGTTGGGTCTCTGGTCACAGCGACAAGTTTCTCGCCAATCCTGGTGCAGAATTTTTGAACCCAAATTCGCACGACAAAACACCCTTGACACATTTTGGTGACAGAACTGTCATTTTCTCACAACGAAACCACTCGCCCGTGCACGGAATAGGCACTGCTACTGCATTACATGCTCTTCCGCAGAGGACTGGATCATCAGTTTGTCTGTGATCGGGGCTCTGCTTCTGCTGGTTGTTGTCTGCACGTTGGTCACCACCAAGCACAGACGACGCAGAAGAAACACAGCAGAACGAACCTTGCCATCAAGAAGAAGCGCACCTGGTCAGCGAAGAAACACTCTTGCACGCACTCTTCTTGTTTGTTCGTTGCGCGAGTACCCAAAACAACAAGCGCGGATGAATTTTCATCTGTTGTTGTTTGTGCCCCGCATGCAGGCCGGACATCGATCAGCATGGAGATGAGTTTCCCGGCGGGGCCGCCGTCCTACGAGGCGACCATGTCCGCCACGCTCAACGTGAACCCGGGTTTCGAAGACGGCTCCGTGACGAGCATCGACATCCCCGCCAACGACGACCTGCCGCCGGCGTACGACGCAATCGCCTCCGACCCAGTCGTCATTCCCGCTGTGCAGGCACACAGCACGTCCGTGCCTGCGGAAGCGATCGCGGAGAGAACGGCGGTACCGGTGACACCGTCAAGTGCGCCGTCAAGTGCGCCGTCAACCACAGGTGCAGAAACTAACGATTCAGCGCCAACAGAGGCAGGGACTACGTCTGCACAAGAGCACGCAAAAAGCAGTGCTTCACAAGCAGAAACTACAGCACGCTGAAACGTTTCTTGAAAAAGAAAGTTGAATGTGAGATTTATTTCTGTGATAACGACCAATGACTAAATGAACTCGTACATGCGTGGAGAGTCTCCTCAACAGCTTGTCTGCACACTACGAGTGCGAAGGGTCGTATGAAGTTTGGATTTCTTTGTCTATCGCGTTCGTGGTCATTGAGAGGTCCATGCCTGACCAGTCATCAGGAAAAAAACTTCCAGTCTTGGAGTTTCCCACCGTTTTCCAACGTCCGCGAGGTTTTCGAGGTCATCAAGGAACATGAATTCAGGACTGTTGCCGTGGAATGGCATCTGTGAAACGACGGGCACGAGTACATGGACTTACCTTCAAACTTCTACTTTTGGATGGACATACCAAGCCTCACCTTGAGCGGACTAGCTTTGTCTTCAACTCTTTTGCACTTAACAAAAATGCAAAATAAATGTAAACCAGTGGTAAAAGAAAAATATAGCAACGGAGAAAAAATGACCACTTCAGGTTTCACCTGTCAAACGCTCGTCCTGTTCTCTGTTCACGAAGAAACTTCAGCGTGCAGGCGTTGCAATTGCTCGTGGCCTTCTGCAGGCCTGTCGTCAGCAGCTTGCCTTGCTCGAGGTTGGTCCAATCATTGGTATCTATCAGAAGAAATTAATTGCGACCACAGTGATCAATGTATGAATATTTCAACGCGGCGCGGACACTCGAATCAATTAACGTTCCAATGACTTTGTCATGGTGACTGTGTTGTCGCGGCTTCCGCAACTCAATTCAATTTTTTACGCGACACGACCGCTGTATGTTCCGCTCAGTACCAAAGAACAACAGGCCAAGCAGAACACGTCTGTGAGGGAGGACCAGTGGTGACCGGGTGTGCAGCGGAGACGATGGCGGCGTCAAGGAACTTTCGCGTTGTCGTAAGAAACGTGGACATGCCCGAGGAGCAGGAGCAGGAGGCCATCGAGATCGCCGCCCAGGTGAGCAGTGTGTCCACGACCGTGCAACCTTTTATCGGTCCACCGTACACACAAATCCGGCAATGCAATCAAGCAGGACCAAAGGATCACGGAGCAAGGTTTCTGAACGAACTCTGGCAGGTCACCGAAAACGTAACAATGTCAGTGTTCCGTTTGTGTGTGCCGGTTGGCCGAGTGAGCCCAAATGGTTTACTTTGCTCACTTCACCCCATCTCCAATCCCGGGATAAAGTGGCGCCACTTCGCCGGGGGCCAGCCGCACGCGAAAATCGAACGCGCCCCATTCTCGTACGAGATCAAGCCATTCGGATGATCTTCTTGACCACAGCTGTAAATTATAAAGTGTGCGTCAAGCTTTCCACAAACAAATACCGTCGAACTGACTCGAACGAATTGTGTGTCTGAAATTTCCTCCAAAACAAATTTGACGCAAGTGAAGCAGCTGCTGCAGCATGCGCTGCCAATTGGTGACAGCTTTGCTGACCATTGCGAAAACAAACCGTTTCTTGGCGTTGTACGAACAAAATGCTGCAAAGACGGACAGGGCGATATCCAGGATATTTTCAGCCTCCTATAGGATACCTCGTATTTTTTCACGGGGGGATACATTGACAGCCTTGTTTTGGTCCACCGCTGAAGATGATGGAGAACTCTGTTGTTTCTCGCATGTTGGAATCCGTTGATAGTCTTGAGGATATGGTTGTTCCATTGCAATTGAAACTCCACTTGGGTGCTGCAGGCGATGGAGAAGTGCAGCATCGAGCGCGAGATCGCGGCGCACATCAAGCGCGAGATGGAGCGGCGCTACATGCCCGGCTCGTGGCACTGCGTCGTCGGCCGCAGCTTCGGCAGCTTCATCACCCACGACACGCGCAACTTTATCTACTTCTCTATAAACCACATATCCATCCTTCTCTTCAAGTATGGGGAATAGATCCATCCATGTGCATGTGTTCGAACGAATTGACATGAGAGTTCCAGGGTGCCTGGTTCTGCAGCCAGAATCTCCGGCTTTTGGCCACCCCCCCAAGTTTGGGGACCCCGCCAGACCTCATCGATTATGGATCCGGAAGAGAGTCTCGGACGGATTGTCATGGCCGTGCGTCTTTCTATGAAAGCAACTGTTCTGGTGGCTCATTTTTTACACTCAAAATTTGTTCAGTGTTTTCCGCAGAAATGTGCTTGTTCACAATGAAGAAGTTATTCTGTCAAGGAAATGAACAAAGTTTTGCACACGCAGTTTTGCTTCTTGAATACAAATCTCTCTTGTTACAAGCGGACATTGCAAAGGGTTTTCTTTCAATCTGCTCACGTCCGTCAATTGTGCATTTCTGCTTGTTTAGGGAAATGTGTAAATTTTGGTTCGACACTGTTGAAAGAATGAGAAAAATAAGAAAAATGATTTGACATTCACCACTATTGTGACAAAATGGCAAATGAAGTGGCAGGAAGGGTTTTCCCATATCACATTACTGTCTGCAGTCGACGTTTCGCCATGGTCAACGCAACACAATCTGGAGACCTTTTGTGTAAAGGCCAAGGGCGATGACTCCATGGTTTGCAACACTGAGGCGCTCAACGCAGCAAAAATCCAGTGGTTTATATAGTTTCATTCATTCGTGGACGAAACAAGACCAATAAACATTTGAAATTTTGTATGGTACGAGTTTTCCGCATTTAGAGAACCAAAACTATAAATTTGTCATGAAAGCAATGATTCTTCTTCACACACTTCTCAGGTTTATATCGAGACAGTTTCACAGTGTGGAGTAAGTACACACAGAGAAGCGAATGTCGATGCACACGAGAGTTGGCTCCCCTTCAACACATGTAGGCCAGTCTGACTTTGGGGTAAAAACCTCCCAGCTTCGCTGCAAATGAATCAGAAAACAAGAGGAACCATCCGGAGTAGACGTCCTTTCAGCGAGGCAGACTCTCTGCCCATCCGCCTGTTCACGTGCTGTTTGAGAGCAATTTGGAACGGAACCTGACAAGGTAAGTTCAAAAAATTTGTTGTCCGTGTTCGGGGTTGGTCATTCGTGGTCGCCGTTGTTGAATTTCCTGTGGAGAGGATCAGAACCTGACTGCCGACAACCTTGAAAATTTCCTGCAAGCAGGACAATTCGCCTGTGGGATAATCGATTTGAACTGAACCTACAGACAACAAGACACGGTCTGGGGGTTTGTGGCGACCATGTGCGGACCACGGTCGAAACGTGATTTCGGACCTCCAGACGTCGAACAGTTGGAAGAAGTTGACAACTGTGCAAGAAGCACTACAACCACAGAAGACATAAAGATCGTGAAGGGCAGAGAAAGCTGGTTCATCTCAATGCTTGTCACCAGAATGCTCGAGATCTCGGTTTGACAAGAAGTGGACTAAAGTGGCCTGTCCACCGTGAACAACGTACACGAAGTTGCACGTGAACTCGTCACGAGATTCATCGCAATGAATATTTTTACAGCGCCTCGCCTGAGTATACAACACACAGCTTCGTGTCTGAGCCGCTTGGCATTTTTCAGCGCTGAGCCTCCCTTCTTTTTCGCTGTACAATGTTACCACTTTTTAGTTGTTGTTCACTTCTGTGTGTAAGGTGAATCTCCCCACTTCCGATATCCTGACTGACATTTTGGTGTGCTGAACGTGAGGTATTGTGCTCGTTTTCTGTGTTGCAACGTAAATAAACAGGAACGTGTTCAAAGTTCTGCACACCGTACACAATTCAGAATCTACGAAACGAAAGACAAGGCATTTGTGCAGCCCAACGCTTGTTTCGATGCCTGGGCCAAGCAGATGTGAAATCTGCACACAATGGAAAAAATCCTCTTCGAGTCTTGATGGCTTGGAGATTGGACTGACGCCGCAGTCTGAACAGCCTGATGATAACAAAGGAAGCAGCTTGAACCACGCAGTTCAGCAGTTTGCTCAAAATCGTGTGATGGATTTCGTTAGTTTGATAAGAAAGACCGAAAACATCTGTGCAGTCCTCAGAGCAGGAGCACGACTTGCCGATACAGACCTCACTTACAGTAGACCTGTGTATTTGTTCTGCGGCAGAGAGCCGCCATCAACTTTGAGATCTTCAAGATCCGTTTTCGAGAGGAATGATGCACAGAATCAAAATCGATTTTTGTGATACTTTCTCAGGTCTGCACAGACTCAATATTTGCCTGATCTTCTTCTTGGGAGTGAATCTAAAAGGTTCGGGTCAGTTGTGAGCTAACACGGGACTTGTTGAGGCTAGCACCATCACGTCGAACAAATACAAAGTTTCCATTTTGTCAAGAATCTATGTCACACGATCATTCTAGATCAAGCAGTGCGTCGAACAAAGCTAACTCTAGGTCTCATATTTTTTACTTTTCTTTCAGCCTGTGCACCATTGGTCCCAATGTACCAAGAGCCCAACAAAATATTACCTCAGCGATAAAAAAAAATCGCTGCGAATTTGGACAAATTAGGATTTGAATCCAACTCACGAAGCCGAGAAGATGGCTTCGAAGAAACAGATGAAACCCTCGGCAACCTGCGAATTGTCAAAACCACAGACAACCGAGCTGCAAGAAAAAGTGAAGAAACTACAGGCGGAATTGGATGCTGAAAGGTCAGTGGTGTCTGTCTCACCTTTGGTTTGTGAGCAAGCCTTCAGGTGTTCAACTGATCGAACCTCCCTCCAATGCTCTGGTGCCGAAAAGCCAATGACATCTCGTCGACAGCCACCATTACTTTGTCAGGTTTTCACCCACTTCTTCACGCATGTGGTGAAATTTTCGTGCGCAATCGTCCGTCATAAATTATCAATATTTGAAACTGCGTGCATCCCAAGGAAATTTGTGACAACTCTAGAGAGAATTTCTTTTTTGTTCTATGAATTTTGTTCTCTGGTCCAGTGCATTTTCACTCAACCCTGTCACTTTCTGCACTCGCCGTGGAGCAGGACTCGAGTGAAGCAGCTTCGCAGGGAGAAGACGGTCGAGACGCGGCAGATCCGCGAGCACGAGCAGAACAACGCTCGCATCGCGCTCAAGGACCTGAAAGCCAAGTTCACCACGGCAAAGCAGAGGGAACTCGAAATTCAAAAAGAAACTTTGAATCGCAGGTTTGACTCCAAACCCGCATTTTACAAATTGTGATTGGGCCAATTTCCTTGTTCGCCGTTCGCTCCACAACGGCCTGTGTTGGTTGCTTTTCAGGTTCGACGCGGAGGTCGTCAAACTGCGCAAACACAAAGACGGAGAAATTGCGAAACTCCGCAGCAATTTGAGCAAATGTCAAAATGAATTGACAGAAGCCATTAACTGTTTGGCAAATTCTGCTCAACACCACGGCTTGTCAGGTGCAGGTGAGGCAACCTTACAGAGAACAATGATCGCTTTGTGATGCAGAGACCCAGGGGAAGGTTTGTCCAATTTGTGGATGAATACTCTCAATAATCTTTGGACTCTTTTTGTCTTCAGTTGGACTTGTTGGGCCTGTAAACAGTTGATCACAATCCGTGCAAGCTTCCCATCAGGATCATGCAAGTCCTTACGTTTTTCAGCACGTGCCAACAGCACTTTCGAATCTGAGCGGGCAAAGCTGCTCGCAGAGGTGACGGAGCTCACCGGCTCCAAGCGACGTCTCGACGATGTAAGAACCGTTGCCAACCATCTCCGCCAAAGGACATGATTCTCCAAGAGATTGTTTTTTCCAAACCGAGGGGTTTTACGAGTACAACAAAAAACACTTGGGCCCTGGATTACAAAACTTTTTGGTCCTGATTTGTTTTGGGAAGTTACCTTGCGTGATGTGGTTTCAGGTCGTCAAAACTCTCACTGAATCTGAGAGGCACAAAACGCACACAATCAAAACTCTGCAGGAAAAATTAAAAACCGAAGTGGAGAAAATCAAGAAAGAAGCCGACATTGAAGCCATCAGACTGGTGAGTACATTGCAAAGTACTTTTTGTAGTGAGCAAAACTGCATGTTTGCTTTGAATACTCGTATTGTCCGAACCATTCTTCCCAGACTTGATGCTGACCTGCCCACCCCGAAGGAAAACATGAATCCCTGCCTCCACCCGAAGCTTTTCTTCCAGGTGCATGGCTGATAACTTCCTTCCCAGACTTGCTCTTAAAAAGTTGTTTTTGCGCACAGGGCGCGTGCTCTGTGAATGGTTCACACTCGAGCAAAAAGGCACACACTGAAACACATGTCGGCAGCAACATCGCGCTCGCGGCGCACAACAGCTGTGGTCACAGCGCTGATCCGATGTGGACATCTTGCATCTAACGTGCATTCTCGGCGTTCTGAATTCGCCCAAAAAGAGGTTTCGGACTCTGAATGACGTGTGTTTCACAAAAACTTTTTGCAAAGATGTGTGCATGGACACGAAACTTTTCAGGGGTTTGAACACCTTGGACCTGACCGTGAAGGTGGTGAGTAAAGTTTTCACGGGGGTCGGTCTGTTCAGAGTTGGACTTGGAACATGAAATTACTTGTCGTTTTCCGATCACAAACGTCGCGTGTTGTATTTCATTTGCGACAAATCGAGCTGGCCGTGGACAGAGTGCGACGGACGATGTTTGATCCTTCAGGAATGACTGAACGTCCATAATTCACAAGATCCTTGTTTTGTTCTCAAATTCTTGACATGTGTGTCAAACGACCATTGCCATTCATTCAAATGTGACAGAAATCTGTTAAATTTTCCACACGCACTCTTGTTAGCTTTGGCAGAAAGTTGCGAACGCACAAAGTTTATTGCTTTGCGCGGGCCAAGACATGCATGCGCTCGTACTTGCAGCGAGAGTTGTAAGTCTCGGGCTCAGTCAAACGAAACATCACGGCACACCAGGTTTGAGATGTATCGGAAGTCATCCAGTTGTACCGCAAATCATGTTTTGAGATTGAAGACGAACTTTGGCTTTGTGTGCATTTTCTCTTCAAAAAAACCATCTCAGGGTATTGGTAGGTCATTACGTTCTTCTGTGTTCAGAGGTAGATTGTGTCTAGATTCTGAAAAGTGTGTCGTATTCGAGTAATTTCCAATGAAGAAAATTGTCTTGAAAAACAAAACAACCAGGCAGACAATGCACTCGTACCTTGCTGCACTTGTTTTGCTCGGTCGCTTCGATTGCGAATGCTTGTGAACATCGTCTGAAAAACAAACGCGCCTTCGGGCGCAACTTTAGTCATCCTGGCCTACTTCAGACATTTTAAGCGCAATTTACATAATTTCCTGACACTTTGAGTTCAGCGGCGCTTCTTTGCAGCTTGACGAGTTGAAGTCGAAGGACCGGCAGATCTCGCAGCTGGAGAAGGAAGTGTCTTCGCGGGACGGGCAGATCACGCGCCTGCGACACGAGGCCGAGGCGACCATGGAACAGACCCGGCGGCGCCACCTCGAGCTGACGCGCAGACTCGCCACCGGAGGGCAGCTGTCCCGCAAAGCGGACAGCTTGTCGTCGCTCGATTCCTGCTCCTCAGACAGCGGCGCAGACATGGTGAGTCGCTCTCTACATCACGGCGTCTTCCGAAGCTCTGAAGAGGCAGCTCAGGTTCGCTGAGGATTGTGGGAAAGAGAGCGATGAGGAAAGTTTGGTACCCAATTAAATTTGGTGTGCGGTTTCACAGCACAAGTCACACAACAGCAGGAGCCGAGGAAGGAATCCAGGTCCAGCCGCAGTCCTCAGGGGAACGGAAGCAAAGTTCATTTCCTTCGGACCAAGTGGCTTGATAGTGCATGAGATTCAGGCTCAGCAGGCAAGGTTTCTGGCCGGCCCCGATCACGGCAACTAGTCCGAACGAGGCTCCCACCCTGGGAGGGCTGACTCCGACTTAGTACTTTGGGCATGTTCAGGTGGAATAGGTATGGACGAGTCCAGGCCAAGTGCGTGGGTCCTCAAACACTAGGAAAATTCAGTGACAACTTGAACAACCGGGCAACGACAAAACGTTGAACTGGCCCGCGTGACCGTGGATCCCTGTGTGCCAACAAAGACAGAATTGCGTGTGTAAACACAAAAAGAAACGCGTACTCCAAGGAAAGAAGAACATAAAAAATTTGCGCACGCCACAAATTTACAACCGCATGCAAACAATGGAAAGCCGCACATGTGTTTGACTTCAACGCTCTTCGTTTCCCGTGGTTCGTTCAACAAAATTGGACGGCCATTCCAAGGTTCTGATGTCCGTTCAACAATCAAATGAAGACAAAACTCTGGGTTGGAAATTGCTGGGTACAGATGCTCGGCTTCACGCTACAGCAGCTGATGAACGGCTGTGAAGATCCAGTTAGACACAGCAGAATGTTCCGCTTGCCTCACAATGCCGGAGAATGACAAGAGAATTGGCTTCCGGTTTATCAGCAGCAACGAACTTGAGATTCCTCTTCTCGAAGTTCCACCAAGTTGTTGAAGTCACACTCGGGAAGTGGTTCACACAAGCCCTGTGTTGCAAACGCACAAGGTCCGCTTTGTGTGCCTTGATTTTTGCCTTGTCTGCAGTGTGGAAGGGATTGACAGTATCTACTTCCACAGCCAGCAAGATACATTTTAAGCTTTGCAAGGTCACACAGCAAAGCGTGGGTGAATCTTAATCTGTCTGCCATGAATTCGATGCACGGAATACAACACGGTTCCATGCATGCAGGGTGTGACGTAAACGAGGGCTTCGCCTTTCGGCGCAGGTGGAGGTTCCGCTTGCACCGCATCACGGGTTGTTAAGTCTCATTCTGGAGTTGTTCCAAACGGCAACTCATGATCGAGGTTGAAAAATGTGCTCCACAAACGGACGCATTGAGCTGTTCGTGCCGTACAACCGTAGAACCTGCACCTGATTCAGAACGCGTGTTCTTCCACACCTCATCCAGGGTGCAGTCGAGAAACCTGAAGTCAGGTTCATTTCACCGTATGCATGAGCAAAGCATACGCATCGCTACTACGTACGAGAACTCAAAGTTCGGCAACTCTGCGGTCACAAAACCTGTCGTGTGTGCTCACATCAGAGTTCTCACCTTACGAGTACAAAAAGGGTCCCGTTTCAATCACACAACTCTTTTCTTGGCCAAAGGTCTCGAAAAGTCATTGCACGTGTGATTGAACAGGAACCATCTTTGAACAGCGAGAGAACTCTTCTTTGCTCGTACAAGTTTGTCACTGATCTGAATTCGCTTGCGGCTGCAAATCAGAACATTGACGGAAACAGTTTTTAGCAGATCCCCACAGGTAGCCGACCCCGATAGAACATTCTGTTTGATGCGCCACAGGCGTCTGAAGAGGGACGAAGGCAGAAGATGCACATGGTTTCAGCAACATTACCACCTCCCAAGGTTCCTTTCCTTCATCACGTCAAAGATTACCAGTCCGATTGAGTCGAATCTGGAAGGCTCGCCTTCCAAAATTTGCCGAATCGCTTTCTGCGGAAAACTGCGCGATATTGCATCGCCCGCACGACTACTCGCAGACGGGTATTCCTTGTGTTTTGAGAGACAGAAAAGACTCTCCAGCCCCAGTACTGGCCATGTTTCTGCAGGCCCTGGTAGAGAAAGTCCAACAGTGAACGACTTCAACTGTGCAGATTGACGGTCTGCGATGGTCAAACATGTCACAAAGGCCAACCAGAAAAAGCACGCAGTTTTCATATCAGAAGCAAATTTATCTGACTGTAATTGGTGTGCACTGTGGTGTGTTCTCCTCCTAGATGATTGACCATTATCGTAATGACATCCCGGCGATGCGCCATTAGACATAATTTACACACTCCACATTGAAAAAGTCACTGAAACCAACGTTTCTCTTCCGAGCGCTCATCTGTTGACCATTTGAAGTTTTCCTCGCAGCCTGAAGAGTTTTGTTGCTGCAGTCAATTGCATGAACCAAAGTTGTGTGTGAGTTGTCTGGTGCAAAATCTGTTCTTCATCTTGGTGCAGCAAACAATGAAATTAAAACGTGAAACAGACGTAACTGATCATTGAACAAGACGGCTCCACAAACCACGCAAACACCGGCGGAAGCTGGTGCGTTGCTGCTTTGAACTTTCTTTCTAAACAGTTGTCGAAACGATGTGTCCTCATGAACGCTGTAGATTGTGTGTAAGTCACGGTAGATTCTTCGATTGGAGACTCACTGTTGTGCTGATACTTGATTGAATGCACACGCCTCTTTAGCTCGTTCTAATCAAGCATCAGCATTCTAACTCGTTCAATAACCCTAACGTAACAACCTTTTCACCAGCACCCCTTCGTGAAACAGTAAAGTATGGGGATCGGAGAACACGAAACACCCAGCATGACAACAAGACACCCGTTCGCTTCAGGTGAAGGGTATGCAGTCTCTGTTCGGTGGCGTAAAGTTTCTCCAAACAACTTTCAAAGACAGTCGCGTTTGTTCGAAGTGACTGCATGTTGGGCGTCTCCCTCATGTTAGTTTTGTGACGGCACTTTCCAAATGCTGAAATTTCTGCCAATGTTCTCCCCACAATGAAGCCAGAATTTTCGTACGAGTGAGTCGTGATGAATGTTCGACTCTGCACATGTCGACGTGAGATGCTTTTCACTCAGCAACAGACCCAAGCAAAACACGATTGTGCTCGATGCTGAGGTGAAGCTGTTTTGTCGACAAGAGAACAATTCGTCTGTTGTGCAGCTTCGAAGGGAAGTCAGGTCGAAGGGTGTGCAGAAACCCAAGAGAACAAAGGCAACATTTTTCACGTCATTTCAAAACACGGACTCTAGACGGCGGCAGGTGCTGTCCATTTTCTTGAAGCTGTTCTGACCGTTGCCCAAGACAACCTCCAGTGAAGCTGAGTACTTGCATTGAGAACTCGATTCCTATTTGATCTATTTGCTGCTGGAAACAATGAGTCAAAGGCGAAAGTCTGCCGGACTCATGTCCACCCCCATGAGTGTTTTTGGAAGATTATCTTTTGGCTTGCAATGCTGAAGGAACTGTCCAGTCCTCAACACGTTATGACATTCTTGTTGGACTTCAACGAAGCTGGACAAGGCCTGTCCACATCTGTGCTCGTGTAAACTTGTGTGGATTTGTTGTGAGTACTGTACACCCCAAGGGTTTTCCACAAGTGGCACCTCACTTCTCTCAAAGTCACGAGTGTCACAAAGGAAGCAGGAGGCAACTTGAGGAATGACATCATCGTACCAGAAAATGTTTTGTGGATTGTTCTTTTTCTGTGGCATTAAAATTGGATATTTCCTTTTTGAGTAGCGCATTGTAAATTGTAAGTATGTACTCACTCCAAGGACAAAGTGATTATTTTCCATTAATGTTTGCCTTTCAGAACGGTTCTGCGGAACTTGCACTTGAAGACAACTCGCTTGAGGAAAACCACCAAAAGCCCATTTCAAGAGCACAAACGCCACACTTAATAAGCCTGAGCAAAAAATGGAAATGTGCATTTAGCTGACTTGCCTTTATTCAGGGCATGTGTAGAACTTTTTGTTGTGTCTTCCCAATTTAACAGTCGACATCATCCACATATTATGTTTATCTATTGAAGTTCCATCTGAGGTAAAGACTCGAGGTGCTGTATTTGATCCAAGAATATCGTTGGCATCACACAACAGTGAGCCAACTGCCACGGTGTGAAGTAGACTATGAATTGTCTTTTGTCATCTATCCACAGAATGGTCCACCGACAGAAAACGAACAACAAACACAGCATCTCCAAGAGCAGATCAAGAGACTACAGGAACAAAACCACCAACTTGTGAGTACATTACAAATTTCATGCCCGTCTCCAACTTGCTTTCTGATGTTTTTCTTGCTTCCAGTATCGTGTCGCCTTGTGTGAACTGTTCAGCGGCAGAAATTTATAAACTCGGGTAAACCTGTCCTCAGACCTTTTGACGTCTGAGAGCGCCAAATCCAAGCGATACGGCACTTTGCTCACCGTTGAGAGCTGTTTGTTTCGGGATCGGGAAGACTCCAATGAAATTCATGTCCTTGTCTTAGGACATGTGTGTGTGTGTGTGTGTGTGTGTGTGTGTCTGTGTGTGTGTGTGTGTGTGTGTGTGTGTGTCTGTGTGTGTCTGTGTGTGTCTGTGTCTGTGACAGTGGTTCTTCTTGTCATTTTCGGTGGTGCACAGCAGAGTCCACAAAAGGTGGCGAACAGAACAAGGGTTTCACAAGTTGTGCCAACTTCTCAACTTTTACGCACGCAGTTTCAGTCAGTTCGTTCCATAAATCACAAACCACATCTGTGAGCACTTTGTGACGAATGAAATGATTGCAGTTGCCATGGCTCGACACAAGTGCCTTTGGCAAGCCAAAGAAAAGGCTGCAATATAATCAAATATGGGGTGTCGCAATTTTGGAGCAATTAGAATTGTTCTCCTTGGTGTTGTGACACTATCATTGCCTCGTGCTTTTTGAGAACCTGAACTTCGAGATGAATAGCAGAGGTTTGACACAGGTAATGTTTTTCAGAATTTTACATGTGTGAAATGAGGCCTCCTTCGGAGGACGAGGAAGCATCTGTCAGGTTCTCAAGATCAAAGGGATCTCTTCACACGAACCTTTCGGCTTATGACTGCCGAAGCGTACAATCTCAACTCATATTTTACTCATAAGTGAGACGATATTGAACCTCAAAACTGACCCCCCTCTTTGTCAGGTGGACGTTTGTGCAAAGTTTGTACGAGTAAATGTTCGCAGCTCATACCTGTTGTGTTTTGCAGAAATCGCAGTTGACTGAGTTGGAGGACAAACAGAAGCCACTCCACGAGAAAGCGAGGAGGTTCTTGGAGAAGAACATGGAGCAAACAGCTTTGAACAGAGATCTCGAGGACAGAATAAAAGTTCTCAACGAAAGTAACAGCAAGTTGGTGAGTTGTTTTCTGACGTAGTTTGTTGGAGAAATACGTTTTGTTTGCAAACCTCTTTGACCGTCACAACTGACTGCTGTGAGGAATTTAAGCATTATTTTCCGAATCAAAAACACGCTGACGAACGTGTTTGTGTGCGCTCAATATGTCAGCGGGAAACACAAACAGTCTTGACATTTGTAAAAGATAAAACCGAACAGTTGTTCAGTTTTCACGGCCTTTCCCTTGGACTTCAGAAACTCGAGGTGGAGGCGATGACGGCAGCGAACGCGCGGCTGCGCGGGGAGGTCGAGGCGGAGCGCGCCGACCGGACGCGGCAGCGCGAGCTCGAGGCGCGCGTCGAGCAGCTGCAGGCCGACCTCGGCGACCAGGCCGACGTGATGCTCGCTCTGCAGCAGGCGTGCACGGTGAGTTCGGGGACCCATGGAACTGCTGCGTGTTGTGCTTTAAAGCTGTTCTCTTACCGTACTGTCTCGTGTACAAGACGCCCTCATGCATAAGACGCACCTCAACTTTTGGCCCCTTTTTCTGGAACCAGGGCCAAAAAGAACAATGAAAATTCATACTCATGCATAAGACGTACCTCTTCTTTGATGTCCGATTTTGGGGCAAATATGTGTGTCTTATACACGAGACGGTTCGGTACGTTATCCTACACCCACAGTTTGCGCGTTTCGTATTGACGATCAGCGTTAGGGGCTTGCCGTGGAATACTGGTGCGGCGATTCATCTTTTTGTTTTCTCACATTTGTGCGTTCCATTCTTCACGGTAAACACCTTGTATCTGTGCGCTGCACCTGGCTTCATCTGCTGTTTTGTGCAACTTCTGTTGATCTGTACTCATGGCTTTGGTGCCCAGTGACATTTTGCGTTTTGTACTTCAACACACACCAGCGGTTCGGATTAAAACGATCATCTTCTTTTCCAAGGTGGGAAACTTTCTCACAACAGCGCAGAAGATTGTTCCTGCCTGTCTTTGATTCCAAGGGACAACATATCAGTGGTGGTGATTTTAACTGAACGGATAGCTCTTTGTGTGGCAACTTTTATGTTGAACAAACGAATAAAGTAAATTTGCATGAAATAGCTGTAAAGTGATCACACCAAACACTTTACGAGTTTTTGTGACTTTCATGTTCTGGCTGAAAGCCATTTGTCGAGCAGTTCGTGTGAGATGTAACGCTGGACTTCAGTTGACTCATGAAAAAAACCTGTGAAGATGTTTTGGTGTGATACTCGTACAAGCAGGATGATGCAAGTGCAGTGCAGCAGCGCATGTCCCTTGAGTACACGAGAACGATAGCCGATCAACCGGAGCTGCAAAATCGATATATCTGAGAGAATCAACACAAGTTGTAGACAAACAAGCAAAAAATCAAACCAGGTTGCAGCACAGGAAGGAACAAAATTGCAGTGTCTGTCAGTTTCTTTTTCCAACATGAATGCGCTTTTCGTGCGAAAGTGCCACGTTCATGTCAAAATGAAGGTTTGTCCAAACAAATGTGATTTCAGATTATTGTACACAAATCCTTCTGTTTGTGAAATACGTCTCGGGATTTCTACGAATTTCCGTCTTTGTTTCTGCAGGAGAAGGACAGAAGACTGGAGCTGCTGACCCACAGGAGGAGGAAGCAGCGCAACAGCCGATCTCAGCACAAAGTTAGTTTTTTCTCTCTTTTTTTCCAAGAATTGCAGAGAAAGAGGTTCACGTGTTGAAAGGATCGTGATTTTGTGGGCTGTCGATTGACACTTGATTTGAATCGTGGTTCTGTTCTCGTCAAGGGTACGAAGTTCTGTCTGTCGCGCGGGTCAGACGCAGAGTGTCGTTGCTTTCTGTATTCAGTTACAGTCAATCCTGCCAGAGATGCATGTTTCGGCCTCCAAGGCCATTTCCGTTTCCTTTTCTCCTGTTTGCCCGTCGGCAGACTTACTTGCCTCGAAAATTCGTTCCTTAGATTTCGTTGCACTGCACCAAGCCTTCCAGATAATTTTTGGGGAAGACAAGGATGCTGCATAAAAAAACTGCACCATAGAGATGCTGACAATTTCTTCTCCTTGAATCGTTGTGCGCTGCTGTTATTATCACGAGAGCTGACTGTTCCAAAAGCGACAAGAAGTCAGGAGATAGGAATCAAATCGTTGATGTCTCACCAGATTTCTTCGAAGTGTTCTGATGGTTTGAGACACCAAATTGGGGTCTTGCTCCATTTAGCCATCAAAACGTGAAAGCATCAAGCATCACACATCCCACCACCGTATCATAGGTAAATGCACCTGAAGCCCAAAGATGGGCCAGAGGTATATATCACCGGAGACAAGCCAGAGCAAGGGACATGCAACAGTGCACAATCTCACGGTCAGGACACCTGCGCCATTACCGACGTTAAAGTGAAATATTCCCAACGGAAATATGAATGGGACACTTTGACAGGAACAAACCATGAAAGCCAGGAGTTTGGATCACTGGAAAGGAGCATTGAGACTTCAGACAACACGGGGCACAGATTGATCCGCCAAACTTTCATCTTCACTGCACGCTCGATACCAAGGAGAAAAAAGCAGCGCAGGATATATTTTCAGCAAGATACCTAAATTCAGTTTGGTGAATTGCGGAGCCCAAAACTGAATGCTATTTCCGAGGTGGATCGCTGTGACACCGAGATTCTGCGTGTCGGTGTGAGTTGCCTGTTTGATGCTGTTCGCCGGTTTGTACGACGTGGCTCACAGGCATGTTGTGAGAGGCAGAACAAAATGTGATGAAAACGCCAAACAAGGACACAAAAAGGAGCCTGCTTGTTATGCGATTTGTACATCGTCAGACTTGGCGAGCAAATCAAGGACCAAGGGCATGATTCTCAGGTTTATGACTGAGCAATGAACAGAGAAGCAGAGAGAGATTTCCAAACAGACCAGGCCTCTTCATTCTCCACTTGGGCAAGGGATTTCGTGCAAAAAGAGCCTCGCCCGCTTTCGAATGAACTTTTTGTGAGAATTCGCGCAAGATATATCTTTATGAAGTTGTGATGTGACGAACTTTCGTAGCCTGGGAGCACCAGACACTTCGGAAGCTCTTCATTCAGCTGAGGAATTAGAAGAGCGCGAACGGCAGCAAAAAGTGTCTTTTGATGCGTTTCGTTTCGAACATTTGCTAAAGAGAAGGTCGCAGTGGATCACGACGTCTTGGGAACATTTGATACGATGAAGATGTTGGCGGTGTCTGCATGTGGCGCTGCAAAAGACGGAGTTCTCAACTGTTGATACAGATGCTTCACCTTCTTCATTTGTCTTGCGGAATGAGGCAAACCTGAAAAGTGTGACGTTGCCACACACCACGCACTTGAAATTGAAGGAAGACATTTGATAGTATCAAATCAAATTGCTTGAGTTTACGGAGAGCTGCGTGGTGCTGTGGAATTCTAGGACTTGGTTTGTTGGTATCTCTGGATAATTGGCAGATGAACTTTTTCATCAGAGGGACGCCGTCTGCACGGCTGGTTGGTGATCTTTTGATACAGGTATTACAGAATGTCCTTCTCAACTCCAAATAGACAGGCATGACAACTCCAAAAGACGTTACAAAATCCGTATTTGACTTGCAAACAACGCAGCAAACATCAGACCATTTTTCGACAGAAAACAGTGCACGTACGACAGCGAAAGGTGGATCGCGTTCGGAGGAACATGTTCTTCAGTTTTCAAGTGCATGTACGTGTGACTGAGTACATCACCGAAATTGTGTGAGTTTACAACAATGCCAGGCATGCTGTGACAAAGCAACTTCTGCGCCAAACTGCACCAGGAATTTTAGGATGAGAACACGTCCCACGGGCTTCAGGTGTGATGAGGATTGGAACTGAAGGACGATACCTGCAAAAAACCCCTACATTTCTGAACAAACATTGAGATTGGAAGGCTGGTAGTCCAAAGTCAAAAAGCAAAAGATACACAAAAACAAGATATCTTCATCTTGCGTCAACAAGAAATAAACAAATTTGCCATTTTGGCACCGAGTGATTGGTGTTGCTGACAATTCAAAAAGATGGATAGAGGCGGAGAGAAGCGTGCAGATGAGCACGGTGAGTGGAGTCAGGAGACTCTTGGGGAACCAAGAGAGGCAGAACCAGCGGTTGACCTCGAAGGAACTGTACCCGTGAATGTGGTTCAACTAGCTGAGATCGACAGAGGCATGGACGCCACTTCAAACCAGAGAAGAGACTCGGACATAAGCGATGGAAACGGGGGAGGAGGAGACACTCCCATGAAATCTGCGCTGTCCAGAACGACGAGTGGTAGCAGCACGGACAGCAAAAAGGGCAAGAAGGTCACATTCCACCCGAGCCTCGGTGACTCGGATCAGGAGCTCAGTGAGCACGCGGTCGAGCACGAGCACTCGGCGAGCTACAGCAAAGCTCGCGAGCCTCCGGTGTTCGACGAGGGCGAAGGAGACGAGGCTTTTGATGATGAGGACACCGGCGGCCCCCACAAGGGCGGCACCACTTATCATGACATCAAGCGAGCAGCGATTTTGCTGGCGATGAGAAGATCGGAGGAAGAGGACGGAGAGGGAGACGGAGAGAAAGCTGATGTCGGAGATGAAAGTGACGACGAAACGATTGAAGACCTCAACTTGTCCTACATCGACGCCCACGAGGAAGATGCGATGTACCCGGATGAGTTTGTGGACGAAGAGCAGGACAACACAATGGACTCGGAAGAATACTTCATCGAGCATCTCGAAGATGTTGACGTTCCGACTGAGCTGGAGGGTGTGGATCCCTACCTACTGGCGTCCATGCTGGAAGAGATTCAGGACAAACAGGGGAGGGAAGGGTCTCCCACAGCAAAATCCTTCGCTTCTGTAAAGGAGGATGTTGTGATGGACTTTGCCGATACCCTCACAACCGAGGTTTTGGAAGCCGCTGCGGAAGAGTTGTTCGGCCACTTCCGTGACTCTGCAACTTCCGAGACTCAGCTGAAGAAAGAGAACGTTCTCTTGTTTGGAGAGTCTCGTCTTGAGTCCATCCCAGAAGCAGAAAGCCCTGAAGAAGTGCCAATCCAAAATGAGACTCATGGGGAAAAGAGGAAATCCAGTGGCTTCATCGAGAAAGAGAGCCTTGTTGAACATCTAAAATCAATCATTGATGAGTTGGGTGAAAGAGCTCCGAGCGAGAGTTCGATTGGTAGCGGAGCCTTCCCAGTGGATGATGTCATTGAATCTACGGAGGAAAGCCCAGAGGAAAACAACAACACAACTGGCAGGCACAAGGTCAGCTTGTTTGAAGCCATGAAGGAAAAGGCGCAAATGGCTTTCGGTGCGGTTGGTGGTGATCAAGCACCGCTATTCCAAGGCACCTTGTTTGGCTCGGAGACAGAAGCCGAGAGTCACACCACACCAACCGACCCAATGAGCACTGAACAAGAAAATGTTCCGCAAATCACACCTTTGTCATTCAGAAGAACAACTCCTCAAAATCGGACTGAAACCGACCAGGCGGACGCGGACTCCGACAACGTGACCGAGTTGAAACCTCTGTCATTCAGACGAGTCGCTGCGAAGCCAGATGAGCGAACAGTTTCTCCTGCGGCAGCAAGCGAAGATCACCCCGAAAAACGTGAGGACAGCAGCATGTCCACTCGAGTGGAGACAATCACCCATCACGTTGTGGATTTCATCAAGGGCACTTTCTCCGGCAAACAAGATGATCTTTCGTCTCCTCCGTTGCACACTGAAGGACACCGAGATCTCTTCCTCCCAAGCGACAGAAAGAGAACCACTCAAGACAACCTTCCTTCCGGTCCCAACAAAGTGGCCAAGTTGGACGACAAAGAACCAGAGCGAGTGTTCACGTCAAACATCCACATCAGCATCCCGCTCACCCACACCGTCTCCTTCTTCACTCAGGCCCTTCCCGGCAAAATCGTTCTCGGTGATGTGAAGGACGAAGCTGACGGCAAAGCATCGAAGAGCGATGGGCTAGACGAACCTGATTTCACAATCAAGGAAAAAATACAGACACGAAGCAAATTCCAAACACTTCCAAAAGAAATATTTAGAACTGAATATCCAGTGAAAATAGAATCACCACAGTCAACAGAGAGATCAAACGTGACACCAAAGGTCATTCCGCCTGTTGATGCAAAGACAGATGATATGAAATCCGACAACATGAACAGAGAATCAGCTGACATTCGGGAGAAGAAACCCGATGAGAAGTCTTCTGTTCAAAGCCGCATCGAGCACCACCTGCTGGCGGTCGCCCAGTGGTTTCATGCCGACTCCAACAACCTGGACGTAGAATCCTCATCTGACACGCCTGAAACAAAGAGCTCAAGAAACGAGTCGTCCGAATCAGGCACGAAGAGCGCATTGCCCCCTGCAGAAAGCCCGCATTCTGTTGAAGCAGACAATTGTGCCCCGAAAACCCATCAAGACGACTCTTCCGCCCAAGAAAACCCGGTGGTTCAGAAGCGACTGGAGCACCACCTGCTGGCTGTGGCGAACTGGTTTCAAACTGACCGTAGCGAATTGTCTTTTGTGGATTCCGACAAGGCCAAGAAGAAAACAGAAGAGTACGTGTGTGAGGAAAAGCCTTTGGAAACAAAAGCCTCGCCCAACACAGCAGCTCAGACGCTAGAGACCGTCGTGCAGGCTGCAGCAGCAGACGTGCACGCAACCATTCGGCAAAAAATACAGGCACGAAAAAACAAACGCGACAAGGTAACATCGGGTTGATTTATCCTGATACCCAAAAATCTTCCTTTCAGGAGGTGATGAGGCTGCAGCAGTGCACCAGCAGTAGCTGGACTGAATGCAGCTGGGACTTTTGACGCAGTGTGCAAAGTTCTCCTCGTTTCGTTTTCAGGTGCACTGCATGAGTGGAGTCTCACACCCTTCAAATAAATTGTGTTCTTGTATCTTCAGCGTGCAGACGTCCACAAAAGTCCCATTCTCAGTCACATTCAATTATTTCTCCACTTTGAGCCATTCATGATTTCAGGTGGTTAGGTTCATGTTACCTGGTGAAGAAGATATCGTGGTAAGACGAACGGAGGCTCGTTTGGCTTGCTGTGTCAGAGATTTTTTTTCGCATGAAACTTCCCGTGAATGTTTTGCAGCTTTCAGACCCGGCATGCCAACTTAGTGACCCTGAAGTGGCAACGCTGAGTTTGTAGTGTGTGTGTGTTCAGATACAAATCTGCATGCATTGTTGCCAAAACAGCAACTCTAGTTGCACATGAATGCAAAGAATGTCATGTGTGGGAAATGTGGTTCAAGAAAAGTTGGCGCCGAATCATGGCTCATAGCGTGAGAGGATGCAGCCCAACTATAGCGTGATAAGGGTTCATATTCGCACCCCTGAATCAAACAGACCTCAAATCCTCCAAATATCGCACAAAAAGGCACAAGAAGCACTTCCAGAAAATTTTAACATTCCAGAGTACAGACCTGTAACTTTTCTTTCTTCACAATTGCTACCTGTCCAATTCAAAAGTCAGAAGTGGCGAACAGTAAATTTTCCTGTAGATGCGTCGTGTGGATGAAGTTTGAAGCTATCGAGATTGATAAAATGAACAAACCTAACGTTTTCAATCGTTTGTGAGGAACTTTGAATTCATTTACACTCGCGTGATGGAATGAAATTGACAGAAAGGAATAGACCACGAAAAGAAATGTGCAAAGAAAGTCAGGCTTGCACCTCAATTTTCATTCACTCTCCAAGTTGCGCAGTTGAGTTAATGTATGGCACGAACTGACAATGATTTTTTAGTTTTAAAAGCCGCGCATGATTTTTTACACAGACCCCCTGGACCTGTGTCACAGTGGACAGAATGACCTGCAATGTTCTGTTGAGAGACAACGGCTTTGAAAGTTGCTCCTTTTGTGGCTCTGCTGTTTCCTCTGTTGTTCCGGCCCTTCTCGGGTCTCATTCTTATCTGGGACTGTCAGTCCCTGCTCCTGATCTGAAGCTTCATTCATTGTTTTTTTGCTTTGGTCCCTTTTGCGGTTGCATTTTCCATTGGTGCTCGCGCCTGCAATTGAGCAGACACCGCAAGAACGAAAGGTTCTCTTCACTTTTGTCCGCTTATCGCGTGTTGCACAAGTGCAAGAATGGCTGTTTTTGTCTGCACCAACATGTCCCTTTTCTTCTTTGCTTGCAGGCGGCAGGAATCAAGGAAACGTACTTCGGATTCGACGAGGACAGGGCGTCTGTGGACTCGGAGGGGTCTTCCCGAGTCTCCGTCGTCTCGCCGGATGACGATGCATTCGACGAGGTCAGTGCGCTTGCTTTACGAAAGTGTTACTGAGTCTTTTCTCTGGCAGAAGACCAACCGACTTTCCGCTTTACTTGTGGTGTTGCATCAAACTGAACTTTGACAAACTTCACACTTGTAAGGCCGGTGGCCCCAAAGAGATTATCTTTCAAATTGTTTTGACAATGTCAGACTGAAACGGCACACGCTCCCTGTTGTTTTGATTGCAGATCACCCGAGATGAGTACGCGAAGAACTATCAGCGGCTGGCGCGGGAGCACCTGGAGCTCGAGAGATCGTACGCGCTTCTGCAGAACCAAGCCGCGCTCAGTCCAACTGAAACAACCAAGGTACAAACCTCCCGTCTGCATGAACGTGAATGCTTCACCTTTTTGTTCTCAGTGTTTGTCGCACAATTTGTGTCGTTATGTGTCACAACTGCACGTCCTTTTCCTTTCCTCCTGGTGACGTTTATCCTGGAACCTTCATGACTGGTTTTCATGCGTGGTTTTTAGCCCAGTGTCCAAGAAACATCGCCAACCAACCAGAGTCTTGAGAACAGTCCAGAAAGTCCGCAAAAGGTAAAAAATAGCTCCATGGAGCTCGCGGTGATTTGAACAAATATTCGTCGGTCAATTTTCTTGGTATTTTCAACACAAACTCTCCACACCTGAAGGTACATAGATCTGTGCAAAAGTAGAACTGAATTTGATGGCCAGATTTTTTACGACATATTTTTCAAATTTTCATCCACTCTAAAAAATATTGTCACTACAATATTTGACATTGTCAGAGACCCATTGTAAAAATGTAGATGCATGCAATTTTCAAAAAAATTTTGAACAAATCAAGATTTTTTGAAATGTCAAAAAATGAATCTCCAACCCATAAAACATGTTCCAGTCAATATTTGGACATTTTCAATTTTTGCACACATTTCACATTTTTTGACAACATTGCACA
>JAAUXT010150389.1_pt1 | contig 40823 bp, 25 predicted proteins | sample 7278171 | NCBI WGS metagenome assembly JAAUXT01 (sample SAMN14350112, study PRJNA611818) | marine sediment metagenome | isolation source: surface marine sediment (1.8m) | place: French Polynesia: Moorea | collected 2018-08
AATTTAGACTTCCAACTTCATCCTTACTAGCAACCTTGGAAAATACTTATAAATTGATGACTGAACTTTTGGAACTTCTCCAGTAGATTTCTATAGCAATGGTGGCTAGACTGACGCGCGACCATCGGGTCCGATTACCGGACTTCCTTGTTTCCCTCGTTCTTGTCAGTCTCAGTTGTGTCCAGAATTCTGCTCAGCACATCCACTAAGGTGAGGACGGACAGGCCGACCCAGAGCCCGAGCACGCCCCCGATGTCGGCCCACAGCTGCTCGAGCCCGTAGCTCGGACTCTGCCTCCGCTCCGTCGTGCTCATCGTGTTGAAGTAGATGTTGACCCGAGCGAAGGCGCTGCCGATCCAATCCGCCATTTGTTTGGTTATGATGGACACGTTCCCCCCATTGAACGGTCTCGCTTTGTACGTGTAATCTTCAGTCGACTTGTTCTCTTCCTTCAGGTGTTTCATGAAGTATCTCCAGGCTTCCATTTTGTCCCTGTGCGGGTTGTTGATGAGGTAGGTTGTGAAGAACCAGGCCATGGCTTCTGTGGTTGGGAAGGTTGAGAGGAAAGTTTGGATCGCATACTCTGTTTCTGTGCATTTCCATCGACAGTTTTTCAGACATTTGCCCAGTCTGGTGTGCTTGAATGTGTCGTCCGTGTTCTGGAATTCGCCTTTCACTTTTCGTTCACAACTGTACGTTCGGAACACTTGCAGGGGGTCACTTTCGTTGAACCAGGTACAATACTTTCTGGTCAGATTAAACCTGTAATGAACCAAATCCGTTGCCAGACATCCACATTTCTCTTCAATCTCTTCTCGCAGACATTGTTCGGAACAAAGGTGTCTTGTGCTTGTGTACGTGGTTCCAGGAAGTAGGCTGTCCTCCATGCAGTCAGCATACGGTTTCGGCAATCTCAAGACACGAATGCTCGACAAGGCAATTGACGTGGAGATACCAGGCATAATTTTGACACTCTTGTGCAGTGATGGGACTGTGTTTCTCTCGTCAACAGCTATCTTCCAGCCGTTGGACCCAGAGTCCCTCAAGTCGTCCGTGAAGGGTTTGTCTCCCAGAACATAACCTGGCTGATCGCCTGCAAAAATGTGGAAACATTTTGCTCAACTCAGAGAAATTTTCCACACCTCACAATCCACTCATGAAATTTTCCGAGACTTACCAATGTACAATATCAGTGTGAGTCCGTGTTGGACCCCAGACTTGGTGAAGTACGTTGAGTTCAGCCTCAGCGTGTAACAATTGTACATTTCATCATGAAAATACCAAACTACGTCAGTGTCTTGACATTCCTTGTTTGATATCCCGTAGACACAGCTGATGATCATTTCGTAGAATGTGTATCCACTATTGATGACAATTTCCAGAGGCATATTTGCCATCCTTGAGGGGCGGTCGAAAAAGGTTTCCAGTTTTATGGGATCGTAACCCTGTTTGAGCGCACGGCTGGTCAACTCATCCCAAACTTCTCCCTTTTTGACGAATTCTGGTGGGGGACGATTCCTCAAAGTCCTTGTTCTGAAAAATAAGTCAAAAGAATACAATTTCAGGTTGAAGTTCTTGCCGCTTTCTTCTTTGAGCCCTGAACCAAAATCCTGAATTCTGCGAGAGCAATTGTGTTTCCAATACTTGAGACACAGATGAAGAATTTGGAGTTGGGCTGTCATTCTTACCTGCGAGAGAACAAGGCGTCCATGTTGCAGACCGTGACGTCTGGAAACTGAACGCCCCTCGATGCCACGGACAAGATTTTTTCGTCGTATTCGTACAGCAGGTATTTGCTGACAAGTGACCACACATGATAGGCAAATCCACCACAAACTAACGATATTGTGAAGATCCAGAAGACTGCTCGTCGACCATTCAACTTCTTCAAATCAAAATTCATCTCGCCAGTATGGTTCACCGATTTCAGCACTTTTTCGCAAAAAGATGACATTTTCAGCTTCTGTTTTTTCAGCAAGGTGGGAAAAGTGGAAATGCACAGAGAACTCACATGACAAAGTGAGCAAAATAAATAAGAAGCTTTCAATTCGTGCAAACGTGACGGGCAAACATGCAGCCTCACCGATATTGCCAAGCTATCGCTTTTCGCTTTGAGCTCATGGGTGACACGAAGTTGACATGAAACAAGGTAAATTGCGAATGTTCCGTCGACGAAAAATGTGTTTCGCAAACGTTTGTTGAAACGTAAAGAGATGGCGTCACAGCGTTCGTTGGCAACTCTCTTTTGAATTTTTGGAGTCCACGAAAAAGTGCAGATATGTCAGGCAGATGACACTGCATTGTTCTTTCAGAAGGGTCGTGTTTTCCGTGAGAAATACCGATACCAATATACGAAATACGAAATAAAGAAAAGATTTCACATTATCTTCACAAACAAACGTTAATCTTGGTGAAAAATCGAACAGAAGCAAAAAGTTTGTGGAGACACCCCCTCACCCAGATGGTGGGACACAGGCGATGGAGTTGCTGTCCTTGATGGTCCACATCTCGCATCAGGTTCCCAAAACACGGGTTCTCGTACTTCTTTTAATTGTTTTGAGGTTGGGCTGATGATGACAAAGGCGTCATGAAATTGTTTCATTTCTTGCATTTTACCTGCACAAAACTGCAGATTACCACGGCAGTTTGTGTCCTGTCCAGAATCCTGAAAAACAAGCAAATAGGGTTGCTGTTTTTCCGCCAGGAGATCACGATCAAAACGCAAAACGACGAACGAACTTTTCGTGAAGGAAAGAAATATTCCCTCAATTTGCTGTAGCAGCTGTGTAAATTTGTCTTTGTATCTGACCGTGCCCTGAACGGAACATTCTTTCAAATAAGGCTCAGAGTAAAGCTCTTACGCCATCAACGAGTCGATGTCGTTTTGAGTGAAATACGTGGATGCTAATAAGCAGCGTTCTGAAGGGGTTGTTTGTTCAAGATCACGTCAATGGGACAAAGACAAAGCTGTCTCTGCCAGTTTTTCCTGTCTTTTCACCTTCATCTACGGAATACCGCTTTGCACCGTCTATTCCGTGTTGGTCCGTGCACCAGAGGAGGCACTGAATTGTCTGCAGGACTGTGATGACTCGTACGAGGGGGGCTGATCAAACGTTTCCACTGCGAGCGAAACAAAATACGAGGGCAGTGTGTTTGTTTGAGGGGACGGGGACTGAGTGAAGTGTGTTCACAAAGCTGCAGTCTCAAAGTTTTTGGAAATTTCTGCAGCGAAAACTTCTGACAACCCCTTCGTTCGACCTTTTCATGGAACAGAACAGCGTCGCGACCTCCGAGAAAACTGTGGCGTTCCAGACTTGTTTCCAACTCGAAGGGTGAGAATGCTTGCGGAGGATGAAAACTGTTTCGCACAATAAACCGAAGAAAGGCATCTCCACAATGCTCTTTTCTGCCTCTCCGTGCATGGCTGTTGTTTGGTTTGCTGCAACCATCTTGACTCTGACCGGAATGGTGTTTCACGTCTCTGTGTTGCTGAAGAGGTACTTGAATTACGAGTTTGATGAGGTCACGGGTATGTTGTCCGAACACCCAACATTTCCAGACATCACAGTGTGCAACACGGATGCGGAATATTGGAGCAGGTGAGTCTGCATGTCCACACGCAGGTCATTCATTCGCGAAACCTCAATTCACAGCGTTTTGTGCAAAAAAATTAAAACCTAAATTTTCTATCTCTTTCGTGTTGTGACAGGTACTGGGATGGCATCTATCCAGAGATAGACAAGTTTAGACACCTCGAACGGAATTGGAAGAACATTTCTGACTGGGCCGAGCTCAACGGATACGAGGGGATCAAATCGGCCGTCATCAATGCAGAACCAGCAAGATTTGCGAATTTCCCCCCTGAAGTCAACGCTCATGTTGGATATGGATTTTATGACATGATTGTCAACTGTGTGTACGGGACATCGAGTAGACTCTGCAACGACTCTGACGCTATCTTGTTCTCTCATCCTGAATGGAGAAACTGTTACACGATCCAACTCAACTCCAGGGCATTCGTTGAATCCGGACCAGAAAATGGACTGAGCCTTCTTCTTTACATTGGTAAGAACACTCATCTCAAGAAATTCAGTCGTGAAAAAGTCTGCATGCTCACCGTGTCCCAAATTTCATGTTCGGTTTTGTTTTCTTCACCAAGGTGAGCCGGAGCATCCCGGCGACAAGATCTTCTCGTTGGACTCGAGGCAGCTCGGAACTCGCGGCTGGAAGCTCGTCATACACGAGAAGGACACAGTGCCGCCCTTCGACAGAACCTTCGACATCGTTCCCGGCATCTCGACATCCCTGGCTCTGTCAAGCACCAAAATGGTCAGACTTACCAAGCCATATTTCGATTGTGTAGAGTCGGAAAAAATTCCGGAGACCAGTTTCCGGATGACAAGATATGTGTGCAGGAAGATGTGCCTGGCTGACCGGATTGAACAGACGTGCGGCTGTGTCTCAGCAGAAGTCATGCCATTCTTCCGTAATCACTTCACACAGAAGTATTGTCTCTGGCACAACTACAGCAACACTTTCCAAATATTTGAAAAGTACAACTGTGAGGCAAAGCTCAGGCAATTGTTTAGTCGTGGTGAAACGGAGGACATACACAATTGTTCATTTAATTGCAAGCCAGATTGCACAGAAACAGAATACTCGTTTGTCAGTTCGTTGTCGGAGTTTCCCACACGGGAAGCTGTGGCTTGGTTCTTTCGCAGGTTCCTGTACACAAACCCAAACAGGGACAAACTGTTGGCATGGAAATACTTTGTGGAGAATCTCAAAGGCACGGACAAGAAGGCACAAGACTACATCCACAAGTCTGGTCACCCCAGCAACAATTCCATCATTCCCGAAAATGTGGCAGCCTGGATCAGATCGAGTTTTGCAGGAGTGCACATCTACTTCAAAGACATGCACACAACAAGTGTCAGTCAAGTAGCCAGTCACACATTGGAGGAGCTGGGTGCGGACATCGGAGGATGTTTGGGGTTGTGGGTTGGCATGTCTGTACTGACTGTCGTCAAGTTTTTGTCCAGGCTGCACACTGGATTGTGGTAGTGGACTCTACAACACAGCGACAACATAAACTCAAAGTTCGACACTTCACAGTGGACATGGCAAATCCTGATGAGAAATCAAAAATTTCTGTGCATGTCATTTTTCTGGGTTGCTGCTTGTTTGCTTCCTTTTTGAAGATATCCTGACCGACACGAAATCCGTTGACAAACGACAGAGAACATCTCACATAGGACGACTGATAATCAATCAGCAACAATCAGTTCCTGATGGACGTGTTGTCTATTCTTAACCCAATTACGAAGATCTGCCTCTGCGATAATCACCGTTCTACAAAAAATTCTTTCGGGTCACAAACAACGGAACACCATGAGGATCTTTGCTGTTGGTCTGATTTTCTTGAATCTGCTGTACACTTGCCACGGAGTGGTCAACATCGACGAGGAGACGAGGCAGCTCATCGACGAGTTCGTCAGGTCCGTCATCTTCGACTGTCGCCGGCATGACATCGTGTCCATGAACCTGGCTGTTGTTCACCGAGGCGAGGTGGCTTACACAACTGCCTATGGGGTCAAGGACTTGGGTAAGATTTCGTCGCTCTCCGTTGCAAAGTCGGACGGCTTTGATTTCGTGGTTCGCTTCGAATTGACGCCGAGTTGAACGTTGTGCGTGCAGAGACGGGCGAAAACGCGACGGAGAACTCGGTGTATGCGATCGCGTCCGTGTCGAAGCACTTCACGTCTCTGCTGCTGGGACAAGTCATGAAGGAGGAGGGTGAGATGCGCGTGTTTTGCGACAGAGCGAAACGAAACAGGGCTTGTGTCTGCCTCAAAACAAGCGTAAATATCTCAAATGAAACAGCGACCAAAAATACCCTTTCCAGAACAAACAAAACTGACATCATTCCTCGTCGTCGAAGTCCCATGGCAAATCTCCATGTGGCTGTGATTTGTCCCCGTAGGTTCTCACACGTGGAACACACCGGTACGGGACATACTCGGCGGCGGCCAGTACTTTGCTGACCCACTGCGCACGAACCTGTCGCGGCCGCGGGACCTGGCGTCGCACTCGCTCGGCATCCCCAGGAACGACGCTGCCATCATGAGCGGCCCCACCCGCGCTGAACTCGCCGAGCGACTCAGGTCTCTGTTGATCATGTGGAAAGCACTACACACTTTTGCGTTCTGGATTTGAAATGTTCAGTCCACGTGAGGAGAGATGAAAGTCTGGTTGCAGGGGTTGGTGTGTGTTTATTTGCTTGCAGTGCGCAATGCTGACAAACAACAGGTCAACTTGAAATTTAGGAGAAGCCATTGAAATGCAGCATGTGTTTGCCAAACTTCCAGATTTATACCAGGAACAACAGAGCCGCGCACGAACTTCGTGTACAACAACCTGATGTACCACATGCTCGGCCACATCACCGAGTCCATCTCGGGTCAGAACTGGGAGCAGCTGATGCAGACACGCCTCTTCGATCCGGTCGGCATGACCAACACCTATTTGAATTACATGGTGGACAAGGAGTCCATTGATCTTGCCAAACCCTACAAACTGGATAACCGTGAGTTCAGGGAGGTCGATCTGGACGTGCACGTGTCGTGGATGAAGGAAGCAGGAGGCGCAGGTATGAGCGTCATTTCTGTTGGTCCAACACAGGATATTTTGGTGAACTTTGTGATGTCATGAAGAAACATCGGCGGGAACCACACACAAATAGATAGTCAGATGTGGTCAGGCGGACGACAGACTGAATGTTCTCCTCACTGACTCACAGTATCGAGCTGTTCTTCCCCTCAGGCGCAATCTTGTCGACAGCGAACGACATGGCTCGCTGGATGAACATGATGGTGCAGGAGGGGCGCGTGGACGGGACTCAGGTGGTCGACAGCGACGTGCTCGACACGGTCGCCACGCCCGTCAATGCGCACCTCTTCAACCCCGCCCGAAGCATCACCGTCAAACCCAGGTCGCCAGCCTTTTCAGTTTTTTTCGAACTTGGGATTCTGACCCAACAACCCAAGTACAAAGTCACGGATTCCTTCAAGTGTATTTGTCAAAAAATTTGTTGGAAAGGACAGGTCAACGCAACAAACCAGATAACATACTTGCTCCTTTGGCAGGTCGACTGTGACTTGGGAATCTGGCTACTACGGTCTTGGACTCTACAAAGGCTCGTACAGGTGATTCTTTTTCGAAGTGAACGTCTTGTCCCTGTTGCCAGTCTTCTTACCCAGACCCACCATAATGCACGACTTGTTTTCTCATTCACTTTGGCCTGCAGGGGTTACCGAGTTTTGTCTCACGGTGGAGCTCTGGACGGACACTACACGCAAATGTACACGTTGCCGGATGTAGATTTGGGCGTCTACATGACCATCAGTGGAATAGAACGTTCCGACACCTCCACACCCATCTTCGCTTACATTGGTCGGTACCACACCACAGAAAGAACAACCCTTTGTTGAAAAAACCTGATGTGAATGTTGTGTGCAAATCAAGGCGAGAAGATCGCGAACTGCAAACAAGCCCAAGTGAAAACTTGCTTTCTAGGATTCAGTGAGAAACACGACTCACACTTTGCACTTTGGCAGTTGTCGAAACATCGGTCCTCTTCCAGCGGATCTCATGCTCGGGTACGAACCATGGCTCAACACGACGACAGGATGCAGATTCCCGTTGCCTTTCTTCGACAACCTGGACGAGTTCCCGAAACCCAGGGATTTTCAGACTGATGCACCAACGATCAAAAAACCATCAAAACCTGTGAAGTTGAGCAGGAAGTTCCTGAAGCAAAACGAGGGGCTGTTTGGCAACTTTGGTTACGGAAACATTTCAGTAAGTTTGTCGAAATGTGGAGCCTGGTTGAGAATCCTTGTTTCTCGGTCCGATGTGTTGGAATTTCATTCCTCGCACCTCACATAAATATGCACATCTTTCAATGTAGGTTATACTGGACGCAGAGACGCCCGAGCTGACCCTGGAATACGGAGACATTCAAAGATACAGGGTCCTCCCATTAACAGGGCCACCGGACATTTCTTTTTACGCTCAAGGTACACGAAATCAACACTTCTGCTCCCATCAAGCTCTTCCAATAGAATTATCATCACACCAATCTCCCAGGCCAACTGTTTGGCGTTGCGGTGCAAGCCGATTGAGCACTGAGTGCAGTCAGAGCATTGAGGCTGTTGAAAATTTGTCATTCGGGTGTGCGAAAAAATGTCAAACCCAACACACACACACCCCAAATAGAAGTCAACACGCGCGTGCCTTTTCCAAACGAGCACTCAACCTGAACTGATTTCTGTTCAGGTTTGGACCCGGTGTGGGAGTACGTTTTGGGCCCCATTGTTTTCCGCGAAGGCGGGGACTTGATGGACATCACGTTCAACTCCTTGGAGGGACCCATCACGTTCCAGAGGGGCCTGCTCGCCTCCGACGCTCCAGAACCGGGCTTCGATGTCTGCTGAAGCAGTCGATGACAATTGTCCTGTTTGATCAGTATGCTTTTTTTTGTGACGGCTTCTCATTGGTCACAACAAGCGGGGGACGAAACTTTACAAAAAGGTACGAAATTCACTGTCCCAAAAATGCTCAGTGTTATTCCGAGCAAAAGTATGAGTTTCGTATCATTTTTGAGTTTCGTCCCCGCATTCCTCAGTCTTTTTCCAAGTCGCGAAATGGTCAATCCACTTCAAAACAAAGAGGAGGGATGTAACGTCAGCTCAAGTGCATTGAAGATCATAACTTTCTCAGGGTGGAATCGATTGGCATTTGACAGTTTAGAGGCCAGAGAGATTGTTGAGCATCAAGGGCCCGAAACATCAACATATTTCAACAAACAACACGATTGCTTCATGCGGCCGTCAAGAGTCCAAAGTCCTGCCCCGCACGACACATGTGCATGAAAAGCAACAGCATTTTGCACCCGTGGCACACAATTTCGTGAGTAAATGAACGAAAATTTTCCGCCAAATCAACTGCATTCTCATTCACACCAAACAAAGGGGTACAAAGGGGCTAAAACTTTTTGTCACGAAAAGTGAATTCACACCTTTTACTTAGAAAAAGAACCGTCCGAGTTCCTGCACCTTCCGGTCAATTTTGTTTTGCAAGCAGAAATACGTGCATGATATCTGGTAAATCCAGGATTAGAGCGGAGAGCTGGCCTAGGTCTTGGCCAGCGTCTGACAGTCAGATGTTCAGAAAAAGAAGAGAGAAAAGGGCGAAGGATAATTGGGAGACGAGGTTGGGGGCTCCAACTTCAACATCAAAACGGAAACAGCACCACAGGTGGAAACTGAATGGTTGTAAGGGTGGGATCACAGACTCTCTGAATCCGCTGGAAATAATATTGTCATTCGGACACCGGGAATTGCGAAGACGCCTTCCAGCCCGCCAAGTTCAAGTCGAAAGAACAGCGCAGTGCGCAGCTGAAATTTCAGGCGTCCAAAGTCAAAAAAATTCCCTCCCTCATTCATCACCTGCACCACATTCCTCCTCCCTCTAGGACTTCCGTTTCCATGTCGGGCCTCAGTAAAGAGATTTGAGGTTTCGAAACATTCTCTGGTTGTTGCCTCTGCAATGACGCATCGATGTTCACACTCAGGCAAGCTGCGCTGGTGGCAGAGTGCACCCACGACTGATTCCACTTTTGCATGACAAAACACATTGTCTTAAGACCCAACCCTGTGTATTGACACACGTACGAGGAAAATCCTACCCCATCTCCATATCCAAACAGTGTTATGCAGTTTTAATAAGCACTCTGCAAAATTAAGTGCTCTGTGCACTTTGCACGGAACAAAGTGGCTTCAAACTGGTCTGTGTGTGGCAAGTATATTTTCCACAGAAAAGGACATGAAATGAGTAATTGCATTGAAAGTAACAAAGTCTCACGCCGACCCAATAAAAACATCGAGTGAGCTTATTCCACATATCAACTTCTTATCGCGGCGACAATTTCGCTGACAAAACGTGGATTCTGGAAATCTTGAAAACTTGAACACTTTAACTCGCTGAAAACAAGGATTGTCAGGAAAAACCTCTTCGGGTGACAAGCGCTTCAGTCGTCCAAGTAAATCTTCAGCGGATCCAGGGACCTTCCCCTCCAATTTCTTGCAATTACGTGCAACTTTTCTCTGCTTCCCTGGTGAAGAAGGAACTCGAACCTGGGTCTCCGGACCTCTAGCTGACCCCAGATTTTGTACTTCCAGGTATCAGACGCTGGTCCAGGCTGACCTCGGGCCCCTGTCTCAACCCAGAAACCCCGCTGTCGCTCACAAAACTGAAACTGACTGAGCCCGTCTGAGGATGTCATTTTGCCATCTCTTGAGATCACCTCACCTGCGTTTGTCAACAGAAACGGAGTATCACAACCTTACAACCACAACCACACTCAGCACTGTGCAGGACCAAGAGTTTTGCATTTGTCACTCAAACTCTCAAACTCTCAAGCCGATGACGCAAAGAACCATGCCACGACAGTGCCACATCCACATGGAATAGGTTTTCGTTTCAGCGTTGATTAGCTGCCGCGGTTCAGACTGGCTCCGCAGCACCTTTTTTGGTGGAGTCCCAACAGCCTGGTCTGGAACCCTTGATCGTGGAACAGAAAGGCCGCCTGTCCATACTGTCAGCACGGGACACACCAAAAGGTTACACACATACCACGCAGTGAGGTCGTCTTTTGGGCCTCTTTGGCCAAGAACAAAACAATACGTTTGCTGATGAAGTCACCTGCTGTCTCCAAATCTACAGATGTTGTCCTTTCGGTTTTCCTTCCTTTCTAGCACTTAGCACAAATATAGATGAAGGTTGGAGTGAAAAATCTCTCCGATGTATTAAGCGGGTTCACCCCACAGCAGAATGAGATTTGCTGCCTGAAGTTGAGCGCACAAAACTGCCCTTTGCGGGCATCCCTTGTTTCGGTCAGATGGCAGGGATGCTGCTTGTGGACACAAACTGGTCTTTGGGAGTCACAGATTCAGCTGAAGTGCTGCTCCTTCTGCTTTCCAAATCACCTTTCCTTGTCCTTTGAGATTTCATCTCGATGCTAATTTCCACCTTGTCCTTCGTCGCAACTGGACGATACATCCCCTTCTTTTCCTTCCCTGCCAATGGCCGAGCAGCGGAGCTGGTGCTTCCTTTGGATTGGTCCGTGCTATTTGTACGTCCTTGTCGCGATCTCTTTGAGCAGAACCGATTTTGTATCACAGTGACGAGGGCAACCTGCAAGAAAGCACAAAAGTGTCCAAGAAGTGGTCGTTGTTGTCAGAACAATGAAGTTGATTTCAAATCGTATGGTGAGCTCACGATGATGATGGTCACGATGAGAATGGCGGCTCCGACGGCGGCGGCGGCGAGGCTGTACTCGGGGGGCAGCGCGCCCCCGGACACGGCGCGGTACTCCTCCAGGGTCATCTCGTCCGGGTCGATGGACACGCTGGGAGCCAGGCCAGGCACCTGCGTCACCTCGTCCGAGACGTTGCGTCCTGAAACACAGATTAACACACAAAACCGTCACGGCTGTGTTGAAACTTGGAGACAAGCTGACTGCGCCATCTGAGCCGGCGCTAGCATCAGCACCATCCTTGGACAAGGAAAGGCGGCCGTCGTGATCGGATGCCGTGGTGTTGGTCAAAAGTTGAATGCACTGTGAAACTACGTGAGGACAGGGTAACTTCGACACCTGGTTTCAAATTGGCCCCACAAGACTTCAAGCACTGCTCACGAGAAAGCAAGGGTGCGTCGAGAAGCCCAGGGAACCCGCCCAACTCACATTTTGTTCCTCTTGTCACTGGCGACAAAGCACACAAATCCTTGAGAGAGGTAAATTTCAGTTACCGTATCCACCCGTGTATAACACTCACCTTTTTGTCCCAAAATTGAGTGTCAAAAGTGGGGGTGCGACTTGTACATGGGTAAGTTTTCATTGTTTTTCATGGTACTTGAATACCCCAAAAAACAAGAGCTTGTCTTGGGGTGCGTCTTGTACATGGGTGCAACTTATACATGGGTAAATACGGTACCACAGAATGAAAGTCTTGACTTTCTTCGATCTTGATTTTCAAACACATTTTCAGAATAGAGACTCGGATATCTGGTTATGATACAATCCATGTCAAACAACATGTCGATCTGAACCCTAAATGTTTGAATGTGAACAGTACAGTTTGTCATTCCCACGTCGAGACTTCTGTTCAGTGAAAGAACAACTGGATACCTGATACACACACCGAAGAAAAGAACTGCTTCAGGAAATTAATTTTCTTGTGCAGCTGGAAATTTGAAACGTCGCGCGACATTTGACCGGAGTCTTGGTCTGTCTCTTCTCATCCACCACGCCTCGTGCTCATTTCTCCTTTGCTCATTTCACTTGAAATGCCATTAGCAGGAGTTTCCGTGTGCATTACACATGCCAACAGCGCACAATGGGAACTACCAATGGCTTCCTGGTCTCACGGGACAGGGGACACTCTACACGGACGGGGACTCGATGGAGATTCATATCTCTGATGAACTGGAGAACCACAGTGGTCTGCAGTTCAAGGTTTTCTTGGTCGCAAGAAGAACTCCACAGCCGTGACGTGAGCACTTGTCTCACAAAACCACATTTCTACATCAACTGCTCAATAAAGTGAGGTGTTTCCACATCGATTGTTGGGCACTCTACGTGCAAAGAGTTTTGTTTTCAGCGCATACTGCAAATAGCACGCAATTTTTACAGGAAAATCGTTATCCATGTCATTTTCTGACGCTTTTCGCAACAACACATGGAATTTGGCGCGCACACAAAATTATATTGGATTTTGGTCAACTGTCAAAGAAAGTATGTTGTTGAAGCACCTCCTGCCGATGCGAATGCCTCCAAAGGGCAGTTTTCAGAACCTGTGTGCAATGGAGCGAATTTATCTGACGAAGAAACCGCTCAAGCAAAAGCAGTTCGATCAGTTTCCGTTCCCAAATATTGATGCAGTCAAAACGGCCAGATCAAGGTTGTAAATTTGCGATGCAAAAGTTAGAATCTTTGCTCACCCATGATTGCTTCTGCATTTGCCGAATTCACAATGTTTGTTGATTGCTCTTGAACGATTGGTTGTTTGTATCCTCAAGCAGATCATTTTTCACGCAGCTCAATGATATCAGACAGTGAGAACCCTGTCCTCTGAGCAAACTGACGCAAATGCTGCCAAGATCAGGTCCCATCACACAGGCCAATAATATGTGCGCTACACTTATATGTTTCATACATTGGAAACTGCACGGTGTTATTTATTTATAGCTTGTTTACAGAGCACAATGCTTACCTGCTTCTTGTTGTGATATGCCTGCTGCTTGCACCGAGGTGCACAGACCCTCGACGAAAAAGTATCTCAGTGCACCTGAACTGAGGCAGGTCCGAAGGAACTTCGTCTCTCTGTGGGCCGTCACGCTGCAGGCAGGTGCAGGCCCCGTCGAGCTGTTGGGACGTGCTGCCATGTTAAATGCTGGAGTGAGCGTACACCTGCAGACAGAGGACATGTCTTGAAGCTTTGGCCCGATGTCAACACTTGTTCCATTTTGATCTCTTAAGCACAAAGCCAATCAAACTTGCAAATGCAATCAGCATGCGGATCATTTCTGGTTTGTGGTGACTGCAACGTCCTCGGGGGACCAGGTATGGTCTGTGGACACCAACACACGGATCTCTCAAACGGCACATCAGACGAATTTACCAGGAAGACACCAACCACACGACACAGTCAATTCAATGAAAATTCCGAGTATGGAAATCACCATCGTTCTGTTGACCCTGCAGAACAACGTTTGGCTTCCCTCCAGTGTGCAAATGTCCCATTCTACGATTGCCTCAGCTAATATCAACACACGAGCACAGTTGACGCATCCGTAGTTCACACTAATCCAGCAATCCTCAAAGCACTTCAGCTGCGCTCATCCTCGAATGGGACTATTTATCCATGACCTTGTTCCCAGACTCTTCATTTGTGGCTTGAAATGGAAGCAGCAGATGGACTTTTTTGTGGTTCTGCACTGAAGTATGCTGATCGGTTGAGGGCAGCTTTAAAAGCTTTATCTCTCACTCGTCAAGGCATGAAAGGCTCTAAAGAGATTTTCCATGAATAATTCACGGAAAGAAATGCGTCTGAAAACAACGCGAGTAGCGTTCTGCTGCCGGCACTCCTGTGCGGAGGTGACGAGAAGAGAATCTGTTTAATTTAATATCCACATGAACGAATGTGTAATTACGTGGCCCTGGCAGCTCCTTGAAAGCTGGATCACATCGTTTTTGTCGTGACTACCAGCTGCATGTGAAGTCAGGTTTCATGTGACCACGCGAGGACACCAAACTCCACAACGACGTTTTCGAGCAAGGAGTGAGAGATGACAATCAAAAGTTTAGCTATTTGAAAAATAGATTGCATAGATTTTGTTGAACGCTTCAAGATGCCACCAGCCTCTGGTAACATACATGGCAACATCAATGATCGAAAAAGTTGTGTGAATTTTTATGGCCAACAGCTGCATGCACTGTTGTATATTTCGCGTGTTTTCTGGCAGGGAGGCACTCGTGGCAATTTCACCGCAGTTTGCGGCCTTTCCGCCCGTATACTCAAACACACAATTGTGATTGTGTGTTGTTCATCAAACGGAACAAGAGAAATAAATTTCCTGTAATTTTCTCCTTTATTTCAACTGCTGCAGACGTGTCGCATCACAACGACAATATTTGTCATTCTCGCTTTTAAAATTGATTTCAGCCAGCTCTGGTTTGTTTGTTTGATTGGAATCGAAGATGTTTACCTGTTTAGCAAGCTTGTTCCGACGTTAGGCTTCCATATGATCCAAGAATAAGCTGTCAACTGTACATGAATGCTCCATGATTCTTCTGGCTGCACAAATTTGCATTGAACCCACAACGGAGCACCTCTTTGGTGCCAAACTATTGTTTGCCTGTCTTTCACATTGTTTGTTCTTGCCTTGTTTTAGGCGTGCATCCCCCACGGACCAAATCTATTTTTGCTCTTGTGGAAGAAACCGAAGTTTTTGTGCTTTGAACGTCCGTCGTCTGTGCTCTTCTGCATCGTGTTTTCCTTCCTTCATGCTGTGCACAAACAGGTATCTTGCCGCCATGTACTGATGCGTCTATCTACTGATGGGTAATCCATTGATCATCCGGTTAACACAGCTGCGTGTTCGTCCCATTCGCGATACGTTCACAGCGCAGCTGCATTGATCGTTTCAACTGATGCGTGGCGGCCCGAGGCTTCTGTCGTGTCTCCATCCAGCTTTTTTGCCCATTTACGTGTGTGCACAGCTATGCAAATGCTCGTGGTTATAATGTACCTGGCAAAGGCAGGCAACGCTAGAACTTTCATGGAAATTTTCGTGCCCTTCGGCAAGTCACGTTTCAAGGCAAAGTCGTGGAAATCAAGCATCCTGTTCCTTTGGTTGCATGAGCTTGTACTCAAAAGGGAGATTCATATCAAACATAATTCAAAGCATTATTTGAAACCAAAGTCCGTCGTGTCAAACCAAAGACAGTTCACTGACAATGTCATTGTGGGTTTGTTTTCAGAAACTGAACTGAAATTGCCTGTCGGGGTCCCTGATGAAAGGCATTTGCTGTGATCAAGCCGTGCTGTTTCGGGCACCATGGTGAACTTTTCTGTTCATTGTGACTCACAGACAATCCAAATGGCGGAACAACGACGACACAGCGTTTGAACACTTCGGGCTCAGGTGCTGGTCAAAATGGAGAGTGTCATTCACAAGGGAATTCACTGTTTATCGTGGGTCTCAGATCCAGTTTCGACATTTTGCGACAAACGAGGTCACATGGAGAGACAGCAATTCCGAAGCGATCCTTCGCATGTATGGGAAATATCCAAACTCCCCATCTCCAAGTCAAATACGAGTTTATGCATCATTTACATATCGCCACGGGTGCATCACTGACAGAGACATTGTTATCAATAGTTTAGCAGTTACATGTATCAGTTATTTATTTTGACGGCTTGAGTTGTTTCGTGTGTGTTTCGGCACAAATAATTTCAGCGAATTTATTAAAGCAGCTTCAGAAAATAGGACACAGGACATGTATGTTGTCAAGGATCATTTACACCTTTAATTGCCATGTTGAGCCACTTGTGTGCGTTTTGACACACACAGCATTTCGCACGTTGGAGCAATCCCTGCACTTTTACCAAGTAACCAGAGCTCGCAGACCTTGACACCTGGTGCGAATTGGCCATTTGCGAGGCGTAATTCGGACGTCAAAGCAACTGAAAGGCAGTTTTGGAAAAGGGAACCAGGAGAAGTCGCACGCTTCCGAGTTCCATTGGTCCTTCATTCGTCTTGTGGAAAACATGTTCCATATCCATAAAACCAGAAAGTTGTTCAGGAAATGACGGCTGACTCTTAATTGTTCTCTGCCACCATCATGTCACGGCTGAAGGATTGTGTTGCAGTCAAAGCGGCGCTGAAGCAATTCCCCTGCAGGAAAGCGCTGCATCAGCTGAACAAACAGAGAATATTCCGATTGCAATTGAATCCTTCTTTTAATTAGGACGTTGTACTTGTCTGTCGGTGGAACAAGGAACTAAATGGCTCTTTCACTGGTCGTTCTCTGAAAATTGTTTTTCTTAAAAACCTGTCACACGGGTAAATTTTGCAAAAAAGGGAACGAACGCAGTTTGCCCCAAAACAGCGGATCACACTTGTCCTGCTTACTGGTGCTTCCACTGGCTCAAATGCAATTTGCTCATCTAGCAAATTGACTTCATTTGTGATCCAGTGCAGTGTAATGCGCACCTAAATGTTTCACATTCAGCCTCACCCAGACTCCTTTACATTCTGGAGAGTCCCGTGCAACCACGACCCACGAATGAGCGATATCCATCCCGTACCAAACATTGTTAATAAACCCAATCCCATCTCAGTTTCATCTCCTATTCTCAAAACATTTACAATGCTGACATCAATGCAAACTATGATCCGTCGACAGTGAATGCAGCCAACCCTGATGCTGACTGCACGTCAAACCCCAATTCTTCTGCAGTGCGAGCCGGACAGAAGACAACCAGATGGGTCTGTGCGCGGCGTCTGTTCTCGATGAGCGCAGATTCCGCATCGCGCTTCCGTTTTTTGGCTCACGCGCGTTGCCCAACATCTGATATTGTACTTGGCACTGGTAGAGAGAAATTCACTCAAACAGACTTCGTTGTTTTTGTGCCTTGAACACATAAACATACAATAATTGCTGGATTCCAGATTCTGCTGCTTCCTCTTGTGTTCTTGTGTTGAATTTCGGGTCCCTTGTGCTGACAAAAATGATCATGGAATGTCTTGTGCGTCTGCCGTGCCGCAGAGAAAAAACATTTGGGTGGACACGTGCTTCAGCGAAAGTGACCGTTCAACTTTTGAGTTCTTTGGAGCAAACGACGGAGCAGAATTGTTTTCTGTTTGCCAGTTTGCACCCCAATCGCATGTCCTGGTCAAGACCTTGAAACGTTGCCTCTCAGATGCGAAGAAATGGGACCTGACTTGATCGGAGAGCCATCTGCCAGTTTTTGGGTGTTATCTGAAGTGTTATCAGTGAGTGTGTTGTCTTTCTCCCTCTCTATTTATTGTTGCTATTGTACACAATTTTGTATCTTCATACCTGAACCTTCAACACAAGGGTTCAGTGCAGATTTCTTTTTGCGCCCAAAATGCTGTTTTGTTTTTGATTCGGAAATTCAGAACAGGTTGCGGCTGATCTCTGCAGACAAATGTAAACGGACAGGTTGTTTTGTGCGTGTATCTCCACGAAGTCAGAAAATGTCAAGAATGATGAAAAACATGATTCTCCGCAGAGTTCGACCTGAGTAATGGGAAAAGTTTGGTCCAAGGAAGGCGCGTTAGTGCGTGTACCAGAATGGAACTTTGTTTTCTGGAGCTGGTTCACTCTTCAGGCGTCACCCACATTTCAATCATGTGGAGACTTGGCCAAAGAAACGTAGCAATGAAATTTGAACACCAAGAAACCAAGCATTTTCTGAAAGTTGCACGGGCACAAATCTTGTTCAGCGTTTTGTTTTGAATCTGTACTTGAAGTTGTTTGGTCTGATTCTTATGTTTCCGGCTTCCGTAAGTACCAGCAGTTGCTTACCTTCGTGACAACACTCACATCTGGAGCTTTGGCCATGTGACTTCAGATCTCGAGATGTCAAACACAGATGGGGCTTAGATCAGACTCAACAGTTTACGAGATCTTTCGTCAATGTTGCTACGAGTATTGTTCATCCTCCAGTTTACCGATCTGTACCCGTTAATTTTGATTGATGACATAATTCATTCTGCGCATGTGCGCCACACCAATTCGGATCCACAGGCCCCACATCCTCCCGCAGACTTCCCCGCGTAGGGTCTGCGCCACACCTGACGAAGCCGCTATTGTTCCTGCAGTGAACTCTCAAACTTTTCATCGAGTGACAGAAAACATCGGCATTTGGTGGCAAAAGGCATCAAAATGACTTCAGGAACTTCTTTCCGTCCCTGCAGAGAGAGGAGAGCGCAGTGTTGAGAGAGGCTTCGGTCTCCTGCAGGGCCGCTGTTAATCCGACCGCAGATAAGAGAATATCAGATGCGAAGGGTACCATGCAGTAGACTGGAGATTCATGCAGTTCTCCGCTGAGCGCTCCTCAGCACTTTTCGGCTTTCGAAGAAAACATTTGGGTGTCATTTTGGCAAAAGAGAATGTTTAAGTGCGGAAAAACAAGGAGGTGAGGCGGTCGAAGTTTGCAGCCAAACGGAAATTTTGACACACGAAACGTTTAGTGAGACGACAAGGTTCCAGGACCTTGCACTCTGAACATTGTTCAGCGTGATGATGTCATTTTCGCGTCGTTGATGTCAGCCAGGCGTTATCGCAGCAAGTTATGAAACTTCTGGCTGCGATCTCGCAACAACTGTAAGAATGTCATGACTTCGCTGAAAAAAAGCCTCTTTGAAGGTGGGAACATCTACAGCAGCGCATCTCTTCTGAGTCATCGCCTTCATTTTTTTTCGCCGCACATTGGTGTAATCAGAGATGCTGATTGACGCCGGCCTTTTTTATGGTCTTATTTTGATATATTTCGACCCGAGTCTGTTGTGCGGCAACTTATTTACGCATGCACGCAGCTTCCGGCACACTTATGTTCGACAGCTCAACGCTGCAAATCTGGGGATGCAGTCAAGAGATGAAGGAAATGTATGTTTTATTTCAAAAGTATACAGAGTGCAGCTGTTGCAATAGGAAATACATGATGAATCCAGCTGGAGGGTCCGCTGCGCGCGAGCCGGAGAGGCCGCACTGCTGGATGCTCCACGGGATTTTCTAAATGAACACTGGGGAATACAGTTCTGACACATACAACGCTCAGGTGCACCGAAGGCGAGCACAAAATGAAGAAAAGATATTCGTGCAGTTTCTTCATGGATGTCAGTCCATCGACATCTCCACAACTGCAGACTCTGAGGAAAGACTTCAACGCTTGGTCTCAGTTGACGACACCAGATGCCGGGAATACCTGGATGAGGCGATGCCAGATGAGAGAGCGGAGCAGTGCCAACTCGAGCGGCAGCGGGCGACATCACCCTGAGTGGACCAAGCGGAGACACACGTTCACTGGGGATGCAGTCGCCTCTGAGTTCAGCTGGGCCGCAGCCTCAGCCTTCCAGACAGTTACTCAGCTGGAGACACTGCAGGAAGACGGCGGCGACATGAAGCCAGACAGTAAGTACGAGACACCTCTGGCCATCACCATCCCAGACGACCCGACGTGGCCGCTGGTGGTGAATCCTCTTCAACTGCACGAAAACGTTCTCATGAAGACGACTCAGCCAAAAGTGGAGAACAACAGGGTGAGGAGCGTACATCTGAATGGTCCAGCACAGCGAGGAGCTCTTGGACATCCGGTGGACGCCATTGCCAGCGTCAGTGGCGTCAACAAGAGGCAGCCGTTTGGGAGGTCTTACATTTCCGCCTTCGTGCCCCCGAACCACTTGAAGCGACCGCCTGAAGTTACAAATGAATACTACTGCAACAACAGCCTAACGCAATCCAAAGCAAGTTTACCGTCAACACCTCATCAGGGTCGAGACGCTCTTAAAAACGGCGGTGTAACAGAAACGAGCAGACTGATTCAAAACACTGAAGGCTGTGAAAATAAAGAATTCGTGCCAAGGCCGACGATACGCAAGAAAGGGGTCGTTGTGAAGAGAAGACACACGGTGAATATCGCGCCAACTCCTGCAGAAACCACGACGCCTCTTCGCGAATCCTTCAGAAGCGATGAAATCAAGCAGAAAAGCGAGAACCAGCCGCCTTCGAGAACCAGAAGGTTCTCAATCGGCCACAGCTACCCGGCTGCTGAAGAGCATCTTCTCAATGGACGTGATGTGCCCAATGCAACTGAACAAGTGAGCGATCCGAATAGTCACACTTTTCCAGGATACACCATGGATACCTGCAGTGGACATGCACAAAGCAATGGATTTCTCAATGACGTCTCGACTGCAGGGATATCTGCTCGTAGAACCGGCTATTCCAGTCGCAGCAAGGAATCTTCCAGGCAAGTAGGATATTCTCCGAACCAGAAAACCACGCAGGCTGCGAGTAATGGGTTCTCCACACCCAACGTGATCAAACCTGACAGCGTGACCGAGATTTCATTTGATGCAATGCTGGGGATTATCAAGCACGTTTCCAGTTCCACAGCTTCCAACCAACGTGTGGACAATGTTCTCAGGATCAACGAAGATGCTCCAGGGTCTCACTTTCCAGTGAGACTCGGACCTGACGGGCAGGAAACTGCCCAGTTCGGCAAAGTGCACGCCAAACCCTTTCCAGGAGGGAAAATGCCGTTTTCGTCCAGGTACAGACAGGTGCAGGGTCCGTGCAGTCCAATGCAATTTGGAATACCCCAGATGCCAACCATTAATGAAGACCCTCTTATCAATGAAACTGTAACGAACAGTAGAGCAAAGCGGAACTCAACCAGCAGCAAAAACGCCATGGTGAATCAGAGCATTGCGGTACAAAACATAATTTCTGATGCCACGAGTCATTTTCGGAATTCAGCTCCATCGCAGATACAATCCAAGCACGGAATCACAGATGATTTGCTGCGGTCTAAACCGACAAATCACACACCGTACAGAGCCAGGGAACTGCCTTCACTTGAAAGTATGTTGGGAGTACCATCCACTTCCGGTACCTCCAAGTTCCAACGGGAGACGCTCAGTGTCCCCAAACAATGGCTCAGGTCATCGCCGGTCAAGAGTCCAGAACTGACCTTTGATGAGAGCATTCATTCTCGGACCAGAGAATGGATGAACAAGAAGATGAGAGCCTCCAGTTACCATGGCGAACGAAACAACATGTTCCAGCCATTGAACCTGGTCCCCCACAGCCGTGTCCCCGCCGAGCCTGACTCGGTGTCCAACCCAAGCACTCCAAGCGAAACTCAGAGCAACGTCGAACTCTTTGTCGAAGAAAACCGCAACAGGTCGCAATGGTTGCACAATGGTCGGTTGCCCCAATACTCCAACTTCAACACCAGAACTGTAAACTCCAAGTCGATGGTGAAAGCCTCTTCCTGCAGTGATTTGGAGACCAAAACGCCCCAACAGCCAAAGCGACACATTGCCAGTTTCACCCTGAGTGGCTTGACTCCGGCCTGCATCTACATAACTCTGCCTCAGGTAAGGAAGAACTTTTTACAATTGCAGGCGATTTTGCTGAGAGCACCTGGTCCAAAATATCTCACATTGATGTTGGTTGAAGAGGCTGCGAACCATTCTCTTGCTTGCTGAGATTTCTCAGAAGAAATTAGTTCGAGTGCGAACAGAGTCCATTTGCAAAACGTTTTCAGCAATCATTTTGGAAGAAACATCAGCTGGAACAACAAAAGCTTTGTGAAAGCTGTGTGCAATATTCTCTGTGTGGCTCCGACTTTTTCCATGTCGGTCTTGACTGACAGACCACCCGAAAAATAGCAGTATAAACTGACATTGAGACAGAGGTTTGTGCTGAAATTTCCCAATGCAACATCAAATTTTGCCCCGTGAAAGGAGGTTTGCAGATTTCACGTGAACGCAGCAATGGCACAGTCTGCAGGAATACTGAACAAATTGCCAGCAAAATGTTGCATGAAGTGAACCGACCCCATCCAGGTCATCCAGGAGGAGGGGTTCACACGCTTGGCTTCATTCCCGGCAAATAAACAGCGATGAAACCTGTTTGTTTTATTCGCTGTCTGTGCCTCCTTCAATTTGAAGGCTCGGTGACTGGAGAATTCGCAACGATAAATTCCAGTTCTTCTCCAGTTGACTGATGTTGCCGTGCTTGCAGACTACAAAACCTGTTTGAGAAGAGATTTACAGCCGCATCATTTCGCCGCTCTTATCTCAAAGCGTCTTCGTCTGAATTCTTCTCAGCGAACGTCGAACGCAATTCGTACCGTTCGGAAGCAGAAAGCGCAGCTTTCAGTGAGGATAATAGTAATTGTTGATACTGTCAGAGGCGTCTGAAGATGATGAGTTAGACATTTTGCCCCTCAGTAGGATACAGACGGAAGAGAAAAACTGTTGTTCTGAAACCTGCCTCGCGAGCGTCAAGTTTGCTCTCCCGACTTCATTCAATACCTGAAACACTGTTTCAAAACAGCAACTGCCATTCATTTAGACTCCAAATCTGTCTCTATGTTTGGGTTGTTTTCGCTCTGATCCACTTTTTACTGTAACATTACAGGTTCTTTATCATAACATTCTGGTTTCTGTTTGTGTTTTCTATTTTTTGTTGACAGGAAGAATGTTGAGTTGTGTGAAATTAGGTGAACGTACGTGACACTTGCTTTCCGGTTGGCAACCGATACGAGTGCGATACTTCGATGGTTCTCTGTGTTACAGTCGATTCACAGATCGTCTCACGTGCAACGTTGGACGCTGATCCCAGCTTCTGAATCATTGGGCTGAAAAATTCAATTTGAGTTCTCGTGTCGAAAGAACGCCGACGAGAGTTCTGGTATTCATGCATTGAAATCACCCCCAGCAAACGCAAAAGACAGACGTCTGTCTCTTTCCAAACTCGGCTGTTAAAGAGCAGGGAGAGTTGTGGATGTTAGTTTGCTCGCAAAGGAGCAATGAGAAATTCTGTCAGAACATTTTGAGGAGAATAGGTGTGGTGTTGAAGGCATCAAGTATTTTAGGCAATCCATCCTTTTTGATTGCCCAAACACACTGTGAAAGGTGGCCCATTATATTTGCTGTATTCTTCGTCAATGCGCCCGTCAAAGCCACCGCTGCGTTTCTGATAAGACGCACAACCCTGGGTGATAAGAGCCTTGGTCGCAAAGACGCATCTTGCGTTCTCGGGTCAACTGGAGTTCTGATCTATGGGTCTAGTGTTCGCAGACACAGATCTACGAATTGGAGATTGTTTATCTGATACTTGTAATGTATATCCCGATACACAGGAACAGGTAGACTGCGGTATTGGATCGTAACTCGCCACTCGTAAACAAGAAAACAGAAGGAACAGTCACGCGCAAAAAATTCTGATTTGCGTTGCCTATTTTTGCCTTTGCCACATGTGGTCAGGGGTTCAGTTGCTGCAAGCTTGTGGAATTACTCATGCAAGTTACTTTGTGCATTTGAAAAGGTGTTACAAACCATACGTTGTCAAAGAAACTTTACAAATGAACAACACGCAGCAGGGATCATCGGAAACTTGATGACAACTTTCTTTGACAAGTGCTCCCTGCAAAACACCGGAACAAAATCATGGGCTCGTGCAACAGCACCCAGGGTGACTCTATCCAGGCCTCACCTATGAACTGCTTGCCAAAGGTAAGTGAACCAGAGTAAATAACAAGGGATGTACACCTCAGAAGAAAAGAAAAAACGAGGATTTCATGAATTGCTGATACCTTGGCTGCTTCAGAAGTGTACCGTGAGCAAATTAGTTGATAAATGTGCCGTGAAACCTTGGTGAATGATCCACAGTACGAGGCGAACAAGAACAGAACCTCTCTCATCGTTTTCTTGTGTTTGACCGTGGAAAGTCTTGAGACGAAGGGCAGACGTAAAATGTAGCCACGAACGTGTACCTGCGTAAATGTGCCTTTGATGTCCACGTGAACACCACACAGATTTGCAGAGGAGTATCCTCTGCTTGTCTGCAATCTTTCTTCTCTTCCTAGTCAGAAACTTTGTTCTTTTGGTGTCGTGTGCGGTACACGTGCAGGTTGGTTCGTCTGCAGTTGGGCTGTGGGTGCAAAACTTGTCTCTGAGAAAGTCCTCGTGTCGAAACAAGTCGCCTGCGTGTGCGAGTGTTTGCATCGTTTTCGCGGGTGATTTCAATTTCGAAATGCTCTCCCAGTTCTCTTGGCAGAACCTTCTCCGCAACATAACCTGAAGGGTTTGTTCCTCTGCGTGTGTTCGGAGCTGGGGTATTCCAGGTGTTTTTGTCGAGTTAATTAATTTCGCACTTTGTTCCTAGGAATTTACATCTGGTAGTTTTGGCAAGAAGATAGACTGAGGCTTCGCGCACAAAACCGAGGAGTCTGCAGAGCTCTTGCGCCAAGCGGCGAAGAAAACACACGATGCTTTTTGAAAAAGATGGATTTCGCAAACATGTGCACAGTTTCCTGAACATCGAAACAACTCGTTTTCACTTCACTTTCCACAAGGCACAATTTGATGATCAAAGCCTTGTTCCAGGGTCAACAAATCTCAGTGTTTGGCATAATTTTGATTTTTGCACGCTCTTGAGGAGCAGATAGGAAAGGTCGGAGGTCGCATCAACATAGCAGAAGATTGGTGTTAGATTCGGAACTCAGGACGCAAGTTCGAGCTGGATCAATTGAGCCGTGGATCTCAACTCGCATGTCGTGCTCAAAGTTCGCATATAAATTTGTGCCTTGGGCAAAAGAGAAATCACAGAAAAACAGCATTTCAGCATTTGTAGTTTGCGAACTAGAACAAGGCACAGACGTGAACCCGAAGACCTGAAGTGCAAATCTTGCATGTTTCGTTGGCTCACAACGACTCGTCTGTTCTGCCCGAGTGCAAAGTGTTTTCTTGGAGCAAATCGTTTGCTCAACAGAATTGAGTTGGAAACGCAGCCTGCAGGCTGCAGATTACAGAACGTTGACTCATTCCCTGATTTTGAAGACAGATGATCGCAGAGCCATCTGACCTGCGATTAGCATCAGACTTAATGAGAACTGGCTCCTTTCTGCCGCTCGAAAAGTCTGATGTGAAAACAGGTTCCTTTGCTTTCACATTGTGTGCGCATAGTGCACATATTTCCGAGCAGCATTCACAGAAGCTAGCAAATTGCTTGTGTTTGCGATAGTGAAACGGTCTGCACGAGTCCACCACCGCTCAGTGAAGTTGAAAAAGGCACGCGCAATCCAAGTTTGAATCTTTGAAATGCTGAAGCACGTTCTGTCCAACGTCCGATACCTTAGAATTTCCACACAAACTGCACTGTCAAAGTCATTTGTGGAGTTTGGTTCTGCAGCGAGTCCACTCAGGATCTGCTCGAGAGGACCCGAAGCCGACGCCAGGAACTTCCAAACGAAAACACGCGCATGAAGTGAAAAGCGTTCTTGGGGTGACCACAGCGCCTCAAATCAAATTACACTATTTAGAAAGCCATATTGACAGTCTTGAACAACTTGCAACAATGCAGGGGCTTTGCGCTCTGAACGACTTTTCATACAACAATCGAATGACCAAAGCAAAGACGCGTGCGTGTGTGTTGACGTGTTTGTGATGTGTGTCTTGAGTGTGCAGACTGCAGACTTCGCTGCAGCTCGACCTCAGTTCAAGAAGCCAGCTAGAAAAAATTGAGTTCGTTCGGGTCAACACACTGCGTACCCTTTCCAGATTCAAAGCTGTGACAGCCCGCATTGGCACAACACATTCTTGAAGTTGGCTCGTAACTTTGGGACCAACAGCAGTTACGTCTTTGCACCCCGGTGATCCTTTAATTCGAGGCCATGTCAGATCATAACAGAGGCATGTGGTTTTGATGTTTTGCCCCAAATGTTTTGTCGAAGTTGACACTTGCGGTGCTCTACTCAACAGAACACTGATTCTGACTTCGCCATTGGTTTCTGAAAGTTGAATATTGTTGCAAATTAAAAGCAACAAAGAGTAATTTCTATTCAGTCCTCGGGTGTGGAGAAAAACGTGTTTTCTTTCTCACACTTTCAAGAGGTGGGCCGGATGCAAAAGCAAAGTGAAACGTACGTTTGCCCTGTGCGCTTTTTGCCCCGATCGTGGAGAGTGTTTTGGTCAGAAAGGCAAACTTTTTTCAAAGCTGGCGCAGTGAGCCGCAATCGTGCAGGTGAGTTGAGTGGATTGGCAGGACGGTGGCATTCGCTCATTAGCTGCACGAGTTCGCAGTACTGACAGCCACAACCTTCTCTCGAATCTGGATAATGCCGGCCACTGCAGCGCATGCAGTCACAACATTGGGCTCACGGGTGTAGATATGGGATAGTATCTTGTATCGTTTGCAACCAGCTTATATTTAGTGTGTGAGATACAAGGCGATACGCAGTCAGTCATTTTGCAGGGGATGAACCACTTAGAGCTGGCCCTCGGAGTCTCTTCTGCGTCGAAGAAGCAACACTTGAGCTGTGTACCTGGCTACAATAGCCAGCCTCGCCCATCTTCGCATATTGGATCGGTGGATTTTGGGCGGGGTATACTGGGAATGAACTTACGGCAATATTTTGGCAGAGGCGATGTTTTCCGCAGTCAACATCTCAAGACTTTCGGGTCAGGAAAACAAAGCATCTGGATCGGGTTGTTTTCCAGGATTTTTCCAATTTCGGGTTCGCGCTTTTTCTTTTCGACTGCTTCACTACCAGCTTTCGAGAACTGTGGAAGATTCGTCGTGACACCTTCGAAACGTTGAAGCATTCTCTTCTGTTGTGGTGGAGTTGACTTGTCAAACACAATTTGAGTGACAGTGACTGGAAACTACGTACAACACGAATATCTGAAGTGCCAACAGGATTCGATCTTGAAAAAGATACTGGTCCCTTCATTGCAAAGTCAGCTACAATTGGAACAATAGAATTTGAGGAATAGATCTGAGCGTCAAAACTTTTGGATTTCATTCTGATTGACTCAACGCAAGACAATGGAGCCTCGGGAGAAAATTGCGCGCGTGGGGGAACTAAAGGAGGGTAGTGACAGCGGAGACGAAGGTTCACAAACACATGGTGAAGCGAAGGAGACAATGCCAGAAGAAACGGACTCCGCCAAAGTCCGATTTAACGATGTGCTGGACGTTGCTTTGGATTTTCCGTTCGCTCTGCGACACTTTCCGTACCCAATTCCTTTCTACACGAGTGACCGTCCATCGAAGGGGCACGGAGAAGATGAGGCGGTGGAAGGGGCCTCCGGGTCACTGGACTCAGCTGCAGCGGAACTGGGCCCTGGATTGAGCGTGGCGCCGATACAGGAAACGTGCAAGGACGGAGCGTCAATATCACAAGAGTCGGACGCCGCACTGGGCCTTGACCCAGCTGTCAGCCTGGAGCCCTTCTTCTCAGAGCCTCCACCGACGGACCCTGCTTTCGCGTATCACCGTCTGTTTGTCAAAGGTGACGCGGCTCACTTTGAGCTCGAGGAAGTCGTGCGAGCAGAGTCAGCAGAAAGTCTACCGGAAGTTATGGGTTGTTCTGCGAGTCCTGCAGTTCCGGTAGAGGTCACCGAGTACTCTGACGACGAATCCTACGGTCTTGCACAACCAGACGTCAGGATCAAGCAAGAACAACCGAGCCAAGAACCGGGTACGGATGAACTCCACGCAGTCACACCACAAAAGCCAGGGTCTTCAAACAAAAACTCTGATTACAAGGAGCAGACACTTGAAGGTCAGAACTCGGAGGCGATGAGTGACAGAATCGTTTCTGATCAGCCAAATGTAGCAGGGCGTGAAACGAGTGGTGAAATGACGGGTGTGCCTGGGGCGAGCGAAGCAATAAATGATCAATTTAGCACGCCACTGAATGAACCAAAGTCCGACTCCACCGGAGGTAAACATGACCTGGATTCAGAGCTTGATGCAAAGTGGGGAGGTGATGCGGAAAAAATCAAAACAAACGTTCCTGCAGTTGTTTCACCGGAAACTGGAGACAAAGAAACGGAGACAAAGACTGCCACAAAATGTGAGAAGACGAATGCAACGGAAGATAGAGAGGAACCTAAACATTTCAACAGGGAACTTGTTGCCACAGCTGCGGGAGATAAAGGCGATCAATCTGCATCACAAAAAGACACTTCGGCACAAAGAACAGAGGGAGATCCTGATTTGCAGACACCTGGTGAGATGTTCGGGGATTTAAAGCATCAAAAAGGTCATGTTGTGATGGAGGCAAAAGTCGGCGATTTGGAAGAAAGTGAATCAGATGGCAGAATTGTAAAAAGTGACACAGATCGACGTTTTATTCATCCAGGCAGGGAGACAGGTGAAGCAAATGCTGATTCAGTCAATAAAACTGTGGACTCAGATGCAGTTCATGTGTTGCAAGAACAGGAGGGGTCTGCACCGGATGGGAAACATTCGTCTTCTGGTGCAACTCATGTTCCTTTGAAAGTGGAAAGTGCAAAGAAACCTGCTGTGGAGAGAGGGAGTGGAGATCAGGGTGTACTCGTACCTGATGAAACCCAGACGGGGTTGATTGATAGACACGGTGGTCAAGCACGCGACAAAGTGTTCAACTCTGGCCAAGACAATCTGCCAGAGACGACAGAAAGTGATTTTGCTGATGGAAGCGGTGTTGCAGGGAGCGATAACAGTGAGCGGGGTGTATCAGGTGCGGAAATGCACGCTGCACAGATGAAGCAACCAGACGTGATTGATCAGCAAGACACTGAACGGGGAATAGAGCGGTATGCCCAGGTGCCAATCAGTGACAAGCCACGTCCGGAGGCGCACGGATCTCCAGGCGAGTCTCCCGGAGGGACCCCTGGTGCCGCCCGGATGGACTCTCCGACCTCTGCCCCATTTGCTTCAACAGGAGCCGGAGAGGCCTCGTCCTCCAAACCTTTCGACAATGTTTATGATGCCCGAACTGCAGACGAGCAACGAACACAAGAAATTCCCTCCCCACCGTTTCCTCCCACTCCCCGTCACAGCGGTGATCTAGAGCCAACAACAGAAGCAGATTCACTCAGAAGCGAACCCGAAATATCAAAACACAGTCGAATCCGGAATGCCGCGATTCCAGCTGGGGGTGAAGGAGTCCCGCAGCCCGTGGAAGCGGTTCCCATGGAAACAGCTGATTCGGATGCTAATCTGGATGAAAGTCGAGCAGACGCTTCTGCCATCGCAAATTATGCAGCTGCTGATCCAGGGCAGGTGAGAATTTTTGCTTTGTGCCAACTTCTTGCTTTGTCTGCTCCCACAAAGAAGTGGTCTTTTGTCATTGAATTCTCTGCCAAAACGAAATTTGAAAAGTGTCGAACCACGAAAAGAAGAGCAATGGCATCTTTTCCTCCAATCTGCATTCTGTTAAACAAGCAGCCTGGACTCTCAATGAAAGCGCACAACACTGCTACAAATTGTCAATTAGTTTTTGTCAAATTACACGAACGCTTTTGCGCATTTCAGGAGACGCCACACCGTGGAACTTCTGCTGCTCCTCCCGATGCCTCCAGTGATACCCACAACACGCAGCTGGCACTGAGCCAACCAATACACGATTACCAGCCCGGGCTGCCAAGTGGAGGGTCACACTCACTTGATACGAGCGCTATCGAGGTCAAACAAAGCTGGCAAAATACAGCTTCAGTTTCTTGGGCTGATGGCGGTGGCTTTTCGCCCTCCTTTCTGCAAACGCAGCCTGGCAACGCAACAGAGGATACTGGTGCTACTCAAGGAGATTTGAGTTCACCTGATGCCCGTGTCGAGCATTCAAGATGTCAGCGCGAAACAACGGCTGAATCTGCTCAGGAACGAACAGGGACAACTGACGCAGGTGAGTTCTGACTCCCTCTTTTGTCTTGAGGCAATACAGCGCGTGTTTGACAAACCGGAGTTCCTGTGGAAAGTTCTGGGGACAGTGTTTCAACGTCCTTTTGCGCGTTAGATCCGAACAATTGAAGTCCACATCCGTCTTTCTTTGTACTCAATGACGCGATGACCGCTTGGTGACCCCCCGAACTAACGACTCTCACACGATGTACGACAGCTTGGATGGTGGAATTCACAACAAACAAACAAGAACTGATAAGTGGCTTCTTTTTCACAGAAAAGCGATGAAAAATTATCAAGGACGAATGAGTTACACTCGTATTTACTGAGCTTGTGTAAACGGAATCCTCCCATCCTCGAGAAGAGCCGGAGGGTTCATCACACCCTGTTGAGTGTTTATTGGCAGATTTACTTTGGATTTTGCGCAACAATGTGTTGGATAGCCTGTCGGGTGCTGGTTTCGTAAACATCTGCGCACGAATTTGCTCAGGTATCCATGAAACGTATTCGGTCGAGAAGGACAAGAAAGCTTGCAGAAACGCCTGAATTGTTGTTCATGTTTCGTCCAAAAGTTTGAAAACATTCATTTTTCAAAGTTTTTGTTCAAATTCAAACGCGTATAATACGTGTTCCCTGCACCGCGTACTCGGGTGTAACAGGTGTCAAGCTCTTCCAAGCTGGTGGCCCGTGACGATCATTTCCACTGCAGGTCAGAAACACAGCGAGTAATCAACATTCTTGTGGTTACCCACCAACAGCATGTTCTCTGTCACAACAGCAAAAAGTTTTCACCCAAAGATTGATTTCTTCTCAAACGAAAAGGCTCTCATGACCGTTCTGAAGTTCTGTCCAGAACAGTCGAGTGACAGAAAGCTGTGAAATCTCGTTTCTTAATTTTCTGCAGGCCAAGAAATTGTTGGCACGAAAAGCATTGAAAATGAACGTGAAATGACAATCCGAATTCAGCACATGGCTTTCAGAGCAAAACCCCTGCGAAAAGCCACACTGCAGATGTCCATTCGTCCCAAGTAGAGAACTTAAACATCATTCCATGGAAGGAGCTCTGGCGCAAGACTGTCGCTGCCCCCTCTTAAGTTCTGAACATGTTTGGAAGTTGGGATTCGCCACAAGGATGTGGCTTATTCGTAATCCCAGAACCAGTCGTGGAACCCATGAAAAGTACTTGATGGCACTGGCACAAAACTCCTGGTGATGAGCTTGACCTCTGGGGCCTCTCGTGGAGGCCCGTGAGAACACAAAATTTGTACCTCGTACAAGAAGGACAGGAGGCTCTGTTCTGAACAAATTTTCTTTCTCAGGCAACAGTGTTCAATCCTAAATTGTTTCCTCAGTTCTCAGGTTGTCGTCTCAAGGCGTCACAAACTACTTCGTTCTCAAAGTAGGTCTAATTTTTCGCAGAGGGGTCCGACGGTCTGATCCCCTGAAAGCACAAGGCTGGGGTCACACCAAACGGATCGGGCCCAACTGCGTTCCGACTCTAGCTGCGTGGAAACAAACCCAAAACGTTTTGACGAACTGGGCCTGGTACTCACTTGGACCTGTTGGATGGCTTTGAGACCCATCAGTGCGACAAGGCATTTGGTTCCCAACCCGCTGTGACAGTGCACTGTCCTGAATGTAAGCCACACACTTGGCTGGGGAGAAGAGAGAATGGGACTGGACAGACAGTTTGGTGTCACAGCCCACAAGAATAGTGTGACACTCCTTATCTCCCACCAGCCTGTGTTGTGGGTCTCCAACCTGACTCACTCAAAGATGTGCGGCCAGCTTGGGGAGTTCCATTGCGTGCCAAGAACTTCACAGAATCCCCACACTTAGGCACTGGTTCTGTTTCACATGCATCTACTCCGTTTTGCAGGTCAGGGGATGGACGGAGAGAAACCAGAGCAGTGTCTGTCAGACAGCACCAAAGACGAAAGCGAACCTGAAAACCTGAAGAAAATGGAACCCATTGAACAAGACAAACCCGCAGAAGAGACATCCGAAGGGCCGAGCAAGATGACTGAGCAAGCAACACCAGATGCAACAGAAACCATGCCAGAAGTGGATACAACATGCACACCCTCAAAAGACACAAAAGCTATGAGAGATGAAGGGGCAACTCCGGACGGCCACCCTGAAGATAAGCCTGCAACGGAAACAAACAAAGACAAAGACAAAGAACCTGGGGAGACAGAGGAATTGCAAAACATGAAGGAAAACGTCAAACAGGATGAGTCGGAGGATAAAAATACCCAGGAGCAAGATACCGGATTAATATCCACTCAAGACACAGACAGTTTACATTTGATTAGCAGTGGGGGAAATGTCAGAGAGATCGAGCGAGTGCATGCGGAGGCTGAGGCATTGGATGTGAATGCTGAACCTTCGAGTGAAATAGAGTCTGGGGAATTTTCACAGGCTGGGCCGTCGCATAGCTGGGTGGAGCTACCGGAGCAGGAGCAGACTTCACAGGAGCCGGAGTCAATGGAAAACAGCGACCCCACGGGTGAAGACAAACACACAACAGGTCCAGAAAGCATAAAAGTTGATTCTGACACTGCCCAGACGGATCTGCAAAGCAACGAAGGAGAGAAGGGTGACCAGCTCGATGTTTGCGATGACGGAGCCGGTGCCGTGGGGCATGATGAGTCCTTCGAGTCTGTGCAAGCTGCAGGTGAGTTCCACAAAAATTCCACTTTCCACGCTCAGGAGTGTTTTTGTGGAGGTAGATACGGGTAATTGTGGGACGGCTCTGGTTCACGTCTAGGTCTGCGTTCAGATCAAGAATCCTCCTCGTTCCTGTTGCACAGAAAATTTGAAGCTGCCCTCGGAGGTGCCGCCATCTCATGCGCAGAACATCAAAATTTTGGCGAACGTGCAAACAGCAAAGCTCGCCAAGACTTTTCAAATGCACAGTTCTGGCATGCGTTTTGGAGAAAATTGTAAGCATGCAGCACGAAGGTCGATGTCTTGATCTAGATTTTCTACAGCACTTTATTTTTCGCCCATTTTCTGCCAAGAATCTGTCCACATCCTCCAAACATCGCCAGCTTGGTCGATTCACTTTGGAACTGATGATCTTTTACACAGCACAGTGTGCTCTTTGGATCCAGATTTCAAGACCGCAAATCTTGAAAACCACACAAGCAGTAGATCTAGATGCGTGTGCTGGCTGGCCGAGTGAGCCAAAATGACTGACTTCGTCCACTTCGCCAAGTTGGGGAGAGGGGTCCTGGCCACGGTGGGGGGGGGGGGGTCTTGGCCAGGGAGGGTGGTGGGATCATGACCAGGATATGGGCTATTGGCCTGAGCAGGTGGATTTACAGGCCTGCGTGGGGGGCATTGGCCTGGGTGGGTGGGGAGCCATGGCCAGGGCGGGGAAGGGGTGGTCCAAGTGTGGACAGATGCACACATGAATGCTAGATCTACTGATTTTTAAGCCATTAATGGCACCTAGATGGCCGGCTAAGCGAAAGTGCTTGGGGTGGGGTGGGGGGCATGTTCGTACGGAATCGGGAGGTAGAAAATCCCGAGAACACGCCTCGTCTGTAAGGGGGTGCACGTCAGTGGGGGGGGGGCGTCACGGGTGGGGTGTTTTCGTTGTGGGGGTGTTCAAAGGGGGAGGTTCACGGGAGGGGGTGCACCTCTGCACAGGGTGGGGGCTGTTGTGAAAAGTGTGGAACACACTTGAATGCAATAGGGTTTCCGCCTAGATCCGACGGAGCGACCGCAATTTAGATCAGGCGATTACCGTTTTGAACAGAATGTGTGTGGAATTTGTCTTTCCAAAATAAGTCTGGATCAAGACAAGAGTCCAAATGTTTGTGAAAAATGAGAGCACATTTGAAACGATCCTTGTTCGATCTCCTCTTGTCAGGTGCGAATCTTTCGAAGTCCAACCCAGGTTCAGATTTTGGTTGCCACCAGGACTAACCAGGGTTTGATGGAGGCAGATCCCTGTCTTGAAGGCGAACAAGTGTGGGGAATTTATTCTGGAGTCAGGAAAGGAAAACAGAAATTGTGAGTTGGCCATTCTATTGCACAGACGCAAGCTCTTGTCCTCGCACTGCAGACACAAAAGCTCCTGGAGACGAGTGGGTGATGGTGGACGAGAAAGCGCTCGACGCTGCGCAACCCGCCAACGAAGCCGCCCAGCATCCAGAAGAAAGCAAAGCCACACTGAAACAGGACGAAACAACGGATACCTCGGGTATGATTGGGAATCAGACAGTAGCCGTGTTTTCTGCTGTTGTCTTTTCTTCAGGTCGGGGCTTGTTTTGGGTCAGAACCTCAGATGCAAATGTCATTTGACTGCAACAAACAAAAATGAAATTGAGAAGAACCTTGTTTTGCAAACAAAAGACATCCAGTCAAACCCTTAAAATCCTGGCTTCATTGCAAAAGGTTCCATTTGACGAACAAAAATCCGTCCCAAGCCCTGATCTTTGTCACAAACATTTGGGATGCAAGGAGGAAGACGAATTTCATGTTGTGGTCAGACTTTCTGACTGCCAAGAAGCATGGTAATGGAGCTTTCTGTTGAAATTGCAAAAATTCACACAAAGGTCAGCGATCACAGATAAAGCTCAAAAGATATCCACTCCACGTGCAGTCTGTCAACAATCAGTGGAGTTTTTATGATGGAGCGTTGGCAGTTCAATTGGGCAAAAAGCAGAACCACACATTGATAGAGTTGTACGAACACACTGACAGCTTTGTACCGTCTGATTCTACAGGTGCAATGGAAGACAGTTGGGAGATGGTGGAGAAAGGTGAAGGTTCAGCAGAAAATGTTGTTACTGCTGGAGAGGATGATGCATCTAGGGACGAAGTGATCCATCAGCCTGAAGACGACATTAGTGATGCTGTCATGGTTGATCCGGAAAACGGCGGGAAAGCTCAAGGAAAAGGTCAGGATGAAGAGGCACCACCCGAGGGTGCAGACGGGGAAATGGAAGTGACCCCTGGAACGAAGGACCTCCCAACGACTGAAGACATAGGAGATGCCGACAAGAGTGAGATTCTTCAGGACACTGCCTCTCCTGAAAATGCCGAAAAACCAGGAGACACAGAACAGATGGTTGCAAAGGCTGAGTCTTCTCGTGAAACAGACCCAAGCCAGATGGACAGAGACCAGACCCCAGCAACAAGATCAAAGGTGGCGGCCAGACGGCGACCACAACAATCGCAGCGAGCAGAGGCCATGAAAGTGCGGACGGATATAGAATGCGAGATGGATACTGACGATGAAGAAGATTTACTGTCGCCCAGATCATTTGCAGATGTGCAGCGGATGCTGGCTGGCTACAGAGACGATGAGGTCCGAAGTGTAAAAATCTACACACCTGACGAGTTGGAGCGATTGATGCAGCTGGAGCAGGAGGAGAAAAGACAAGGTCAGGGCAGCGCTGAACAACCGAGCGTGGAAAGCACAAGAAGAAGGGATGAACCCCCTACAGTGCAGTCTGATGTCAAGACTGATCAGGATTTATCCACACCCCGACAATTAGCTGAGTCAGCAGGAATCAAACCTGACGCCAGAGAAGCCCACAAATCTTGGGCAACAGAATCAACTTCGGGCGTTCCTGATGACAGAACACTGTCGGCGGAAAACTGCGAACAACCCAAAGTGGACGACACGTGTGTGGAGATGCGCGTGCCGGCGCGACAGAAGAGTGTTGAGGTGGAGGAGCTGTTTGAAGGGGACTCCAGCAGCGAGGACTCCACGGACGCGGAGGGGGAGGACTACACTCTCGACTACACCCTCGAGGATATTGAGGAGGCCATTGAGGAGGTACGAATACTTCTACTTCTTGGCATTTTGTTTCAAACCAAATTTCCATGAAAGGTAACTGCTGTTTCAAACTAAAACTTAAACCAAAACAAATGACAATTTCAGTGGCAGTTTTTTGTGAACATCATTTGTGTTTTTGCGTTGTCTAGACGTGCAAACATGTTGGCCACAAAACATCCACCTTGGAAAGTTTTCATGTTTGAGTGCGTTTACGTCAAGATCGTGAGCTGAGTCTCGTGTGTTGAAAACAGAAGAAGCACCCGACAAACATGATGCCACTTTTGCTGTCTTGCTGGCCCAACCAAGAAAAATTTGAGCAAAGAGAATCCACTGAATCTAAACAACATGCCGCAAACACTTTGACTCGGCAATTCAAGAGAAACATTGTCAGGACAAAGCAAAAACTGATTTGGACCTGGTTGAACCCAATCATTGAAACAAAAGTAACTCTTGTTGTCGGAAAAATACAATTTCGAGCCTTGCAAATCTCAGTGGAAATCACTCGCCGAATCTGTTCTGACCAATGGTAAATTTCTGATATCAGGCAGTTGACTTGATGACACGTCCGAAGCACAGACGCTTCACGCGTGAGTATTTACAGTCAATGCAAAAAAGAAGCTATTTTTGATGATGGTTGTTTTGTTCCCACAGGAACCAACCGGATCTGAAGCCGGAAGCGTCAAATCTGCAAAACCAGACGATGAACATCCAGATAGGGAGCCAGAGAAAGGTGTTCTGGCTCAGCAAAGTGCTGACGAACAGAGCAGAACCAGGTCACAGCATGAGGCTGCGGCAACAAAGCTCAATGTATCACAGCCTGCGAGATTCGCCTCATCTGATTCAAGAAGTTTATCAGATGCTAAATCTGGCGCCGGTGGAAGAACGGGCACTCAGACTGCATCAGGAGAACAGCGCGATGTGCCAACAAATGATTCACCTGGTAAAATTGCAGCAGATAAAAAACAGACCGAGAAATTTGCAGGTGGTGCGGTGCCAGGATCTGCATGGGGCAAACGAGACACGCCCTTGTCTCAGAACAAACCTGCAGGGGACGACACCAAACACCCCAAGGACAGACATGTTCACTGGGAAAAGAGCGGCTTCAGCCCGAAGCAGGACAAAGCCAAAAGTAGGTCAGTTGAGATCAAGGTCACAGACGACAAGGTCGCACCACTGGCTGCTTTGGAAGAACTGGACGATCCAGCTTCCATGTGGGTCATGCGAGACGAAAAGAAATCCAAAAGCCAACGTTCTCCCGATGAAAAGGATGTCGATTTGGCCAAGTCCATCAAATCCAGTTATGCAGAAGAAAAGAGCACTCGAGTTACTCTGCAGTCTACAGTTTCCACCAGCAGATCTATTAGCAGCAGTAGATTTCTTCAGCATTCGAAGAAATTCTCCCAGACGGTAACCAAGATTACGCCTTCAGCTTCAAACCGATTTCAAGAACCAGATGTAACAAGCTACACAATGGAACGCAGTGAGCAACACGAATTCATGAAAATCAGCTCCGACTCAGACAACAAGGAGAATGTTGAGAAAGATGCATCTCGCGATGAAGCATCGGAAAGGAACATGACTAAAGACCTCAAGAACGAAAGTAAGCTCAGAAACGTTGGCGGCTCAGTTTTTGGAATCACTGGGGAGAGACAAGTTGATGAAGATGGAAAACCTCAGAGGAAAGACGCGAAGCCGAAGCAGGGTATGGAATCGTCAGACAAAAAGAAGATTGCACTTCCTGTGATCAGACCGACGGACCCCAGGAGATGGGCCATCGCCGTCACTGACTACGGTGGACAACCACTGCAGCCTGGACGAGTCGCGGACGCTGACAAGCGAGTACTCCCAGAACGACCCAAGGACCCCCGCAGATGGGGCATCGCACCCAGAGCGCATGACAAAGACCCGGCGAGACCTCTCCACGAGCAGTACTCGCAACAATTTGAATGCAAGGAGAAGGAAGCTCAAGTCAAGGGTGCGCCTCCACCGAGTCCATCAGCTGATTATCCTCATCCATCTGTCACTGTAGCCACAACCTTGCCTCATCAGAGCCCCTCCATGAGTGGAACATCTCAGAAACCAGTGATGCCAAGACTTCTGCAGCCTGCTAGAAAAACCGCTCCAGGATACGTTTACTATGACGACAGGGCTTCAGTGTTGTCTGCAGAGTCTGATTCAGCGGATCATCAGCTGTCTGAGAGTACAACCGACACCCCGGTCCAAACAGGAGAATCTCCACTTCAGGGAGCAGTTGGGGTCTCCAGATTCAAACGATCAGACAGTGGTGAACAAGAGGAGCCCATGAAGAGAGACTTCGATGACGAGGCTGGACCAGCCTACGTGCTGTACAGAAGGAACCAAGATGGCGGACAATCCATCGTTGTGATTCCACCGACACCACCTGAGAGCAGTGAGCAGGGAGAACCTGAACCAATTCGCAGCTACACCAAGGGAGATCCAGAGACTGACAGCATTGTCAGTGAAGACATCCCCAGGTACGTGAGAAAGGATCAGAAACACGACATGCTCGCGTCGAAAGTGGGTTCGAAGTCCTTTCCCTTGCTGGCCGCCCATCATGCGTCGCAGGACTCACTGCACAGTCTGTCGGAAGTCAGGGGCAACAGAGGCGCGGAGGGCTTCATGCTCTACATGGTCAGCAAACAACAGGATCCGTCCGAGCTGGAAGAAGCAGTTGAACCCGGAGACGAGTCCATGGAGCAGGCCGAGAATGAGTGGGATGACATTCAGTACTACGGACCAACGCGAATCCACGCTGGGTCCCAAGGCCAACTTCCCGGACCCTCCACTGGTCCCGCTGTGCAGTATCGCAGTGTTCCCAACATGGAGACCTTCGGCGAACCTGACGCGAAGCGTGTCCGGCCGACTTCAGCAAAAAGCGCACCGGGCGACACAGAAGAGTCCGCACCCCAGTTCACCTACAAACCGGCCTACAAGTACGGACCCAACTTCGAGATCATTGAAAGAACTGGACACACATTTGGGGTTTTTGGGAAGAAAGTGAAATCAGAACCTTCAGTCATCTCACCAGAGGGAACCGAAAAGTCCCCGAGAAGTCCGAAGTCACCCAGGTCACCGAGAATCCAGAGGCCAAAGGGGCCACCACCTCCAGTGCCTCCCAGAACGACTCCATTGAAGGAACCAGATCAAATCGTGAATCGCAGTTTGTCTCCGCAGGAAGTTGCTCAGACGGAGGGTCATGTGTTTGGAGTCTTTGGTCAGAAGATGCCAGCACGAGAGAAACCCTCTTCACCTTCCACTGACGAGACGCTACCATCTGCAAGTGTCAAGGACATCATATCAAAGCTTGACCTGTTTGAAGAGAGGGGCCGAGAGATGGACAAAACAGAAGCCGGACCCGCAGGTCACGGGCAGGATCGTGTGGAAGTTTCTCTTTTGGAACACAGGGTCATCAGTCAACCAGGCGAGTCGTACAGTGAGAGGCAGTTTGTGATCGGAAAGCCAAGTCCGATGGGCGCGAGGCTCAGGATGCCTCCAGACCCAGAGTCAAAGGGCACTGGTCAGTCTTCTCATCTCGTGATCACCCCAGAAAATTTACAGCCAGACGACGAGGCACAAACGCTGCAAGAGCGATATCCATCTGAGGACGTGCAGGAATTCCGCAAGAAGCCAGCTCAGCAGATGCAGAAGCAACAGCCTCACTACGTTGAGCAAGAAGATCTGAAAGAAGAAGAGAGGGTGTTCAGCGTCAGGGACATCATTCAGAAAATCAATACTGGGGCTGTGGAGGACCTGACCACCACCAAAGACAAAAACAAGTTCGAGGAATGTCCGTACACCGAGGTGGCCAAAAGGTATCTGGCTGATACTGACCAACACCCACCCACCACGAAGCCCATGCGATACCACGACCAGAGGGAACAACCCCTTCTATCTCAAGAACAACCCCATATTGAACGGATGGGGCAGGTCAAAGAATTGCAGATGATCTATCAGAACACCAGCTCCATCCAGGACTTTGATGTCGATGTGCAGCCCACTTTCCAAGAGACCAGCATCGAGGACGACATCAAGTTCATGGATGACACTGATGTCACTTCTATTGGTTCTGACAGTGAACCCGAAGAACCACATGAAACTGTGATCACAACTCTTGTTCGAAGACTGAAGCCGTTGGGTCAGAAGAGAGTTGCCCAAATCCACGCCATCATTGACCGGAAACTGGGGAAGAAGTCAACTGAGTCCGAAGATCCAGAACCCACGGATGAGGAGTTGAGCTCATACTGCCTGTCCAAGGAGAAACAAGAATTTTTGTCAAAGAAACGAGCATTTGCTGTCACAAGAGAAACAAGAAGATCAGCAGGCAGTGACGTGAGGGAAGTTCGTCAGAAAGAACTCCAGGAGCCTCAAGACCAAGACAAGCGACAAATTACTGAAGACAAAACAGAAGACGTGACGCCTGTGCCAAGTGTGAAGTCGAGTGACACAGAAAGTGTTCATTCTCAAACGGACATTGTCGTCGAACAAACCACCGATCAAGTGAAAGCTAAACAGAAACCCGAAAAAGAAACGCTCTGCGAGACTGACACGGTGGAGAAGACTCCAAGCGACACCAGAGAGGTGCACTTTGAAGAGGAAGAAGACGAAGAGGAAGAATCCAAAGAAGATGAAGCAGACAAGCAGAAAAGAGAAGAGAGGGAGCGGGAGGAAATGCTACGAAATGAACAGAAACTTCGGGAACTGGAAGAGAAACTTGCAAAGCTGGAGGCTCCAGTTCGTGAAGCGGTCAGAAAATTGCTGCAGGTCAGTAAGTCAGAGTCCGCGCCGCGAATCCGGAATTTTCAAAGTTCATTGTTGTGTTTCTCAGGCGTATTCTGCAGTGCGGTTTTTAGGTGATTTGAACCTTGAAGCATACATTATGTATAATGTATGGTGATGGTGAAAATCACCTATAGGCATCAAAAGGCTAAATCTGTGAATGCGAGTTTGAAA
>JAAUXT010100337.1_pt1 | contig 40808 bp, 41 predicted proteins | sample 7278171 | NCBI WGS metagenome assembly JAAUXT01 (sample SAMN14350112, study PRJNA611818) | marine sediment metagenome | isolation source: surface marine sediment (1.8m) | place: French Polynesia: Moorea | collected 2018-08
CTGGCTCTTGCAGGTTTGCTCTGGCTCTCGCAGGTTTGCTCTGACTTTTGCAGGTTTGCTCTGGCTCTTGCAGGTTTGCTCTTGTAGGTTTCCTCTGGCTCTTGCAGGTTTGCTCTGGGTGGGGCTCCTGAGCTCAGGCCCTCTGACGGTGACCGCTGACCTGACTCAGGAGGACGCAACGCAGGCCACGGCCGCTCTGAATGAAGTCAGCTCGATGGCGCTGAGACTCACCCCAGCCATGGACGCCATCTCCAACATCAAGAAGTTCACAGGGCTGCTGGCCTATGTGGGGTCTGTGGCCAGGGTCATGGGGCCCATGCTGGCCTTCATTGGACCCATGGCCTCTCTGATAGATGTGTTCACTTCTGAAGATGCCCAGATGGCTGAACTCAGGTCGCTGTTCGCTGGAGTCACACAACAACTGCATGACCTTTCATACCAGCTGGATGACATGGAAGACTTGATCAGGGTGAGAGGCATGAAGCAGAATAATTGTTGCCCTGTGTTGTGTGATCTTCCACGCCACATTTCAGTTCCATTCAGTTCAGGTTCATTGAGCTTTGTTCTGTTCTTTTCTCTTCTGTTCTCTTCTTTGTGTACTTCCAGCTTTCCTCCTCTGATTCCACTCAGTACTTTCTCTTCTCCCTGTTCTGTATTTGGAGCTCTTCCTCTTCCCCTTTCTTTCATCACTTCTCTTATCTTTCATCTCTTCTCTTGTCTTTCATGCCTTCCCTTGTCTTTCTTCTTCTGTTCTTGTCTTGTCTCTTTTGTTATCCTCTCTTTTCTTTTCTTCTTCTTCCTTTTCTTCCCTTCTCTTGTCTTTTTCTTTTTTCTTCTTTGATGTAATCTCTTCTCTTCTCAATTGTTTCTGTCCTTTCTTCTCCTTCCTTCTATTCTCTTCTGTTGTTATTTTCTTTCATTTTCTTTGTTTTCATCTGTTTCTTTGTTTTTCTTTCTGTGCCTTTTGACTTCTTCTTTCTTTCCTTCTTTTGTCTTGTCTTGTCTTCTGTCCTCTTATCTTTTCTCTTGGTCTCTTTCTTTTCTTTTCTTTCTTTTCTTCTCTGTTTTCCTAACTTTTCTTCTTTTCTTTCTGTCCACTTATCTCTTTTCTTCTCTGCTCTTGTCTTCTCTTTCCTTTCCATTTTTCTTTTCTTCTCTTACCCTCTGTTTTATTACCTTTTCCTCTCTTTTTTCTTCTGTTCCCTTCTATTCTGTTCCCAACTCTTCTCTTCTCTTCTCTTCTCTTCTCTTCTCTTCTCTTCTCTTCTCTTCTCTTCTCTTCTCTTCTGGTCCCCTTTGTTATCTTTTCGTTTCTTCACTTCTCTTTCCTTTCCTTTTCCTGCCTTCTCACATCTTCTCTTCTTTGTGTACTTCCAGCTTTCCTCCTCTGATTCCACTCAGCACTTTCTCTTCTCCGAAACCTGTATTTGGAGCTCTTCCCCCCTCAGCAGCCATCTGCCCAAATTTCTATATATCTTGTCCTTTCACCTTCCTCACCATACCTACCTCATTCCTCAGGTGTGCGCTTCCCTCAACTCCTACCACACCTACACGAGACACATCAACGGGCTGCAGGAGGACATCATTCACCTGGCCAACACCTCTGGCTCTTCAGACTGGGAAGAAAGAGGTGCTGGTGCTGATTCCCGCTTCACCTCTTTGGCCTGATCACAGAGGAGTCTTCTTCTAACTTTTTTTGACTTCCTTTGTGGTTTGCAGTCATACACAACTATAACCACAACTATGGGGATGCAGGCATGCACCTGGTGGAGCTCGTGACCGGTACAGCCAACATGCTGGATGCTTTTGTGGATCATGTGCAGAGAGACAAAGCAAAGGTCTGTGTGAAGGGCGGACACGTGGCACACCTTCCCAATCTCACTTTCTTGCTGCATCTCCATGAAGCTCGCGGTGATTTGAGAAACCAGAATGCAAGCGACCTATACACAGTGACCCAAACACAGGAACCTTCTGGAAATCCCACATGTAACCCAAACATTCACCTCACCTAAAAACATTGAAATTTTTTTTGAAAATCAAAGATGAAATGCTGTGATTCAAACACCCATACAATATACTACATTTCATCTGAACTTCTTTCACCAAACAATTGTACTTTCTGAGATATGGACCAATTTGTCCAAGCAATGTCTCAAGTTTTCCACCCCATCAAATTTGAACTCAACCTAAAGAACCCAAAAAATCAAACTTTCCATTTTCCCTCCTCTCGATCCTCAACCAAAATTGAACCAGGAAAGCTCAAATGATCCAAATTTGATCCTCATCTTGACCCTGAAACAGGTGTACACACACTTTTGGTGCATGCTTCCTGTAGGTGATTTGTTTCGGTCACCCTGGTGAGGTCGCTCTAAAATTGAGCTCAACCTCCTCAAATCACCCAAAAAGGGAATCAACTCCTTGATGTGTGTAAACAACAACAGGGTCAGTGTGAGGAATGTGGTGCTGGTGTGGATGTGTCTGACACAGAGGAGCCGGAACCTGTGTTGGTATCAGAGCCAGACTGACGGAGCCGTTCTGCCCCCCCCCACCAGGTGGTGGTGTTCATGCAGGAGGTGATGCACTGGGCGATCGCAGCATCCGAGGTCGAGGTGGCAGCCCTGAACCTGATCTACCCGAACGGGTCCAGTGTGATCAACTCCACCAAATCGGAGTGGGAGACGAGGCTGAACAACCTGCAGACAGAGTTCAATGCGGTGTTGGAATCCATCCAGCCCTACGAGGCTTTGGAATCCGAGGGGCTGGTCAAGAGGCAGATCGACACATCAGCCAACGGAGCTTCCGACTTCGAAGGGGATCTGCTCAACGCCCTCAATGACAAGTATTCTTCAGATCAGATTGAGTTTTGATCCAAGAAGGTAAAACTTTCACGAAAGCAGGTGGAGTGTTTCTCAAACTCTGGTGGTTGCCTCAAAGTTGGAAAAACTATGGAAATGGGCCATTTGTGCTTGATGGTGAGCTTTCCGTGCACGTGCCTTTCTCCCAGCGACCCTGCCATGTGAGAACTCACAACACCACGTGGCTGGTTCTCCGCGTTGTCCCTTGTTCACAGGTCAGCCATGATTGCACCACAAACCTGTGACTGCTGACTCAGCATGTTGCCTCTGTTTTGTGTTTCCAGACAAAGTGCATGGAAGCTTTGTTATCCAATGTGTGACAATAGAGGACGGACTCATGACGGCAGACTTGCGTTTCCCTCCCACTCTGATCTCATTCCACATTCTGTTCTCAGGTATGTGTGGGTTGACTGGATCATCTACACATGGAAGGCCCGTGATAACAACTACCACCACACCTCCCTGGGCAGGCTGCAAGTTCTGGGACGATGTACACACCCGTGGAGCTGACAGGAAGCTGCTGGTCTGCTATGTGGAGGATGGCAGGTGAGTGCATCAAACCATGGGGTGAGTGCATCAACCTGGGAGGTGAGTGCATCAAACCATGGGTGAGTGCATCAACCTGGGAGGTGAGTGCATCAAACCATGGGGTGAGTGCATCAACCTGGGAGGTGAGTGCATCAACCTGGGAGGTGAGTGCATCAAACCATGGGTGAGTGCATCAACCTGGGAGGTGAGTGCATCAAACCATGGGGTGAGTGCATTAACCTGGGAGGTGAGTGCATCAAACCATGGGTGAGTGCATCAACCTGGGAGGTGAGTGCATCAACCTGGAAGATGAGTGCATCAAACCATGGGTGAGTGCATCAACCTGGGTGGTGAGTCTTCACATCTGGTTCAAAATGATGACCATTTTGTTGCACACTATACCTGCTGATTTTTAACAAAAAAATTCCCCACTTTAATTTTCATATTGTTCCTGCTATGTTCCCTGCACCAGGAGCAGCAGTTTTGAGAGCAACAAGGGGAACATGATGACCACCATGGTGAACGACAGGTCAGACACTCAAGTGCAAACTCATCTTACTGTTCAAGGGATTGTCAAAAGATCACTGCAGAAAATTGAGCAGAAATGTTGCTCTCAACTTCCCACAGCATGAAACAATGGACTCAGCTTGAGTCACCCAGACACCACTCACTCTCACTCAGCTGGATCAGAAACTGCTGCTGAGCTCAGGGATCTTGTGCGCTGTTCACTCAATACCTTGTTGTGCAGGAACTACTTCAAGAACAACCCACCTTTCGTGTTCGACCCTTTCTGGGGAGGAATTCACTTCTACTGTGACATCGCTGACGACTCAGCTCGGGGCCTGTGGAACCACTGGAGGGGCCTCACGGAGAACCAGCAGCACGAGCACTTCCGCATGGTGGTCGAGGACTGCAGGGAGGGCAGGCTCAGGAAGACTTCCAACACCCACGTGGAAAAGAGAGACAACGTCTATGGCTGCTCTACTCGGAACTGCTGGAAGTGGGACCTCATTCTGATTGGCTAGAATCTGGGGAGCTGGCTGCTCGTTGCCTCTGGTTCTAGTAGAGATGGTTCTGGTAGAGGTGGTGATGATATGAAAGGCTGTCTGGGGTCTTGTGCCCCAAATGCCTTGAAATTGACCTTTCTACGTTTTGCTTTGGTTCTGTGGTTCTTTGGTTTTGGTTTTGGTTCTGCCTTTCTCCTGTCAGTTCCATTGACTTAACAATTTGTGAACTCGTAGTGTGTTGTTTTGCACACAATTTTTGTCTGCAACCAGGAGGTTTCAGCAGAAGTAAACTTCGCATTGGTCCATTTGGGCAGGGTGAAAACTGAGACCAAGTTTTCTTTTCTTTTCAATGTTTTATCACAGACCGATTTTCTGAGGTGCTTGTGGCTTCTTGTCCTTCTTGGGCTGTTTTGGACAACTTTATTTGGACACAATATCATTGTTGGAGGAAAATACAACTCAACTGGATGTTGTTTCAGGCAAACAGTTCTGAACGTTGTGGTCATAAAATTGGAAATTGAATTGATATGAACATAAAATGTTTTTTCCAAGAATGCCACACTATTTAAAAAATTATTCACTTCAGCTAGGATTTTTGGCTTTTGTTGATTTGTATTGATAATTCATACTAAATGGTTTGTGAAAGGTTTGTGGAGGAAAGGTTTGAGGTGAAATTAGAATTGCTGTTGTCAGTGATTTGCATTTTTGTTGGTTTTTGCTGTCATAAAACTTGTTGTTCTCTGCCTTTCATTCCCAAAACATTCAAAACAACCTGGCCCTTGTTTCAATGTTATATGAAGATGCCAGTACTATTGTGAAGCCAAAATGTTAATTGTGTGAAGGAGGATTATGGTTTTCTTGTTCAAAACTTGTTCAAGAGAAACCCCATTGTCTGATAGATTTTACCCAATCATTCTTGATTTCATTTCAGAAAAAAGTTTGTGGCTGTAGAACACATTTGTCTTTTGAGGCCTTCTTGACAAAAAGGAAGCTTCACACCCACTTCAATTTGTCAAATGAAAGGGTCAACAGAAAGAAACAACTTTTTCCATGGAAGTGACAGATGAAAGTGACTTTTGGTCATTTGATGCTTTTCACTGTCAACAATAAAAGTTTGCTTTTTCTGTTGCATTCAAAGTTTCTTGTTACTTTATACTTTTTCTGTCAAGTGCAAAAGTCCAATGTGATGAGGGCTCTGTGCAACTTGTTTGCACATCTGGGCAATGGACCTACTTTTGTGTGTGTTGTGCACACTTCCTTGAAAGGTTCCAGCAATCAGAAGAAAGTTTACAGGTTGAGAACCCCCTCCAAAGGCATTTATCTGATTTCAAGTTCAAGCTGCTCTTTATGCAAATGATGTTTGTGGATTTCAATTTCAGTGAGGCACTTCTGTGAGCATTTTCTTGTGACTTGTTTCCATTTTGGTGTTGTTCTTCCCATATACAAAGGTACATCTACCTCTATTGCAGTAAAGTCAGTATGGCAAGTACTGTTGTACAAGTATGGTTGGCAAGCAGCAAAGATTGAAAGCAGGCTCAAAGAAACAACATACCAAATCTTTTGTTTCCTTGCCTATTTGCTCAAGCTTTCCCACGTCAAGTGCTGTATGAGCTGCGTGATGTAACAGATACTTGCCTCAGTCATTATAAATAGCGCGTTACACGACTGTAAGACGTGAACAGCCCCGGTCAGCTGACCCAGGGACCACATAACATCAGGATGCGGAAGGTTTGGAGAACAGGGGGACTGATGCCTGGGGCTGTGTGTCAGTTTCTCGCACCTTTATTGTTGTAAGTTAAGACTCCTCATCATGTCAAATCCTTTTGGTCTCTCAGAGGTGGTGAAGATGAATCGACAATGAGCTGGACACAAGGAAGGTTTGAGAACAAAGGGACTGGTGCCTTGGGCAGCGCATCAGTTTCTTTGATCTCACCTCTGTTGATTATTAAGTGAGCTGTGGGTCCGTGGCAACATTGACATACAGGCTCACAGAGGCACAAACACACTGAATAACAGGCCGACCGGCCTCACATGAAAGTGCTGTACACACGCCGGTAGTGCTTCATGCTTGACCAAAAACGCAGATTACTGAGGGACACACATGCCTGCACACACAAGGTTGAAAACATACTGATGTTCATGGATATCTGGATGTTTTGCTGCCTGGACAGTTGAAATGTGAAATGTGTCAAAATATACTGATTGAGCACCTTGTGCGTGGATATCTAGGTTTATGACCAAGAAGTAATGACAAAGAAAAACAAGAGAAGCAGTGCTCAGGGCATCTGCAGGTGCAATGTCCCCCTTCGTTTTGTTTTGGTAGTCAATCAAAAAAAAGTGATTTTAAAATAATTTATTCAACCTTACTATTAGATCCATAAAGTGCTTCCAAAGACATTTCATATGAACCAAATATCAAAGCTTTATCTCAATTAGAAGCTAAGATATAACCTGTTGCCAGGCTGGTTGGTATGGAGCCAACATTTGTAACTGGTTGCCAAGGAAAAGCTTGCCTAGCAACCAACTTGTAGGCTCCATCAAGTACTTTCAAATACCTTTCATATGAACCAAATATCAATGCTCTATCTCAATTAGAAGCTGAGATATAGCCTGTTGCTAGGCTGGTTGCTATGGAGCCAAATTTTATAACTGGTTGCCAAGAAAATGCTTGCAAGCAACCAAATTATAAAATTATGAAAGTACTTTCAAAGACTTTTTAAAGGAACCAAATATCAAAGCTTGATCTCAATTGGAATCTGAGACACAGCAATTTTCATCTGGTTGTCAAGTTGGTTGGCATGGAGACTAATGTGGAATTTTGAAATTGGGACATAAGTTTTCCCTTGGGCACTGCTTCTCATCACTGTGATATTTTTTTTTACTAAATCCTATTTTAGATTGAATAACAGGCTGAAAACAGCAATTTCTTGTTTTTTTGACATTTTTGCACTCATGGTTGCCTGGGAAAGATTACCATAGCAACCAAATTATAAAATTATGAAAGTGCTTTCAAAGATCTTTCATATGATCCAAACATCAAAGCTCTATCTTGATTAGAAGCTGAGATATGACAATTTCAGTCCTGTCCAGGGAAGGGGGGTCTGGATGGACAGGACAGGACATCTTGGCTGAGATGCCATATGAATATCACATTGGCCATAGGAGATTGCATTTGTGAGACTGTACTCAGCCTTATATACAGGACCTCAGCCCTTATGTCCATTCAGTCCTATCCATGGGAGGTCCGGATGGACAGGACGGGACATCTTGGCTGACTTGGCATATATACCCCCAAAAATTTTGGCCTGCCACTAAGTGCTGAAGGGACATCGCACAATCAGCAAAAATTTCCGACGTATTCTTGTTCATCTTCTTGGCGATGTTTGTGGCAAATCTTCATTTTTGCTGAAAATCAATTTTTGACAACCCTAAACCGCAAGAGTAAATACAGGGAAACTGATTCCACATGCAAAAGTAGTGTATCATGTGACTATCGTGTGGAATCCCACAAACATCATGTTCTGTATATTTTGATGTCATGAATTTTTATGAGTGCAACTCAGTTGTGTGGACACAGGGATGCGAGTTTGACATGCTGTGGCTGTATGTTTCCGGCTATGTGACACACATGCGAACATACACAGACAAAACACATGCAGGCACACATGAACACACACCCACACACCTGAACACACATGTGCACACACTGTGAACACTGCACACATGCATGCAAGAGTCACTGAACAGCATGAGAACAAAACAGAAATACCTGGCAAACAACTGGAATTATCTTTTTGGCCTGAATGTTGACTTGTTCATGTTTCTCTTTTCAGATAACATGGTAATTGTGTTGGTGTAAAACTGGAATATCACTGAAAAACCATCATAATGAGTCAGAGAGATGGACCTGGGACAGAACCTGAACATGTTCTTCATGTGGAAAATGCAGCTGCATCTGGCAAGTTGGAGCTGAAATGGCCAAGCACGGCATTCAGAATCCTGTAGCTGGCTTTGCTCATATTCTGGCTCTCCAGAATGCTGCACAACTTCTACAAACAGTCAGTACACCCATCTCACTGGTTCATACCAGCCATGAACAGAAAGAACAATTTGTCAAGCTCCCAAGACAAATTGACTTGGGCACCTACTAATTTGACCCCAAAACCATTCAGAGACTTTGTAGCCTGGGAGTCAGGTCTTCAGTTCCACCAGCCTTGTGTGCTGAACCTTCTTTTTCCCTGCTGTTCCAAAATATCCAAAACTACATTTTACCCTGAAGCTTTGCATTTTGCATCAAAACAGATATCAGTGGAAGCCACAGTTGATATGTTTGAGAAAAAGACACAGGACAAACAAGTTCTTTTCATTGGAGATTCTCATATGTGCCAGCTCTTCCAATCTATTGGAGACATTATGAAAGCTAATATTGTGAGAAGAGTTTTCCCCAAACACTTGCACCTTGGAGAAAATGACCAAGCCTGGATCCAGACTGAGTGTAACTAACATCTACCACTACAGACTCAACTATTCCTTCACTTGTAAAGCACAAAAACCATCATTTTCCATGTCATAGGAAGCTTTACATAGTTTTGTGAAGCAAAGTGATGTTATTCTTTTCAACATGGGACTGCATTATGATTCCTGTCCCAGACAGATGTTTTCTGACACACTGACAAAAGTGGCAGAAATGTTGAGAACAGAAGTAACAAAATTTCCTGAGAAGTAGGTGATACTGAGAAGCACTCTGCCTCAACACTTTGTGGGAAATGATGGATACTACAGCAGTAGAGAGAAGAATCCTCAAAGCAATGGTTGTGTAAACAGGACAACCCACAAGGAACATCTCAGCAACCACTATCTGAAAGGCACACACAGCAGTATGGCTTCAAATACATGGTTTCCTTTCCCTTCTACATGGACAGGTGGGACCTGCATTACAAACAGGGAGACTGCACCCACACCTGCACAACAGCAGAAACCACAGTACCTGAGCTGGCTTTGCTCACCAGTCTGTTCAATTAAGTGCAGGATTGTGCTTCAAAATGAGGACAAACAAAAGAAAACAATCAGCATTGGAAATGTTTCATTTGTTCAATTTTGATTGCTTTTGGGTTTTTAGTTCATGCCCAAAGAATGATTTTGTCATTTGGCTGCTTTTACTGGCAAATGGGTCACCATAGTGAAATGAGTGTGGTCTCACAAGTGTCCCAATCATAAATGGTTGGATTCTGCTGAAGAATGTGCTTGAGCAAATGTAGACAAATGCAATCTCTCAAAGACAGATGTTGTCATGGTTGCTGTGTAAACATTTGTTGGGGCTATTCTGTTGCTCAAAAGTGCTGAAAGATTTTTTGGATTGTCATTGCCGGTTGCAGTAAATATATTGTCTGATAATATTTGTTGTGGTACAGGTGGAACAGTGATGGTGATGTATGGCCCATGCCTATTGTGGCATAACCAAAAGATCCTGCAAATTGGAAAAGGGAGAAAAAACTCATTTTTATCAAAGTGTATTTCCAATATTTTCAGATTTCTACAAGTTTATTTTGACTTTATGGCAGTAAAGAGGATGTTAAAAAAAGATTTTGGTGTTTATCTTGTTTGAATTGGATAAGACATTGATAACTGGAGCTATTTCACAATTTTTGGTGATTTAGGGTCTTGGATCTAACAATTGGAGAAGCAAGTCAACATGAGCAAGAGAAAAATGTTCTATTTTGTTTCATACAGACACATGATTGGTCCTTGGATCAAGGTGTTGCATGTTTGATTTGTTGAGGCTGTGGCTATTTCTATTCAGGATACTTCCAGAATACAACAGACTGGACTTTAGAAAACCAAACTCCCTCACTGTTTAAAGCCTCAGCTTCAGGTGTGCTTGCGCAGTTTGGTGGAATTTCCTACTGAACTCTGTGTTGCTGATGGACTTTAGGTGGCTCTCTCATTCAATTGTGATCTTTTGGGCATGTTTATTTTTGTGTGGCAACATATTTCAAATTCCATGGAGGATTCTCCAAATTTGTTCCCATCTCTGGAAAAGAATGTGAAATCCAATAGAAAGTTCTCAAACAGTCTCATGTTACTCATGTCAAAGTTTGGTTCTGATAATTGCATTGGTCCACATCACTGAAAATAATTGCCCTGTGAAGTGAGTGAAAGGATTCTCTGGCCAAATCCAGCTGTTGCATTTTCACATGGCAATTCACTTTGAGCCTTGTGTTTCTAAATGTTGACACCAATACAGAATTTGAGGATGATTCTTTTTGAGATAACTCCAACCTCATACAGAAACAAATTGTGGCCCCTTTAGCTCTTTGGCTCTCATTTTTACTCCAGCCAAATCACATTTCACAAAACTTCCAACACAGTGGACAACACACAAGCACTTTGTGTTCTCAGTGGGTCACAATGACATTCTTAGGTAATCACATTGCAGAAGTCTTCAGGCCTCAAGGTGACCAAAGGACATCAACAAATATTGACATAACAATTTGGCTTGGATGATAATTCAATAAGGGAGCCTTGAACCTTGATCCAGTGTACAGGTATCATGAAATGCAATGGGTACCTCAAAGCTTCTTGTCAAAATGTTGTCAGGTAGTCTGCATTTATTTGTGGTGCAAAACTTCATTATTATTGTGAACATGTGTCTGTCCATAATATTGTGGCCCTGTGGGAACACCCTCCCCCCACAGACAAAAATTCAGTGGGGCTCAATTTGCCTTTGGCAGCTGAAGGGGCAATATCTTTCAGGACCAAGCATCATGTCTGAGGTTCTGGAACATCAGTGGGGACTTTCACATTTGTAGGTCTGCAGACCCCACCCCTGTGTGCCACATAAGACCTAGGCTATGGAGCAAAGTTGGATAAGTATAGCATTTGGCCTGAGTGATCCCAACCCTCTGAGCAAAATTGGGACTTTGGCTCCAGAGCAAAGGTTGGACTCAACAATTTTGGGCCTGCAGTGGGAGATGCAGATCTCGCCTTGAAACATATTCAAACATTTTGACCTCAGGTATGGACTGAGGAAAAATAGTTCCACGGTACTTGCATGATATCATTGAAAGCCAGTAGTTTATGAGATAAGCAATTTCAGCCAATCACCAGTGAGAACTCTTCCTGCATGCTTCCCCAGTCATTGATGCTGGCAGATCCGAGCCAATTGCAACAAAATAGCAATGTTTCCCTCACTAACACTGCATTTGTGCCACAAAAATTGTCATTCACTTTTGCATTGATTCTACTGTTTTGGAGTACATGTATGCTCATGTCACATTTGTTCCACACAGGGACAAAATGGCAAAAACAGGACTAAATAGATCACAAATATAGTCTGTTTTCAAAATTGGTCTTGTGAACAGTTTCAGTGCAAGGCCAGGGTGTGAATGTGGCTCTCAACAAACCTGCCTATCAGAGCTCAACCTTCAGTGATGCCAATCATATTGGATTTCCCAGGGATGCTGTGGGTAGGTGATACTCCGAAAAACATCATAGCTGCTTCATGATTATGGCCATCACGTGTTTTGGTCTGAAAGCTATATCAGATGTCTAATATCTCACCACTGAAATAAGTGAGAAAAAGCAGTTCATGCAGACAAGTACGCAAACCATTTTATGTGCTCACCAGGAGTATATTACAAAGCTCTCCAGTGCATCATTTTTGTCGTACATGAGGGGACTTTTCAGTATTGCTAGGTCTCATCTGCCATGCAACTTTGGCAGTCAAGTAATGTGCAACTGCCATGGATCTTGGTCAACACAAGTTGGAGAACATTTCATGCAACTCGGATCCTGAGGTATTTCTTTGTACTAATTCTTCCAGTATTATGTTTTGAAGATGGCAATGCTGGCACGTATTTCAAAGAACACTACTGTGCAATGACTGAGCCCAATGCTGGTGCCTGGTGGCTGGTTGATCTGGGAACAACTCACAATGTGACACAGGTCCTGATCACAAACAGGGGTGACTGCTGTGGTAAGTAGTCTGCCAGAAAAAAAAACTTTGTAAGAAACCAATTTTGGCCTGCAGAAATGTTTTCAGTCACAATGATTCAGAAAAATATGCAATTCAGTACAGTTTTCATCCTCATGCCAAGTTCTTGTCCAGGGGAAAAGTTGGCTGATTTCTACATCAGAGTAGGAAACATCTTTGACCCAACAAACACCAGTGGCTTTGATCCAACAACATACCAGCTCTGCCACTACCAAGAGAAACCAATGGGCCATTCAGAGGCAACGTTGTTCAGATGTGATCAACCTCTCAAGGGAAGATTTGTGGCTGTTCACTTTTCCGTGAACAAGACAGAGAGCCTCACCTTGTGTGAAGTTGAAGTCTTTGAACAAGCTGGTGATTATGTTTGTTTAGTTGGGTTTTGGATTTGTTCCTTTTCAGGCTCAGGCTCAGGTTCAGGCTCAGGCTCAGACTCAGGCTCTGACTCAGACTCAGACTCAGACTCAGACTCAAGCTCAAGCTCAGGCTCAGGCTCAGGCTCAGGCTCAGGCTCAGACTCAGGCTCAGGCTCAGGCACAGGTGGTGTTCCATCTGGCAGATATGCTGTGAGAATGGGGCGAAAACATTGCAGGACAGCAATCAGGTTGTCATTGCTGAGCCTTGATATGTCGTTGTATCAATGGGCTGCCAGGTAGGTGTATTTTGGTGTATTTTGGTGTTAGAATAAATAGTTCCATGGAACTCTCGTGATTTGCACCTGAACTGACCCCATTTTGCCTTTGGTCAAAAAGTCCCAAGCAAGAGTAAAACTGGAACACTGCCAAACCACAAAAAGGCCATTTTGATCAATTTCCTTCCTGGCACCTTGTTTGACTAAGAATAAATCTACAAACCAAATATGAACACAATTGAGCACCATTTTCATGGAAAAACTGTTGTACACATACTTTTGGAAGAGGATGCCTGCAGTGTTCATGTTGGATGTACCCAGCCGGAGAATAACACTAAAGAGCATGTGGCTGGTGGAGTTGGCAGAGGGGATGAACTTTGCCTTGTCTCCAAGCCAGCGAGCCAAATGCATAAATGGAACATGCCCACTGCAACCTGTTGGTTCATACCACCCAAATAATTGCTATTTGTCAGAATTATACTCAAAACACTGAAAAATTGGTGAAAGGAACTGCGTGATAGTGAAGGAAAGAAACAAAATGCCACACAAAAAGGGCCCTCTTGAATTGACTGAAAATAAAGAAAAAGAGAACTGGAACTGATCCCAATCACATTGCACTGGTACCAAACAAAATGATGTGCTGACATATAGTTTTGCTTCAAATGAGGGATTGCTCTTTAGCAATTCAAGAAGAACTCGTTTAATGTCCAGTCTATGGCATTACAAAAGATGGCATTGCATGCAACAATGCTCTGAAGTTGAATGAATATGTTTTTCTTGGATGGAATAATTCATTCAAATAGAAGGGGTTTCACACACATAATGCAGTGTCACCATTTTGGTGGATGCCAGGAATGGACTGGACTGCTTCCTTGTGATGCTCTCCATTGCACATCAAGTTAAAATTGATGCAGGTGCCCCAAAAATGTTGACACAAGGGTAAAAAAATCTAGTACCACCCTTCCTGTGTGAATACCCTGGATACAATGCCTTTGATATTCATCTGCAAAGGGGAAAGTTAAACACAGAATGCATGTATCCTGCAATAAAGCAGGAGCATTGTATGACACTTGGCGTGTTCCATTTTTCTGTGCTGGCTGGTTGAGAAAGCCCAGATGGCTCACTTGATCACTTCACCCCATCTCCAAGCCAGGGGCCAAGTGGCACCACTCTGCTGGTGACAGCCATACCTGAATGTTGTGCTAGGTGTGCATATTGCTCTGGGAACTGAGTGTGGATTGTGGAAGGATAAGGGGTGTGAGTCATTGTTGTGTGGTTTGTTTCCACTTGGGCTGAAGACTCAAGGACTCAGAGCTTGGGGGCAACTCTTGATTTGCATACAATGAGATCTTTGCTAGTCAATGCAATGATGCCAGGATGATATCACTGTCAACCAATGATTTGGCTGCCAGGTGATGTCATCAATAGCCAAAGAAGTATTCAGGCTTGATCCATGTGTGGGTCATATCATTATCATGAGTAGAGGGTGACTATTCATTTCATAACATGAGGTGTTACAATGATAAATTTTGTAGAAAATTCCCAGTGACAAACTTACATTGTTATGCAGAACATCACATGCATCACATTTAAAGCTCAGCTAAAAACCAACTTGCAAATCTGATTTTAAAACAGAAATGTACTACATTTACACAGCAAAAGTTTTCAGGGACAACAAAGCATTCCTCAGGCTAAAATGCTTCAAAGAAAATTGTCTGGTATCCTTTGAGATTCCTAAGTCTTCAGCAGATTGTGTTTTTTGTTGCAGTCCTGCTTCCCAGCCCCATCTCTTTGTAATTTGGTCCAATCATATAAGTACATTTGGGTGCATTCCAAAGCAAACAGGACAAACATGTAAATTTTTTCCTCATAGTGACCAGAACACAGAATGACTAGAACATGCATAAATTGACCAATTTCAAATTCCTGAAATCACTGCAAGCTCAGTGGAGTAATAAAATTTTGGTGTTGCATTCCACACATTATTGGGTGCAGCCAAAATGCCTGCTCCTGCATGTACCAGTTTGCTCCACTGCACAATGGACATCAGTGCTGCCTTTGCCAAATTTCTGAAAGCCATAATAATCTTCTCCAGAGAAGGAAGTGTTACTCAAGGCATTTTCATGCTGGTAATTCAATTTGGTGCAGTGGGGTTCTTAGTTTTAGTGTGATGAACATCCAATGTTTTTTCTGACCAAATGCTCATGGGATTGCTTGAGTATATGGGACAGCTTTTGGCTTTTGCTTTTGTGGTCAAACATGTCATTTTTTTAGGTGATTTGAGGTGGTTTGCATGATTTGGGAGCTGTTGGAAAAAGCCAGCCAAGTCAGTGTGAGCCAAATCAAATCACCTATAAGCAGGGACTTCCAAAAGTATGTGTACACCAGTTTCATGGTCAAGATGAGGATTAATTTAGGATCTTTTGAGCTATTTTGGTTCAATTTGGGTTGGGGATAATGCTCAAGGAAGGAATTTGTGAAGTTCAAATTTTTGAGTTGATGAGGTCAAAAAGTTCAAATTTGGAAGTGTGGAAAATGTGGGGTGTTGATGTAGAAATGAGTCTGTATCTCTGGAGGTACAATTTTTTTTGTGAAGGAAGTATATTGATGAAATGCAGTACACTGTATGGGGGTTTGAGAGGTAGCATTCATTTTTTGATTTTTGAAAATTTTATATGGTTTTTAGGTTGGGTCCAAGGTTGGGTTAGAATATCATATTTTATCAAAGTGTTCAAAATGGTTGTTTGGGCAAGAGTTAGGTTCATTTGTGTGTAATTATGCATAAAATAAAAAATATTTTTGTTTTTGTGAATTTCAGAAAATTTTTCAGGTGCTTTTCAAATGAAAAGTGAGGTGTGTAAATTTTAGACTTTTTGAAAATATTCAAAATAAATTTGCAGAATAGAGTTGGGTTCATTTGTTTTTTTATATGTAAAAATGTTTAATTTCTCATTTTTGTAAGTTTCCATTCTTTTGGGTTGGTTAAAATTGAGTACAATGGAAGCTCCCGAGAGATTTAGTTTCAAAACGCACAGCCCAATTTGGGACATCGGAAAAGCCGAAAATCACCGGGATGTCCAAATTTTTGGACATTATTTTTTGTGTTACTGTTGCACTGGGCAGTTTCACCAGGATATTTTGTGGAGGCAAAACGTATGTGTAGAACCCAGAATGTAGAGGAAATCATTTCGTCACCAACAAGAATTTCTTGACACTCTTATATTTTCTCAAAACTTGGCAGCGAAAGTAGCACCAATAGAAATTCATCGTGTAGGCCCAATCTTGAGAGTTATGCCAACTTGGAACACCTGTTTACACTGGACTTAAATATTTTTGCTGGAATTTCACTTTGGCAAAAACAAATTTTTGGTGGGAAACTGCTCATTCATAAATATTTTGAAAAATAGATTTCTTCTGCAATCGACTCAAAAAATACAGGCAAAATTTGTCAGCTCAAGAATCACCAATGAACAACTGTTTTGCCACCAAAAAGACAACATGAGTAGCATGCAAATTGGTAGGGTTGGGGCTCAGTGCCCGTCAATTTGTGTCAAGTGGTGTTGTCCTACAACTGGAATTCGCCTCACTGAAAGCAAGAGAAGATATTTTCATGTGCACGTTTTTGACACACAATCAATGAGTGAAATGCAATGGATCAATGCGTCAAATAGAAATAGCACTGGAGTGGGCATCCAAATAATTCAGTGTGTGCAGTTACAGCCTGATGAACAACGCCATAGGATTTTGCCTGAACTTCACTCAGCAAACTTTAAAGGGGTTTTCACGTTGGTGCCGCCCTCAACATTTTTTGACGCGGATGGCAACTTTTTCGACGCTGACAGCAGGTTTGTTTTCATATTGAGAGTGCTGATGACGTCAACTGCATCAACTGCAAAAGTGAAGATGACATCAAATTTTTGTATATAGAGTTTCAATTTGTGTTTTCATGATGCCATCAGTACTTTTACTGATGGCGTCAAAGAATGGTCTGGACCATTCACCACTGTCACTTTTGACGCTGTCAGTACTTTTTACTGACAGCGTCAAAAGTGAAGTTGCAGTCGAGAAAAGTGACGCCGTCAGCGCCCAACATGAAAGACGCTTGAGCACAACACCTGCTGCAGCAAGTTGATCATAAGTTATGTATGGCTGCTTTGTGTTGCTATAATTTCTTTTATGTTTTGGTTGCAAACAAACCTTTACACCTTTTTCATGACATGTTGAGGGAGAGAAAGTTGCTCGAAATTTGTTGAATTGTTTCTTTCATGGTTGTGGTATTTTTGATGTGTCAACCAACTTTTGTTTGTTGAACCTTGTGAGGTTGGTTATTACCATAACCTTTCGTCCTTGTATCTGCAGCAAGACCATAGAGTGCACTTTCTTTGATCAACTCACAAGAAGCTCATCTGCTTCTTTTTGCAGCATTTTATTGGAAAGCTCATACCATCTGTGTTCACAATTGAAGATCCACTGGAGAAAATAATTGAACAACACCTGCAACACACATAGCACTGATTTGGACCCAGTAATCAGGAGTGGGAATCATGTCCTTTTGTCTGCTCTTGGCTCTGAATGTTTTGATCACAAGGACCACCGGTAGGTCTGGCCAGCACAAAAAAGTCTCTTGTTTTCTGAACTTGTGTCCTATTGCGAACACAGGCTTTCTCTCAGCCGCATGAGATCACCTTCTTCAAACAGCCAATTTCCCTTTCTTGTAACAAACATGACAAATTCATCTGACCAGCAGCATTCATGACCAAACAATCAGCCATCAGTTTCATTGCATTCACTTGGTTTCAGGTTTACAAATCTTGTTGCCCAACATAGCCTTGCACAAAACAGCCACTCAGATTTCTACATACTATTCTGATTCCGCAAGCTATGCCATAGATGGGCTATTTGGGACAGATGTCCTTGGTGGAGATTTTTGTGCTCACACATGGTCACACTCAGGAGCCTGGTGGCAGGTGGACCTTCATGAATCCTACACTATAGAGAAGGTTGCAATCACAACAAAATTGTACTTTGGTGAGCACTGACCATTTGTACATGCATTGATCAGCTTGGACTTGGCAGGACCAATGACCTGCCTGAAAAGAATTGTCTTTTACACAAAACACAACATGGGATGAACAAAATAGACCAGACAGGGATTGGTAAAGGTAGACTGAGACCTGATTGTGTTTCCAAACCCAAACAATACACAAAGACAAAAGCAAAACACACACTCGTGACAGCAGAGAAACACTCGATAGACCCCAAAACTGTTCTTTGAGCATGGTTATCACATTTTGGCAAAACCCACGATCTGCACAACATTATCTTTCAAGTGGCATGAAAATGTAGGACAATCTCTCCTGGTATTTTGATTCAGCACTGATCATGAACATCCATGCTTCTTGTTCTTAGAGACACATTGCACCTTCCATGTTCTCTTTCAGCTGACAGGCTGCAGAAAATATTCATTGAAATCACAAACAATTCTGATGGAAGTGCAGCAGAGCTTTGTGCATATGATGGTGTACCATATGAACATTGTGAGACAAGAGTCTATTGCTGTCCACCAAACATTGCTGGGAGATATGTCAGGATAAGATTTGAAGATTCATATGCAAATTTTCTTCAGCTATGTGAAGTTCAGGTTCAAACAGAGGTATTGTATTTTTTGCTCCAGTTTTGCAATGTGTGCTTCCAATGTTCTGTGTAAAAAAGACAGAAAATGTTTCTCCAGGAGGGACAAAATGATTGTAGAGTGATTCTGTAAATGTTTTGCATGAGTTTTATTGTCTTCACACAGGTGTACATGATCTGAAGTTTCAAAAATCTAAATTTGCAAAGAAACCAGGAAAAGGCATCCCAAGTGAGCATGTGATTAGATCCACAGCAGTTCACAAAAAGATGCAGTGTGCCATGCTGTGTGCTCAGGAAGCGAAATGCACAGCCTTCGCATTGCATGGTGAAATGATCTGTGTGCTGGGATCACCTGGATGTGAGGGTCAGCTGATCTGTGTGCTGGGCTCACCTGAATGTGAGGGTCAGCTGATCTGTGTGCTGGGCTCACCTGAATGTGAGGGTCAGCTCACCTGAATGTGAGGGTCAGCTGATCTGTGTGCTGGGCTCACCTGAATGTGAGGGTCAGCTTGTGTTTGGACCAGGTCAGGTGTTCCTGATTGGGCCCTGAGTGTTCTTTCATGGGCAGAAAAAATATTCCTGAAAAGGAGTTTGTATTTTGAAACAAGAGAACAAAAACTGAAGAGGAAGTCATGGATCAGGAATCAAAAACAAGCAAATTTGTTGTGAACAGTTAAAATGGAGTTGTGGAAGAAAGCAAATTGAAAACGTGAGTGTGAGCATCAACGTAGCATCTGACACAGTGGGGTCTTTGACACCAACAGTTTTGAAGTTCAAAGCAACAACTGAATTGCAATCTTTATTTGATTTACTTTCCCTTTTGTCAGAAAATATTTCCTTGATAATTAAAAACAAAGTGTGAAGAAATTTGCTCAGGACTGGAGAAGAATAAAGAAGTATCTGAAGTGTACTTCACACAACAGGGTGAGATGCCACATCAAAGAACATGGCCATGTCTACACTCTCAATTTGCAGAACCTCACCAATAAAACTCCATGCTTGTGTGACCATTGACTCAGATCAATCTGTTGTACACATAGACACTGGGCCTTGAAGATATTCATGGTTATCAATATTGCAGTGTGTGTAAATTTATAGAAATTGACTGTTTTTACTTGTGGATCACACATCTGATAAGACAAGAGTGTTAAGCATGAATCAGAAAATGGTACCAGGTCCATGCTTGCAGTTTCAGATAAACACAATTTTAAACCCACCTTGTGGCTTTGTTGGCTTGATACTTGATAACTTGATGTTGTGACACAGTTTACTGCACCAGCAGTCTTGAGGGTGATGGCCATGCGCAGGTAACCACCACCTTGACACAACACAATGTCACATTTCACATTTACATAAGCATCACAATGAAGTGAATCATTCACAACAAATGAGAACAATTTTGAGCCTTTTTCATCAAACAACAAATCATCATTGTGGGACAAAAAGAATAAGACAGAACTACTTGTGCACACAGCAGCATTCAACACATCTGGTGCTGCCCCTTACCTGAGAAACATTGTGATCATTGTAGGGAGTGCAACCTGGTCTCTGGCCTGGGAACTCCTCTGCCAGTGCCTTGTGGTAAATGCAGGTTACGATCTGGCTGTGCTTGGGACAAAAAAGAAGGAAAATGGAACTTTGATGTGGAAACAGAGAACTGAGAATTTGGCTGAAAAATAGGCTTTGGACACTTCATGAAAAAACAATCCATTGTAAGAAGGGCCTTTTTAACCACAAATTTATGCCCATGTTGCAGCTAATGTTCACATTCTACAACAAATTTAGTTGGCGCTGCCCACAGCACACAACAATAGTTCTGCAGGTGCCTGGGAAAGATTTGTGTTGATCTACAAAGCTTTGTGTTGATCAAAAGTTGTCTGCTGCTCAACCATTTTCACTGGCTGGTTTGACCATTTACACATGTTGATGTTTGCATTGGCAATGAGCAGGTGTGGAAAGCCCAGCTGGCCACTCTAGCTGATCCAATTGTTGCTGAAAAACATCACAGCAACAGAACAGGAATGGCTGTGTCACTGTATTCTCCTTCACACTTGTTTCACCATGTTGGTGTACTGTTGTTCAGTGATTTGAAGAGGTTGCACCATAGTGCAGCAGAAACAGGGGTGACTGAAAAATACAGGCTGACCAGCCTCGCATGATTTGCGGTCAATAGTTGGGACAAGACCAAATTGGCATGGTGCCAACTTTGTCTTCCTGCATTCTAATAAAAACTCTTTCTGGTGCATCATCCTGTACCTAGAACAAATCTTTTGACCAATTGTGAACAAAATTGAGCAGCATATTCATGGAGAAACTGCTGTACACATACTTTTGAAAGAGGCTGCCTTTAGTGCTTGACGCTCGACTGGTAGCGGCGCAAATCACCAAAAATCACCTTTTGGCAGCAAGGGCAAAAACCATGTGTACATCAGTATCATTTGCAGACCCAGATTTTGTATCTTTTGGGCGATTTTGGTTCAATTTGGGCTGAGGATAATGCTCAAGGGAAGGGAAATGAGCAACAGCCCACAACACGAGGAAAACAGCACGGCGGTACCAACAGGTAGAAAGCTCACCTGGGCACTTACACTGATCAACTCTGTTGTTCTGGAGAACAAAACCAGAGCACCAGTTTTTCAAACAAAGGGCCCCCATTGTATTCAGTTTCAGCCCTGCTTCATCAATTTGATTGCGCTTTTCAACAGCACCATCAAGTTTCAATGCAGTTGTTTGTGAATCAAACGCGCATTTTGATTTCTGTAAAATCTGCGCAGTTGCATTTTCACCTGGACGAAGGGCACAGGTGCAACTGCCCCACCCAGATACCGAGGTTTTGAAGGTTTTTCTGATTTCATAAGGAAGTTCTTATCACAAAATTTCCAAACTAATGCGAAGAAGATCAAAGCATTTTGTGCCGCAAGCCACCAACAGAATTTTCAACTTTGTGCTCAATTTTCCCAGTTTTCTTTCCTGAAACCTGAAACTTTGATACTGCTTCATCCCTTTTGGATCCTTTTGTTTCTCCTGTCTTCACAACAAACAAAAAACTCCAAGGTGAGTGAGTGTCACGTTCACTTTATACAGAAGCTTTGTTTCTGTTGTACTCATGAGGGAGTTTCGATAAATTGCGCAAAGTGGACAATGCCTCTGCTGGGTCTTTCACAAGAGTGCAAAGTGACAAACGATTTGTTTTGTACTTGTAAGTGGTAGTTGCTTTTCATTTGGTCTTGATATTGTTTTCTTTTGGCAATTGAAAATAAGTGTAGTAAGTGCCAAGGAGCCCTTGACTTCACAGAGTAAGATTCTCCTGGCATGAAGGTCTACTTCTCATTTTGCAGAACCTCTGTCTGAATTTGTGCCTTTTGTGGTGCTGAGGCGATAATTGGTGAGTGGATAACAAGAAATAGGCACTCCACTTCCAAAAGTTTATTGCAGATACAAAAGTTGGTCAGAAGATGTTTTTCAAAAGGATGAAGAATTTCATGTGAATTTGTGATGGTTGAAGGAGATAAGCATTGAAAAGTAGGGAGATGAACAACTTGTTGAAGAACTGGTTTTGCAGGTTTTGTAGAAACGTACTGTGCAGGTTTTCGATGAAGCCGGGGGGTGTGAATCAAGTTGAATCAATGAGCATTTTTGCATTCAAATCAAACATTCAATGAATTGGACAAAACACTTGAATGAAAGTATATGATTGATGACTTGTTAAACACTTGCACTGCAGTTCCTTATCACCAAGTTACTTGATGCCAGAAAGAAACAGTGCATTTGAGGCATTATGTTATGAAACATTCATCATTGCTGTTTCAGGTTCCAACTTTGGTGTACCTGGTACTTTATAGAAACATTGAATCAAAGAAGCACACCCTGGAACATTGCAAGAGGTCAGTTGTTTCTCCCAGCAGGTTTCAAACCAACATTAAGAGTTATATTTTTCAGGAAAACATTGTGTTGAAATGCTCCCAGGGTCAAGTGATTGCACTTTATGGGCTGCAAAAGAAGCAAAAGAAGCATTGCATCTGCAATCTGAGCATCATATTTTCATCTGAACAGCTGACTTGAGGGTGAGCAGATATTTGTGTGTGTTAGTTCTGAGAATACTTGATTGTCACCAGTGGATCATTTTGTGAAATGAAGCTGCTTTCTCACATTGCAAGTGCACACATTCTGATCATAAAGAAACTTCAGAATGAATCAGCCATCAATGCAACTTTCCAGATCAAGTCTCCAGTTTCAATGCAACATTCCAGATCAAGCCTTAAGCTGAGTTCATCTTCTGGGTTGATAGTGGAGTTTGGTGTGTAAAGTTCATTTCAGGTCTGGTTCCCAAGGGCATCATGTGGGTGATGCTCACAGTGCTGCTGTTGGCAGGTGGGTTATATGTTGTCAGCTTATGCAGAGCATTCAAATCCCAGCAATGCAACATGCAATTTGCCTGTTTCTGCAACTGGTGGTGTGAACTGGTGTGGTAAACATTCAGTAAACACTCCAACCCACCAACTTGTGTGCTTGGGCAAGGCCTCTTGTTGAATTCCCCAAGATGCCATTCAGCCAAGTACATTCCAATGTACAAGAAGGTGAAGTATCCACCATGACAACTGTTTTGCACAAAAAAGAAGCAATGGGGCTCAAACATGCCATATTGCTGCAGCTGACAGGGAACCAAAATAACATTTGTCAACATGAATACTGAGACAACAGGTTCAATAATGTATTGAGTTGGAGCGTGTTTGTGTGATGTTTGTTCTTTTCAGCCCTGTGTGTGCCTGGTTCAGCTCTGAACTGTACAGTGGCGGAGTGGAAATGTGCTGATGGTTCCCAGTGCATCCTCAACTCTTGGGTGTGTGATGGAGACCCACGGTGGGGTGGTGGTTGTGATGATGGATCAGATGAGGGAGGGATCTGTGAGAACTGCACTGAAGTATTCCTGTGGAACTGTGAGGATGACTCAAAGTGCATTCAGAACTGGAAGGTATGTAATGGATATGTTGACTGTGGAGATGGATCCGATGAGGGGAAGGGGAGATGTGAGAACTGGAACTGCACTGAAGGATACTGGAAATGTGCTGACAAGAAGCAGTGCATTGGTGTTGACTCTGTATGTGAGGGGTATCGTGATTGTAATGATGGATCAGATGAGGCAGCTGAAACCTGTCAAAGCTGGAACTGTGCTGAGGGCCTCTGGAAATGTTCTGACAACTCACAGTGTGTGTATGACTGGTGGCTGTGTGATGGAGACTATGATTGTGATGATGGATCAGATGAGTGGGAGGAGACCTGTGAGAACTGCACTGAGGTGCTGCCCTGGAAATGTGCTGATGGTTCAAAATGCATCCCTGACTCAGATGTGTGTAGCGGGTTCCGTCAGTGCAGTGATGGGTCCGATGAGGCAGGAGGGACCTGTGAGAAATGGAACTGCACAGAAGGAAGGTGGAAATGTGCTGTTGAACCAAAGTGCATCAGAGGCAGTTCAGTGTGTGATGGGCATGTGGATTGTGATGAAAGATCAGATGAGTGGAACACAACCTGTGAGAACTGGAACTGCACTGAGGGTAGATGGAAGTGTGCTGACAACTTGCAGTGTATCTCTGAGGTATTGATGTGCAATGGGCACAGCAACTGTGATGATGGATCAGATGAATGGGTTCAGATGTGCAAACCCTGCACTGAAGATCAATGGGTTTGTGCTAATAATTTGCAGTGCATCCAACATCTACTGGTGTGTGATGGAGGCCATGATTGTTATGATGGGTCAGATGAGTGGGAGGAGACCTGTGAGAACTGCACTGAAGCTCGACCCTGGAAATGTACTGATAGGTCCAAGTGCATCCACCATTCATTGCTGTGTGATGGAACAAGACATTGTAATGATGGATCAGATGAGTGGATTGGTCTCTGTGGCTGCCCTGAAGCCAGACCCTGGAAATGTGCTGACAATTCAAAATGCCTCCATCATGCCTTGGTGTGTGATGGACAAAATGATTGCAAAGACCGAGCAGACGAGGACAACTGCGAGTCCTGGGATTGCTTGGTTGGATACATCAAATGTGCTGATGATACCTGCATTCAGGTGAGATTTATAAAGTATTTTTTTCACTTGAGAATCAACAAGTGCTTTCCCTTTGCAATTTCAGGACTATTTTCCATAAACCAGACAGGGTATGCTGAAGTGTTTCAGGATTTGCCTCGTTTGATTCTACCATGAAAAAGATGAACATATTGCAGGAATTGATAATTGGCAAATAATTGCCATTTTTGCACACTTGTGCTGATTGTTGTGATTTTGAAAAAAAAATTGTATTTCCTTCCCAAAGACAAGCTCCTTTGTTTGTCTCAACTCACAACTTGGTCATCCCATCAATTCAGTTGTCACATTCATTCCAAGAGCAAAAACCCCCCTTTTATGTCCACACCAGAAGAAAACTCCTTCCTGGTTGCCAATGACGCGGCACAGACATATTCACAATTTTTTGTCACAAAAAACACAAACCTTTCAAGTAAAAATGTATTCTTACATGAATATCAGAAGGAAGATACTATTGCACATTGCAGGAAGAGAATGTGTGCGACAGTAACGTGGACTGCCCAGATGGATCAGATGAACTCTGCAATGACAAATGTGCTCCAGAATCATATGAAGGAAAATACACCATGAAGGTAATTCTTTGGAAGACCAAATCTGCTGAGGGACACATGTTTGGAAATAAATATCTGCGTTTTATGCACACCTGTGACTGAAGCAGAACCTGGTGTTTCACCTGTGATTTTTGCCTGTTCCTGGCAGTGAGTGAAGGAAACCTCTGTTGCCTGTTTCTGTAACTTCATTTTTTCTTTGATGTTCTGTATTGGAGGAGATATGGTATGAACAATGATGTTTTCTGTGCATATTCAAACATATTGTGTCACATTTGTCTGTCTGCATGAAGTTTGCCTCTCAAGACTTTGGATTCCTTTTCAGAGATGTGAAGAAGACAAAAAACAATGCATTCCAGTGTTCTGGTACTGCAATGGGAAACCAGATTGTCCTCAAGGATCGGATGAGTTCAATTGCAAATGTGAACAATACAACATGAGGAAATGTACAACAGCAGCAAATACTACTCTCTGTGCTTCTGACAGCTGGATTTATAAAGGGTATATTAGTTGCCAAAACATTGACCCAAACAGCACCACACCAAATGCTACTTCAATGCACAACAACATAGATGTGGCATTTTGTCATCTGGATTTTACCTGGGTCGCAGCTGCCAATGTCTGTGATGAAAAGACAAACAACTCAGGAGCGCAAAACCAGCTTTTCTGTTTGGGTGAGTGTGTTTTCTGGTAGTCGTGTCATTGTGAAGTAGTTACCTGAGCCAATGAAAAACTGTACAACATTTTGTATCAGAGTTTTGGCACAGAATATGTGGGTGTCCTGGCGTGGAACAGTCCTGTTTTACCCTGAGTCATGTCGTTGTTTCCAGATGTTCCTGCTGACCCTTTCTCAACCCAAACCTGCCTCTTCGTCTCCATCGTGAGCGGCAGGAATGGCAGCAGGGATGATAACAGCTGTCTCACCCAACCTGAGAAAAACACCTGCTGGAATTCCAATTATTTTCATCATAACATCACCAGGGGACGCATGGCGTGGATTGACTCCATCTTCTTGGACAAAAAGGGCCTGATTTTCTTGCCCAATTTGAAACCTGGAATGCAGAGAGTTATCAAGTTGACATGTTCCTCAAAATGTGACCTCTCAAATGATTTGTTTATATTTGCAGAATACTTCCACAAAACCATCAAAATTCAAATTGACAATATCACATTCAGAAACTCCAGGATCACTCTGAGCAATGTGCACATTACATTCAAAAATGTCTATTTTTTCAACTCTGTCATTACTGACATGGTAGCCAGGAGCAAAAGGTTCAATCACATTGTCCTAAACTTTTTGAACACCACATTTCACAGCAGTATATTTCACAATGAACCACATGGTATCTTTGTCAATGAAACACTCACTGCAACTGTTTTGTTCACTGACTGTTCATTTGAAAATGTTTCAGTCCAACTGATTGTGAGCTACTTGTATATCAACACAGAAAACTCAAACTTTAGCAGCTGCAATCTCATGTTCGACATTGGCATGTTTTGCTCTGCATCTTTTCGTGGAGTTCTCATCACTGGCAACAGTTATTCAGATCATCCATTGGTCAAAATGACATCAATCAATATAAAATCAGAATTTGCTGATTCTAGTTTTGTGAATAGCACAGGAGGCATCCACATAACCAAATTTGATTCAGGGTTTCTAGAGTCATATTTCAGGGTTGACATTCAATCTTGTACTTTCACAACAATACAAAATGGGGCTCAGGAGGAGCAATAGAAATTGAGGCATTTGGTGCAGGTGGCAGCACCACTGCAGAAGCTGCCAACTTTGTCAGCATCAAAGCTTGCACATTCAGAGAAAACAGATCACTCAGATCAGGCCCAATAAGTTCTCAGGGAGGGGCAATCAGCATCAGTGGCCCAGCAACAAATTATGATTGCCATGTGCTGTCATTATTCATTGAAAAGAGTTTCTTCCTGAATAATCTAGCCATTGATGGTGGTGGTTCCCTCTTTTTAACAGACAGTTGCCTTGTAACAACAATTTCTGAGTCTTCGTTTCAGGTTACTGATCATGATTATGATTCATCCAAAGGAACTTTTGTGTTGTCCTACTCTGAAATCACTATTGACCGATCAGCTTTCACAAGAAGATTGCAGGACCACTCAGCCTTATCTCCCTCTTTGCTGGAGCTTCAGATGTTGTCAGATCAAGCTGAAATTGTGGAGTTGGGTGTAATTTTGCAGTGTCCTACCTGGTACTGGCCATCTGTTGATAATCATTTCCTTGCAACACAAGCCAAAGAAGTCACACTTGCATGTATGTCTTGCCCAATATCCCACTATGTCCTGTCAGATGGAAACTTCTTGGTCTCTTTTTCAGCAAGTGACACCAAAGTTCATGTACTTGCCACAACATTTGCAACAAATGACTCTGGCTGTAAACCATGCCCAGCAGGTGCAAATTGTCTTGGAAATGATTTTGCAGCAAAACCAAACTTTTGGGGGCATGTTACAAAAGGTAATGAAATAGACATGCATCAGTGTCCAGCAGATTATTGCTGCACAAAGAACTGCACAGGTTATGATCAATGCTCAGGCCACAGAACTGGTGTGTTGTGTGGAAGTTGTCAGGAGAACTACTCACTCTCAATACTGTCTTCTGATTGTGTAAAAACAAAGGAATGTAAGGACTATTGGGTGTGGCCCCTGATATCTTTTGCCATATTTATGTATGTAATGTGGTACACCTTCAAAAATGATGCATTTGGAATTCCAGCAAAAGTTGCAAAGATGATATGCAGAAGTTTATTCACAACTGCTGGTGATGGTGATGGTGATGTGAATTATGTTGACAAAGGCTACTTTGGCATTGTCACCTACTTCATCCAAGTCAAGGCAGTGATGGAACTTTCCACCTCTCTTGACCATGTAAGAAGTGTTGACAAAATATTCAGCCAAATTGAGTTGTACTGCAAAGTAGCATTGAACTTTGAATTGAGATATCTTTCAAACAATGCCTGTGTGGTGAGAGGTCTGACAGCATCTCACAAACTGATGTTCAGAGTTTTGTTTCTATTTGGTATATTTACTTTTTGGAATATACTTTTTGCTGTGACACTTCTTTCAAAGCAAGTGATGACAGTCAGAAAGTATGACACCACAAAACTGAATTCATTTCAGGTGAAACTTGTTTATGGCTTGGTGGAAATCATCAAGTACACATACTTGAGCTTTTCATCTGTAGTGTTCTACTCATTGACTTGCACATTTGTTGCAGAAAACCATATTTGGCTCCATGATGGTTCTGTTGAGTGCTACAGTGTTTGGCAGATTGCCATGATCACTTTTTGTCTTGTGTACACAATTCCCTATCCTTTCCTAGTTTTTCTGGGGATGAAACTTCTGAACAAGAAGATGATCACCAAGAAATCTTTCTTCATTGCCACTATTTTTCCACTTCCTGTTGCCCTTTACTGGCTGGTCCTGAATTTCAGAGAAGCTGATGTGGTAGCCCAAGAAATAGACATTGATGAGCATGAGGTGCTCATTGCAAGGGCATTCTATGATGGCTTCAAAAGTGGATTTCGTGAATCTACTGGTGGTACACAATACTGGGAGGCTGTTGTTATGTTTAGGAGACTTGCAATCAGTGCCACCATAATGATACCTGACACTTTGATACAACTATCTGTCTGTTTAGCTCTGTGCCTTGTATTTCAGTCCCACCATCTGTACATAAAGCCTTTCAGACACAGTATTTCTAACCTGGCTGAAGGATTTTCATTATCTCTGTTGTGTGGAGTAGCAGCTATTAATTTGGTGAAAGCTTCATTTATTCATGTGGAAAAAAATCCTCAAGGCTCTCAAGAGCACGTTCTGGAAAATTTACAGTTACTGGAGATTATCTTTGTTGTTGTCCTGGTTCTGCTCATTGTGTCATTTGAAACAGTGTTTGCTGTGGCAAAATGGAAAAAGTCAAAGACAAAGAAAACATGTGTCATACAGCAGAGCCATTCCACTCTGCCAGTTGTTGGGCCTGCTGGTCCATCCACATCTGGTCATGAGGAAGAGGTGCAACTTGAAACAGTGGTTCATGAAAACCCGCCAGAAGGAACAGAGAATGATCCTGACAAAGTATCACAAATTGATGTTGGGGAAGGAAGTCAAATGGAAACCCAATGAGCAGAACCGTTTCCTGTAGTGAAACATTTTCTCTGACATCATGAGTAGTTGAATGTTACTTCTTGCAGCACTACTTCCCCTGGGCAACAGCTTTGGTTTGTCAGATCTGCCCATTACTCTCTGTCTTCGTAAAGGAAATAAAGATGGCGTGATAAGACAGACAAACTTTGGTCTTGTTTGTGAGTGGCGCTGAGCCCGAGTTTCCTCGCCTCTCATTGTGCGAAGTCCCTTCAGGGCGAAGCACCATGTGGTAGTGCAATATATGGCAAGGTGGATGAAATGTCCCCTGCCCCCCGCCGGACCCCCCTCCCCCTGCTGGTACCCCCCCTTCCGGAGAAGACAAGGAGGACAAGGAAGAATTGACAACATTTCCGGCCGGCAAGGGACTTCGCACTGTACTTGCCTTGAGCACTGCTTCTTGTTTCCCATGTGACTGAGTCGTCAATGGCGAGGTTCAGCATGAAAGAAGTGAATGACATCGGTCCTGTGGCTGTTCAGTTCCTCCCCCACTGAAGAATGGTAGAAACCTCAAAACATGTGGCACCAAATTTGCAGTCTTGCCTCTGCTTTGTTATGACTGATTTCCTTCCAGGGAAAATGAGCCATGTGCTCATGTAATGAGCCATGTGCTCTGTTGAGGACATACAAATCAGAGACAAGCACATGGCTTTGGTTGTCTTGTTCCTGCTTGCACTGTCACTCAAACCAACATCAGCCGCGTAAGTCTGTGCCCATTGCAGAATCGTTCTAAACCTCCCGAAAGTTCGACGTCACCGCTTTGCGTGGGCGCCACAATTCAGTCTGTGCAGTTTCCTCAGGGTCCTGGGACTTGCTGTTTCTCCCACCGGTGTGGGAGTATACGGAGCTCCTGGAGAAATTTGGACTTGGGAAACTGAAAATTGAAATAGAGGGCTGTGATTGGCTCAGATTACGACCAGGACCAATCACAGAGCTTTTTTCTTACAAATTTGGCTTGGCAAAGTTCACAAAAAGTTCAGGGAAATGCAGGGAAAGGCAGGGAAACGCAGGAAAATGCATTGCACTATCGGTGGGAGAGACAGCCGTGAACTCAGTTCATGACCCTTTTGTTGCATTCTTGCCCTTTGCCCCTTGTGGACACTGGATGCCCAAGCCAGCTCGCAGATGCAGAATAAATGGGTAACAGTTGTGGCAGGTGCGGGGTGTTTATTTCCTCTATCTCAAGGCAAGTGGGACGCTCTTTACTGTGGGTCCAAGGTGGGAATCATGTGACGGAACTTCCACCAAGACCTGAGGCTCCTTTAATGGACCAATAGAGCTCTGCTGTCCCCAGGGTGAATTGTCACACCACAAACAGTGTGTGTGTGAGTGTGTGTGTGTGCGTGTGCATCGTAGTGGAGCTGTGAGTGGAGGCAGGCACATGTGAGATCAGCTGCTCCCAAGGGAAGGACCCATGAGTGTGGAGGCGGCACATGTGAGATCAGCTGCTCCCAATGGAAGGACCCATGAGTGGAGGCAGCACATGTGAGATCAGCTGCTCCCGAGGGAAGGACCCATGAGTGGAGGCAGGCACATGTGAGATCAGCTGCTCCCAAGGAAAGGTCCCATGAGTGGAGGCAGCACATGTGAGATCAGCTGCTCCCAAAGGAAGGTCCCATGAGTGGAGGCAGCACATGTGAGATCAGCTGCTCCCAAGGGAAGGACCCATGAGTGGAGGCAGCACATGTGAGATCAGCTGCTCCCAAGGGAAGTTCCCATGAGTGGAGGCAGGCACATGCGAGATCAGCTGCTCCCAAGGGAAGGACCGGTATCACACAGAGTCACAGAGGACACAGCTGAGACCACAAACCTCCCTGGTTTGGTTGTATGACAAGCACCAGATAGTTTTTGTGCCATTGCATGAGACTTGGGCTTGATGCATCAAAAGGGAGCTTTTGCAAATTAGAAACGTAGACTTAGACGTGAACGTGGATGTAGCATCTCACCCTGTGGCACACAATCCTCCCCAGATTCTTGTGTAAATTCGGCTCTTACTTTGTCAATCTTCTTGCAAAAAAAGTGCAAATAATAAGGAAGCAAACATCATTAAAATAAAATATTTTCTTGCTTTGTACTTGAGAATTTTGTGGTGTGAAAGTTCCCATGGGGTGAGAGCCTACATCTACCTTCACGCCTACGTGTACGTTTCCAATTTGCGAAAACTCCCTATTGTGTTGTCATATAACTGTGAGCGTCATTCATTGGCTGTTTCAGACATGGTGACCCACTGTGCAGGTGTCTTTCTCCTTCACCTCCTCATTGGATGTTTCAGATATGGTGACCCACTGTGCAGGTGTCTTTCTCCTTCACCTCCTCCGCTCAATAAGCGATGACCGATGCTCGTCCAGAATCTTGGCTGCGAGAGGACATTGCAGTGTCGCACAAAATTAGCTACCAGGGGAATACCAAAACAAACTGTAAAAAAATAGCTCCATGGAGTTCTGGTGATTTGCTCCTGTGACCTGGGGTCCTTCATACAAGCGCAAAGGTCAACATTATCAGATAAGTGCAAAATGGAACACAAATTGAAGCATTCTTGGAAGATCAAATTGATCAAATTTCTTCCTGGCACATTATCCTTGACCAAAAACAAATCTACCCTGAATACCAAAGACATATACAATTGAGTACCATTTTCACAGAGAAACTGCTGTACACAACTTTTGGTACAGGATGCCTGTTGTGCTTGCGCTCAACCAGTACCGGTGCAAATCATTAAAAATGGCAACTAAACTATGAATATCTTTCCAAACTGAAGCGATATGTTCCAAGAAGTTGTGCATGTCCATGAGACTGTGTCCGATTCAAAATGGCGATGTTGGAGGCAGTGTGATGGTGGAAACTCTTTTGTGAAAGTGCGAAAAATATGTCACATGCATTTCAAAGCGTTGCTGACTGTGCTGCTGGTGAGTTTGGTTGTTGGAGAAATGGGAGAAAACCCTGAAAGGAGGATGTAGCAGCAAAGTTTGTGTGCCACTGCGGATGGGTCTGATGGCAACATGGCGTGAGATTGGAAACAATGCTCCAGGTGACACAGGTCCGCGTCTGGCACACAAGCTTCCTGAGGGAGAAATGAGCCACGTGGCTGAAGGCCCACACCACGCAAAACAAGGTTCCAGCTGTCCGGGTATCTATGGAGCTGACGGAACCAGAAGTGTGTCTCAAATTGCTGCTGAAGTGGACACGTCGAGGATATCTATGTATCGAATCATCTAGAAGGACTTGGAAATGTCAAAGAAAGCACCCCAAAACCATTCCACACATCCTCACAGAAGAAGAACAACGCCGTGTAGTGAACTGATGTGAGGAGAATGTCGAGTCGTTGCGCACTAAGAAGAGAATTTCTACTGGAGAAACGTGCATGTCCAATCTTAGGACTGAAACCAAAGTGGAATTTTGTGAACAGATGAACTCAAGAGAGGAAAGGCAGTACAGAACACTTCCTGCAGGAAGCTCATCATGTTCCATGGCTGCTTCGGAATCTTGCGGTTGAGTTCGCGCCCAGAGGAAAAACTTGACTCTGGCTTTTCGATCGTAATTCTGGGAAGGTGCAAAAAACACCCCGGAATGTGGAAAGAAGGAAAGGCTGGAAACACTGCAAGGAATCGATCCTCATCTTGACGATGAAACAGGTACTTTTCGTAAACCCTACCTGTGTGTGCTTTGATTTGGCTTGCTCCGATTTGGCTCCTCGCGCATTATCCCCAACCAAAATGAACCAAAAGTGCTCAAAAGATCCAAAATCAATCCTCATCTTGACCATGAGACTGCTGTATACATACTTTTGGAAGACGCTGCCTGTAGGTGCTTTGATTTGGCTTGTACCAATTTGGCTCATTTGAGCCCAAATCGCGCGACCAGTACGTTTCTGGCATCTCGTCAAAAATTTGACGCCGCGTCATCTGTGTGAAAACCCTAATTCATTGGTGCGTCAGGAAACCACCTCCTGCCCCCCCACACACACTTCTCACCCGACCTCAATCCACCTCGTCTCCCCTCCTTCTCTAAGCTACAAGGACGGAGGTTTGTCACTGGCCTGGAAGCCCGAGCAGCAACGAGGAAAGAAGCCTAGCTGATCACCAGAGACCCGTTCCACACAGCACTTTACACCTTGGCCTCCACTGGAAGAAATGTGTCGCGGCTCAAGGGAGCACTTTGGTTTGAGATGCTTGCTTGCATTTGATTCATGTGCACTTTTTCAATGGTGGGCAGACGAAACTACAAACCTGTTGAAGTGAATGTGTTTCTTTGAAGACTTCACACTACCAAATGAGAAATGGACTCCCCAAGCTGAATGGTTCTGATCAACCAGAACTGGGACAAATAGTTCCCCCAACAAATTGTAGTTTCATGTGAACATAACAAAGTTCATGAACTTCTGATTGATACAGAAAATACATGTACACACAAAGCCTGGTTTTTGAGTCTTTATTTTGGTGGACAAACATGTCTGGTCGGACAAAACAATAAAGATTCAACGACGTGTTGTCAAAAAATAATGATTCTCCCAAATTCATCAAATATTGCACAGCTACATGACAAAGTCAAAGAGCAAGGTCAAAGAAGATTCTGTTAATACATTTTGGATTTTCACCACAAAACTCCCAGAATTCCACAGTTCTGCATTGGGCAGAGTTGTACTGTTGATATGAGTGAACTACAGTATAGCAGAAGCAAACAAAATCACAACAGGCACAAGCTTCCCTTACAAGAATCTCCAATCAATTCTGAAGGTGATGTGTTGCCAACATAGCAACAGCAGACAAAGGGGCAAAGTGAGTTGTGCTTTTACATACAGATTTTTGATTTCAATTTCTTTTCATCTTGAGCTGTACACTGTATTCCTGTTTTGCAGAAGTGTCAGTCAATTTACTCCACTCTGTTTCAAAAATGTCTCCACAAATCTGGTTGGAAAAATAGCATCAAATTTTTGTTGTGATATTCCTTTGCATCTTGAGGTGTCAAAATAATTCCTGTTTGTCACATGTGGTGGCCGCGTTACTTCCATCTAAGCTGTTGATCAAACATAATTGAACAGGGAGTGGGAGTGTGAAATTCAATTTGCTTCTGTTGAGCAATGATGCAGATGTTTCAACCTCACTTTGACTTCCTGATGACTTTGTCCCTTTCATTCCCCATTGCACATCCATGATGGTTGTTGTTTCCCTGTATCGAACTACATGAACCAATGTGCAACAGCCAAACACAAACAAACTTGAGGGTTGATGTCAATTCTGCTGGATCATTAAGAACATAACAGTTGCTGCTTGTGTCTTCAAACTAAATGTGAGGAGCAGGAAAGCTCAGCAATGAACCGATACCTTAATCCAAACAAGGGACGACTTGTTAGTGGCTGAAATGAAAACACTATTAAGATTGCATCCAATATTCTAACAAGCAAGATAACTTTGTCTCCTGAATCCGTGTGAACTGAGTCTCGAGTGAGGTTTTCATGTGAGAGTTGACGCTTTTCAGTTGGTTCCAAAAATGTTGAATCTGGACCGTTTGCAACACAGTTGAGCCTGGTGGCCTGTGTGGCTCCTTTCAGATTTATTGAGTCTGGTTTGGGTTCTTTTACTGAAAAAGGAGGACAAGAATTGTGATTTTAAAGCACAGAAATGAAAGTTGTCCATGTGTGTCCAATAGCTCTAAACGTGAGGTGTGATGTAAATTCCCCTTGCATCCAAAAGTTCCAACTGATCTAAATTTGCAGTTTGATGTCCTTTTCGTGTGTTCAACATGATTAGATTTGGTCTTTGATAATTGGACATCAGTTCAGAACCATTCCAAAGTATTAAGTGTTGATGTGGTGTCCAAAATCCTTGTCCAAAGAGAATGAATCATATTTGTAAGTCCAAACATATCTCAGGCAAAAGAATGAGATTTGGTGTTGATTCTACTTGTATCAACAAATCCAATTTGTTTGTCTCTGCCCACAGACACAGATTGCTTTTTGAGGTTTGGTGTCAATTCCACTTGCATTGGCAACATTGCTTCATCTTGTGATGTTAATTTTCCGTTTGTATTCCTCTCATGATAAGTTCTTTCTGCAACACAAGCTGTTTGATTGACTGTGGTTTGATGTTTATTCGCACTGAAAAATGAGTTTTCTGAAAGTCTCCATCCATCAACAGCTAAAGTTTGATGCCCATTTCTCTTTCATCTTTATGGCACAGGTCCAGTTTTTACAACCTGCATTGAAAGTAAAATTAACTCAAATCTTCGGGATTCCTCCCAGGAATCCATAAATCCCAGTTCAGTGAGGTTTGATGGAAATTCCCCTTGCATCTAAAAGTTCCAATAATTTTTGGTTGTTGTTGTCAACTGATTTAAATTTGCATTTTGATGTCATTGTTTGTGCGTGCAACATGATCAGATTTGGTTGGTGATGTTTGGATATCAGTTCTGAACCATTCCAAAATATGCTGACTGAGTGTTGGTATTGTTTCCAAAATCCTTGTCCAAAGAGAATGAATCATGTTTCTGAGTCCAAACATATCTCAAGCAACGACAAATGAGATTGGTGTCGATTCTCCTTGTATCTTGACAAATAAGATCATTTTAATTCTCTATGCATGCTGATATCTCCAACATTGCAACTTGTGTTTTTTTGATGGAAATTTAACTCACATCCACCAATCCATTTTGGTTCTTCCTACACACAAATTGCTTTTTTGAGGTTTGGTGTTGATTCCCCTCGCAATGCCAAATAAATTCCTCGTGTCTGGTCAAGTATCCTTTTTTGCCCTGTTTCAAAGTGTTTACTGCAACACAAACTGTTGGTGTTTGTTTCCAGTACCACTCATTGTTGTTGAAAGTATGAATCCATCATCATTTGAAGTTTGATGCTGATTCCTCTTCCCTCTTTTGGCACAGACCCATTTTATTGACCTGCATTGAAAGTAAAGTTCACCAAAATCTTCAGAAGTCCTTCCTTGAATCCACAAGTTGCTAGTTCAGTGAGGCTTGATGGAAATTCCCCTTGCATACACAGAACATTGTACCCAATGAATAAATATATCTCTTCAAGAAAAACAATGTCAAAACATGTACATGACGCTTTGTTTCTTTCCACATATTTACAAATTTGTTTCTGGTGTCTATGCACACAGACAAGTCTTGACATAAAGAAGCAAAAACGCTGCAATGGTTTGTACGCAGCTGTTTTTCCCTTGTTTCGAAATGTGCATTTTTTGGCTTTCATTTGACCCCAAGATATATTGCCATGCAAATTTAATGCAAATAGATTTTGGTGATGAATCTAAAACATCTTGTTGATAAACATCATGTTCACTGAGCATGATGACTGGTTTGGCTTTGTGCTTCTGTTTTCTGTGCAAATATTGTTGTCTTGAGGCTTGATGTGGAATGTTGAAACTTGTCTCCAGAAAAGCTGCTATTTGGCCTGTTGTGTTCACTTGATATCAATCAATTTTCTCAAAAGTTCAAAACAATCTTCTTTTGTTGGTTGCACTTTTGTGTCTGATCAGGGGTTGGTCTCAATTCCCTTTGTATCTGTGAACGTGTGTCACAGTTCTTGCTGCAAACATCGTCAACAGGAATGAAGCCCAAATGACCAGCACTTTGCTACTGATCTTCTCCGCTGGGCTCGCACAGTAGTCTGACTCATCTGACCCATCATTGCAATCACTGTGTCCATCACACACTTTTGAGTCCTTGATGCACTCTGACATGTCAACACATTTCCATTGCCCTTCAGGGCAGCCACAGGTCTGGATCCCTTCATCTGATCGATCATGGCAGTTTGGGTGCCCATCACACAGACTCCAGTTGGTGATGCACTGTACATTGTCAATACATTTCCACAAGAAGTTTTCTGTACAGTTCCCACATACAGTTCCCTCATCTGACCCATCATGGCAGTCTGCATGTCCATTGCAAATAACTGACTTATTGATGCAGGACAAATTGTCTTCACAAGTCCATTGGTTTGCTGTGCAGATCCCACATGTCTGGTCCCACTCATCTGAACCATCAGTGCAATCCAAATCTCCATCACACACTGATGAGTCCTGGATGCATTGTGAATCATCAGTACATTTCCACCTCCCTTCAGTGCAGTTCCAGGTCTGACAAGTCTCCTCCCACTCATCTGATCCATCATCACAACTGCTGTAGCCATCACAAACCCTTGAGTCAGGGATGCACTTTGACTCATTCTGGCATTTCCACTTTCCTTCAGGACAGCCACAGGTCTGGATCCACTCATCTGATCCATCCACACAATGGGGGTATCCATCACACACCCATGAGTCCTTGAGGCACTTTGAACCATCAAGACATTTCCACAAGCTATTCACAGTGCAGTTCTGACAGTTCTCTGGCCACTCATCTGATCCATCAGGACAACCGTAGAATGTGCTCCCATCACAAACCACTGAGTCAGGGATGCACTGTGAACCATCAGCACATTTCCAGGGTCGAGTCTCTGTGCAGCTCTCACATGTTGTGTTCCACTCATCTGATCCATCAGGACAACCAATAAATGAGGATGTCCTTCCATCACACACTGATAAGTCATGGATGCACCGTGAACCATCTACACATTTCCACCGGTCTTCAGTGCAGTTCCAGTTTTCACATGTCTCCTCCCACTCATCTGATGCATCGTCACATGTTGGGCGTCCATCACAGACCAACCGTTCTGAGATGCACCGCCTTGCATCAGCACACTTCCACAAGCCCCTGAGACACGGGATCATCTTGCATGTATCAAGCCATTCATCAGATCCATCCCTACAGTCAGTTTGTCCGTTGCATGCCCTTGATTTTGGAATGCACCGTGAACCATCAACACATGTCCACTCATCTTGTTTGCAGTTGCCACAGGTAGCAACCCACTCGTCTGACCAATCACTGCAACCATTGTATCCATCGCACACCCTTGAGTCTTTGATGCACTGTAGATTGTCAGCACATTTCCACAGGTTTTTCACAGTGCAGTTCTGACAGGTGTCTGGCCACTCATCGGATCCATCAGCACACTGTTTGTGTCCTGTGTCCATCACACACCAATGAGTCACGGATGCACTGTGAACCATCAGCACATTTCGACCGGCCTTCAGTGCAGTTCCAGTTTTTACAGGTTGTGTTCCACTCATCTGATCCATCAACACATTCCTCGCTCCATCCATTACACACCTGTGAGTGGTAGATGCACCGTAAACCGTCATCACATTTCCAGTTGCCTTCAGTGCAGTTCCAATTCTCACAGGTCTCTTCCGACTCATCTGATATGTCAATGCAATCATTTTCTCCATGACATACCCTGTAGTCCTGGATGCACCGTGAACCATCAGCACATTTCCACTGATCTTCAGTGCAGTTCCAGTTCTTACAGGTCTCCTCCCACTCATCTGATCCATCAGCACATGCCTCTCCGTGTCCATTACACACCCGCCAGTCCTGGATGCACCGTGAACCATCAACACATGTCCACTCATCCTCAGTGCAGTTTCCACAAGTCTCAACCAACTCATCAGACCAATCAGCACAATCAAGGCCTCCATTACACACCTCTGAGTCCTTGATGCACTTTGAACCATCAGCACATTTCCATCGTCGGGATGCTGTGCAGTTCCAGTTCTTACATGTCTCCTTCCACTCATCTGATCCATCAGGACAACCCTGGAATGTCCTCCCATCACAAACCGCTGAGTCATAGAGGCACTTTGAACCATCAGCACATTTCCAGGGCCTGGTCTCAGTGCAGTTCTCACAGGTCTCAACCCACTCATCTGATCCATCATCACAATCATTGTCTCCATCACACACCAATGATTCAGGGATGCACCGTGAATCATCAGCACATTTCCAGGTCCTGGTCTCAGTGCAGTTCTGACAGATTTCTGGCCACTCATCTGATCCATCAGGACAACCTTCATATGTCCACCCATCACATACATCTGAGCCAGGGATGCACTGTAAACCATCTGCACATTTCCACCGGCCTACAGTGCAGTTCCAGTTCTTACAGGTCTCTTCCCACTCATCTGATCCATCAGCACAACGACCAGTCCGTAGTCGATCTCCATCACACACATATGAGTCATGGATGCACTTGGATCCATCAACACATGTCCACTCATCTTCAGTGCAGTTTCCACAAGTCTCAACCCACTCGTCTGACCAATCAGCACAATCATTGAATCCATTACACACCCTGTTGTCCTGGATGCACTTTGAACCATCAGCACATTTCCAGGGCCTGGTCTCAGTGCAGTTCTCACAGGTCTCCTCTGACTCATCCGATCCATCATCACAACTATTGTATCCATCACACACCGCTGAGTCAGGAAGGCACTTGGAATCATCAACACATTTCCATCTTCCTTTTGGGCAGCCACAAGTCTTGACCCACTCATCTGATCCATCAACACAACTGCGCCGTCCATCACACACACTCCAGTCAGAGATACAATGTGAATCATCTTCACACCTCCACTGCCCCTGAGCACAGTACAGAGCTGAACTCACACCACACAGGGCTGAAAGCATCAAACACCACAGAGTCAGCCTCATGTGAGGGCTGTCGTTGCATCAGGTTCAGCTCATTCAGAAAGGGCTGCTTCAAGCAAATCTCTCAAAATCCCCACAACTCAGTTCATTGGAACATGCTGGTTTCTCTTTCTCACCAAATTCCAAGAATTTTGATCACAGCCAGATTTGTAACATCCATAAAATATAGCACCATGGAGCTTGTGGTGATTTGAGGAAATTTCAGTTGCTCTGATTTGGCCTATTCTGATTTGGCTTGCTCTGATTTGGCTCACTCTGATTTGGCTCACTTTTTGGTCTTCTTACTTTTTTTCACTCAATATTTACAACTTGGGAACTCATTTGGCTGTTTCCCAACTGGAACAAATTTGACCCAATGGAACTTTTACACATTGATTCACAACAATATCCACATATTAACTGAAAGAATTGCCAAGTATCCATTTTTCTTTAGCCCCACCTAAAAACCAGAAAAATGTTTTCAAAAATCAAAAAATGAATGCTGCCTCTCAAACCCCCTTACAATACACTACATTTCATCAATATACTTCTTTCACCAAATATTTGTACCTTCTGAGATACAGAGACATTTCTACCTCCACACCCCATATTTTCTGCATTTCCAAATTTGAACTTTTTGACCTCAAAATTCAAATTTGACCAATTCCTTCCTCACTCATTATCCCCAACCTACAATGAACTGAAAGAGCCCAAAAGATCTGAAATCAATCCTCATCTTGACTGTGAAACTGCTGTACACATACTTTTGGAAGACACTGCCTGTAGGTGCTTTGATTTGGCTTGCACTGATTTGGCTCATTTGAGCCCAAATCATGCAACCCACCTCAAATCAC
>JAAUXT010113151.1_pt1 | contig 40805 bp, 44 predicted proteins | sample 7278171 | NCBI WGS metagenome assembly JAAUXT01 (sample SAMN14350112, study PRJNA611818) | marine sediment metagenome | isolation source: surface marine sediment (1.8m) | place: French Polynesia: Moorea | collected 2018-08
AACCCACCACACCCTTCCCCCGCCTCTCCCCCCCCCCGCCCCCCCCCCCCCCCCCCCCCCCCCCCCCCCGCCCCCCCCCCCCCCCCCCCATGAAGCCGTCTCACCATTTCGGACAGACACGTGCGGACAATAGTGGTCGCGTTTCCACGATCAAAAAATAAGAAAGAGAGGGTCGCAAGTTCCCTTCATGATAAACATCTCCGTCCCTCAAATAAGTTTTATCTGCAATGGCTGGATGACGAGCCATTTCCAAGGCGCAAGTCACTGACTGAAAAAAAATTCTTGCTTGAGATGTCACTTGGCTCAAACAGGCAAAACCATTCACAGTGCAAGATTGACAGCGCAACAGAAGTTGTTATCCATGAATTTTAAACCTAACTTGTTGGGGAACACCGCCCAAGCCCTCATAGGATCAACAGGAGGTCCGTGGTACTTTGCGTGGTCCCTTGTGCACCTGTTCACTCACTGTGAAACCTTTTGTGTGTCCATGTGTGAGTGACTTTACTCGTTACGAAGTGATGAGTCCTTCTTGCAGTAAATACGATTATTCGTTTGATGTTTGGATTTGTCCTGAAGATTTTGCTGCTGAAAATTTTGCAGTTAAAATCTCCACGCAATGCGATGTTGCTTTCGTCCAGAAGAAACGAACCAGCTCCAGACCGCTTCAGTCCTGAACACAGCTGAAATCTGAGGGTGTGAATCTTCTTTTGTCTCGTAATGGTTGCCTTTTATGTGCGATCTTCTCCTCGTGCTCAAACATGCGCAGATCACATCTTGATCCTCACTCTCGCAGTGGCGAAATTTTGACAATGAACCTTTCAACAACCAAAGTTGTCACATTTGTTGTTGCCGCTTTCACACGAATGTGACGGAATGTAACCTTCCAGTTTGATTGCACTCAAAACAACACAATTTCTGGCACACTGCTTTGTTTTGAAAAAGTATGCATTGCACAAGTTTGTTTCGTCGCTGTTCAGGTGAATTGCCACTTTTTTCTATTCTGTCAAGCGTGGCCCCAAAACAATACGAAGATGGCAACCTTCTGATGCACACTTGTTCCTTTCAGGAACCCACAGGAAGAAGGTGGCACACAGTTGGGTGCCAATTCGCTTCTGCTGTTTTGGCATTCATTGCGATGGTAATGCTGCCAAACGCACTGATGATTACAACTGCAAGAACCTTGATGGTCTTCGAACATGAAGGTTGCTGGGCGTCATCAAAGGGACTGCAGTTGTGCTTCAAATCCACTTACGAGTAGTCTTTTTGCAAAAATGTGGAAAGGGACCTGAGAATCTCTTCTTGGCTTGTCAGGTTGCGCATTTACTCTCGGAACAAATTGTTAGGCATGTGTATCTCCGGCCTGTTTCTTCCCTCCAGCGAAAGTGTTTGCCCATTGAGGTCACATTTTGACATTTGTTTTGCAATGATTCCAGCGCGTACATTGTCTTTTCGTACCTTCCTGTTTTGCTGTCACAAAATATTACTCTGTGTCATGTTGGGCACGCGTGTACCAGTCCGCTGCGAGGAACTGCTCGCAACTTCAAGGTTTGTGCAGTTGCAGTTCGCAGTTGTCCGGAGACGCAAGTGGCCGCAGGGCGAGAGCACCTGTGTGAGCACGGTCGCGCTGTGAAAAGGAAATCTAACCAATTGTACGCTGGAAAGACAAAGTTGCAAAACAACATTGATATATTTCTTTGTGTCTGTTGGTGTTGAATGTGAAACAAGAATCTTGGTCAGTCCACGGGACTGTGACCATTCTTCTGGACATTGTTATGTTGGGACAGCCCCGGATACGATTATCCACCAGTCCTCGAGGATCTCCCCCGTGTGCTACCAGGGATGTGCGAAACAAGGCTGAATCCAAACCGTGAGGCCCCTTCGTCCCTCTCTTTTCGCGCAGCATTTCGCTCTTGGTTCCAAAGTTAGCCCTCCTCTACCTCCTCTGTGTTGGGCTCTCTCAGACAAAGCCCAGATGCACCCGAGTTTCCGACGGACATGTTACACTGGTCCTCATTTTTGCCGAATTCGGTTCAAAAAGTGTCCTTTCCGCCCCAAAACGTCCAAAGTGGCGGTGCGGTCATCCTCAAATTTCGGTGTGACACGCAAATTTGGAACCAAGTGAATGGGATTGTGCCTGACTTGCCTTTCTGTGCATATTTGAGGGAAATAGTGGGCAGGGCTGGTCCCGTTGCCTCCCCAGGTCCTCTCTGGGACAGTGCACTGTCAAGGCGGCACGGCTTCGGGTTGGTTTCGGTCAGTCCGACTCAGGCTCGTGGTTCAACAATGTTTATCGCTGTTTGCTGACTTGGGTCTTGCAGAGTTATTTTCCTGTCTCAGAAACTGACCGAACGGTCCCAAACGAGTGGTTTCACCAAATTTCTCGAGCACAAGTCGGAAACCCGTGACCGGCCTGCTGGAATCTTTTGAAAGCACAAGCTTTTCAGGAACCGGAAATCCGCTTGTCTTTCCCCAACACTGATGCGTGCCAACAAGATCCAAGAGATTAACATTTGACAGTGCGACGAGCTATTGATCTGGGAGTTTCCTTCATCCTCGACTCAGGGCCGGATCGATGATGTACTAATCGCACAATCACTTGTGCAACTCGATAGCCTGATGTAAGTCCAATTGATCGAGGCTTTGGTGTCTGAACAAAACATCTGTGGACATGAGTGATGCACGGCCGGAAAGCTTGTTTCAATCGTAATGAAAAAGAACGAGCAAATACAAACAGACTGAGTCCTTGGTGGAGACAGTTTTGAGGAACATGTGCAGGTGAGAGGTCCAAGGTTCTGCTACACGAGCTTCGTTGGAAAATGCTGAATGAGAGCCCTTCTGCTCAGTTGGGCATTCACGACGTCAACGCTGATGGCACGCTGAAGAAGACGTCAAGATCCTGTGAGATCAAACCGAGCCTCTGACCGCATCTGGTTGCTCATCGACAAAGCATTGTTGCTTGACACGAAGACCCATGCAGCCGCTCCCAATGTCCCTGACTCCAGACAATGAATCCAAACCAACCTGCAACTAATTCGAAACGCAGACCTTTCGTCAAGAATCAGGACTCTGAATTTTAAAAATTAAACCCATGAATATTGACTTCAACTGCAGGAATGCAGGGGAAGGACCGCCATTCACGTTCGAGTGCTGCCTGGGACAGAACTTGTTCCAGTAAGTTTGCGTCAGGGAAGAGTGCTTGGTCCACGCAATCTTGAGCCTCGAGGCTCACCGGTGAGAGGCTCTGAAACAAATCATGATCCTGTGTTCCTGTTTTGGTTGCACATGACAGCCTCAGACTGGTTGTGACACGCATGTCCTGAGAAAAACCCTGATGTGCGGAAGCACTTCGTGCGTTTCAGCTGCACAGTGCGCCTGTGCGGTCGGAGACAGGTTGACGCAAAGGAAATTGCACCAATCAATGAGGAGTTTGTATCGATCTCGCAACGCAAAAACAACCGCAGCATTTCTCGTCACCTGGAGAATGAGAGCGCGTGGCTCAGAGCAAGTCAGATCAAGTCCCGACCCTGAGGCGGCTGAGGGGCGGATTCTCAATCAAACCGACCGTGTGCCAGTCCCAGTCCCAAGGTACCAGGGACTCGAAAATGTTGCTGTACATTCCGTCGGTGATTTGGTTCGGGGAGTGAGTACGCGGACTGCTGGCACCAAACACAGCTGATCGCGCTTTGCATGGGCACGCTCGCGCAAAACAAGTTTGCATGCGAAACGCGCGGCAACATTGGAGTCCTGCGATATATGCAGTTCGTGCGTGACGAGTGCATTCTGTCTCTGCAGTGAAACCCGTTTTATTGTCATGAATCAAAATCAAAAGAAGCAACAGGCAACCAGATGTTCTTTGAAGTGTCAGGGATTGTCTCGGTTTTTGCCGGTTGATTGAGTTGACTCCCGCGTCTGACATGCCAACAGCGACCGGGTTTCAGTCTGGATTTCTTCTGACATTCGAGGCACTTTGCGTTTCAACGCGCGGCTGCTTGATCCGTGTCTGTTTTTCTGCGTGCTCCAGAGGTGCAATTTCCCAAACTTCAAGACGTTGACACAAGCAGTGAAAATACCAATTCCACGCATTTATTACTGTATCAAGTTTCGACGCCCATTGCCAATTGGCACACATGAAATTTTACGCTTCGGATCCTCGCAACTGATCAACAGAAACATAAACCTGTGAAGACATCAGAAAAATGGTCGCGCAGCAGATGGAACGGGACGATACTTGGTCCGCAATTTCTTCATTTTTTCTGCAGAAACATCAGCATAAAGAACAGGCACCATGGCAGCAGCAAAGATGTGTGACCCGACAGATGTTTTTTCTTGTTGATGTCTGGTGGAACGGACTCAAGACTTATTGTTTTTCAGAACGAGTACGAGAATTATTCTCGAACATTGTAAAGTGAAATTGAAGAAGAATGAATTGGGGAGTTTCTGTTCTTGCAGCCTGTCAAAACTTGGTCTTTTTGCAAAAAAGCTAAATTTCCATGCTTGCCATGAAAACATTGAGCGCAATTGAGACCTCATGCATCTCTCTTATTCGAAACAGGATAAACACAGGCGACATTCACCGGTGTCAACTATTTGCGTGTACTAAACCCCTGACTGAAACTTTCAATTTGTCGCACTTTTGTGCTTCGAGCAAGAAGGACGGCGCTCGTGCTGCAAGTGTGGCGTTCCTTCACCTCTGTGACACCTACTCCTTCCCAGCACGACAGCAGCCTTGCATTCTGCACTCCTTTCCCACGATGGGCTGCAACTCTATTTGGCAGCGGGTCAGGAATGATCAGGTCTCAGTGAAGATGTGAATCTCTTTTCACGGTTGTCACGCTCTGTGCGTGCGGGGGTTGGGGATAGGTCGATTTGCGGAGTAATGAGAAGATGCATGTAAACTGAAACAGTGGGACCACCAAGCTGCTTTGGCCTCTGGATATGACCCAAAAATTTGTTTCATAAATCAAAGGTTATTTTTGTAATTGTGTGTTTCTAAACCCAGTTCCACGCCAGAAAAACATACACAGCTGCAAAAAATACATCTTTTTCAGTCATCATAGTTTTTACACAATGATGTGTTGTGTGCACAAGCAGCTTCAGGCAGAATCTGTGAGCGGATATTTTACCACAGACACGGTCCGGCGATTTTTTGCATGTTTTCGCCAATAAATCGCGTCAAAAGTGTCCCACTGACTGCAGTCGCTTCGTCTCTCAGGTCTGCGCAGAGAACCGTGGGACGGACCTCACCGGAAGCTCGGGAGGACACGACGCGAAACTGCAACCAAATGTTCACCAGTCTTTGTGGTATATACCTCAGGCCAACAGGAGTGCGCACTCTAACCCTATTGGGAATTTTTTGCTGTTTTTCTACATTTTTCAGCGCGCGCGTTACATCTCGCGCTGTCGTGCAGCAGCACGCGTCGAACCGCGACGGAGGTTGGACGCGCCACGCACCGGCGACTGTGTCGATCTCAATTCAATTGCTTCTGTGCAACATTCCCGCTAAACCCTCCACGTTCTAGGTCTCTTTTTTTCAAAGAGGACGAGTGAAATTGACGAGGGCCTTGGTCGCTCTGGGATGAGAGAAACTGCGCTGTTGGGCATTGTGATTCAAAAACAGTTTCAGACTGGTTGCGGGACGGAATTTGAGTGAAGACACAATTTCATGGAAACTGAGCCCAGGACACCGCGACGGATAGACTGGTGTCTCTGACGGGATCGGGCGGACCGTGATCAAGCAGCAAACCTCCATCTACTATACGGACTTTCTCCGAGCTTGCACAGGAATGACGATGGCGAGTCTCTGACGTGGTGTTCATTGAACAATGCCCTGTTGAAGTGAACACAAAAAGAACTTTCCCACCGAAAAGAATGTTCGGCCGCTCTCCCAGCGATCTGATCGAGCAGTCGGCGACTGAGGTTTAGCGCGACGGCACGGCAGCGCTGTCCCGACAGGAGCGCCTCCCCGAGCTGTGAGGAGCGGCGGCCGTTTCTGCATCACGCGGCGCAGCCAACACAGTTGTTGTCCAACCTTGGCACAGGTGACACCCGCGAGGATCTACTTGCTTCAACCGAACCTTTTGATGTACTGACAATCTTAGAATCTCTGGAATACTCGGCAGAGACTGCAAATATTTGGGAGGATTATACAATTGCAAGTGGAACACAGCAGCCGGGCCTCTTCGGGTGAGTTGAGAATTCTAATTGATTTGCTCACAACTTTCTTACCAGTCGTTCTTCCCCTGAGAAGTTTTTGTCGTTCACATTCGCACACTGAGCAGAAAGCATCACAATGACTGCAAAACTGTTTTCGACAACAGCAAATGTCTCAAAGCTGTGCGTAGACTTATCAGAAAGATGATTTATGAACAAACAGCCAGATTCCAAAGTTGAAAAGCTGCTGTGAGCTGCAAAAATCAACTGCTGTGATCGTCATTCGCAATTACTTTGGACACATTGCGACAACGATGTTTGCTGTGAAAAATCACGCTCAAAAGAAAATCTCCATGACGATTCGCATGCATGACAACAAAGTCTCAAATTGCACGATGGGTTGATAAGTTTTTCTGTCGCAGTCATGTATCAAGTCTCAAATCTTTCCACATCACTCAGCCCATGAAAGTGACAACCCTTCGACAATCACTCATCTGATGATTGTGGCTGCAGAGTATAAGTTTTGTTGAGAGGTAGAACGGGCACAGTGTATGATTGCCCATTGATGGGAAGATTCCCACTTGGATCAAGTCACTTGAGAAACGAGTTGATCTTCAGGGGAAATCAAAGATGAAGTATTTTTGTTTGGTATGTGAACTTTACAATTTGAGTGTTGCAAAACGTTCCCTGGCTTTCAAATCTCACCGACACGGAGAGGAATGTTCAAAGTTCACAAAGGCGGCGCGGGATGTAAAAGCTGTCATGTTTGAACGATGTGTGCAAACTTGTGCAAACTCTGTAACAAATATTGACTGATCTATACACTTGTGCAATGAGAGTCGGCTGTCTGACCCATATGATTCCGTGCGCTTCTTGATACGGACTGGAAAACGACAAATCCAAACACATGTAGAATCGATGTGGCATGAATTTAACATTTTTAGCCTTTTTCGTGTAGTGAATTCACAGTCCCGAACATACAGCGGACGCACACAAGTGATTCTTTGTGTCATCTCCTTCTTCGCTACCTGAGTAAATATAAACATCTTGAGGTTCCTGTTGGAATCAAAATGCGACATTTTCTGTGAAAAGTAAGGGATCTCTTTCGTGTGCGCAAGCACAGCCACCCATGGTTCTACAACACACATCGCAGAGTTTGCCTGAAGTGCACCGTGTCCGACATCAAAACAAGCGTGGAGAAACTTTTCGGACTCCACCACGCCCAGTGAAAAGGACCATAGCGATCGTAAAAAGTGTCCGCGGACAAGACTTATATTTCGTTTCTTTTGGGATGGAGGGACAGGGGAGGCACCCTTGGGCGCGAACATACATGTCCTGACGTTGCGCCTGCAATGACCTGACTTAGAAACGAAGGAATAGCAGGTGAAGGAAGAAGCGGGTGAAATGCGAACATTGTGATTTTGGTGCACGATCAATAAGAGGCCCCATTGCAACACAAAAACGGGTGTGCATCCGGAAACAATAAGAAGCCTTTTTGTATGGTATCTGAGCGGTCTGACTCCTGGTGCCTGGTCAAACTGTTTGATGTTTCCGTGAACGACACTCAAATCTGCAGAGAGACCTTCGTCAAATTATTTAACAAAAAGTCGAAGACCTTGAAAGAGTAATTGAGACGTGCTTCGGAATTCAGGGGCTGCACATTCGTGTTGGGCTGACACAGGAGCAGAGGAAGATTTAGTGACGACCGACCAATCCGTACAGGCGTGAAAGTGCCACCACCACAGCAGATTGTGAGGAAGTAAATCTGCAAAACCCGACTGGAACGTGACACTTCACGTTGAACCTCGTGCACTGCGGTGCACGGTAAAATTCACAGTGGTCGGCACATTGCTGCAAATTTGCAGTTCTCTCAGGCCCTTTGCCCTCAGGCCGCCCCAAGAGTTTTATTTTGGACAAAAACGAACAAACCGCAACACGAGAACAAAAAGTTCCCTGACAGGAGTGTTTGTTTTCTGTCATTAAAAGTTCAAATCTCATTCTCAACATGAGAGAGATATTTATGTGAGCGCGTTCTGGAAGTGAATGCACAATATATTGATCAATCCAACACCTGTGATGCACACTGTAACTGACTGCTTGGCAAGTGCACGAGTCTGCACTGTGCATTTGTGTGCGTGCGTGTGTGTTCGTGTCTCAACACAACGCAAATTCGATGCAAACAGCAAGTCAGATTGATCCGAGGTTCGAACTTGGTGATCTCTGCTATATTGGTGTTTATGGTTGGTTTGTCGAACCACAACGTTCTGCTCAGACACAAAAGCCTCACTCCAGCAGGGTACACTCTTACCTGACCCCAAATATCTGTGAAAATTGTGAAAATTGTTTGAAGCCTTCCACTTCGGTTGAACTTTTTAATTTTTGAAGCCGTTTTATCGACAGAAACTGAACACGCGAGCTCTTGACATTGACGGCTTGGTTCTCGGCTGATTTATGACACTGTATTGATGACTCAGGATGTATCGAGTGTTTTTTGTTTCGTCAAATTGCGCGCTTCGGCGCGTCCACTGTGCGTGTCGCGGAACGAAGCCGCTTCAATCGAACTTCACCAGCGAAAGCAGCGTCCGCGCGCTCGCGGGGCGACTAACGTTCTGCTTCTTTGAGACCTGCTCACACGATGTCATTTCTGTGTGGAATGTGATCGGAGGGATGTGCAGCTGCTTGTGCAGGCTTGCGTGCGTGGTTGCGTGTACAATGCTAATCTTCCCTACGTCAGCTGAAAAACGACAATTGAAAACCCCGCATGCGTGTTGCTTGTGCAGGAATCTCTTGGACGTGATGCCCGTGTGCACTGCAGGCTGCCCAGTGATGATTTCTGACAAATACACGCAGCCAGGGAAATTTAAAGAATTTGTGTCGTATTTTGGCGAAGTCATCAGAAGCAGCTGCTGGAAATGTAATTGACCAATTCACAGCAGCGCACTATACAGGGTCTTTCGCGCACGTTGCGAAACTCGCACAATCGGACACGAAAGCTGTCGCTCAACTCGTCCGAATGTGTGTCAATCCTCGTTGGTGCAGAAGTTCGCACACTATTTGTGCCATAATTTGTGTGTGTGTGTGTGTGTGTGTGTGTGTGTGTGTCTGTCTGTCTGTGTGTCTGTCTGTGTGTCTGTGTGTCTGTGTGTCTGTCTGTCTGTCTGTCTGTCTGTGCGTGCGTGCGTGCGTGCGTGCGTGCGTGCGTGCGTGCGTGCGTGCGTGCGTCCATGTGCGCCTGTGTGGGACTCGATCAAAGGACCAAGCACAGTTTGAGCTCTTTGACTGCTGAATCAGCGCACGTAAACTCTGAACTTGATCAACCATGCACCTGCAATGCACAGTTCAAGGAAAAGTTGTGCCCGTGCAACAGGCCCTCGAGTTCCCAGTCCGTCTGCAGCGTTCTGCGGGTTTGCAAAGAGATGAACCAAACACAATGGCCCATCAATATCAAAGTGCTTCACTCAGTCGACTCAGTTGTGCAGCTGAATTTGAAGGGGAACAACGTGAAGCGAATGCAGGGACTGCAACCGCGAAGACATGGGGATCGTAAGTTGTAGAGTTCCAAGGTGCATTCTTGGGAACGGCACAATCGCTGATGTGTGAAAATCAGAAGGATGTTGGCGTGACTCGGGGTGATTTTGCTGTTAAATTTAATTGGTTTTGAAGAATAGTTCCTTGTCAACAGCATCGGTCAATTATTTCCACACGAACTTTTACTCTTCTGTGTGAAGTTTTGCAATTTTGTACACGCATGGGGGTGAATGACAATTTTCTGAGTTTTTTTGACTGTACAAGGCAAAGTTTATATCTTTCTTTTCATCTGTTATAAACTGACGAAAAAAGCCAACTCTGACCGACCCATGCGCAATGCCAAGCCAGACCGACGTCTTCATTCACCATTTGTGCAAACTTCTCCACAAGATTTGCCCTTCTCATGCCCACATGGACATTTTCTTTCGACTCACCGCGGCACGGTGGTGATGATTTGAACTTTGAGGATTCTTGGCAAACTTCGGAAGTAGTGCTCAGAAAAACATTTTCTCGAGGCAGAATCCTTCTGAAAGTTTGCAGTGCACTTCAGCCAGGTTTTGTTAGATTTGTGTTTGGGATTAGCTCAATCTGGAACTGCATTTATGATGGGAAATACAAACATGTAAATGGAATTTGTAGATGTCTCCTTCTGGTCTGCAACGTTTCTGATCCTACAAGTACATACCGGTTGAACAAGAAAGTTGTATCTTCAGGCCGTCTGGTTCAGGTGGTACTTTGCGCTCAATTAACGATCACGGGCAATCTTCCGGTAATGTTGATGGGTTCGTTTTGTTCAAAGTGTTTGCACACGAATCTGTGACACTCTCCTCTCTGGTCAACTCGAAATGTAAAACTCCGAAACACCTGTTCAAATCGAACAAAAAAATCAACCATCCCCTTCATCACCAAAAACAACCAATTGTCAAGCTGCTTGCGAGCAACACCAACACACACCCCGACCAGACCCCGACCAGCGGAAATTTTATTTGAAAAGCTGGATAGTGCACACAAAACTGTGTTTTGGACGAAATTTATCGTTGTGTCAAAGAAAGATCCTTCCTTGTGTGTCATACTGTAGCGTGTGTTCTTACACGCAGCATAAAGGCCGCATCTCCGAGCAACAAAACAGTCAGACAACTTGAAATGACGCCACAACAAAACACAAGAATATACAAATCGTTCGCTTGAAAGTCGTATACAAGGATGCCAAGCGAACCGTCAGTGGATTTTATGACGAGGACGGGGACAGTAAAAATGTTGAAACAGCCTCGCTGATTTGATTTGATTGCAGTGGCAATCTTGATCACGTGGGGTACGTTTCTTGTTTGCGAACACAATTCTGACAAAATCGCGAAGACGCCTTGTTGAGCATTGAAATCGTGTATTCTGCACAAGTGTCACGGAATAACACGACGGGATCAGAGCAGCTTTTGCTGACATCGGTGATGTGGACACAGCTGTTGTTTGAGTTGCAAGAGATCGATACCGAGGTCTCCGCGTACGTCTCCCATCGCGATTTTGCTCAAGATTTCAACAATACCATTGCAACTGCAGCCGAATCGCACTGCAACGTTCACAAAGAGCCGTCCTTGCGCCCAGAGCTGCGACGTCCTCGCAGTGCAACAATCACGAAGTTTTGAAACGCCAAAGAACTTTTTGTGCTGTGAACCGTGTGAACTTGTGAACCTCAACAAGGAGGTGGCTCTCAATTTGAGCTTCAAAACATTCAATTTGTTATTTTTCAGACAAAGAAAGGGTTATGAGCAGATCGAAAAGGAAGAAACTGCTGGAGACCCAGGGATACCCTTACAGGATAACATAAAGGTCTTCAGGACACCAAGGGATATCTTCACCATGTCAACCGCAACGCCTCCAACACCTCTGTACTTGGTACTGTTGTCCGTCCTTTGGATTGCGGCAGCTGGGCAGCAAACAGGTGAGCACTCAATATCTTGGAAGGAAATATTTCTTCTTCAGAGTTGTAGTTTGGCAAAGCACCAGTCGAAGAAAGTGAAGCATTATGGCTTGGAATCCGACAAGCATGAGACAAAAGAGCACGAATTTTTTCTCAAAATTGTCTTGGGTAGGTGATAAGATTGTGTTCTCTCTGTGACGTGCATCTTGGTTTTGGCTGAGGGCTCACATCTTCAGCGGATCCGGGGGCCCTCGCCCTCGAACCCATCCTGCTCAATCGGTCAGGACACATTGCCGAGGAAAGTCCAAAAGTCAGAATTAGAAGCTGCAAGGGGCCAGGGCCCCTCGCACTGGGAACACATCAGATCCGCTGAAGCCCGGTTTACTCTGGCACGATTCACAATACCCTATCCGCTGCATGGTGGGTGTTTTTGCACTTGACGCTGCGGTCTGCAAAATGTGCAAATTCCTTCTTGTAAAATTAATGACAAGAATTTTGACGCAGTGTCCAGTGGAACAAAGAAGTGGCCTTTGCGCTGTGCCCACAACAAAGTTTTGCACATTTCCGCAGACGTGAACGAGTGTGAAAAGACCTTTGGCCTGCGATGTGGTGATCACCGGAGCGGTAGCAGTTCCTTCAAAATTATCAACAGCCATCACCATTTTCACTGCCTTTTTTTCTTCAATTTTCTCACTCAATTTCACCACGAATTGTTAGAAACTGAGGCACCGGATCCCTTCAGGAATGAGTATGGTAAGATAGTTCTTGTCTCAGCACAGTTTAGTTTCTCAGGACTTTCGTTCCTTGTCACGCGCACGCTTCAGAATCGATTTTGTTATGGAAAGTGGTGCCGGGATATTTTTCGAGTGAATTTTTAGAAGTGAAAAATAAAAGCTCGAGAAATTGTGCCAGATCATTTGATTTCGTGCTGATAGGAATGTCAGTAGATCTGTGTGTACAATTTTTTCGCGTGTAACCAACCAAATAATTTGCACTTTCCAAAAGAATTCGCAAACTTTGAATACAGTGGTACATGTTGTGATTCATTCATTGAAATAGGCGTTCTCTTTTGGCCACCCCAAAAAATTTCAGAAGATACAATTTTCATGTCCCAAATTTTTGTACAGAAATGAGTTTCACAATTTAAGTGAAATGTGCACCCGTTTCTTGTTCTCCTTCTCTTGTCTCCTCACCGTCAACAAATCAACAGCCTTGAAACCTTCTGGTCTGTTGCACAAAACTTTCCTCAAAGCCAAGTCACAAATGTGTCCAAACACGAAGTTCTAACGCACACGAACCACAACAGAACAAAAGCGCGAAAACATCGTTTTGTTTTGTTGTGATATTGATTCGGATGTTGGTTGAAGCTTTTTCCAATCGGGGAAGGACGAGAGAGCAAAAGTTGGGCTCAAAACATCTTTTTTCTTGCATTTGAACGCCAAACGCGCCAAAACAAAGCACGCCTGCATGCAGCGAATCAGTTGATTTTGTGGAGTAAAACCACAACATGTGCATGTTCTCTGTTGCAAAATACTGCCATGTGAACTCTGATACCAGTTCGAGTTCGCGGGTGTCTGTGGTCAACACAGTGTCTGTCAGCTTCGTATCCTGACAATTAAGGCTTCTGGATTCCGCAGAAGAGCTGCGCGAGAGTGCGCACCAGAAAACCTGAATTTCCACGGAAGAGAACTCACTCTATTTTACACCTTGAGTGGCAATTAGGAAGTGTTTTAATTTGACAAACCGATCAATTAATATTGACTGTCGTCTCGGGAAAGAGCGCGTAAATTATGCATGATCTGGTTGCAAATCAATTTCTTGATTGATGTTTCATTTCTTTCTCATAGATTTTATCGGGGAAGGAAAACAATCTTCCAGTAAAAGTCTCGAAAATCAAAATCTGCTCCACCAAACAATGATCTGGCCCAAATGTTGATTTGACATCAATTGTACATTTCCTTTTCGCGTGCCTGGTTTTCTGTGAAGATGGAAGACGAATAGAGACAGCTCCGGGTGTTTGGGCAGGATGTGACAGAAATTTAGTTGTTGTGATGAAAAAATATATTGAAACGAGCCGTCTGCCACTACGCAAGGAAACAATGTAAATGAGAGTTGTGTTAATTGATTTCATCTGTACATGCTCCCAGGAATAAGTACAACATTGGGACTAGACAGAAAGTATTCTCTTCAATTTTGCCGTCGTCTTGATTGATTGATGTCTTTGATTTTTGACAGAATATTTTATTTCGATATCAGTTTTGCTCGTACTTTTTCACTTTTGTTTTCTCTTTGTTTTCACTCTTCGTGCATGTTCGCCTCCTTGAATCGTGATCAAGACTTTTGTGTCCATCATCGTACAGATTGTGAACATCTTTGAATCACCAATATTTTGCAGCGTCGATTTCGGTTGTTTATGTTTTCATCACTAGCAAATTACGATGCTCCGTGCATCAGTCCAAATGAGAAAATCTCAAATTGTTTTTTCAAGCTAAATGGTTCCAAGAAAGCGTGCCCGTTTGGCCTTCTCTGAGTACATCTTGTTTTCTCATTCAAAAAGGGAGTTTTCACGTTAAACTTAGTGGTGCAGTGTCCATTTCGTTCTTCATCTCTGTTTGGTGTCGTTTCTCCTCAACTTTGCCTTCCCATTTCGCGCTGTTCTCTTTCACCCGCCAAAAACCTGTTTTGTCTGTTTGTTGCCACAGTGCCAAACTGTAAACATCCCCAAAGGAGTGCTGTCAAAGTGTCGCAAGATTGTATTTTTTCCTTTCTAACACGCACGGAACATCCGGAAGCCCCCTTCCCGGTGTGGTTCCTTTTTGGAGTCCAGCTTCACATTGTGTTGTTGTCGTGTAGGTTATTTGTGCACGAAAGCAGACGAGGATTCGATCACAGACGATTTCTTCATCAATCTGCGGGAAGACACGAAAGTTGGTGAGCAGCTTCACATATACGCACACACGCAAACACGAACACACGCACACACACGCGCACACACACACACACACACACACACACACACACACCAATGTTGTGCGGGAGTCTGAAACAGAGGAGAAGAAAAACACTTTGGACGTCAGTTGTCGAACGTCCCAAATGTGCGTGTAGCTGCACTTTTGGCTCAGCCTCTGAGAATCATTCTGCTCCAGGCTCGGTCATTCAGCAGCTGAATATCAATGGTGACGCCGACACGATCGAACTGGGCGTTGCGACGCCCAACCAGTACGTGGCGTTCGACGCGGCGACGCGCAACCTGAGCCTCGTGCGCGCCGTGTCCCGCGAGGAGGTGACCACCATCAACATGGTTATCACCTGCAAGATCAGGGCCACTCAGCAAACGGTCAGTTGACACTCCAGGGAGAAATGCCACGTGCAATGTCCCTGTTGCACGGGTTTGAGATTTGGTTTCTTTCTTCTGCCAAAGTGTTTTTTTTCCCTCCCTTTGTGCATGGATGGTCAACAGATCTGTCCAGAAAGCTGTTCCAATCCCACGAACAATGAAAAGATCACACGCTTGAACGAATATTTTCCTCAAAATTCCACAATTTTGGGAAATTTGTGTGCGAGATCCAACAAGATGGGTACTTGCGCCACTCTTGCTGCAGGGATGAAATCTGACCCGTGCACCAAATTTGCCATTCACAGAGTGTAAATTTTCACTTCAGCAGTGCGTCACAATTCGTCGAAGTTTGAGTCAACCCCCCCCCCCAACCTCCGCCCCCGTTCGGAATCCCAGATTTATTCCGACATCTGTCAAGTTGTTCACGAGGCCAAATCACTGAGACACAGAAGACAATATCTCAGGCGTACATCTCTCGGCAGGGGGTTCTTGCGTGATATTTGATACGGCGTGATGACGGGGACAATGATGAGAGAATCGGTGCTTTGCCGTAGGTACAAAACGAGGCAAAGAAAATGATTTGAGATCTTCAAACAATTCTGTTTCAACGCGACATGGCTCAAATCACTTTCTAGCTACGAGGGAGTTTTCCAAATAGACGGTTTTCTTTCCAAAATTTGCGGTTCTTGCGACTACCAAATTTTTCCTTTGGAGGCAACTCATCCACACCTTTGGACTGGTGCTCAAGACCATCGATTGGTGTGCAATCCTCGATCCCTTGACCCACTTTGGAGGTGAATGAGTGCGCCCTGAAGACAGGCCTGCCAGCATGACATGAATTTCTTAATGGAGATGTTTGACAAAAAGTTGATTTTAAGGTTGGTTCAGTTGTTCTTTGGAGCTGTTTTGTTTGCTGTTTTGTTGAGCATGGAGGCGCGCCTTGAGCAGAGATCTGTTTTGAAATTTCTGAGCAAGAGTGGGCACATGCCCATTGAATGTTGGAGGAGACTCCGAGATGTGTTTGCAGAAGAGACAATGAGCAAAGGGCAAGTCCGAGTGTGGCACAAAAGGTTCAGAGAAGGGGATGAAAACATCAAGGACAAAGCAAAGACAGGAAGACCCCGGAGTGCATGCACGGAAATGAACTGTGAAGCAGCCAGAACATTCATTGAAGACCACCGGAATTCCACTCTCCAAGATGTTGCTCAAGAACTCAATGTCTCAATCACCTCAGCTCATCGGATTCTGAAGAAGGACTTGAAGTTAAGCAAAATCTCTCCCAAATTTGTTCCCAAAGAGCTCACCGAAGAACAGATGCGGTGCAGGAGGACAATGTCCCAGGACAACATCAACTTGATGAAGGAGGATCCAGAGTTGTTGCAGAAAATTGTGACAGAGACGAGAGTTGGGTCTCAGTGTTCGAGCTTCCAACCACGCAAAGCTCAAGTCAGTGGCACCCAAAGGGAACTCATCTGCAGAGGCCTCAGAAAGCCTTGAAGCAACGTTCCGAGCGCAAGTCCATGCTGACCGTGTTCTTCAACCAGAGGGGAGTCATCCTTGCTGAATTCTCTGAGCCTGGTGGGACTGTGGACACAGAGGCCTACTGTGACACTTTGCGCACTTTGAAGGAGAGGTTGCGCAAGAAACGTCCTTTCCTTTGGCAGAGGCCAGATCCCAACTCACCCCGCCCATTTCTGTTGCACCACGACAACGCACCAGCTCACACCTCAGTTCCCACCCTTGCACTCATCGGAGAAAGTGGTATCCAGATGCTGGCTCACCCTCCTTATTCCCCAGACTTGGCTCCTTCAGATTACTTTTTATTTCCCAGATTGAAGGCCATGTTCCGGGGTTTCCGCCATGAGTCTGTGGAGGACATGCAAACTGCTGTGAAACAAGCATTGAAGGAAATTCCTGCAGATGACTTTGCCTCAGCAATTGACACACTTCCTGTCCGCTGGATGAAGTGTCTGGCTGCTGAGGGGGCTTACTTTGAGGGCAGACACATCCCCATCAATCCGGAAGAAGATCATGGACTGTTCTTTGGTCCCCCGGAGTCACAGGATGAAGCGGAGGAAACAGACACAGACGAGCATTGACTTTGACTTTGTGGCGGCACGGCTCCTTGTTGCGAACTTTTTAAGCATGCATTTTTACAGTTGAATTGCTTTGTTGGCATCATTTTGGCATGTCTGTTTGTTGGCATGGTTCTTATGGTCATTTTGGTTGGCATAAATTCATGCATCGCAAAATCGGTCTCCTTTTTTTCCGGCGAAAACCGTCTATTTGGAAAACTCCCTCGTATGTCCATCCTGCAAAATCTTTCACGGTGTGTTTTCAAATTTGAACACATGTTTGCTGAATGATTATTCTCGCACATGCCAAACAGGACGTTTCCTGGAAGAGTGACTGTGATTTCAGCTGGAGATGCAGGTCATTCTGATGATCGTCGACGTCAACGACAACCCGCCCACTTTCGCCAACCCCGAGATCAGCGTCAACATCAGTGAGGTGCGATTACCACGACGTTTCACACTTGTGCCCACCCACATCACACAACGTCCTGCGTGTGCGCTTCGCATGGCGCTGTCCACAACAAGACAATTGGACTCGGAAAAATTCTTTCCACACGCGTACACACAAAACACAAATTGTCAATTCGGACACAAGAGCACCTGTGTTTGCCTTGTCTACTGCCGAGTTCATGCTCGATTCTGGTTCAAGCCAAGGCCACAGCTGATTCCATTTGATACGCCAACGCCAATCCACTGTGCGTGCGGCATGCAAGGAAAGACGCACAAAATCAGACACAGACATATTCTCGGTTGTTTATGGAAAGAACTCACACAAACACTGGCAACACAACATGGGAAAATTTATCTTCTCTTTCCCACATTTGTTTGACAAAAAGTCTCCAACCTGAAATTTCAAGTCAACGGTGCGTGGCACTGCGATAGTCTCCGTTTGCTGCCTTGCCTGGAGGTGCTCCGACTGTTTGGTGTTGATCTTTCGAGGGCAAGTCTCTCACGAGCCGTACATTTTCGTCGCGGAGTTCCTCACAGGACTCTCAAAATGAATTTGGTGTCGACGCAAAGTTTACAGCCCTCAGCAAATGTAGAAAAAGCGAAAAGCCCGCAAGCACATAACAAACTGAAAGAAGTGCTGTGCTTCTTCAGACAACCCAAAACGATATTTTTCGTGGGGTGGGTGCAAAACAAAGTGAACAAGGTCACAAGAAAACGTTAAATACAGAAAAGGACATGCACGTGTGTCCAGCTAAAACGAAGGTCCTTGAGATGTACGTTGAGGCGCGTAGACTCTACTCGTATGTCATCACAACCTTTTGCGAGCAGCTCAGGTTTCCTCCAGGTGCAATCAGGGTTGCACCACCGTCCTCGCAGCGTGGCTCGAGGTGCAGCATCAGTGAGCTTTGGTATCAAAAACGGACATTGTTGCAAAGACATTTCCCCCGTCTCCTGTGCCCCATTTCCGTGCAAATGAACTTTTGGGGAGGAATACGAGTCCGGAAATAGTAAGGATACTAACCTTTCTGTGCAACATGCAGAGCTTTGAAATTTCGAAGTCCACGAAAGATTGAACAGGAGTGCTCAATATCATTTCTGAAGCGGCATCCCACCGCGTGAGGGAGAAAAACAGGAAATAAACGGCAAGGACGGTGTTGTTGGCCAACACGAACCAGCCCAAGTTGACAACAGCCGACACCCGAGATCTGGGCGCGCGCTCTGGATCGATTGATTGGCCTGTCGGGTGTCGTCAAAAAAAGTAGCTTTGGCGGTGCCAAAACACTTCTCTGTGTAGCAGACTGACAAAAAGTGTCAATGAAAGGTGCTGAATGTCGGACTTTTAAATGTTGCCCAAAGTGGCTGTCGTTGTTTGCACTTGAGATTCGCTGTCAGGTTTTCACATCAAATTTCAACCTTGCTTTCTTCGTACCCTGAGGGACGCAAACACGCTCACACCTCGACAGACCAATAGAGACAGAAGGGGACCAAGTTCACTCGTCTGTCTGACCGTGTTTTGTCCGCTTTTGGAAGGCAGTTTCTGTTGTGGCCCTTTGCATGAGCACCAAGTTTCAACTGACTGATGTGTGTGTGTGTGTGTGTGTGTGTGTGTGTGTGTGTGTGCGTGCGTGCGTGTGTGTGTATGTGTGTGTGTTTGATCAAAGTTTTCTCCCTACGAATGTTTGTTGGCTGGTCCTTCCTCTGCCCTGCAGACGCCTCTGCTCCGTTGTGTCTGCTCTGGTTCACCTCGCGCCTCTGTCGTGTTACAGCTGACTCCGGTCGGATCAACGATCGTGCGCAACATGGAGGCGACGGACGCCGACGCCGACAACTGGTACATCACATACGAGATCGACCAGAGCCAGCCGCTCAGTGTGAGTACCCAAACCTGTGTACCGCGCGTACTTCTCAGCGGAATGAGCGAGTACAACAAACAATGTTGCACAAACGTACGTGTTTTGAACAGCTCTATTTTGTACCCACTTCGATGAACACAGCTCGTGGTTTGGAGTCCGACCGAGGATTCAGGGTCCTGAGGCCATGACTACGCTCTGTTGTCAAACAATGATCTGATCTCAGCCCAGTGTATTCTTCACCCCAGCAAAATCTGGTTCCCACACATGAACGTTTGTAGAAGATCACGGCCAAACTCGTCTATTTGCCAACATTTTGTGTGGCCATGGTACGTGCCATTAGCTCCATTTTAGCTATTGTGGTTTTGTTTTTAAAACTGAGGCAGTTTGTTTGAGCCCAAATATTTGATGTTTGCCAAAAGGGAGAACTGGCAAATCGTCTGTCAATGTGGGTGGAGGATTTTCCCAGGTACATATCAATTAAGAGTTCAATCGTGTCCAAAAATGAACACATGTCCCCCCAACCAAGGTACACGTGTGGTAAATGATAACTGTTTGGAAGATTAGACACTGCTGACGATGGAATGGTCAAAAACACTGTTTTGTGCAAGCCACACGATATTTTTTTCTCCTCGTTGCATTCTCTCTTTCCAACAACAATTTGCTTCGTGTTCTGAACAGTCCCTGGATCATAAAATAGGGAGATGACCCCACGAGCTTCACTCAAACGTCGCAAAATCGCCTTGAGATATCGAGTTGCATCCAAAGGATCGTCGAGTTGCTCGTGTGCCCCACCTCTTCTTTTGATTTTTGCGAGGGAGAATTTTTGGGATCCAATGCTGAGAACGCAGCGCAATCTGCCCAACAGCCAAATATTTTCCTCTGACATCTGTATCTGTTGAACTCCTATCTGTCATCATCACACGCGAAAGACGATCAAGAGGCCACCACAGTTTGACAAAGGCGTGACAATCTGAACAATATTGCACGCTGTTCACCACGATCAAAACCTCTTCATGGTACAAGTGTCGTTGTACAAAATCGTTGGGTTTCAAGAACGATGTCAGTGAAATGAAAAATTCTTCCATTTCTTGGTTCCCTGCTTTTCAAGTGAAACCTGAGCGTTTCTGTCACTCAAGCAACAATGACGTTCAATTAGCTTCAAACTGCGCAACGTTCCCTCTCTTTCTGCAAAAATTTGTACCACATGATGAGACCCAAGTTTTGAACAGAAGTCTTAAAATTCACGAGTTGTGTTCAACTTCGTGGCCAAGTTGGAAAACTTTCTTGGTTGGGAAAACTTCAAACGAACCAAGTTCCAGGCAAAGTGGAAACGTGTTTGCCATACGTTTTCACAAGTGTGTGAACCAGCGAACAGTCACTTTCTCAATGGAAGCAATTTGCCTTTGCAAACAATGCAAGTGTTTGGCACAACTTATGCTTTTGGCATTGCCCGACCGCTGTTGACGAGATCATTCCCCAACTGTCGCTTTTGGCGCTGTGTATTTGTGGGGACTTCAACGACAAAATATGATCTCGGGTTTGGGGTTCACGCTTCGCAGATCGAAATGCCGTTTTTCTTTTGCAGAAGGGTCTCGATGTTTCTCAGGCATTTACTTACTCTCATGCTTGATTCCAACACTGCGGACTGTGTGTTGCAGCTGACGGATTTCGGCTGGGAAACTGTCCATTTGAAACAGAAGAGACCGTCATACAGTATACGAGTCGTCTGCTGGGGAAACAAAGGACAACTTCTTTCTCATTGCAGGATCTCTTTTCCATCCCAATCCCTGCGAAGGGCGAAATCGTCCTGCAGAAGCCGCTGGACTACGAGAGGAACCGAACCATCAGCCTGCGGGTTCTTGCCAAGGTGGGATATCCCTTTCTTCGTCTCAAAATGGACTGAGAACGAAAAAGTTCCTGAAGCCTGACAACCCTTTTCCGCTGTGCAAAGAAACGCCTTTTGTGGACCAAAGTTTGAGGGACTGCATTTTGCCACGAGGTGTCAGATCAGAAAAGCAAACCTGGAAGATTAGGTTGGTGAGTGCTCACTCTCCACAGGTGCCAACGGCTCCAGGTCATGTCCTGGTTGTCGACGTGTCTCACAAATATTGATGGATGAAACGTCAACACAGGACAAACAAGACCCAGCCGAACGTGGATCCAGTGGGGTGTCCGGGGCGTGTCGTCGTCTCTTTTCGCGGTGTTCAAATGGTCTTGGCATTGTCTGTGCGCTTGGAGTGCTCGCAGCATTTTCAATACAAAACCAAACCCCAGATCCACCTCGCGACTTTCAGGCCTCTTGTCACCTGAGTGCAAAGTACTGGAGCCCTCAAGTGACTCAGTGAGAAATCCTGTCAGTGAAGACTGTGCGCCAGTCCCTCCTTTCGGTTCAGCTTTTTCAACAAGTACATTTTTGTGTTGTGTTCAGGCGAGTTGAGGCGAAATAATTGGAACGGTAATCTGCAAAGCGCTTGTTGCAAACTGCTATAAAAAATACCAAACACAATTCAATCAGTATGGGCTTTCCATCAAAGAGAATTGATATGCATAAAAATGTAACAACAGAACAACGACTCAAACAGAACAAAGCACCACAAACACGAGGGACCTTGTCTGCTATTTCCAAGACCAAACAGTGCCACAACAGATTCATAAGATCTCGATTCAGGTGTTGTAAACGATCCCAATGCCTCGCCTGATTCCAAGTTCTGCCATGTTTCGGTCATTCCACGTCTGCTCTCACCTCACGTGACCCTCCTCTACCTGCAGGACAACCACCTGGTGCCGCAGGGCGAGGAGAAGCCGCCGCAGCTCACCTCGACAGCGACCGTGTCAATCAACGTGTTGGACGGGGACGACCTGAACCCGGTCTTCCTCAACACGCCGTACTCCGCCACCCTCATCGAGAACGAGTTTGTGGTGCGTGCAGCTTCTTTATTCCTTGTCGTTTGTTTGAGGTTTACACTTTTTGAACCTCAGAACCAGGTCTTGCTGACAGAGGCCGAAAGTGCAACCACGTCCTGCTTTTTCTGAGGCATCGATGAACTTCATTTTTGCCCTTGGTTTGATGACACGTCCCTGAGTCCTTCTCGTGGTCTCCACGCAGGGCGCTACTATCCCCGTGGTTCCTCCGATCCAGGCCGTTGACCAGGACTCGATGAACGCTCCGATCCAGTACTCAGTGCAACTTGGGGTGACAGGTGGGTTGCTCAGCATGTCGGTGTACGGCTTCTGTCATTCCCTTTATCCTTTCCTTGGCTGTTTCGTGCATCGTGCACACCTTGTGACCCCAAATTCGCCTGCGGAACCTGACAATTCGAGCTGCGCAAGCAACAGAAATGACCGCACCCCACTTTCCCCTGCAGAAGCGGAGAACTTTTTCACCATCGACGCTGTGAGCGGAGAGCTACGGCTGACGAACAGAGCGATCCGGCGCGGGGACCGCTTCTCCCTCGTCATTTCGGTGAGTATACCTCCAGGAAACAATCGCCCAGAAATCACAACATTCTTGGAGCATTTGCGTGCCTTCGAACGAGTTTGTCTTGAAGTCATTGTGCGCGAGCTGAAAGGTTTCACGAGTTTTGGTTTCGTGACATTCGTCTGGAACAATAACTCGACACAATATGTCCTTCGAAATGCAGCCACCACAGTTTGCCTTCCGTTACTGAGGAATCGAGGCTCCGTCTGATCATTGTGCAACAAAAAGCTGCTGAAGGGCCCACACATCTTTGTGTTTGACAAAAATTTGATATTGGTTCTTGGTTGTGGTTGTTGCTCGGTTACGCACATTTACTTTCACATGTGTGACCACATTTGACAAGTTGTCCCAAAAGGACGCCATTGAAGAGGTAAAAACCAAACGGGAGGGAAACCTACCTGTCATCACTCATCGCCACAACCCGATGCCAACAGGTGATTAGAGATCATTTTCCGTTTGGAAAACATTCTCCAAAGCAACCCCTTCTCCAATCTCGAGGGATTCCTGCTGATTCGAGAGAACGTCTAAATTTGCTTCCATTCATTCGGCATTGAGGACGACCTGAGGCTATTCGTCTCAACTTGGCAATCCCGGTTTCATTCAGTGCCGGATCCACGGGTTGAGCCCAATGCGAGAAATTGCTCTTCTCTTGTGCGTGTGAGATCAAACTTAACGTTTAAACATGGGATTTCCCTCTGATCTGCATGCGTACAGTGCGAATCAAGGCAGAAAGAAGACCTGCAAATGTGCGTGGCCCAGAATGTAGGTACTCGCCGATCTGGAACAACCTTCCTTCATGATCGCGTGGATGCCGAAGAGATGGAGAGTGACGCGAAATCAGTGAAGGATGTCTTCAGCCTTTCCCTGTCTCTTGCTGAAGGTTTCGACAGACACACCCAAACAGAATTTCTTGCACCAAAACCATTTTCCTCTTTTGGCTCAAATCACTGTGTCACTTGAGGTTTCGTGACGTCAAGACCAACACTTTCATCGGAAGGCAAACAACACAACTGAACCCACAGCCATAAAGTTCCCGAGCTTCTCGTGGAAACCCAAGTAGAGAGAGAGAGAGAGAGAGACAGACAGACAGACAGACAGACAGACAGACAGACAGACAGGCAGACACAGAGACAGACACAGAGACAGACACAGAGACAGATACAGCTAGAGAGAGAGAGAGAGGGAGAGAGATGACATGTAGACAGACAGACAGAGAGGTGAGACACACAGAGAGACAGAGACACAGAGAGACAGAGACGTGTTGTCAAGGAGATTGTGGACGGAGAAAAAACGGATGTTTTTCCTTTGAAAAACACCACAATTTTCTCGCTCAATTCCAGACCATCATTCGCATGAGACTGCGGGATGAAAGAAGCAAAAGACACAAGGAAAGAACTGAACGTGATCCTGAGTGATGAATCGTACAACATGATAGAAAGACATAATTTCTCTTATCTCCCAGTGAGCCAAACCTAAACACCATTCCTTCCTTCAACAATTACTTCAAATGGCACACTGCGAAGAAGTCCCACAAAAGATAAGATCTCTGAACAAAACAGTGTACCATTTGAAAAGAAAATGTCCCTGCGTTGTAGAGATAGATTCCTTGAGTTTGTGATTTATTGGAGGAGGAACAGTGGGGGCAGACTCTGCTTGAGGGCTTCGAACACATCGGCACTGAAGCAATTTGGAAAGCAATTTAACGAAAGAGCCTTGGAACTTCTCTGGGTTCAGGTAGTTCAAATTAATCTGATGTTCTTGAGGTCAGGTTTTTCTGTGTGTCAAGTGAGGGTTCATGTGTGCCCAAATTGAGCTCGAACCCCACATTTTATGAAGCAAAAGCCTTGCAGTGAGGAACGTTCAGATATCAAACAAATCGGAACCCGCCCTATTTATTCACCGCGAAGAAAGATTTCCAAACCATTCGGGTGCAGACATTTTTTCTTCTGTTTCGATGTTCCATTCTCATTTGTGCAAAGAATATTGATCTTGTGCAACCTCCGCCTCCCACCCGAGCCACGGGGCTTCATCTGGGACAGCAGGAAATAATCAGTCTTGGCACAAAATTTGCTCCTCCTCCAAAAGGGCACGGGAATGGAGTCCAAAATGCGTTTTATTCCTTGAACACCTTCGCTTTCATGGTGGTGATGCGTTTGTGAAGATGTGCGCCTACATGCATGGTACCTGTGTGCTGCTTTCTAACGCAACACTTGAGTGAGTAGAAGCTTTGTGGAAGAGTTCTTCCATTTCAAGGAGCGCAAGCTGGAAACAGACCCAATTCGAAGAACATAGATCTATAGCCAACCGAAGGTCCTGTTTACCGACGCAACGCCATTGGTTCACGTCAAGCCAGACGCAGTGCAGAACATGTGCACGCTGGTCAGATTGTGGCCCTGCAGCGCGAGCTGAGCTTTGTTAGTCTTGACCACACCTTTCTTGCTTGTCGACTTTTCGTTCATAATGTTTTGACTGTGAATATGTGTGAGGTGAAATAATTGGCGGTTGTGAATAACACGAACCTTCTTTGCCGCAATCTGTGGAGCGATTTGTTACCAACAGCTCAGACCCAGTGATCAGCTCTTTTTGTGCGTCATCCGACCCGAATAGATCAGCGTCGGATTACCCGAATGCCTGATCCCACTCGCGGATCCGCAATGTGGAAATGGACTGGGGGCACAACTGCGAAACCGTTTTGGGGATGGGAGCAGGAGCGTCTGAGGCCCAGGTTCCTGTGCGAGGATCCACCGATTTTCTCTCAATGTTTATCAGTTGCAACTCGCAGGTATAACGCAGACAGATAAACAGTGAGATTAATGGTGGTGAGTCACATATTTCTCCAGATTTATGCGATGATTGCAACCTTTACGAATCTCCGTTGGAGAATGACGGGGTTTTTGCACAGTAGAATGTCTCCTTGTCTCCGAAACACTGCGAGTTTCTCACAGATAAAGTGCTGACTTTTTCTTGTTGTTCAAATATCGCAGGGATAATAAGAGTTCAGGAGATCCTCCCAATGCGCGGTTTTTCTTACTTTTTGCCAATTTTGATTCCCATAAATTTGCAGACGCATTTCTCCATCAAAAGGCTGATGTGCAAGTCTGAGCATCCTGTAATTTTGACAATTTGGTGGAAATTGTCCTTGATTGTAAAATCACCCTCGGTTCTGAAGTCAAGTGCTGTTATATATTTCGTCTGAAGAAATATCCAATTTACCTGCCGAGACGCCCGTAGGCGCTATAGAATTGAGTCACGTTTGAGGACATGCAAAATCAAGATGAAATTCTTCATTGCGCAAGGTATGAGTTCTTGGTGTCACAACCCCAAACTCACAAATCTGTTCTTGGCTGATTGACCGATGTTGAACTATTCTTCGCCGTCTCTCGTGTCGGAGGCGGATGGAGGCTTTTCAGTTGCAAGAAAGAGTGAATCAACGGGGAGAGCTTACTCTTTGCCAAAACAAACCTACCGTTTGGGGGGCTTTCACTTCAGTTGTCCAAAGAGAGCTTGTGTGGGTCATTTTGTTGATGCAAAGACTAAAACCGGTTTTGAAGGCAGGGCCACTGAAAGATCTCTCAAGATGTTGGGGGACCCTGTTCTCAAAACTGGTTCGGACCCTCGCTGATGGATCCAAGGTTTGAGTGGAAGTGTGGGTGCAAGCCATGTATGCAGTATGATCCGTGGGACAAAAAGTCTCGGGTACAAGGAACTTGGTTCTCAATGATATTCGAGTGAACAAGTCTGTCGTTTGTCCACTGAATCTTGACTTCGTGAAGCTCCCGTCGCTGACGCTCTGCTGAACAAATTGACGACTCTTTTCAGGCGACTCAGGTGAACAACACGGACCGCTACGCGACCACTGTGGTGAAGATCCATGTGACAGCGGCCAACGAGAATGCGCCCCGCTTCGTGCAGAGAGTGTACCGCGCCAACGCCGTGGAGAACACGCCCATAGGCAGCTCTGTCATCACCGTCAAGGCCACCGACAACGACCAGGTAGAGACCCAGTCCTGTCTCGCTGACTCGTTGATGATTCTGGAAAGAGCGATTCACAAGTGCTGCGCCTGTACTCCCAGTTTACGCCAAACTGAAGCGCCTGAGGGTGAATGCTTCACACCACAAGAATCCCGGCTGCTTTTGTTTTGGGAAGAACAAACCCGACCCAGACTCTCAACAGAGACTTCAGGTTTTTGGGCCAATTCAGCCTGCAGATCACAAGATGTGGCTGGATGTTGCCTCCGTCATAAAAGAAATTGACTCTTGCCAGAATTTTACTCTTTGTTTTCAAAATTGATCTTTTGCCTTTTCCCCAACGTTCGACCCATAGCGACCCACTTTGTTCAAGCTTCGTGCGCTCAAAATTTTTCTGCAGCAGAAAGGCATATTTCGCTTGCAAGATCAAAATGGTGTGTCTCCAAGCACACAGAACACATGTATGAGTACAGAACCCTGCACACCCAAGTACACGAGTACAGGCCACCAAGTGCAGATACATAATCGCCAGTTATGGTGACATTTTGCTGCAAGTCAAGTGACATTGTGTTCAAGTTCTGTGTGCAGTTTCAAGGGTTCTTGGATTCCATCGAAAGGTCTTCCCTCCAAACGAAGCCTCTTCACAGAATAAATCATACCTGGTGGTTGCTGTCCTCCCAGCTTTCTGCGCCAAGTTTGCACACGTTCCTCGGTGAATCTTGCCAAACAGTACTTGAGAATTGCAAAGCACTTGGCAGTCCTTGTTGAGAAAAAATCTAGAAAATGCTTTGAAATCATACAAGCGTTGTGTGGATGCTTTCCTGAATCCAGCCCTGTCCCATTCGTGCAAAATAAGAATTGTGAGTGTTGTGTTTGTAACCGTTTCCCCAGGTTTCACAGAACGAGCAGACAACATTAGATTCCGACACAGTGAGTTCTGTGTTTTCCTTGGGTGTTTTCTTTCAGTACAAAATGTGTCTATGTAAGAAATTCTGTCACCTGACTGTTTCACATCTGTGACCCAGGGTCGACTGCAGTCCGTCCACCCCTCTTGGTGCATTTCTGCCCAAACTGCACCTGTGCACAGTCACAAACACAGGCACAACATCGTACAGTCAGACAAACTTGTACAGCCGGTGGTTTCCGTGTTGTGTGTTTTTTCCGTTTTCCTTGGAGACTGTAAATACGAGAAAACCCTACACAGTGGCACACCCAGCCAATTCTTGCACTTCCCGATCGTGCGACAAGGCGTCGACTAAAAACTCATACTCTGAGACAAACGACAAGCGAGGCACAAGGTTTCGGGTGATCAATGGTTGTTAAAAGGTGACGGAAGCACTCTTTCCACCACCGCACTTTCAAGCATGGAAAACAAACTGGAGGAAACCTGCTTCATTCAAACCACAAAAAGCTCACAAGTGCTTTCCGCTTGTCGCTGCGTCCTGGCCTTCACATTTCTTGACCATTGCAAGTACATGTAACAAAACGGAATTTGTCAAGGCTTCACTTCCAAAACAACCAAGAGTAGCACGTATAACATTATCGCGCACAGAAAAACCAAAATAATTTCCTTCAACCAAAAACAGCGAACATAAAACGTCTTTGCGAAAGGTGAATGAACAAAAGCATGTTGCGTTGTTGCAGGGCGCCGTGCTGTCCTACAGCTTCGTCAACGCGGACGACGCCGTCGCCTTCAAAATAGACGCATTGGAGTGAGTCACCGTCTGACCCAAGTCAATTTCTTTGTTTCTCGTGGTGTTTTAAGTCGTTGACATTCTTTATTTCAAAATCTAGAACTCAGAAGTGCCAAACACTCAGAATGTTAGTGCAGATATGTTCGCCACAGAAGCAGAATCACGAATGTGGGTGGAGCCTGCAGCATGCAGAAGGAGCTCCCGGGGTTTCTAGTAGGATGCAGGTCTTCTTCCTTTTCCCTCATTCCCCTTTGTCTTGAAAGTCAAGAGTTCACTCCCGTCTTTCCTCTGAAAACTTTCTCGTTTCGTGTTTTTTGTGGGTGGGAGGTGGTTCGGGAGGAAGTTCCGTCACCGACTCCTGCGTTACTGCACTCAATCTTCCAGAGTCCTCGTTCTGGTCCAAAACATCGGTTCTCTCTTCCTGTTCTTCTTGTCTGTGCATTGATTCTCTGTTGTGTTTCCACTTGTCTGGGTACAGCGTCAACTGTACCGAATGGTAAGATGATGTTGAGCTTCGTTCATTGTTGTCCTGTACTCAGTTTGACGTGCTGTGTCGTGCAAACATGCAGTGTCAGGCAGGAGCTTTGTAGAGTTTAGAGAGCACAAAACAAGGTTCCACACTGAACGAACGACCATGGCATATTTCTGGGGCTCGTGCTGTTGGACCCAAAAAACAAAAGCACGTCCCCTGCAGGGCGTATGTTTGATTCAGTGTGACTCGGCTTCAGGGACAACCAGGCTGACACGTTTTTCGGGTTGTGATGCAGCACTTTGCGCTTTGCATGAAGACAGTCGCCACACGGATCAAGTTCTTTGTGTAACAAGTCACAGGTGCAACATTTGACAGGAATCAATACAAGAAGAAAACCTTGGGCCGATGACTCTTGTATTGATCTTCTTTGTTGAATCTTGCACCCAAGCTGCTGCGTCATGAACTGTGTTTCATGTGGAAGCCCTGGGCCTTGGGCAACAGATGCCGGCTTGCAACAAGAGAAAACAAAAACAATTGCGACCCGTCTTGGTGAACTCTTTGTTGGATGAACAAAAAGGGGCAACATCGTGTGTGCTTTTCGGCCTCGCTGTTTTTCACTGGAAATTTTTCGGAGTCAAAGTCGTGAGAATCATCTTCTCACTCCAGACCGGTCTTGTTTTCCCGGAGCCATTATGCGCTGTCTGATTTCAGGGGCGTGGTGAGCACGACCGCCGAGCTGGACTACGAAGTGCAGAGCGTCTACAACATCACGATCAGAGTCACTGATGACCGATACGTGAGTGGGACCAAACGCGCGTTCAGTTCCTCTGCGCGAGGTGGTGGCGCTCAACAAGTCGCCAACACAGCGGCGACTGAAGCGACTTCTTCGCGTTGACATTTTCCTGGAATAAGAATTGCTTGGAAAGAATGACTGGTCCTTGAAGTCCTTCGAGTAAATCATCTCTCCTTCGCAGCTGAGACTGAGACGTGTGTTGACCTTCTTGTTTCAGTTTGACGAAGCGACCTTGCTGATAACAGTCGTTGACCTGAACGACAACGCACCAAAGTTCAACCAAACTTCTTACCGCTTCACCGCCAAACGAGAAACCGGCTACATCCTCGGACAAGTCAAGGTCCGCACTTTTTATGACTCGTGGTGAAAGAGACTCGGAGGGAAAACAAAAACTTGTCATGCTCTTCCAGTGGTGATAATTGCAAGGCCCAAAATGGGTACACTGACTGGATGAATTCAACGCAAAGATACCAGTGTGAAACGATATCATTCTGGACCTTCAAACAAAAAGACCAACCCTCGCCTTGGTATGAACGTGCTTCTCTTTGCTTATTCTTTCAGGCCGTGGATAGAGACCACGGCTCCAAGGTGAAATACTTCCTCAAGGATGAGTCACAGTGAGTATGGACTGGGAAGTACGGAAGTCGATGCACATACGGTGCATGGGCTTCTTTCTTACATTCCGGGGTGTGGAGACAGGGGAACATTTGGCTTTCTTTGGCAAATTTCTTGTGCTAGATTGTTTCTGTGGTGGTGGTGTTCGTTCACAAGCAGTATCATGAGCCTCAAACACCAGCCCTGAAAAACGTTCGGTTCCCCTCAGTGCATTTCTGATTCAGAGGCAAGGTCGGACTCGGATCATTTCATGTGCACAATTGAGAGTCACATAAGCCAGGCCTGGAAAACTGTAGGTCATTTGCTGTGCAAAGTTCTGGACAGACACTGGACACGTGCTGGTTGCAGGTTGTTCAGCATAGACAAGTCGGGCGTGATCCGTGTAGCGGGGGACCCGGACTCAGACCTGCAGCTGGACGAGTACACGCTGCTGGTCGCTGCGGTGGACGAGGGAAGCCCGAGCCTCGAGGCCGCTGTTCCAGTTTACGTCAAGTTCGACCCTCCACTCGCCGAGGTGAATGGACGCACACCAGCATCACGCACACACACACACACGCACCACTACATATACCATCATCACCGCCACTTCTGCTGACAACAACCGCCACACACTTCTCTGTATTCATCTCGAAAACACCAAGTTTGGAAAACCAAATCACATTAAAACGAATTTGCGAACCAACGTTCACATTTTGAGATTGCACTGCTTGCCAACATGGGCCTCCTTTGCTCCTTGCTTCGTTGTTCGTACCCTGACTTATCTTGTGTGTCCAGAAAAGGAGAAACACCCAAGAACAAGGCAAATGTATATTTGTTTTGTCCTGCTCCGTTGTCACTCGCACTGTTCTCCTGCAGGTTGCGGCTGTGCGCGCCAAGGAGGATTCCGACGTAAACATGATCATCATCATCGTGCTGGGCGTGATAGGCGGGCTGCTGCTCGTCATCGTCGTCATCCTCATTATCTACATCTACAAAAAGTACGTTGGTTCCGTCACTCCGACTTTCTCATGGTGCTGCAGCGCCATCCTTGATGTGCGAAGCTCGACGGCGTCAGGCTTCAAGGATGTCGCTGTAGACAAACGAGAAGCACTTTCTTGTGATTCATATTCACACATGGCACGCAGCACGATGTCAGAGTCTGTATGGAGCCATGACAAAAACATTTTCGGCAAAGCACGAGAAGGCGACCAACAAAATATCGTACGTATCTTGCCTGGTGCAATGCTTTATTTTCTTCTGGAACAAACTGTTTGGCCTTCTTGAGTTTTGTTCGAAGCACGAATGAAAGATTGAGATTCAAAGCGCACGTTTTTCACCAATTCGTTGGCACTGATAGAATTTATCAACTGTGTTCAAGTAAAAAATTGCACAAATTGGTACGTATCGAGGCATGACTCTTTGTACAGCTGGGTAGGAAGGCATGCAACGCAGCGGAAAGGCCACAAATCTGCCGCAGTGATTATTTTTTCTTTTGCTGTGTGGATCCAGATATTTCACAAGTGTGGTGTTGGAGACCTTGAACAAAAAGTTCCGTTCAGGTCAAAATTCGAAAACGATATGTTTTGTTTGGTATCTGGAGCACCTGGAAGATCTGGATCCACTTCGTGTTGTCGCGCTGTGCTTCCTCTTTCACACATTCACTGCACACACACAATCGGATATCACCCCTCTCAGCAGTTGAAACGATTCTTCCGAAAGTGAGAAGGAATAGGCTGTTAAAATGCACCCTTTTATCAGGCAATCTGAGAACCTTGTTCCTGAATCAGACAATGTTAAAATCAGCTTTCATGCACAACTGCTCTTTTCCATTTCGCACGAGATTACTTGGGCCACTCTTTTCCAATTTCTAGGCACACAACTTTCCCGAAATGTTCCTCAGTCGTACGTCAATTTTTGTTTTGAGTGTTTTTCAAGAGTTTTCCTTCACTTCACTCACAGCGCAAAAGAGTAATTTTGTTTTGAAGAAAGCTGAATTTTGCGAAACTGTGCAAAGGCGACACAGTATGAGTGTCAATTAATTTTGTCATCAATTTGTTTTTGAGATCTAAATTCACCAGTGAGTGTCAGCTGCACCAGAGTGTGCTGCTTTGGACCGGAGAGAGAAAGGGGGCGTTGCGTGTGCAATTCTGAGGTGCAATCATCCAGTCTCGCACACATGGTTTATCAGTCATGGGATGGGTAACTGGCTGCAGCTGAGACTCACTCATTTGGTTGGAATCACTTTTCTCTTTCTCACCTCGGGCTTCTCTGATCAGGCTTGGCTGCAGAAACGACGTTCATCTTGTTTCTTTCGCGCAAAGAGCATGCGTTCCTACCAGGTATATTGTCACATTCATCCGTTAGATCCGTAGAAGCAAACACGATGATGTTCACTGCGAACAATCTCGAGGTCAAATGCAGTGAGCATTACCAAGCCCAACGGAAGACAAGCTGGTTACATAGGAAGTCAGGGCGATTTTAACTGCCACAGGCGTATTGCTTTGACGGCACTTCTGCTTCAAATCAGTGGGCAAAACAAAACCAAGACATGCTCCTGAAATGAAAATGGTCGTCGTGGGAGTTTGGTGTCCTTGTACTGCTGGTGGGACCAGTCCGAGTGCATATTCACAGGTACTCCCTTCCTTCGAAATTCCCTGTCCAGTGTCATGTTGTTCAACTGTGGAAATGCTGAAATGTGTAAATTTGTTCAATCAGACGAATCACTCCAACAACAGAAAGACAACCCCGAGTGGCCTGACTTGTTGAGGCTTGACTTGTTCCCCAAAGGTATATCGTCCCCTATTTTGGAAAAAGAAATCCACCTCTGCTTTTTCCAAGTTGTTGGCATTTTGCACGCGTTTTTGGTGAGTAGTCGCTAGCATTGAGGGGTTCATTCTCAATGCGTGCTTCAATTGTTGAAAATTAGTTGCCGCACATGCACACCAATGCCCGGACGTTTCCGTGGCGTGGTTCAGACGCGACAAGCGCGGACATTCCGGTTTGTGCCCAAAGGGGTTTCATTTTCCAACGGGAGTTTTAAAATTATGAAGTGCTCAGCTTCGTCATTGAAACCTTTTGGGAAGGGAAAGGTGTCGCGTGGTGTAGTCTGCATGACCAAGTGGAGCCAGAAGATCTCGACGTTGTCTGCATGATTTCTGTTGTCAGTGTATTCCATTACTAATTCCATCTGTCACTTTTTCTCCCACACTTTTGACGCTTGTGCAGCATGCAGCGAAAGGAAAAGATGCATGTGGAAGGAAAATATGAATCAGGACTTGAGATCGCGTGTCCACGTCAGGTGGGCACTGGTTTTTGCCTGCAAAATACCTCAGACATTGTGGACAGCATTATTTGCCAACAGTCTAGTCTGCCTAGAAATGGTCACACAAACCGTGCCATATCTGTGGACTCAGATGAGGAGTCAGCTGATGAAAAACCAGTCGGAATATTCATTGCAAGGTTGTAGGAACCACCTAAACATGGTAAATACGACTACAGATGTACTTGTCTGCACACACTGTCCGTAAACTGATGCCTGTCCAACTCACACCCAACCACAAATTCGAACAGGAACTCGTCCTGGAACACTTTCACACAAGAGAGGCTTCGCACAAATTTGTTGCAAAAACGACACCGTGCAAAACTCCATGTCTTTGGCCAAGAAACTGCACACACGCACTCTTCCCATTCATCCACCTGAGCAAAACTCGCAACTTTGATACCCTGGACCTTCCTTCCTGTCTCACTGTGACGCAGTTGTTGCCTTTCTGTATCGTGCGTTCAAACGTGACTTCCGTGCGCAGCTGGGCAAGCCCTTCATTGCCTTGCTTTTGTGTGGACAGATGTTGCACTGCTCAACCGTGTTTTATCTTGGGCATGAAACTTGTGTATTTTTCAACAGGCACCGGTAAGACTCACGCGGTCGGAGAGAACAGGCTATCAGATATTTTATTCCGCTGTTCTCTGGGGTGGAGGAGTTTTGAAGGGAAATTCTTCATTTCAATTTGGGTTCAAAATGGTTCTTATTTCCACATTATTCTGTAAGAAGACGGCTTGCAATTCATGACAAGGACTCAAACAGGAGAATACGTAGTTTTTCCCTTGGTGTGTTTCATGAAAACACACCTGTTTCGGTTGATCTCAAGGTCCCGTGTCTCGAGACCCAGATATTTCTGAGCACGTTGTGAGAAAACGATACTTGTCTGTTTGCATAAAAAGCCGATCAAATTTGCAAGTAAGAGAGGGAATTTTAGGTTCTTTGTGAGGTGGAAGCATGCACAAATAATTTTCCACACATCTTGATGAATTATTTTTCCCCAGAATTAGACTCTGCTCACAATCATGAAACATTGAACACCAGTTCTGATCCGGTTGAAAATCCCACTCATGGTGGCTTGCAACAACTTGCAACACTGGCAGAAGAACATTTTTTGTTGAGATATTGATTGCAAGATTACTAAAAATATTTGCTTGTGAGTGTGCTTCATCGTTTTCTTCTCCTACATTTGTACTGTTAGAAAGTGGACAACACAGTGTGCCAGGGCTTCTTGTTTCCAGTTGTTTTTGCTTGCAAGTCACTCTCTTTCACACCGTGCATATGCGTGTTCATTTCAGTAGCACAAAACGCCCCTCATCTGATTTTGTACGCTCGTAAGTATTGCAGGAAAATCCGGTGACCCAATGGTACAGACTAATATACCATTGCCTAACCACGCCTTTTACTCAAATGATCATCCATGTCTTTTTCAGGTTGAGTTGCGTCTTGTGTGCCTTTTTACGTGTTTCCTTCCGTGTTACTCCAATCTCACCCGAGGCTTTGGCTCTGGCAGGACCTCGTCCCGCCTCAGCCATCCACACATCGATTCATTGACGCAAGAGCGCAACTCAACCCAGAAAAACTCTCAGTCCTTGCATGTACCGAATGACATCTAAACCGTAACCACAGACGAAACCATTTTGACTTTTGACAGAAAGTTTCAAAATACAAGTTGCTCTGGTAAAAATATGTGCCATTTGTATTCATGCTGCACAATGGACGGAACAGCCATGACTTGTTCTGGACCTATTCGTGGAACATCGCGCCCGACGTGACGTTCAGCAAGGCCCAGGATTCCCGCAGCCGACAAAGGGCCTGGATGCTGGAGCTCAACCAGGCCCGCGCAGAGAGCAACTCAGCTGTACCTCAGGTGGACCAAATCAACGTTGGAGTGGCCAACTCGGCCGAATCCAACGAACCAAATGGGATTGCCAATCCAGGCGGACCAGATCAGGCTGTCACAAGAGGTGTGAGCCCAGCTGACTTTGGGTTGGACCAACCAGACACAAGAGCCAGCTCTGACTTGGACTCAAGACAATCACTTGGATCCTTCTCCAGTGGAGGGACAGGTGGCAGAAGGCAAAACGAGGGACGTCCCAGCTCGTTGATGAACCACCCATCTCGAACTCTCCCTTCTGAGAATTCAACTGCCAAAAAGAAGAGCAAAAATCGAAAGAGTCCAAAAAGGATTTCTGGTCATCCCCCTTACCTGCACGCGTATGAGAACTCCATAGCGTACATAGACAGCGAGGTTCACATCAATGGAACCACCCAAACTTTCACGGACTCTGGTTCACAACTGTACTGACGCGTCATCGGCTGGGTGACGGGAAATGCACAAACTCCTGATCTTCTCGTGAGGATTGAAGCACAAGTGCAGCCCAACACCTGAAAATGACTGAAGCAATTTTTTTTCCAAATGTCAGAAGTTGTGCCTTGTAATTTGCAGTGGGAGGGGGCAGAGGGAGCTATATCACCGCCCATAAACTCAAATATTCGGTCTGGAAAATGTCCGGACCAAGTGAATTCCGGATTTCGTGACCAGTCAGTTTCCCGACAAAAAAGCGAAGTTCCTGACACGAGCGAGTCCTGACCGACTGTTGAAAACTTCCCGACAAGCTTGCTTGGCATGCAAGAACAAGAACATCGTGGGGACGCACAGACTTTACCCATGTGTCGGGTGGGGACTTGGGAGTGGAGTTCAGCACCACGAACTACCCGGACAGCGTGGTGACAATTTGAAGGGTGTTCAAATTCCCGTCTTCACAATCTGATGGTGCTCAACTTCAAAAGAATTAGATCTACGAACAACATATTTACGCAAACGTGTATTGTACATCGAAAATACAATTTTAATACAACTGTACATCTTTGTAAGCAATTCACAGAATTTTAGATTCAAAGAGGGAAAACTTTTATTCAATCTGTCAAATTTGATGAAACTGGTGAGTGAACCTGAAAACATTTCGAACATTCAGTGGTTTCATGTTATCTTCGTTGTTTCGTAGGCTTGTATTTTCTGGCTTTCCGTCAAATTTTGAAGTTTGACTTGCACGTTGTGTTTGACGTTTAATTCTTCGGATGGAACTAACCGAGAATTAATCACAATGTTGTCACCGTTGTTGCTTCTTTTAATTGTTTTCTAGTGGTTTTGTGTGACTTGGGTAGTTTGTATTTCAACTTGCCTTTCTTTTTGCAGTATTTCTGTAAATGTGACAAAAGTCATCGAAATGTCCTCCTGAAAAGTTGTTCGCAGAAGCGTTCTCATCCTCCAAATTCTGTTTGGTGAATGGTGACTTGCAGTGGCGGTCGTTCTGTAGAATTCGGTGAACTGATTGTCAGTTTTCACCCCGAACATTAAGGCGACAGAGTAGTTTTGTTGTGCTTCTGCGCAAGCGTGTTCTCAAAACTTTTGCTCAATTAAATGCGCACAGCGACAAACCAAAGCTTGGCAATCTCGACAATCTTGCCATTGTGTCTTGTAGGAACTCATTCGAGAGTCAACTCAACTATGAGCGACCGGTGCCCACCTACCTGGACGACCCGACGCGCGGGCGCACGTTCAAGCCGCGCGCGCGCCACCTCGCCATGTACAACAACGTGGACGGCGCCGATGCCATGGGCGGCGCAAGGTCGTCCGCGCAGGCGGCGATGCCCCCCGGCACCTCACGGCAGGATAACCCGTTCATGCCGGACGAGGACTCGGCCCTGCCCGTCAGCCGGAGATCAGATCCGGATTACTACGAAGTCACAGACAGCGACAAACGCTACTCGTCCCTGTCCAGCATGCCAAGCAGCTTCGCTCCCGACTCCTCCAAACAGATGAAAGTGGTGAACGAGATTGTGTACGAAACGTCCATAGCGCCCGCGGACGGCGCAGACGAACGGTTGTCGTACGGAAACGACTCGAGCTCCGGGAACGGGAGCCCGATGAGCAGCACGGACAGCATGAACGGCGGATACAGCACGTTCAGGTCCGGCAGCAGCACCCAGCGCCTCGTCACCCCGAAGACCACGCCCAAGGGAACCATCAACAAGCGCCCCGCCGTCTCCTTCATCGACGCCGAGGACCACAACATGTACAACCCGCAGGTCAGTCACGTCTCCTTCGCGCGTTGAAACGAATGTTCCAAGGACCCATCGCCCACCCAACCCCCTTTTACAATCACACTTGCACTGGCGCATTTATCACTTACTGTCTGCCATTTTGCAGCATCCAAGATCATTCCCCTGCCCGCCCCCCCGCCCCGAATCTCGTGGGGACGAAACTATTCAGCCTTGCCCGAAATTTATCGTTGTTGGGTTGAGTTCCGTCTCTTTCGCGCGGGAACTTTTGACACAACTCTGGAGTTTCTTTCTCCGCCCTGTCACAAGAGGGTCGTCGTGTGAAAATTTTGTTTCGCTGTTTTGCCCAGGGGAGCCCGGTGAATCCAAACCTGCGCAACATGCCGGTTCCGACGGGAGACGACGACCGCCCCGGCATCACGCTCTACTACTGACGCGGCGGCCGGACCTCCGCGCGCGCGGGCGACGACTTCATCGCGGAATCCCACAACTTCGTTGGTGGGCGTCAGAGCGCACTTTGTCCGAATGGGCACAAACATGCACAGGAAACCCAAACACCAAACGCTGGAGTTGCTCTGTGCGACAAGTTCAAATGACTGCTCAGTGAAGATGCTCACACATGTGGGATCATAGCAGACGTCGCAGACCCGAATTCGCAGAATCCTCAGAGCTCAAGTCAGTCTCAACGAATCTTGGTGATCGCACCCCGGTTTGTGTGGCTGGAAGGCCATGGACAAAAGACTTCGAGGCAAGCAAAGCTCGATTATTTTTGTACAGAAACGAAAGGTTTGCGGTGTGAGAGTCCATACCCGACAAATGTGATCCGTAACAAGGAACGGAGAAAGCAACACAACGCAAACTTCCTCGACCCTTGTGAGACGACACTCAACACACCCTGGCCGCCTGCGTGAGGCAGAGACGGTGCGGACTGCTGACGATTTTCAAAACGCAAAAGCGCACCACACCTGCTCTGAGACACAACAGCTTCAACAGTCGACCTGGAACTTCTGTGTTGTGGAACGAAATGCACAACGCGCCAGGAATGAACTCCAAACAACTCAGTTGAATCTCAGGAAAGAACAACAATCTGACATGAACGAAGACAAATCGCCCTTTTGTTGTCAAGCACACAAACAAAGTGTCCAGCTGACAAACATGATTGGTGCTATTTCAACATTGAAATCGCTCTGAGCACACATGTGATCGATACAATTTGCTGTACAGCTGCAGAAATAAATGTCGTCTCAAGAGACTCGGTGTGTTTGAATGTTGCCTTTTTCTGGAGACCCGTCAGGAACAGTTGTGAAGTCAGAAACAAAGAAACCACAAAGGCCACAATCTTTTCGTTGGTTTTGCAATTTATTCAATGCCTGCACATATTTACAAATGACAAGAAACAAAACACTGCAGATGTCTGCATTTGCCAAGGCAGCAACAGATAGCACCATTGCGAAATATTAAACAATGTACTTGAAAAAAAAAGCCACTTAACAGTTGTTCTCTGTCAATATTTACTCGCTCAAGGAAGAGCTGTCCCGTGTCGGACCACAAAGCGAGTCGCCGAACCACAATCGCCTGTCCGCGACTGGAACCCGTTAACTAGCAAGTCAGCGAAAAGAAGCACTGCAACTGTACAACTGGAAATGTCCGCTCTGCTGCTGTTCAAGGTGACTTTTTTCCTGTCCGACAACAGCACCGTTTGGAGGAAGGTACGTCCCCACGTGTACGAGGGCGTTCAAGCATCCAAGGCACAGGAGCACAACGAGGTTCAGGAACGCCCCACGTACGTTGAGCATCAAACAGGCGTAAATATCGAATTGGGCACTTTTGTCAGTTTATGCAAGCCACGACAGGATTGGAACCTGCCAGAACTTTGGGTCCTTGTGGGTCCATTTGAAAACACAGCATCGAAAGTTACATTGGCAACACGGTCTCAACTCGTAGTTCCCAACAATTCTTCAAACGCACGAAGAGCGAGCGTCAGTGTCTGGTTTGGAACAAGTCGGAAGTGCTTCAGCCCACACACAGAACTAAGAACAGCGCAGTGCTCTTGAAGGCATTTAGCGCTGTTTTGTGTGTCGGCATCGCGAATCGTTTGCCATTTTCACCAGGCTTTCCAACTTTCTGTTGTTTTTCGCAGGGGAAGGAAGGAGGCGGGGTTCTTCGAGGGAATCTAGTTTGTTCGTCCAAGAAGAAGGGAAGTCGATGACTGGAACAAGCAGTTTGTTTAGATCTGGTAGCCGGAGTATCTGTGTTTCGAGGCGCTGCAGGAGAGGAGTGCGCACAGGAGCGAGCCGGCGCCGCCGCCGATGGCGCAGTAATACGCCCACGAGAGACTGCACGTACCTACAAAACAAGCGCAAAGTGTCAACAAGAAGGCGGTGCCAACAACGAGCCCGCTTCCTTCCCTACAGCTGGCATTGTGGTCACAACACGCATTGTTCCAGCAACCAAGTTTGGTGAACACGTTCTGAGCATTTTAAAATGTTCAGGTCTTACTGCGTTAGCTATGCAGGATGGGGGGGGGGGGCTGTCATACTTTTCATATTTTTTGCCCAGAGTTGATGCTGATCAAAACAAGAAACATTTTTTGATGGTCGCGCGTACCGGGCCATCTGGGTGCCGCTGACGGCTTAAAAACCAGTAGAGTCTGGCATTCATGTGTGCGTCTGTCCACACTTTGGAAGGACACCAGAAGACCTTGTCATTTCGTGTGGCCCAATCCGGAGAGAGAAGAGGAGTGTGGGGCACCAGGGGGGTGGGGGTGGGGGGGTAGGAGGGGTCCTGTTGGGTATTTCTAAATTACAGGGGAGGGGAAAAACAGAAAAATAGCCTTATTAATTCATAATTTGCACATCATTAAACAAATATTTGGTCTCTTTTCTCCTCCAGGTTGCTCAGAACAAGGGCCAGATCCAACCCAGCCAGTATCCAAGAGTCACTATTTCAGCATATTTACAGCTTCACAAGTGCAGTTTGAAAAGGATATTTTGTTCACGTTTAGTTCTGAAACAGATGGAAATTTTTGAAATAAATTTTGTTGGGACATATCATGTGTTGTGGATTGCATTCCCTTGTGTACAGCTGTGATATCACGATTGACCCTTTCTAATCAC
>JAAUXT010103659.1_pt1 | contig 40783 bp, 33 predicted proteins | sample 7278171 | NCBI WGS metagenome assembly JAAUXT01 (sample SAMN14350112, study PRJNA611818) | marine sediment metagenome | isolation source: surface marine sediment (1.8m) | place: French Polynesia: Moorea | collected 2018-08
ATACGAGGCTCTATCAACTCAAAGTGTCTCTTACCATGGTTTGCCGTGCTGCTCGCGGTCATCACGGCAAACCATGGTAAGAGACACTTTGAGTTGATAGAGCCTCGTATTTTATTGCGACCTTTGTTCTCTTGCCCACGTGACAGTCTCCTGAGAAATTAGCACTCGCATTTAGACCTCGATTAACAGCCTTTTCCCAATTAGAAATGCACGTGTATTGAGAGAACCTTTCAGGCCTTGCTGCTTCAGGTCCATTTCCTCCATGAAATGGAAGGTCACGAACTGGGCGAGACGGTGTCCGAGAATTCATTGCTGCATGGCCACCAGTTGCCATTCGCAGCTGTGATTTCAAATGCATCAATTGAAAGAAGCAACTTGTAATTATTGACAGTCACAAATGCTGTCATGACCTACGCTTCTAGCTCTTCCGACTTTGTCTTCATGTTTTCTTAAAAAAATGGATGCAGGTGTTTTGAGATCTACTTCTGCAAATCACTATGCTTGCAAGCCATGATCAAAGCTGGCAGGTTTCCGACTCACCTCTGGCCGCATCAAAGCAACTGTGTGCACTGCACCAAACACCCACGGGTGTGAAGACAGGCTTCGAAAACAGTGCTGCTTTTGTCCTGTTTCCTCAGTACACATTTAGTTCAACCAGGATTCAGTGTGGTAATTCACAGTTGTCAACTTCCAAGGAACTTGTTCTCAAGTGTTAGAACCATACACAGGTACTGAAGGGTTGAAAGTGTTCACAGCATTTGTACCTTGGCTCCTGAGTGAGAACCAAAGAAGAATAGCTGAATCGTGTGAACACAATTTGGAGGTCTTTTGGGAGAGACTTTCTGCTGCGCATGAATGAAAATTATGACTATGTGGTGATAAAAGTTGGTGCTACACCTGTAATCTGCAGTGAAAAAGAGAGGGTTGCCAAAGGAAAACTGTGCAGCAACTTGCAACTGACTTCCCGAGATGAACTGGTGAAAGCTGGTGAGGTCCCCCTCGATGCTCAGGAGTCTTCCAGCAAACACTCTGACTGAGCCACTTTGACATCTAACTGTTGGCCCTTTTTGTCGCGTATTTATTTTTGACATTTTGTGGAGTTTGCCTTTCTCTGTAGTCAACAAAAGGTTGTGCAAGGATTCGGAATCCAGCAGTTTCGTTTGATACCGCCAAGTTGATTGACAGATGTCGGTCACTCTGGTGCGGACATCGTAGTGGTTCAATTGCACACAAATCAACAGGCAATTTTCCATCATTTTCAAAATAATATCGCCATAGTTCTTTTGCAAACGAAAAACGGCTTCATTTGTATTATTTGGCGATATGAACAACAATTTCACAAACGACAAGGAAGGTATTGCAGTATCAGCAGTCAAGGAAAGAGAATCGGGAATTTGACCTGGTACTTGTGGACATTGTGCACAAATTCACATTCAGCAGAAATGGCCAAATGTGAGTGAAATACATCCATAAAAATCTCTACAGGTTTTCTTGTTAATTTTTTACTCTCATGCATTTTGAAACATTAGATTCCAACAAGGATTGTCAACACTGTCAATATTGACGAGCCCACGAGCCCTGTTCTGATCCAGGTGGGCAGCTCCATCCCGGCTGAAGGCGCCAAGGTGGTTTCTGACATTCGTGAACAGTAGAATATTCTCTTTTGCCTGTCTTCAGTGGTGAAGATGCTCCCTCTTCCCGGAGCATGTCCTTGAAAAAGTCGAAGCTGCAGAAGGATTTCTACATTTGTCAGTGTCCAATAGAGTAATCACCATTGTTAAAGCGCTGTATCGGTTGATTCTCCTTTCAACTAATCAATGTGGCATCATGTGAGTTTCTCTCTGCCGCTTGGGACTTGAGCCTCCGCAGCGCCTCTCAATTTGGATTCAGTGTGGTGAAGGAAACGCTGTAAACTATCACTTGCGCGACAACGCTGCTGCGGACGCCATTTGCTCCGCGACGAAGAACGCTTCTTTCACGACAGCTTCAGAAACAGTCTGCCTCAGATTTAAATTCCCAGCGAGTGACGCGTTTTGTACCGCCCTGCCAAAAACGAGTGAAGGTTTGTCCTTTCTTCTGTCAACAACGCCAGCAACACAATTGTTGTTGGAAAGTCGAATTCCGTCAGCTCATGCCGGATTTATGTGAACTGGAAACTGATAGTGGAGAGCGTCATGTTTCACAGTGATGGGCTCATTCTCATCTGAGTCGCCCACAAGATTTCTCCAGACGTTCCCATTCAGAACCCACCATAAATCTTCAATTCTGAAGGATATTCTTCTGTCAGGTTTCCTCTGCAGCTGACGATTCATAACCCTTGCTTCGGTTGTCAGGTTTGAATGTAAGAAGCAAAGGAATTTGGAAGTGAAACGGCTGTGTCCAGTTTTTGAACAGTGAATGGCGTCTGTGTGAACAAAAAGTCCAGTTCACCGCAAGAAAGCATCTGAGCAGACTGTGCGAGTGCTATTTACAAAGCTAATTCAGAAATCGGGATCACTCATCGAGCCTCGTGTTCAGCTCTGAATTCCTGGGTCTCTTCGGAGCCGAGTGTTACCAGAAGAGCCAAATGTGTTGTGATGGCTCGAGTCCCCATTCCCTGCCTGGCAACGATGTACGACCTTTGTCTGCCCACCAAACACGCGATCGTGTCAGTAAAACGGTTTTGTGAATGTAATTTGAGTTTCATTTGTGGTATTTTCTCTTCCTGCAGGCTCGAAGGAAGCTTGCCTTTTCCAGAATCCACCACTGTGTGGCTCTAGTTGATCACCTGCACAGCAAGATGGGCAGTCCTTTGGCGGTTTCATCGGGAACAGAAAAACCAACGCTCAAAAGGCCTGCAATTGTTCTGAGCATCCACTCGCTGCTTTCATCGCTCGCTTGTCTGTGTCCATGAACACCCACTCCAGTTCTGCAGGGGACGAGTGTGGCAACAATTTCAGATGACGCGGGCAAGTGATAATAATTATCCTTGAGCAATCTTTCACGCAGGCATTGCGAATTGATCAACATCAGGGCGTCTTGTTGAGTTCGTTCGGACGAAAAGAGAAGCAAAAAAGAGAGCCATGTTTCCTATATTTATTGCTGAAACATTGCTGTATTGCGTTGCATAACCTCGGGAACATTGTGGAGAATTGAGTCATATTTCAGCCGTCGCTGCATGCAGGCCTTGTGGCCTGTCAGTTGGAGGGGTCTGGCGTCTGTGGTCCGGGGAAAAAGTTCAACTGGCGCTCGTTCTTCCAAACAGGATCGCGTGCCATATTTCAACGTTTGCGAAGTTTTTCGCGAATGTTTCTTTCCAGCAACCGAGGACGCGTACGATTTGAGCAAGAAGCACCAAACGTGTCTCGATCAGGTTGGCTGCTCATCCCACACCCTGACAATCACTGCAGCTGGGATAATTAAGATCCGAAGGGCCCCTACATCTCCCTTCTCTGGGAACTTCTGCGTGGAAATTGTGAAATCTGGGGGTGTTTGTCTCTGGATGATTGTTTCACATCCTTCTGCACGCAGTGATTGAAAACCTTGTGTGGTGTTCACGTGTGGAAAACAGGTCTTTTGTCTTAGACAAAGTCAGTGAGGAATATTGTCTTGCAAATGAAATGCCTGTCGCGCTATGTATTTTTTTTCTCTCTCGCTCTCTTTCTCTCTTGGACCACGTTGATGTCTGTTGCCAGCTGCAGCGTCTGAAACTCAAAAAAAAAGAAAGTCTTTGAACGAAAAGGAAACCACCAGTGAACGCCAAGATCGTGATAGATAGATTTGTACTCGTTTCGGATCGTGTTTGGTAGAACATTGAGAATTGATGAATAGTTCGTGACAAAGGAGGAAATTATACAGTTAATTGCAACTCTTGAGAAGAGAGTCATTTTTGCAATGAATAACTCTGCAGGGATTTCTGCTGAACAGACAAATCCCAAATCAATCAGCCAGCACCGATGAATATTTATGCGCTTCATTTGGACCTCACTTTCTCGTTGAGGACGGTGATGAGACCGCTTCAACCTGGGATGTCAGTTACGGGAATAAAGTTAACAGATCTGTTTCAAACCAATCTGAAAGCAACCAATGCAGTGGCACCCACAAACTTGTGCCCGGCATTCCAACACGGCCGTTTTGTTGAAAGAACTTCCAATTCAACATTTGGTCACTGAAATCCAGCCCAAAATCTCTCTGTCTCTGCCTGTCTGTCTTTCTGTCTGTCTCTACCTGCCTCTCCCTCCTGCAAATATGCAATGGTAAATGTGACACACTTCCAAGGCAAAGGGGAAGAACCTGACCTCGTACCCTCGTGCTATCGAGACTCAAAGCCCCAAGCTTTTGGTTCGTTGTTTGTTCTGACACCCTTGGCTTTGGGGATAACCTGCCCGGTGTCGCTTAGCATGGGGTCACGTTGATGAAGTCTTCAGGTTTTTTTATTGATTCTTGAACAGTACTCTATTTTTTGCAGCAGCGCATCAAACAAGTTAAGATGTGAGGCTCCCAGAGAATCTCGAAATTCTCGTGTCTTACTTGGCAATTCGTAAATGGCCAAGTGATCTTGTTGTTGAGTCGTCACAAATTTGCTGCTCCCGACGCCACTGAATCAGAAATCTTACCGAACATGCCAAAGTAGAGAGAATCAAATCACCAGCAGACTCAGAGCTCGGACCTGAAGCTTCAGGGGCCAGTCCTTGATCTTTTGTGTTCATGGTGCAGGTTCTGTACATTTTCCAGTTGAATTTTGAGTCCTGCAGCTTCTGAGAACAGTTGAGGGGGGAGACATTCTTGTTGCTCAGAGATAGATCTGAGATTTGGTCAGGGGAGCCTGACTGCCCAAAGGGGGCATCGTTTCATCGCAGACAAGTTTCCGAACAGAAACCTTTTTCTTGCGGTACCTGTGGTGCCATCTAGGTGGGTCGATTTTTGTCATTTTTGGCGGTTGCCAGCAGACTCTTTAGACCCTGCATCTGCACCTCGGTAAACTATATGTGATAAAACAACGGCACTGCTCACTGATTTCAACAAAGTGTCTTTGAAATCTGTGCTGGCTCGACCAATTGCAGCCTTCCTCTGCTGCAACGACTTTTGGCAATGTTTAGTGCTTCCACATTTTCAGTCTGGAGAGGGATTTGACATTATGCACTAAAAGAATGATGATGTGAGACGATGACATTCTGGATGCGAAATTAGCTTCTTTGCCATTCTCTTCCAAATGAGTCTTACAGAACTTGCCGCGTTTTGAGTCCAGTAGGAATTCAGTGCCATTAGCATTGTCTGATGAATCTATAAGGACCTAATTCTGGTACATCTGGCAGTTGTGTGGAATTATTCATGGTTTTGCACTCTGTTTTCTTCCTTGCGAGCTGAGAATTTGGACAATGCCAGCTTCCAGCTCCATTTGAATTCTCTCTCTCTCTCTCTCTCTCTCTCTCTCTCTCTCTCTCTCTCCCCCCCCCTCTCTCTCTCTCTCTCTCTCTCTCTCTCTCTCTCTCTCTGGCGACAACTTGATTTTGCTCAGGAATTCTGGAACCAAGTGAAGAACAACGTGAGTGTTTCACACCATAATTTGTAGCGCATGATCCAATGACCACAACAGGACAGAACATAAAACTTAATTCTGTCAAGGCAGCTTTCGTTGAAGTGGTTGCCTCTCAAAATTTCAAATTGAGGTCAATTGTTGTCCCATTATGTGTCCAAAGACCAGTGTGGGGCCTGATCTGGTCGCGATCAGGATCCGACGCTGAAAACTTTTGCAAGGAAGGTTTGGGAAGAGCTTCGTGAAAACAGTCTTGAGCGTGAGCATTCGAGATATTCTGTGGACTGGGTGACGCGTCGTTAGCCTCGGGACCAAGCAGCCTTGACGCGACGCAGAAATTTGCGCCGATTTGAACATTTCTTGATCCAGTCATGTGTGTCTGACGAGCATTTTGTCACAGTGCAACTTCTGAAACCAGCCAGACCGTCGGACAAATCGCTGTTGATGTCCTTGCAGACCATGGTGACATTTTGAAGTCGCCGCAGCAGCAGAGCTCGCGACTGGTTCGTCCTGCAGCATCGATGTTTGCTTGTTTGTGAAGCGTGCTGGCGAGGCTATTCCAGCCCGTGAGACCCGGGGCTCCTCTGGAGACAGGTCACTTTTGATTCACTGCCGATAATTTGCCATCTTTGACACGCTTCCATTGTTCACAGAGAAAACAGAAGGCGAGCGCCCCCAATAACTGAACATGGTTCTTCTCGTGTGGCTTTTTGCCGACAATCGTGGGGAGTGTGCGTCTTTTTGTGTGAGCCATCATTTTATGCCTCACGACTCAGCCCGGTCAGGCTGAGATCTGAAAAGGCTTTGTTCCCTTCAGAAACACCAGAATGCAGAATTCTCTGCACTTGTGAAACACTGTGGCATAGTCAAAGATGGGCAATGTCTCTGGGATCTTTTCTTTCCAGGTTTTGAGCTTCTGACTGAGAGCTCAATCCATCACACAGCGCCATAGGCAGCACCGGTTCAGGGGGTAAGCCAGCAAGCTTCGATTCAGAACCAGAAGATGATCCTCTCTGACCCACTTCAGCACTTTGCAGAGACACTAGCGAGGTGTGCGGTCCGCCTCGACTTCCGAATCTGCGTGTTCTTGGTCGCATCATTTCGGGCAAGTTTTTATTTGCTGGTTCAGTTGTTCTCCCGTGCGTTAAACTCTTTGTTTTGGGCGGGGCGGAGTGGAGGGCTGCGGAACAACTTTATTTTTCGTGAACACAAGTGATGCGACAGACAGAATGCTGATTGTTGGCAGCGTCGCGGAGTTTTCAGTGCAAGCGCCGCAAAACGAACCTTTCTCTGAATGGCAGACGGTGCCAAACTTCAGTGGCTGTGGAAATAGGATAGGCATCTGGCATCTGCTGGCTTTGCAGTTGATGAGACTGTAGGGACCATTGTGCAAGTGGTGCAGTTTTATCCACTTGTTTGTTTCGCCATAAGTGATTTACAGAACACGTTGCGGGGCACTTGTAGATCACTTTTTACTGTGTGAATGAGCCGGTGAAATTCAGCCCTCTTGTTGCTTAGCTGAGGGTACAAAACGATTTGACAATTTTGGTACCTCAGACAGGAAAGACTGAAAGAATATCAGAAGTACTTAAACTCTTCTTCCCAGTCTCAAGATCTCGCGGCACGGTTCACTAGAACCATTCAACCTGGACTTCAAAGTCTTCTTCCAGACAAGCTCTGCCAAGAAAGATACAAAACCTATCGTGCAAGGGTTTGGATCAATTTTTTTCGGTGAGAAGGACTGTTGTCTGAGGAGTAGGGTGGAAGGCTTTTGTGCGGGTTGTCTGCTGACTCTTTGCATGAAGCTCAGTGATGGATCACTTTTTACATATTTATTCTGTGGAAGAGAAAGACGAAGTGAAGCAGTGACTGCAAGTCTCTTCTGTCTTCTTGTGTTTCTTTCCACGAGGTTTACAGCGTGTTGTTGCTTGTAAATTACCCATAATTTTTCTGTTATGCAAGTCGAAAGCTCCAAAAGTCTGTTCCGAATCTGGAAAGGCGCTTGAGTGTGACACCAAGAGGCGCCCTGTGTTTTCCGAACACTGCCTCGCGGAGGATACGAGTAATGACAGCTGTGTTGGAACACAAAAAGTTTGTGTGGCAGTGTGAGAGACGATAACTTTCGCAAACAACAACGGCTGCACGTGAAAGTAAACACCGTCTCGAGTTGCTTTTGGTCTGTCATGTTGTATTTTTTTCTGTTCATGTTGATGCACGTGCTGGTGGCTTTCACTGTTGTGCGAAGGGCGCCCAACAGGATGTTCACGAGAACGTTTCACCAAGCTCTCCATAATCGGCAACAGGAAAAACGATGTTGATCGCGACTTGGCTTCAGGCCATCAGATATGTGTTCGGAGGAATAAAAGGGCTGTGGATGGCCGTTGTAAAATTCACGTTTTGTTTGAAACGGACGATCGACAGCAGGTCACAAGATTCAACCTCAACCAGCACCGTCGGGAATTGGCGGTTCGATAAATGCCTCAGGCTGATCTCATCTCTTGAGGTATGCAGTTTTGGACCCAGATCAGGATATACATGCACATGATTTCACACCAGAAGAATCATCGAAAGAAATTGTTGGACAGAAATGAATGTGGCATGAAAAAACAAAACCAAACTCAATGATAACCAGCTGCTTCCCTGAAACACGGAATTTGGTACTGATAAGTGTTTTTGGATTGTTTCACATTGCCTCTGGAAGAGTACAAATTTTTTGGGGAACAAGCGTTGTGCTATGGTGTCTTGTCCAGAATCCAGATCACTGCGTGCCCATTTTCCCAGAAAGAAACTCTCCTGTGCACAACGGACAGTTGGCATCACAGCGGATTACAAGGCAATTGAGAAATCAGCAAGAGAGCATGACTTCAGAAGATATGTCCCAGGGTGTGATAAACGCAGGCAAGCTCAACCAAATGTGCTGCAAGTGAAGACTTGTGGGGAACATGAAAAGATCGCAACTCTGCCCGGTTGTAACACCACGCGCTCGTCTGTTTGTTTTCCACTCACGAGAAAATCCAAATCTCTGTTCAAAGCTGCAAAACTTGAGCTGCACAAGCGCACAATAAAATTAAATCTGAGCGCTTTCTGGTGTCCGCTTCCTTGCTTGCCTCTGCATGGAAGTCTGCACAACTGCAAGGAAGTTCTGCCCTCTGCGAGAGGCAATCTTGAGGTTCAGCACCGCTGGACGGACTCTCCACATAGGACCTGGTGGGCTTGTCCTTGTGGAAATCTGACAAAGTGCGATGTCCCAAATCGGCACAAAATTGTTCTTCAATCTTGTCGCCTGCGTTTCATGACGAGTGTTTGCGGATATCCAGACAAAAGAAGTTTGCAGTGCAAAAATATGTTCTCCGGCATGGATTCAATGAGAAAGGAACGTGTGCATGTCGCAATGCAAATTTGAAGAGATGACGTTTTTGCGAAAACGTGAATGTGAAATCAAAGGGTCCTGTGAGCTACACAGCTTCAACACTTCATTTGAGCCAAATAAGAAGCAGCGTTCAGGGAACGTGTGAAAGACGATACCTCTGAAAATTCTCACCTGAGGAGGTGATGAAAGAGGACAAAAATCGCAAAAATAACTCATGGCTGCGTTCATGTGACGCATCCCGGAAAGAAAGCCAGAAACAAGTAGCATTTCATTTTATTGCCTTGGCAGGTGACATTTTGCACAGCTTGTGCATGATATAAAAAAATGATGATTGTGTACACACAGACCCAACTCGGCAGAAAACAGGAGTGCCATGCAGGAAACCTGCCTTTGAACTCGGCCTAATATGGTTTGGATTGCGCTTGAGGCAAAGGAACCCATCATCAAGACACACATTGCGATTATCAAGAACCTCAAAGCATTTTTTGTCACAGGGCCTGAAAGTATCGCCACACAATCATGTTCTTCAAGCCACGTTCTGCACTCACAAGGAAAACTGCTCGTTATGCACCCAAGGTGCACGAAAGAAACAGTGGGAAAACAAGGTCAGGGAATATGTACGTGAAAGGGAAATGATGTGTACATATCTGTTGGCAGCCGAAGCTGATGTGTTTGAGTGAAGCTGCGTCAAAACGAAGAGAACACCCAACCACATACCCAACTGCGAAACAGCTGCTTTGCTCCAGCGGACTGGAGATGTTCTCCTGAGTGAGTCCCGGAATACGAAGATTCTTCTACACAGGACTTTGAAGGAAAGCAAGGCGCGGAAATGAAAGAACGAGGATATCAAACGTCACAGGAGTTTCTGAACAAGAAAATGCTTCTGGATTTGAAGATTGAATGCACCAGCAAGTGCGTTTTCAAACATCTTTAGAAAATGGCAATTTATTTCTGAACTTTTTAGTGTGTGGTGACATGTTTGAAGATAGAGGAGAGTCGAAGGGAATGTGAGCAAGTTTGTTTCGTTCGACCCGGAAGAACAAGAAAGAATTGGGTTCTTCCAGGAATGAATGCGACGCAAGATATTGACAATTGAGAAATTGCTCAGGTTTGCAGATGGGTTTTTGTTTCCTCCCTCAAGACAAATGTGAAAGGAATCCCGCCGCACAGGAGGTAGGAAAACAGTGACATGCCACAAAGCTGCTTCTGGATGTGTTTGGCGCAGTTGTGAAAAAGGTAATAAAACTGTCAACTGAGGAAGAGCGAAGTTTGTCACAATGCGTGAAGGATAACCGGTGCTTTCTCATTAGTGTGAGGTGCGGTGTCTGCTGTCTGCTGCGAGGTACGTGGAACTTTTTTGCCAGTATCACTGTCATTTGCAGTTTTCAAGTCCAAATGTCGCAGTTCGTTTCTTGGCGTTGGCGATTGTTCCTGTTGAGGTTCCGAGATCTTGTAATAACCATGGTAATCGTTGTAACAAATACAGCTGCGGATACATGCGAAGCTACATCCCGTGGAGAACAGCGACGGTCAATTAATTAGGTTTTAATAATCAAGGTCGAGATCAAACGACTCTGCATGGCTGCATGACAGAAGCAGTTCGCCTCATGTTTGCGGAAAACTTGGGCACGGAGAGTACGTTAGAGGTAAACAATGGGTGCGCGGAGGATATCACCTCCTATCATTTAAGTCTTTTGTGTTGAATACTTTGACATGGGTGTACTGGGCTAACAGTAGAATTATTGAAGAGAAATCTAACGTAAAGAACAAAGAGAATGACACAGACGGGGCCTTATGAAATACTCGTACCTTTGTGCTTACGCAAAAACCAAGCGCGAGCCAAGCATGCACGCTTGGAAGTAAATTTTATGGGGGGGGGGGGCGGAACAAATGCTCGAGCAGGAAAGCAAGGTCCAACAATACAGAGAAAGCTTCGCTCGACTTTTCCTTCCGATTTTTCGTGAACTGAGACGAATGAGGGGTAAAACTAGCTGCTTCGGTTGATCAAGTTGGCCACATCTGAGTTTGATCTGATGACCAGAAAAGGGCCGAAATATTCCCAAATTCCGATCAAAGATTTGCTTTGAAAAAACATAAATTCCAAGCTGAAGAAAGGCTGAATGACTCCCGCTGCCAGCAATGTCACTTGGCCAAGTTACGCAGACATTTTTCACTGGAAAATTATCAACATACTGACTGAAAATTGGCTGAGTGACTTGGCTGAGTGTCTTACCTGGGTGGAGGTCAGGACAATTTTGCGTCACACGGCGGCGAAAATGTTTTCCTTTGCACTATGCACACCTGAGGTTTTCACTGGTTGAATGATCTGAGAATTGTTGCCACAGGGGTTTTTGGAGCCTGGATCGAAGCCTGAGTCCAGGTCAGCTTTCCGGACCTCGACGTTGGTCTAAAAAACTACACAACAGCAAATAACTGCATCCTGTCCCTCAAAGTTGAAGCAATCAACACACTGCAGCTGGTCCTGTCCTGACTTTTTTTTGGAGTCAAGTGAGTGCTGACAAACACCTCGTGGGAGGAAATCACTCTCATTTCATGCCACAATGGACCACAATGGCCGACGCAGTTCTCAATATGGACGATGAAAGCAAATTAAGACCATTGTGCACATCACACATCATTGTTCCACGTTCTTCCTCTTTTTCTAGTGGATTAACTACAGACCCGGAGAAGAGGAAATTTGCCTATTGATTCCAAACCAAACACTCAAAATGCGGATAATGTACATTGTGTGTGACCAGAGTCTCCGGCGAGAAGCAACTTGGGGATTTTTTTCTATCTTCGCAAGTAGGATCGAAGCAAACGGAACAGAGTGGGAGAGACCCCACGGAATTTAGTGCAGGCGACCTTGGAAATCTTTCAGTTTTCTGAAGCCTTTTTCGTGGAGGTCTCTGTTTTCGCTGGAGTTTTCTGGTGGTGGGGTGAGTTTTCTGTCTTATCGTTTTCATTAGACTCTACCATGCTCTCCAGCTGAAGAGAGGAAAATCAAAGGAGAAACTTCCAAAGCTGCCAAGGGTGTTCACGTCGGACGACAAGACGATGCGTGTGTGGGAGTTCGGGAGGTATCTCGTGTATCTCGTGTTTTGCTGCACATCTTCACGCGTTGTCACGTTGTGCTCATATTTGCAAAGCTGGGCCTGAAAAGGACGGCGTCTGTTGTGAAACGTCAAACAGCTGCAACCTCAAAAGTGCCACCCGAGTTTGCGCGCCGAAACGCTTCACTCTGACAGTGCAGAATGAAGCTTGTTCATTGCATGGATCTGTCACATGATATGAAATCAGCACTTTAGTTCAATCACTTCCAATTCACCCAAATTATATCACCGTTCCTGTTATGGATTCGGGCAATTTTATCAACTTGTATCACAAGATGAAGCTGGAAGAGCCACGGAGCTTTCATGTGCTGCTGTAAGGCTTGAAACAGTCATGTCTGTGAAACAGTTCTTTCTGTTCTTTAACAGCTTTCCTGCACTTGCATTCTCACAGGCCAAAACAGCAGATACACCAGGCTTGCACACAAGCACGTTTTGAGAGTGTATTTCTGCAAGTGCGCATCAGAACCATTTATGGATCAGGGTAAAGTAATCTATTTTGATTGAGCTAATGGGGCTTGAAGTCACTTTTATTGTCATAATCGTAAATCTGGTTTGTTGCAGCCATTCTGCAGATTCAATGCAAATTATTTCCTCAAAAATTTTCAGCTCTGATTCACACTTTTCTCCAGGCATTTTAAAACCAAGATTCAAGGTTGTCAACTGACAAGTAGCTTCCGGTCTGACACTACACGCTCGTAGTATCGGAAAGGACCAGAGTGAAGAAGTTTCGCTGCAAACAATTCGCACTCACCTGACGACTGCACAGTACGTAAGGCAGCGCCTCTGATCTTTTTGGACTTTGAGAGGCTGGTGTTTGTCAACAGATTGCAACACTCGTACTTGCACTCGTTCGTGCCCCCCCCCCCCAAAAAAAAAAAGCGCTTAGCTCAGCGTCGTTTTCGTTGTTGCGGCTGAACACCTCAGGGCTAAATGGAGAGTGTTCAAAAAGAGTTCCAAGTCGGATTTACTTTTGACAAGGCATTGCTGAGAGTCACCAGTCTTGTGACCAGATGTATGTTGGATTGGGCAAACCGGGCTGTCAGTGCGCCCCTCGTACTCATCCAAAAGAAAAATGGTTTGGGGTTCGTCTACTGTGCGTCCCATATTTGCTCGGTATTCATTTACTTGTTTCAAACAGCTCCGACAATTAGCAGGAATTGTTCTGGATTAAGGAAAACAGCATTTTGCATTCAAACTGAGCGTGGCTGCCTTGCCTGGATTCATTACATCTCAATCAAGATTTATGTTGAAGTCACAGAAACAGAGCACGATTCCACCGAAGTGATCACATTCAGTGATTGGACGCACGCATATTGTTAATGAGAACCAGCACATTTGGCCCAGTGCACACTGTCACTGTTGTTTTTCAGGATTGTTCGCACTTCCCCCATCAGTTGAAAACTGCGCACGAAGAAATCCAAGAGCAGACTTGCACAGAACAACAGTGAAACTTTTTTTGTCTCGAGACAAAACACCTCAATGCACAGTTGTTTTGCTGGAAAGACCAATTGAGATTTCGATGTGCTCCCAAAGTTTTCTATCTCCACTTAATTCACAAAGTGATTGCCAAGAACACCGCGGAATAATAAAGAAAAAGAGGAGGGGAAGACAAGGGAGCCCGAAAGTGGATTAAAGCCACCAGATTTACGACAATATTATGCGCGCTGTGAAACCAGATTTGCTGCGCTTCTTTCACTCTTGTTTCACACATTTGTGCGCGAACAAACTTCAACACGCTTTCACAATTTACACGGATGTTTCTTTGCAATTGTTCTCTGATTTTTAATTTTGGGACCCATTGGTAATTTGTGTGCTCACAAAGCACAACTGAGTGAGTTTGTCCTGTTTCCACAGCGTAATTATAGCGTCGCCGAATGTGGATTTGGACTGCCATGTCTCTATCAGACAGGGAATACATACCCTGTGCGAAGATAACCATCTGCCTGGAATAGCCGTGTTGTTTATATGTTTGATCAGAGGACCTTGGACACGCTTATCTTGTGAGGCAGCGGAGGACGAAGAGCGAAGCGGGCAGTCGGTCCCTACTCGGGACAGCTCTGACTCTAACCGGTTGGACTGTCCTTTTTTGTCTGCTGCGTTGCTTACAAACACACGCGAGCAGCCCGGACGTCCTTCTGGGACTATGATTGCAGAGCAGCAGTTACTTGGAGGTGGTCATCTTGTACGAAATTGCCAGGTTCAATTATCATGGTTCTCCAGATCTAGGTTTCACTTGGGACAATTGATTAGAATTGCACGTGACAAATTGCTCAAATGGGGACAAAGTGTAACGACTGGGCAGCTTCATGCATTGCATGGCCCGTGTGTTGTGTTTGGGAGGAAGACACCAGTTGTTTTGATTTCAGAGACGTCTCTGCCTCGGTTACGCTGAGGGATTCGTGGACTCCTCACAGACACAAGTTTTGATCGCAATCATTTGACGCAAACCTGTTCCTGTAGCAGTGTTTGCATAACAGTCATGTGTGATGCAGACGAAACGACAAGAAATGGTTTTGGTTTTCTGATCAGACTCACAGTTTGTCCCGCTGCGGGAGAATCTCCTCGCGCAAGCCAGGGCTGTTGGATTCAAGTCTCGTCCGAAAAATTTATCAACGGTAAACGGGCGAAGAACCCGTGTGAAGACCCATCGAATCTGCCTCACCTCAGCGTTTGTGTGTTTCTGTTACGTTCTGTTTCACTAAACATTTCTCTGGGTAGATTTTGGCTGTGAAGCTCTCAAAAGAGCCCAGAGAACAAGACAACGTCTCAAAAACTCGTTTGAAACGTCTCCTTCACACGATGTAAAACCCGGCTGACAGAACGTCTGCACAAACGGAAGCTCGTGCCAACTAACAGCACGAGGAGGGTATCAATATCAACCTCAAAACGGGCAAGATACGAGTGTGCCATTCCAGAATGATATGTAAAAGAACCAGAATCAAATCTTGACAAAAACACAATGGGGGCTTTTTACAATTCACGCCTCACGTCTGAAACGAAGAAGACGAAGAAAATTCGTCGTGTCTGAGCGTCCGTGTCTTCAGGACTTAATGGATCCGTCAGAAACATAGACACAGTGCCGGCGTCGAAATCTTGTGGATACGAGCTCCAGAATGTCGTTAGATCGCCATCTGTGTGACGAGAATCGTTATCCTTCTGTCTCCCACATAGTTTGAACCCGCTTCATTGAAATTCATGCAGGGTTTCTTCCATACGCTTGGGAAAAACAGTTCAGTGTGTTATCCAATTTGTTCCTCATGTGTTCTGACAAGAAATATTACCTGGATCGGCAGACCCGTGTATCTGCTGAAGTTAAAGTGAGCTGAACCTTGCTGAGGAGGCAGCGTTGTCGCCTCGCCTTTCACTTCTGATTTACGAATTGTTTCCCCAGTGTGCAGAAGGAATCCTGCAAGAACAACGACCGGTCTCATTTGTCACTGGATGTGCACATCAGCTGTCACAACAACGGATTTTAATGCTTCTTGTTGCACGAGGTCTGCTCCAGCCTGAAGTCGCGAGTCTGGATTGATTCCCAAACAGGGTTTGATGTTTTTCTCCCCAGAGCAGCTGAAACAGCCACGGTGGGACGTGGTTGCTTCCGCTCACTCCCCAGAAGTGAACTGCTCGGTACCAATTTCAGGTTCACAATTCGACTTTGTACAGAAGCTAGAAGTCTCTTTTGAGTAAGGAAAGGCTGAGCACTGCATGTGCTGCGATGCCAAAAGAACTGCTTCAGTGTTGCGACTTCTCAGACTCAGGCTTTTCTTGTATTATTTTTTCCAGGCCGGGAGGAGCGAACGCGCCCTTCGGGTCGGGTCGGAGCGGACGTCGGCGGGAGGATGCCGGGCGCGCAGTACCGCAGACAGCCGTACGTGATTCCGCGCAGCTGCGGCGGCCGCATGAGCTGCGTCTTCCTCGTCTTCGTGCCGATGCTCGGCGCACTCGTGCTCGCCGGACTCTGGATGTACAGGAACAAACAGGTGAGACTGCCGCAGACACGGCTGGCCTTCAGGTCAAACCGATTCTGTGCGTGAGAATTCAGACACGTTGCAGGCAGTCGGTTGGTGACAAACCACTTGTCGCTGTCTGTGGAAATGTCAGAGGCGTGTCACGAAAACGATTTGCAATTTGTGAAGCGTCTTCAGCAAAATCGTGTGTTAATGCGACAACAACGTGTCAAACGTTCTTTTATTTCTAACATTCAGAGTTGACTGCTTCGTCATGACAGTCGAACACATGTTGGTTATGTTCTTGGCTTGCATCTTGAACTGTTGCTTTGCAAACAAAAAATCCGAAGACAGACTCCAGTAAGACCTCAGAAGAAAAGAAACCGCGCAGAGTGTCAGTCAAAGTGGGTTCAGTGAACAGGAAGATTGGCAGGGCACAGGTGCAGACTGACCTGTTCTGGGTTCATCAATATGTGCAACAACTCGCAACGACGCGGTCTTGTGGAGTGCTCACTGTGAGTCACTCAGATTTGGGATTGAAGACTGCTGTTGCACGAACAGCTGCATGTCCCACAAGAGGCAAAAACTTGACACTCGAAGCCTTTTCAGAGCCGTCAGACAGGTGATACTTTTCTGGTCACCCGACCTGTATCTTCAAAGACCGTCGCCAGCGAAGCAGCGTGAAATCCATTTCGCCGTGTAAAGAAGGTGTGAACCTCCGCACTGAACTTCCTGTGCGCTTCAAACATCCTAATTGGGAGAGATTTTGGCTTGGATGAGAAGCTGAACAGTGAAAAAGGGCTAATGAAGACTGATGCGTTCTGCATTGGTGCCGCTCAAAATAACGATGGAGTAAATCAAATTAAACACCGTCAGTGAGATTCTTCCAAAAAATCTTCTACTGTTTCCACAGATTTCAGGTTATGTGTTACTTTTCGTGGAGAACTGTACTGAAGAACTGCTCAGCGAAACTGGGACATTTCTGTTTTGTAGAGTGTGGACAACGGGGCACTGTCCACTGTTCTGGTCTTGGTTTTGATCTTGGAGAAAAGGGTCCACCACTGTTCCCAGACATACTCTTTTGTTTTGAAAAATGTATTTATCCACGACTGGTACTCTCCTGCTCTCACATCCGGCACAACCACTCAATCATCAAGAAGCAGTGCTCAAGGCAACTGCGGGTGCGATGTCCCAATTGAATCAGGTTGCCAGGGGTTGTTGCCAGCAACTGTTGCTGGCGAAAAGTGTCGTACCAAATCAAAGCCTTTTCAAAAAGAAAGTATGTTCGAAGACCAGTCTTTTGAACCAAACATTAAGTTTCTTTGTTGGACAGAACCTGAGATCTAGAGCCATATGCATCTGTCAGTGGGGTCTATAACCAGAGGCTGGTGCTCAGGAATAGTGCCCAGAGGAACCAAACCCTTTTCAAAACAAAGAGTAGATCTGTTCAATGACTTTTCATAAAAACTGAAAAAGATTCCAACTTGAATAGAACCAGAGGCAGTTATTTGCATCTGGTTACTGAGGGCCATTGCCAGGAAAAAGAAGGAAACAAATACCTCTTCTACCTGCCCCCTGCTCCCTGTACCACCCAAGACACAGGGTGGGGGAAGGGGGAGGGGGAAAAGTGGGACGTGGATCTAATATACACACACACACACTCACACACACACACACACACACACACACACACACACGAGATGTGTCGAGTTCTTGATGATGATGTTCCTCTTCACGGTTTTGTTTGGTTCAGTTTGGTCTTCGTTCTTGTTCTTCACAAACGCGAACACAGAATATCTCTCTCTCTCTCTCTCTCTCTCTCTCTCTGTCTCTGTCTCTCTCTCCACAAACACACACATACACACACACACACACACACACACATGCACGCATTCTTGTTTCGAGTACTTGGCAGGGGATCCTTCATTGATGTGTGCTCTGTTAATTTTATTCATGGCATGGCAGTTCTGCCGAGGCAACGAACACCAGATAAAGACATTCTTGTGTCACAGCTTCGAGCCTTACGCGAATGTAGGTGAATTCATGGATTACGGGAACAGTAAATCCTTTAAATATCAAACCAATACCGCGAACACGATGCCAAGGAAAAAGCTTCCCCCGCAGAGCAACACAAAGCACTACATGTGTGTTTCTAAATCAACTAAATGAGACTCTCAAAGCAGATAAATTGCATATTTTTGATGTACAAACAGAGGCTGTACTCATGTGCGCTTCCACATTGACATTTGCCTTGAAAATGTCTGGAATGGCAGATTTCGAGTATAAAATACCGAGATATCATGCAAAGACTGTTGCACTGTCATTTTTACTGATACGAGTTGGCCGTTGAAAATAGACTGTCTTTGTTTCGTCCTTTTCTTCCCGCACCGCTGCACACAAATATACTCCAGGATCGACACAGAGAAGCAGAACTGCCTTGTGTTGTGTTTGGTGCGCCTTGCAAAAGGGAAAAAGAAAGGCCCCAAAAGAGCTAACTTTGACTTGGTCGTGTGTTCAGACACTCTGCAAGCGACGCAGGGTCGTTCTTCACGGAAACCGCAGGTGATGTACGCTTGGAGGGAGACATTAGTCCACATTCGTCTCCACTGCCATGTTTGGGCAAAAAACACTTCATTTGACAAAGTGGCGAATCATAAATATCTGCGGTACCTAATGAAGCCATTCGAATGTAATCTCTGCCTCCCGGTCCCGATTTATTGAGGTCGCTTCCGATTAAACCAATCTCTATTATCTAACATCATACAAATTAGGTTCATCCTTCTGTGGCAAATAAAATGAGTGTCTCAAATCGCAATTTCAGCGTGTGGAGAGCAACCAGCGTTTGACCGACCATTTTTCGTCAAAATGTGGCTTGAACTAACCTGTTGGAAGGGGACTGGGGATGGGATGACTCCTGCCGTGGGACATTCCACTGTGACAACCAAACTGATAGCTTATGTCGGGGACCACCTCAGGTGCCGTTGTCTGCTTTTTATGGGATCCCCAGCTTTGCTCTGTCTGGGCTCTGCCGACTCGCATCTGATGGGCACCACCGAGTGTGGACCAGGTCTACAAACACAACAGGCCGCGGGGATGAAGCAGTCTTTGCATTGGGACCAGTTCAACGCTCGATAAAATTCTCAAGTGTGTGCGTTGGGAGAACAAGTTCTTCGCTACAAACAACGGGAGCACAAGTATCTTACCCACTGTGGCCTTTCCAGAGAACAGAAATCGTGGTCATTGACGTCACAAAGGAGTCCCAATCCGTCTGAATAAGGAGTCTGCTTGGTCGCCAGTCAAACGTGGAGAAGCCTTCGTCGAAAATTTTGATCACGAAAGCATCTGATCTTGTGTTTTTTCTCACAATCGGATTTGCCGGGCGAAGGCTGTTGTGGCTTCGGGATTAATTGGTGTCCGACACAACAACAGAACGGTTTGGTGTTGGAATGTTGTGAGACACATTTTTGCCCTGGCTGAAATTACTGGTACCTGGAGTTATGAGTGATGCGGTGCTTTTTAGCGGCAGGGCCATTGTAACGGCGGAAGTGTGATCTGAATGAATGTGGCCGTCTGAATTATTCCGCGGGCGCATCAAACATGGCTTTATTTTAGCATTGGGTTTTCTATTTTCAGGCGTGGGAGACGCTGGACCAGAGAAGCTCCATCATTCGTGAACACACACTTGAACTCGGCACGCTCATTCTCAACTTCAACCTTGAGCGGGGTGCGTATACTTGTGGAAAAAGAACTTTGCATGTTTCATGGATGATGTAGTGATATCACAAACGAACAGGTTGGTATCTCAGGAGAGACTGTCCCCAGGGGTGGGAACCTCCATATTTATTATGTACAAAAGCGACATCTGGTGGATAGTTCTAACATTTGAGACTGGTATATCACACCACACTCCTCCCCTGCTAGGGGGTACTGGCCTCAACAGATAATTTTTAATATTCTGAATATTTTTATAATAATTAATTAGATAGAGAATAGATTGATAATAGCACAATATCACTATTTTGCTGGTTTTAGCCTGCATCCCTCCCCCCATGGGGGTGTCACATGATCACATGATCAGGGTTCTGGCACTCTTTCTGTTTCAACATAGATGACCAGGACCAAACCCAGAAACTTTTGGAGAAAGAGGCATTCTCTTCCTGAGGCAATCCACAGCAAGGTTTCTTATGGAGTATCAACACAGAATGGGTGTGGTTGCCACACACCTTGGGGCCATCCAGGCAGCTGTTGGACACTTTAATCTGGGCCCAGTAGACAATCAATGTTTGAGGAGTTCAATTGTGCAAATCGCAACCAGCGTGGTGGATGGAACCTTCCAGTTTTAAGGTACGTGGTTCACACCCGGAGTCACACCACATGAAGCCTTTGGTACCTTCGGAATGTCTTTCTCCAGAAAGTGAACGTGATCTTTTGAAAAATAACGTTGTCTCATGTCTGTTTTCGTTGGCCAGTCAAACTTTGGCTTGACACCCCAATCTTGAACATCTTTGCAGTCAAGTCACGTTGTTCCACGTCACACAAACCTCTATCGGTGAGGAATCTGTTCTTGTAGTTGGCAAGTTTTGACCTCCCCAAAGAGCTGTTGCCATGGTTTAGCGTTCTGCAATCGGGCAGAATCACGACAACCCAGTTTCGCCGCAGCCTATCCGTTTCCTGCCTCAGGGGTGTGATGCGCTAAATAGGCCATTCGAGGTTTCCCGGCACAGCCGCGGCGCCTGAAGGGTTCCATCCAGCGCGCTGTTGAAATGCGTCGTTCAGCAGATTAGGACGTTGTGAGCGTGATAAATAAGGGGTATTCATCCACTCGCACGCACCGGCTACCGGCAATTAGGCGTGCGGGATATTGCGGTGGAAGCTGTTTGATTCGCGACTAACGCGGCGCTTCTCGTGGCTCGAGCTGCACTCTGTGACACCATTATGACTGGTGACCCTGCAAACTGGGCAGATTTTTTGACCGATCTTGCATCCATTAACTGTTCCCTGGTTGTCCAAATTACTTTTGTCAATTCCTTGGACCGGCCAACTGTACGAAAGGGTACGAGTAGATTGCATGGGTTGGTTGTTTTCACTGCTTGTGCACTGAAAGACCAAACTCACAGGCCAGGTGTAAAGAAAACCTTCAAGCGCTGTCCTTTTCCCACTGAAGCAACAGTTCGTAGCTGCTGAGTCAAACATGCAGACGCATTGGTATTCAGTGAGTAGAGAGGCACTTTGAAGACCAGCTGATGGCCTAATGACGCAAGGTGAAACGCCGTGCCATTCTGTCCCCGGAGATGAGCTGCCTGATGAACTTGTTACTAATGCACAAGAACCAGATGGCAGGTTCCTGAAGGAAGCTGACTTCCCCGAAAGATAAGATCGTACCTTGCTTGAAATTGCTCATTTGTGGTTTATGTTCAGGGAACAAAAACATATCACATGTTCAACAACCACCATTTCAAGTTTTAATTTCTGGCTACTTCAATCCAAAAAAAAACACAAAAGTGCAGCACGTCAGTGTTTTTGTTGAGCAAAATTCAAATTTCTTCAGTGTTGACAGGGATAAATAGTGCTCATCTCGTTAAGTCGGCGCTGATCCAAGATTAGGACCGTCTGCAGCAATGCTAATGAAAACGGTGCTCGAGTGAAACATGCGTCCAGCATTCCAGCATCACCCTGCAGCATTGTGTACAGCTCGCACGACTCCCAAATCACCGCTGTCTTCTGTCGGGTTTCGCAGTTAACGCAGATCTACTGCTCTTCTCATGCATCCTGATTGATACTGCCAAAACTCATTGTGAATACTTCCATGTGCGCACGCTTTGCCTTTTGCTGGAAAGTCATTTGCCTCCGTGAAGAACTTTGCAGAGCTGCAAAAAGCCACTTTCCAATTTGTGATGAAATGTAATTGCAATTTTAATCCAACTGAGTTCTAATTCTTTTCAAACAGTTTGGGTCACGTCACAAGTTTCGCTTCAGACAGCTGCGCCCTTTTCAATCAATAGTATTCTCGCTCAGTTCGTGACCCGCAAGTCTTCCTGTTGAGACAAGACTAAACGCAGATGAACATTTGGGTCACAGGCCGATGATTTGTTTGAGATCTCAACATTTTGGCAGTGCCTGGAATGCATTTCTGCAGTGGTCTTTTCCGTAGAATCTGCATCCGAAACGCCGGAATGTTTCCCAGGTCTGGCTCAGCCGACTCTCAGCATAAACTGGAATTAGTGTCCAGAAAGTCTTTTCTGGTGTCAATCCACGTTCAACGATCCCAGAGGCTTCGCGTTAAAGCTCTTCAGGCCACTGTTTGGGTTGTGAGGGAGATTAAATATGTATGGAACTGACGTGTGAGTTTGAAACATGGTTTGGAGAGAAAAGCACAAAAACCTTTGGCCTGGCCAGACGCTTGACAACAACAGAGTCAGAGGCACTGCGGTCAACCTTGTCCGCCGTGGCAGCTGAGGCCAGGTGCTTGTGATTCAAGCGTTTTTCTCATAAATTCACACGAGAAATGCTCAGCCCAGGGAGGGATCGCCGTTTTTCTACTGCACGGTCTCCTCTCAATTCGCGAAAGGCGGGTGAAAGAACACTTTTTGAGGTTTTTCCTTCGTCCAACTGGTGGTCACCTGTACGCGGTTGTTTTCTGCTCGCTCAGGTCACTGAGACTCTCAGGAAACTGTGAACCTTTTTTGCTGGTGAGTCATGTGTCCTGGTGTCACCAACGAATCATAAACAGGCGCAAGTCGTGCGGGTAAAACAGCTTGTAAAAATCTGCAAATCGTGAATTTGAACGTTCAAGTGAAGTGGTGGGGCGGCGACTCTCCAACACTGATGCTGTAGTGAGTGTTTTTCTCACATTTCAACCAGTCAGAACAAGGCAGCACAAATCAAATGCTGATCACTAGACTGGTCGAGGTCCCAGGGCAGTTTCCATGCTTGTCATGAATGAGAAGATCCGCTTATCCGTATAAAATATCCCCCGAATCTGCGGAGCGCAAGGTTCGATGTCATCTGGATGGGTCCCGGGCGTTTCAGATGTTTCGTTGTGTGTCCTGTAGGAAGGGTGAAAAGCTGGTGGTGTGGTGGCTGAAACATTTCATTAATATGTTCTCGTGCTCTGTACTCGTGAATATCTCAATTCTGTGCGTGGTTGACGTCTGGCAATTCCTCACACGCACTTGCATCGGGGTGCTCTGATGTCTACAGTTCTTACTTCGAGCGGACGTCCTGGTTTCGGAACAGACATGAGTGTTTCTCCCTTGCACAATACTTTCACAATTCCCTCATTGGGGGATTGTGGTTCTTTTCTGAACAATCACGGTTGTGTTTGGATTTCATGAAAAAAAATGAAGCACCCTCTCTATGTTCGTGCGCCTCCGTTTTACGAATTTTCAATGCATCGTGAGTTGAAATGGAGCAGGGCTCGAGCTGGGCGCAGGCTCGCCCCGCGTATACATCACGCAGATAATACAGGTCAGACAAATCCTCAAAGCCTCTCCCAGCTGAATCATTTTTCAAGCGTGTGATTTGCCTACAGTGTTTCTTTAGGTCAGCAGTGGATCTATGTAGGAGCCCCCAGGGCCCACGGTCTGCTACGGCTGGTTCATCCTTTCTGTTGTTGCTTCATCAAGTTCATGCTTTTGTTGGTGAGAAGTTTTTCTGGTGTGGAGAAAGTGAGAGAACGCTACAGAATCTGGTCCTTTATTTGACTGCGAAGCCATGTCAGCGCTTTTTCTTTTCGAGCTGCACATTTCAAGAGACATTTCACGCCGGCGTGCTCCCGGAGCCCAGCGGGCAGGAAGCAAAACTAATTTGCACCTTTTTTGTGCGAGTCCGAGACCATGCTCGCAGTCAGCAAACAGAAGTCTAATTTTAAACACAAGCTCCAACAACCATTTTTGGGAATCGAACCTCTTTTCTTTCTGTACTGTGAGAAGAACTCGCACAACGGTCTGTCAGTGTTTTGCTGGCGTCCTACAGATCTGGGTGATGGTCTCTCCCTCCGCAGCCATATTTGAAGATCTGTGTGTTTGCACCTCGCAGCGCAAGAAGCTGCTCAATTTTTTTTGAAGAAAAACAGCTTTGGGATCAGAGCAATTTGGCGTAACAATCGGACCGAAAGATGCGCGGGTTTCCTTCAAGATCGGGGCGGCTATTCAAGTCACGCAGCGATGGGCCTGGGACAGAAATTTCACTCAACTAGCAAAGTTTCGCGTTTTACGGATCAGCCTCTCTGATCGGCCTCGTCAATCGAAATTTCTCTTGTTGACCAATTTGTCTGTTGATGAGTATTGTCGCAGCGTGAGACGTGTTGATTTTGAATCAAGAAGAAATTTCGCCGACCAGGGGCGTCGCAGAGGTGACAAACATGCGTGGTTCAAATATCGTGTGCTCGTTTCAGAGATGACGGTCGTGTACGTGACGGCGCGGACGTTCGAGACGCAGATCGCGGCGAAGGAGCAGCTCGATCTGAGTCGGCAGCGCACGGACGAGACGCTCAACTACCTCAAGTACTGGCCGGGCCTCGATCAGGACGGACACATGTACCAATCGCCGTACCTCTTCTCAGCCGTGCTCGACCACCACAGAACCATGGTCAAGGTGGGCATGAATGTCTCATCTCAAGCACACTAAACAAGCGCCCAACACTACAGCGGGTGTGAGGCAGGTGCAGGTTACGAAACTACCCTTGGCCCGAACAGAAACACGACAGCATGCTCCAGGCACAATACACAAGTTGGAGAGACTCTTTGGAAAACTCGTAAGAGCATCTTCCCACTCCTCGTAATTATTGAAGCAAGTTTGACACACGAACAGAAGTTGCACGTGTCAGAAGTGGGTCGTGCGCAGCTGGAACCTGCAATTTTCGTGACAAACGTTTAAAAATTCATCGACTGAATCAGTGGAGCCACCAGGCCATGTTGAGCAGAGTCGTGCGGAATTAGGAAACCGATGTAAAGTGAAGGCTTGAGTGACGCGTGCAAGCAGTGTAAGGAAAGAACAAAAGTCTCGGATTTGCAGACACACCGCAAGTCTGATAAATTGTCGTCACGATCTTGTCTGGTGCGTTCAACCAGACTCTGGTTCGTTTTTGCACCAGCAAAAAGTGTTTCGCGAACGCGAAAAACGTTTTCATTTTGGCGAAATGGGTAAGAAGTTTCGGAGAGTTCTTTTGCTTTCGCACTTGAGTAAATTGACAGGTGGTCACCAAACGATGTCGACAGGGCCTTTATATTTTTCGCTGGATCCTTTCAAACCAAAACAAATATTTGAAGGTGGCAAGAATGTTCATGCAGCATGAGCGCGACGTGTGTTCCACTTCGGCAATGATACTCAAATGCTCGCTGTCTCACGACCCATTGTTTGGCCCTTGCAGGTGGGGAACTACTTCCAGGACGAGGTGCAGTTCTACACAAACATCCTCGACGTCATCTTCGGTTGGCTCACGCGCGAAGTCGCCATCTTCAGCGAGGACGACCTGTGGCGCTGGTTGCTCTCCTACACCTACCTCATGGGCAGCATCAACTACATCGGCGCCGAGCAGTCGCTCTGCAGCGTCTTCTACTCCATCATCTGCTTCAGCCACCGGGAGACGTTCGCCTATGCAAACTACACGTTCAGCGGGGAGGCCGTCTTCCGGCTCTACAGACAGTCGTACCCGCAGGAGCGCGGCGGCGGCTGGAGAATCGCCTCCCACCACAAGTTCTTCCCAACTCTGCAGGGATGCAGAGAGGAGATCTTCGCCGATATGGATTACCACGGCATGTCCATTGACCCGTCCCTGTGTGATTACTCGAGAAAGAACGAGACCCGTTTCCACGATCTCGAGATCCTTACGTTGCACGAGCACCAGAGGATTAAGTCTCAGATTCTAAGTATTTTACAAGCCCAGGTGGACAGTGCTTCGCTCCACTTTTTTCTCAGTGGCATCATCCTTGGAGTGATTGCCTCCTACGTGACAGTGCTACACATACTGAGGTGTTCCTTCATCAAATGTGTTCAGGCCAGAAGTACTGTAAAATGGGAGCCGAAGAACAACATGATGGAGGACCACGACAAACAGAGAGAAAGTGTCTCGTTGCATGAGACCAAAATGGTCAATTACGACGAGTACACTCAAGTGAATACAATGAATACTCACACAGCCAACCACATAGACCACCATCATCACCACAACCATTCGCCTCATTCCATACAGTTCAAGGTGGCTACTGTGTGACCATCCGACAGGAAATGTGGCGACTTCCTTTTGGGCTTTTTCTGTTGGGACATGGAAATTTTGCTGCTGCGATCAGGGTTGATTGACATTTCGAAGTCAGGAAACCACGCGTATTGCAGTCCGATTTGTTTCAGTGTCACATGCTCACAAATGTGTCGATTTGTTGTTGTTCTCACCCGAATTTTCGTGCACATGAGGCCAATTGGCTGAGTGCACAAAAACGAAAACATTGAACAAGAGCCAAGAGTCTGAAAACGGTACTGTTAAACACATCTATCCTGTGCCAATGAGAGAGCTGTTGAGCAATAGACTTTATGTAAGAATACGGGCCTTTACAGCACATGTTTCCCACGCAATGGGCGGATTTCATCGGACAGACAAGTGTCAGTGGGTTGGACCTTTTCAGCTGGCAGTTGAGTTGGGAGGAATTGGAGCTCAACTCACATTTTCCTTCGGTTCTTCGTGGTTTTTAGTCTGAAACAGATATTTGTCTTTTCCACTGGTTTCCTGCGCTTGCGAGCTCGTAAATCCCATTGAAGTTTCATCTCTGATTCGTTTTGAGCTGCATGAGTGGCAGATGCAAGAACCTGACACTGAGGGTTCACAGACTGAAGTCGAGGAGGCCTGGTCTGTTTCCATTTGTGTTGGGGCTTGTGTTGCATCAAGTCTCAGCAGTCAATTTGCTTCAGAGATTTTGAATGTTTCGATGTTTTTCTTGTGCTCCGTTCAGTCCCTCCATCATGCGATTGCCGGGAGAAAGCGAGAATATGGCTCCAGTCCCTGCATGCATGGTAATTCCGACTTCGGACCCGTGCAGTGTTGGTGGAGTTTTTTTGCACCTGAATCCCGTTTTACGAGTACCATTGTCAAGAAACAACCAAGTTAGAAGACCACAGAGCTTAACAGGTTGCGTTGCTCTGTTTCTTCTGCTCCCACAACAAACCTTCGTTCTACAGATGACTTTCAAACAGACGGTTCTGAAGCGCAAACATGATTCGAACAGACAGCCAAGCCAAGAATTCTTTCTTTTTGGTAAATGCTCACACTTTCGTGGACAAAAAGCTCACAAAAGATCAACAGAAAGTTGGACGAGAGAATCTCAGAATCACAGAGCCTTATCTCGAGAGCAGGGGACATTAACTGTATCCTACTAATAGAGCTGAATGTCACAACCTTGTCACTGTGGTGACGGGAGAGATAAATCCACTCGTAGACCTGTGTGCACAAATTAATCCCCCCTTATCCGCCTTAACACTCGGGTAGACAAGCTGCTCTTCATGGGAAAGCAATAAAGGTTCCCGCGGGTGGCATCGAACGTGGTGCACACCCTGTATGGATAAAGGTCGAACCCAGTGATGTGGTGTCAGTCAGGATCTGGAGCCCATGCACCTGGAAAAAATCACGGTGCATCAGGGCATGTTTTCTTTTTATTTTTGAGACAGACACACCAAAACCAAACTCAAAATTTTGTTGCCTTCGCGCGTCTTCACCTTCGTTGCAGGAAACTCGAGAGCCTCGACTTGCGTGGTGTTTTGAGTTCGATGCAGATTTGTCCAGACTGAGTTCAGAACTGTTGACATTGGAACGATAGGGGACTGTACGTGGTCCGAAGTCACGCAGAACCTCCTAAAGAGGCCTGGCACTGTTCAGTTGATTTGCCATTGTTCTTCGTGGAGAAAATTTGTACCAAATGACTGAAGCTTATGCTGTAAAATTGAATTCAGCGAAGAATACAAATTTGTTATTTTTTGTAACCTCGCGTTCCTCTTTCCATTTTATTTCCGCATTGTGCTTTTTGCGACAGTGGCTGGTTCGCCACAAATCACGTCAGTACTGGGCGTCGTTCCCATGCGCGACAGAAGTACGACGTGTGGGTGTGATGTGCGGTGAGTCCTCGGAAGGGCTGAAACTCCTTTTGGTTGTCATCCCTCCCTCCCACGGGATTGAACCAGTGTCAAAGGGGATGCTCAGGAGAACTGGGGTCCATAACATGGGGTCAACATCCCTGTTCCCTTTTATGTGTGTGAGAGAATGTTAGTGAGAATTTATTTCACAAATTCCTCCACTGGGAAGTCCTGGTTCTTTATGGTCCTTGGACGGTGGACACAAATGTCTCAGGGGTTTTTATCTCCTTCATACGTACGTATCACGGACAAGAAAAGTGGGCTGGTTGCAGTGGAGCCATCTTTCTGTGTGTGTGCGAGAGCGTTCTACGGGGAAGCATGTCATCTGCCAAGGTGGAGAACATCAACCTGCAGATAACAGGTTGACACATTTTAAAAATCGAAAAAAGTCGGACTGGACCAGTCAGTTTGTGTTGTTTGCAAGAAAATTGAAAATTGCGCACGCGATTAAAAATTCACGTGGACTGAGTGCATTCGAGTGCGTCTGCCAACGCCTTCATTTGTGTTCTCCTGTCTCGTCGGTGTGCGGCTCAAGGACCTTCCGCGGGCTTGAGTCTGCGATGACATTCGCTTTCACCGCGAAAAATCGGCCAACCCATCTGCATTTCAAGCCTTGCCAAGAGACGAAACCGCTGCTGTTGAAAGCGGACGGGCGATCTCTTGCGTTAAAGTCTCGAGTGCAATTCATTTCAAAAACCCTATGGCTCGTCACTGTGTACTGACAGCAGCAAGGGTTTTCATGCTTCGAGAGAAAGAAATTTCTTGCAGGGCGCATCCAAGAACAAGAGCCAGTCGGTGGATCTCGGTCGCTGTGGGCGGAACCACCGTCCAGCCGCGCACAAGTGATGAAGTTCTGATGAAATTTTGGACAAGGCCTCAACGAATTTGTCACAATCAGTTGAATTTGAAACTTCTTCAAATGAGATTGTTTTGTACTGTGTTTTGAGAGTGAGCAATTTTGGTCTTGGGTATGTGCTGATACTATTTATTACATTCGAGGAGCTTTCAGGTAAAGTGGGTGTTGTGTTTCCACGTTTTTTCTTTTTAAGCGTGTGGTCCCGAAGGGTCGCTACCAGGCGTTTGATCCAATCACCATCAGTCTGTATGTGTGTGTGTGTGTGTGTGTGTGTGTGTGACCTACAGGGGGGTAGGTCACATATTGGTTTCAGGGCACTCAGAATTCATTACTGATCATTTTACAATTTTTTTTTTTTTTTGAAAATTCCAATATGTGACCTATGAATGGGGGGGAGGGGGTAGGTCACACATTGGTTTCAAAATGACCAGTGACTATCACTGAATATTTCAAAACCAATACATGTGTGAATTACCCCCCCCCTCCCTTCATAGGTCACACATTGGATTTTTCAGCCAGGTCACATATTGGATTTTTCACCTGGGTCACATATTGGTTGTAAATATGTAATCTACCCTAGGTCATATATTGGACACTGAACATTTTAAAACCAATATATGACCAACCCTAGGTCACATATTGTTTTTCAAAACTAATATGTGACCCACCCCAGGTCACATATTGGTTTTAAAGTGGGAACTTGAAGGCATTTATGAACTGGGAATGTTTGCATGGACCACACACTTTTTGTGCATAGCATTCTTGTTCAGCGGCTCAAAATGAAAATTCAATTTTGGGGGGTTTAGACCCTTTGAATACCAGCCATATGTTTGTGTAAAATGCTTTGGTGTGGTGGAGAAACATTGTGTGGGTTGTCAATTGAATAAGGGGTTATCAAGAGGACAAACTCCCACTTGGAGAGACATCTGGCAGGGAGTTTCTCTCAGATACCACCAACCTGGCAATATCTATGTCTTTGTTGGTGATATTTATGAATAATTTATCTCTGACGAATACATAAGAGGTCACATGATTGAACCCAGAACCTCATGCTTTGTAGGCAGCACTTTAACTATCAAGCCACAGAGGCTGAGTTGATTTCAGTTTGTTGGTTGGTCTCAATCAGAAAAATTTGTATTTTGAGAACTGGCAGGTATCAATAGAAGTGGGCTCAGGGCCATCAGCTCCCACCAATAGAATTAGTTGTAAACAGCGCCCACGGTGTTGAAAATTTCTTTATTGCTTAGTTTGGGCAGGGTGGAGGTCAGTCAAATTTTGAAATTGTGTTGTGACCTTTCTGCACTTATTTACTTGTTTTGAATGTTTTGGCTTGTCCTGCACCAAAATCATGATGCACATGGTGAGGCAATTATTTTGACGTTGAGACTTGTAAATTGAACAAAGCATTCTGAAGCTTTTGTCATTTATGTGAGGATTTGTACGTGTGAAGGAAATAAAATAGAAGACAACTCATTCCAAACCAATTTGAAAGTTTTCCACTTGCAAACCAGTTTGAGAAGTTTTTGGCTGATTTGGTGGCTGCCAAAATCAGAAGTTCTCATTTGTATTTGGTTGCGGAGAGGCAATTTGTTTTGTGCAAAAGCAACCCGAATGAGCGACCCGAATGCATGGACGACAAGAAGTCACCGCGAGACCCAGGGGCCTGTTTTTTTGCGAGCTGCAGTGCGCTTTCCCGCTCAGACTGAGATGTCTGTGTATTTGTGCATCTGAAGAGCTCTTTGGTGACGGTAGAGATCAACTTTTGAAATATAGTCAGAAATGAATGCGGAATTATTGTTCCGCTGGTGCCTGCCGGCAGTGACAAGTGACCGGTGTTTGAGAATTAAAACAGGAACCTGAACATGCAGCACAACTTGACCGGACTCCGGCATACGAGTCGAAAAATCAGAGTTCGTATCTGCTGACATTCCCACAAAAGGAACTCTCGACACGTCATTTTGCAGTGCAGCTTTGGCCAGGGGCAACACCTGTGCTGTACACCTGCGTTATCGATTCGCGCTTTTTGTCGTTGCTGCTTCACTGTGAAACAAGACCAGCAGTGAAAATAGATCGCAGCAACGCTCATCCATTTCGTCAACAGAACGCGACAAACATGGTGTGCATTCAAACAGATCAATTGAAAGATGCTCCAAATATTTTGCAGGAGATGACACGCACCATTTGGTTTGTAGGACACCACGTGTGTTTGCAAACACGCGTGGAATATGCAAGTACATTTCTACCCTTATGTGTGTAGCAGTTTCCGGATGCTCGTGACAGGTAGGATTGTTGACGAACACAAGAGTTTTGTCCTCACGACACACGAACATCATGCTGAAAGAGTGCGTTTTACATGACTGGGACACACAGGAGCAGCATGCAGCAGAACAAGTACGATCTACTCAGTGGAAAGGACTTCTGCCGCCTGAATTCCTGACTAGTAGCTGTCTTCGACAGATACGCAGATAAACCTGCACGCAAACCGATAAAATGGCTCGTGTGCGGTTTGTTAAGTTCCCCTTCAACAAGATTTTCGGGCACACTTTCGCCAAGCGGTTCGGACGATTGCTGCAGAAACGAGTCGGACTGCTGATGCTGACCGCTGTAGCATGCACTCTCTTCATCGCTGCATTGCATGCACACACCCAGTCGTCGAGCGAAAAACAAGTTTTGACGGAATTTCAACGGGCTGTTCTGAAACATGCCAAAAACAATGTCATCATCCTCACGACCATTGACTCGTTCTACATGGACTTCGCCCTGAACCTCCACCAAACATCACTGAAGAAACTTGACATCACCAACTACATCTTCGGGTGTTTGAATCCGGAGGCTTGCGAAACGCTGCGCTTGGTGGGAGCCAGGTGAGTAGATTGGCTTTGTCGTCTCTAGGCGTGTCGTTGACTGTCAAATTTGTTCCGCCATACGAGGGGATTTTCACACCTGGGGCGCGCTGCATGTTGTAGTATCATGAAAACTCGACACCTCGCGACCGCGTTGGCGCTCTGAAGGGGTATTGTGGTGATTTGGACAAAAGGATGACATCGGTGTACCAAAGAACACCTTACCTAACACCGCAGTACATAAGTTGATACAACATGCAACGCGCCCCAGGTGTGAAAACCCCCTCGTATTGTAAATTTATGCCCGTTGCATGATTGTCGTACTGTCAGTACAGTTTCTTTTCAAACACCAATGTGTTCTGGCAAAACATTTTTGTTTTCTCCGTGACCTCGCCCCTCCCCAAATCCCCTGCCGGTTTCTGAGCAATTGTGGTGGGGCAGTTTCAATGGGCACTGTGGAAAAGGGAACAGAACAGAATCCTTCTTTTTGGTAGCAACGGGATTTCCCAGGACCCTCGTTGTGCATGTTGTCCTCAACGACAGACCTTGGTGTCAAGGTTTGGTCGAGAACCAGCCACACAATCCTCGAAGGCGTTCCAAAAGCAAGGACCACCATCTTCCCCCGACATGCATCCTTTGCGGTCGTACACACATGCGTGCAGCTGTCCTCGTCTTTCGTCCAGGGATGTTTCTCTGCAGCCGCGCATTCGTCAGGTGAGGAAGAGGTTGTTCCCACGTTTTGCGATGCACCGTCTGTCAAGAGAACACCCAGTCTGTCGCTCCATCAACACGAGTGTGCGATGATGTTTCAATTAAGTTAGTGTCACTGTGCGAGTTCTTGTCCACTCGCAGACCAGGCAGCAAACCAATCAGCAATAGCTTAATCTGTGCCCAAATGGGTGCTCAATCGCTGAACATGCAGAGAGACACTTTGACTTGAAAGATCGTCGTACAATGCCATCTGGAGATCCTGTGCTTGGCTATCGACCTTCAGACATCCGCACGGTAAGTTGCAGACCAATTTCTTTTTCTAACATGACATTGCGCTGCACCTGCATCTCTCGTGAGTGTGTTTCTCGCACCTGTCTGCGGATCTGGTGCCGCGAACTGCCAGTTTCTCTCACCTGAAGTTCTTCGCCGCAAGGGTGCTTTACTCGTACACAGGTCTGCAGTCATGTGTGATATTGTTGACTTTCATTACTGACGAATCAGACTTTCATGATCTCGCATCTTTCAAGCACCTAACGCACCCCAACGCTGTTCAAGAATCTTCACAATATCTGCAATCAAATTTTGAATGCTGTGACTATTTGAAGAAATTGTGATGACACGTCTCTCTCTTGAAAACAGAATCTCAATTGACCCTTGCCAACAGATCCACGATGAGTTTGACTGACAACTTTTGCCGATTGCCTTTTGTGGACAAGGCGCTAGTGTCAATGGCAGTTGGCCCTTGAGTGTAGTTTTGTTGATTCCACGCATCTGGCGGCAAACTGACGCCAGATTTTCTCCCACAAAAAGAACAACAACTAAAAGAAACCTTGTTGATTGGCACACGAGTCCTCGCTTTCCTCGCACCTACTTCGCATTCGTGAATTTGTGAATACATGATGTCTTCTTGTTTTGCAGGGCATTCAACTTTCGCAACGTAAGCCATGGGACCCAATACACAGTCAAGTACACCAAAGAGTACAATGAAAAGCTGTATCCCAAAACTTCTATGGTGCTTGAGGCTTTAGAAGTCGGTGTGTCAGTCCTGTCAATCGACACAGATGTCGTGTTTTGGGAGGACCCCAATCCATACGTTCAAAAACACGTCCATGTTGACATAGCGACAACCCAGGAGCATTTTGGATGGATGGGGATGAATCACTGTGCTGGGTTCTACTTGTCGAACCCAACTTCAGCGTCGAAAGAATTGCACAAGAAAATGCTCACGCTACAGGGGATTGGTATGGGTTCCAATCAACAGATCTTCAACCACATCCTGCACAACCTCATGCGCAGTCGGATCACTATTGGCACATTGTCACCGGACCTCTTCATTGACGGACTATTCTACAACCAGAACCCTTGCTGCTCATTTCAAGGTGACCCCTGTTGTGGCAAAAAGAGGGTGAGCTTCCACAATGACAATATCTTTCCAAAACCCTCTGCCAAACTCTATCGATACAAGGAGTTGGGGATCTGGAGCTTAGACAATGACAGGTGAGCACACAAAATATCTCGCCTGCAATGGAAACAACCTCACAAAACGCCACGATTGTTCGCTCTGTACGAGTTTAGTAAGCTGTCCCGCAAACCCACGTTGGAGTCACACACAGTTCGGACAATCTGGATTTTATGACCGTGGCCTTTTTCCCTCCAACTAAGTGGGACCTCCAACGAGTTGAGATCACTCTTTTCGAGGATCTCCGTTCCTGAATTCAGGCAAAATCAGCCACATCTGAGGGTCCCCCCCGTCTTACTCGAATTAGCCAAGGGAAGCTGATTCAGACAGTGTGTATGTGAGTTGCAACTGTCGCCATACACAGCCACTGGCCCACAGGGAATGCATTGTTATCCCTCTGTCGCTACCTGGGACTGTGAGGCTCTTTGGCTTGCTTGGATGCACTGTGGGGAAATTGCTGCTGCACCATTGAACCTGTCTGGGCAAGCAAGACAAGGCCAAGGCCAAGAGACTATGGTCACAAACTTGTGCGTGTGGGGACATGTCTGCATGCACACCTGCAAAGATGCGTGTCACAGTTGTCAGTGGTATTGCATAATCAGTCGCCTTAACCTGAACATGATTTACCCTCAAATTACAAACTTGTGCAAACCAAAGGATCACTTGACCTTTTCTCTCGAATTAAGCATCCAAAAATCAATCAGGAATTGAATGAGGCACACATCAATGGCAATTGCCTGGAGACAGGTCGAAACCTCGAAACATGAGGGATCACGATTTACACAAGCTCGATGTTTGACGAATATTGACACATCAAAAAACAACAACAAAGCCAGGAGCATTCTGGAGTGTGGGCAGCTGCGCGCCTTTTTCACCGCCTGACTTTTCAATTCTGAAGGAATTTGCAAAATGTGCCTGGCCACGGCGTCCCAGGGGATTTCCCCGCCCCCAAAGGAGAGGTCCTTTGACTACCCAAAGAGTGTTATGTATGGGTGCTCATACCAGCATCATACCAGAGCCATCGGCTGGCAGAGCCTGTTCGCAGCATTCGCCCAGGGAAGGGAGCCAGTGTCTCCCATCCCTGTTGGCTGGGTCGCATAGAACTAGTCACACGTATGTGGTCTACAGGAAAGGTTTTATTTGCACTTACCTGAGCTTCAGAGAAGCGAAGCCCAGAAAACAGGAATACAGTCAGTTTTATACATGGGGTCTGAAGCTGTGCTACAGGTGCAGCTTCAGAGGAGTGTGGGAAAGAACATGTGTGCTTGAACCAAATAACGAGTGTTTGAGTGATGATGGTTCGATTACACAACATCCCTCTGCTCTGAAGAAAAATATGCAGTATTTTGCTACAGTAAGATAATGCATAAAACGCGGTTCCACAAAGTTCTGTCAATATAAAACTAACAACTATGATAAGAACTATCTACGGTTACAAAACATACAATCATGCAGTTTTTGCTGGGTTTTTGCCGGGGTTTATCTCGGTTCGCGGATGTTTTTATTTTGCAAACTCGAGACATGGACCTTTCGTCCAGACAATTTCTATTCACTTTTTCTTGATGGATAACAAGGAACACTCCTACGCTATGGCAGACAGCTCTACCATTTCCATCCATTTACTTTGCGGGCAAGACTTTCCAGATGCAGTGCCATTTCACATCACCGAAATGCAGGATTTTCTTTCTACACATCCAGGTAGGTACCTTCTTCGAATGCTTTGCACAACCATCATCATGGCGCAAGTGGGAGAATATTATAACTATTTCTTGTCGATAATGGCCTGTTTCTTAGATGAAGAAGAACATCGCGAGTATATCGATGTCACTTCAATGTCCAAGGACCAAGATGGACCACAGGCTGGGGCAATGGGCAGTGGGGGATTGCCAACTCCACCTCATCAGCCACCGATGGAAGTAACCACCATGCAATGTCAAACATGACATGCTGGTGGTTGTCCTTTTTCATAACCCAAGAGACCTACATCAACTGTCTCTTACAGGTTCGGATCAACCCCAGCATCGACAATGCACCGATACTAGAAAATTTGGACTTGCTCCTCGCCACCAGGACAGATCCAACCGACCTAAAAACCTGTGCATTCGGTGGGTGGACCTATGGTTTCAGGGCCTTCCCCGGCTGGTGAGCACTCCCAATTTTCTATCATATCTACCTGACTCAAACTGTTCTTGCTTCACAGCCAAACTCATCCGCACCTTATGGGATGTGATGCAGTCCTGCTTTCTTCATTTGAACAGGCCCCAATGCTCGTGAGTCATTGAATGAGCCATTCGCCACTGAAGTGGCAACATCTTGCGGTTGGACATTGCCCTGTTGACAAAGATTTTGTACGGGGACGACACAGCGCAAGGGGACTGCGATGAATTACTCAGGCACCTGCGAGACACCCCCATCGGTGAGTATGAATAGTTCCAAGGGGCAGACAGCAGTTTCCTTTCCCCATACAGTCCCTCCAGCGTCTATAAGCGTCCCTTCTGTTACAGACACATGGGCTGACAACACAGCAAAACTTGCGGACTCTGACTCAGAGGACGAGCTAGGAGCGCTCCTCAGGATGGTGGGCAAGTACCACCCTCGAGCGTAGCCTCGTGATACCCATTCTTATGGACTGTGACAGTGATCCTAAATGTAGCCTTGTAGTCAAGTACAAAATTTTTTTCTTTTTTTTTTCAATAAACTTCCTTTCGGCCAAACAGTGCACAAGTGTTCTTCAATTTTGCGAGTACCAGAATCCATCGGTGGTCAAACTAAATGTGGAAAGACACACAGTGCATTGGATGATACAGTGTGGCAACATTCGATGGAACGCTTGGCCTTGGTGTACGGTGCACCACGCATTGAAACCAGCTTCCCAGTCCAGTACATTCGACATGCACCACACAGCATCATCAGGTGGGTTCACTTCTGTACTCCATCGTCCAGAGTTGTCGCTGTCATAATCATTGTCGTTGTCCAGAAGGTCGATACCATTTGTTGTCTGGGAGTCATCTACAGGCATTGTCTCTGAAGTCATGCAGCTCGTTGTCATCGTCATCATTCTGGGCGTCGTGAGAACCAGAAGTGCCGTGGTCATCTCGCTGTCTCGTTGACCTTGCAGGGTCGGTGCGGACTGGTCGCTGTTCAGATGGAGTAACGCCTCAATGGCCTCTTGGACATGAAGATGTACTGCATCGTCCAGGTCGGCATCCTCCACTTCAGCATCGTGGCTCTCATTGCCCAGCAGAGCTTCCTCGAAGGCGTCCTCGTTGGCGTGCAGCCCCAGGATGTCGGCTGAACTGAGCTCAGGTAGGCTATTGCCCACCTCAAACTCGCTTGCCAACACGTCGTCATCAGAAACCTCCAGGTCAACGATGTCATCAAACGCATACGCCACAGGTGAGTCTGCCATGCCTGTTCAGGTATGTACTTGAGGAGATCACCAATTCTGGTGAGCTCGAATGCCACAACCCAAACATCATCAGGAATGTTCTCAAGTGCCACTAGGGGTGGGAACAAAGTGGAGACTATGTTCAACAACACAGCTATATCAACAATCAAATCAGCTAAATTTTCAAACAGACATGAGTCTTTGTTAGAAGCGTGTGGGTCAGCCAAGGGCAGGTTACAAATGAGTATCTTGAGAGGCCTCATTGACATGGCCCTCTCGTTGTTGGTTGAGCCTCATGGCATCAACAATTTCTTCAAGGATTTCCTGGCTTCCTCGTTCGCAGGATGCATGTTGTGGCTGTCGTCTGACAATTTCGACAGGCAACCTGGTCGCAAGTTTTGCCATTTGTCCTTTCATCTTACACATGCCCCATGCTGAAACTGCCAAAACTGCAGCACCGATGCCTCCTGAAGCCAGGCCCAACCATTTCCAATTTTTCAAGAGAAATCCGCCACTGGCTCGAATTTTGGACAAGTCATGCTGTATCTTGTTGTTCTCAGAGATCCAAAGGGTTTTATGCATTTCAACTCGATCTGCCAGTTGTTCAAGATTGACGTTGAGTTGTTTGAAGTCTTGAAGCACGTTGCTGTCATCGAAACATGTGATGTTGATTTCAGGCCAATGGACTTCTGGCAGGGCTTTGTACGGCACATCGTGTTGCTCTTTCAGTTTTTCATTCAAAACATGCCATGCTTGAGCTGCTGCTTGGTTGACATGGTATTTCAGCTCAATTTTCTGTGCTTGGTGTGGGCATGCATCAACTTTGACAACCACTTGGTGTGACGCAATGTCCAAAGTGCAATCACACAGGGTTTCTTTTGTTATCACAACCATGCGCTTGTGTCATTCTTGTGCTTCGCATTCAAGACAGAGAATTTTCCACTCGGTTTCAGCATCATAAACCATGAGTTGTGATTTTGTCTCCAAAATTCTGGGATTGACTTCTTCCCTTTCTTTCAGATCAAAATCACACTGTTTCAAAATGTCAGAGTGTTTCAAATTCTGAAACAAACTTCCTGAACACGATGGAGTTGTTGAATCGTACTGAAGCACTGGGTTTCGACAGAATCGAAAATGTCCGATGCTTTTGGCATGCAAGTAACACTTCATGCATCAAATCAACATGCTTTATGCCTGCAGTGGCATAGAAATCTGCAGCTGTTGACACCTTGGTGTACAAGTGTGATTGATTCTGCACCGGAACCCAAAATGTCTGCAGCCTAAACAGATTCAACACAGGTTCTGTTCTTGTTTTTAACAAAATGGGGATCTGAATGTAGAGGTGTCCATCTTGAACTTTCGACTGAACCCCTTTCATCTGGTAGTAGAGATCGTTTCAGTCACCAAGATGTAATCAGGGTAACTTTCTCTGACCTTGATGCTCAACTTTTGGATTGCAGTGTCCAGCACTGCCTTGGGGACTAGTTCTGGCGGCAATCGCTCCTGCACCAGGGTTTCAGCACCACAAGGCAGTGTGTGGGCTTGTTCAACCAGAAGGTCCATCAGCCAATGCCTTTTCTGCAGGTGCGGGCATACCCACAACTCAATAATATGTGAGTAGTAATTTCGAACCCATAACTGATACACAGAACGAGACAGACCAGAGACACAACTGATGGTGAATTGCAAAATTTTGCACTGTGCCCTCCAAGAATCTGTTGTAGCGGTAGAGAGCCTGACAGACTCTCCAAAAGCCTCGCAACATGGTGCCAACAATTGCAACCATGTCTTCTCGGACAAGCACAACTTCATTTGAAACTTTGGCTACGCTTTTGGCCACAATTTCGATGTTCTTTTCAAGTTCCTTGATCTTGAAATAATTTATTCCAGCAAAAATTGCTGCTCCAAGTCCCACGGCTCTTTTGGAGTGGGACAATGGCCCAAAAGTTTGAACTTGCTCTCATAGTCAACTTGTGGTATTTTCCATCTGAGGTGTTTGTGGTCTGATTGCACGCAAATTTTGTAAGTTCCTCTCATACCATGCAGTGAAAAAGCTTGTGATCATTTTGTGTGTTGTCTCACAAAGAGTTGCAGCCGATTGTTGATACGAAGTGGTTAGTTCTTGCATGGTTCTGGAATTAGTGCGGTTTTGTCGAGCCAACCAGAGCTGATGGCCCACCTGAAGAGTCACTTTCTGTTGGTTTGTATGTCTCTGTTGAAGGGTGGTAAACCGGTTTGGATATCTTCTGACCACATAGTTGCTGCGAGGAATAACTCAACTCTGCTCCTGTGTAGTCAGAGCACCATGCAAGGTTGTCATGCTGAGCTTGAATCTGTCCACTGCTGAAGCAAGCATATCATATTCAGCAATGGTGTAGAACTGAGAACTGTTCAAGGCTGAAGATGGAAACATTTCCAACCAGGGTGCTAAATCTGACTTCGGTCCAATGGTCCGAAGCATTGGCCCATTTGGATCTGCCTCCATGTCCGCCATGCGTGCATGGTCCACGATTTGGTCTGCAAACTCTAGTTCATGTTTGATCACAGCTACCATTTGCTCTCTTTCTTTCTGAAAAACTTGGGTCAAATTGGTTTTCAAAAATTGCTGAGGGATATTCATGTGATCAAGGCCTAAATGTATTTCAGGGTAGAACATCTTGACATTATCCAATTCTTGTTGAAGGGTCAACATGGCCTGATAGGAATGAGTTGCCATCATATCCAATTCAGCAAGCAATCTTACACACAAATCGTAAGCATTGTCCTCATCATTAGTTTGTTTGCACTGGTCAATTAGTGGATCAAAAATATTTGGAGCCGAATCTTGCTCAGAAAACTTTGCTAGCGGAATCTCGAGAAGAAGGCTAAGTTTGTTGACATTGAAAACAACTTGTCCTTCCAGTCGAAACACCATTCCATAACCTGGTCAAAGCACAGTAGTGTCTTTGTTCGCTTTGATTAGAGTCAGAACAGGTAGAATCACCAAAGTTAAGACAAACAGAACCATACTCACTGGTTAGTTAAAGAAAACTTTCACTAAGATTCAAAGTGAAAAGCAAAGCTTTGAGGTCTGATGCATTGGCTTGAGCGTTTCCAACAGAGTGGTGGATTCAACCATCTGTGCATCTGGTTTTATAGTGCTCAGCCTGGTTGTCATGCCAAATTTTGTACTTCCGTTTGTGACCTTTCACGAGCTCTCAGCTGTTGGACTCCATCCTGCAGCACCCATTTTGCACCTGCGGTCGTCATGGATGCAGGGTCATGTAGGTAGTAGTGTTCTGTCCTCTATAGAGTGCAACTGGCAGCGAAATTGTGTCTCTTGTCTTATTGTAGAGTTCACTTAACTCAATAGTCTGCCCATCACACATCTGTGACAGTCAACCGAGTCCGGTGTAGCGGTCCGATAACCAATGCAGACTTTTTGTGCCATGCTGTTAGGTCAACCAGAGGAGATCGCACTCTGC
>JAAUXT010046474.1_pt1 | contig 40716 bp, 42 predicted proteins | sample 7278171 | NCBI WGS metagenome assembly JAAUXT01 (sample SAMN14350112, study PRJNA611818) | marine sediment metagenome | isolation source: surface marine sediment (1.8m) | place: French Polynesia: Moorea | collected 2018-08
CAACACACTCACTGCTGTCACTTATGAAAAATAGTAGACAACACAAACTTGATCACTTTCAGGGGTCAAAAGATTGAGGTCAGGAGTATGCCACAAGATGAGACACTGTCTAACATGGAGGACAATTGAGTATTGAACATTGTCAGAGAATTCAGCATTTCTGAAAAATCCTGTTCCTGAGATAGAGCGGTGGATCGGTCAAATAAAAAGCGAACCTCGTACGAATATGGATGACTGAAGCAGCACGACCAAACAACATGCAGGGTTCATTTGAGTCGACCAACCTGAAGAGATAATGCAACCTGACTCAAAACTCCCACGCGTTGCAAACAGACGAAAAATTGTTGCTGAACAGAAAGACGACACAGAACTGGCTTCGCAAAGAAGACACTGAGAGAAAAGGTGATCTGTCTTTGGCCTGGGAAACTGTGTGGCATCACAGCGGTTTTTGTGGCACAAGAGCACTTTTCAAGCTCACGCCTGCATCTCATTCACTGTAGAGCTGGCAGAGTGAATGGGAATACGAACATCTGTTGGATGTCGTTCCTTTGCCACAAGAAATGTAAATGAGATATTCAAGACTGTACGCATGTCGTGTCTGAGGCTGCAAATGGGAAAGGGAGATGGCAAAAGGTTTTGATCCAATTATACGACGACCACCACGACCATATCTGGAGAAAAGCAGTTTGAGTGTGTCGTCTGGGCTGATTGTGTGCTCCAATGTCATGAAAGGGTCGAATGTTTTTTCATTCTGGTACAAACGATGAAGAGCCGTTTTTACGTTTTTACCATAATGTTTTGGTGAAGATGTCAACTGAACAACAGCCTCTGATTTCTGGAGACAGGCAGTTTGGTTGGTGTTTTGGTTTTGTTTCTTTTGAGACACCACAACTGTGGATGAAATACTTCGAGTACGCGGCACAGTGAGCTAACACTGAGATTCCAGAGTCGGAAACAACGCAGAGGGAAGAACAGGTTGCTTTTCCAAACTGCAACACTTTGCTGGGTTGAAATCGATAAAGAGCACTCGAAGGAGCAGTCCAGTTTTTTGGAGAATGAATGAACCGTCGAATATGGGCAACACAGCTGCAGGCCGAAATCATTACTTGGTGTATGATGCAAGGGGAATTGTGGGCCAGTGCTGTCTATTTGGGAAGTGTTTACCAATTTGGATTGTTGTGACGGCAAGAGGGTCAGCCATGCTGAGATTTTAGGGAGCGTTTTGTGAAATGTCCTTTTTGTGTCTTGGTTCTATTGAATCTTTTGGTCTTTCATCACACTGCAGGTCGCAGCGTGCTGAGGACACGTGACGCCACCCGGTGATCTCAAGTACTCTTTCTGTCCAACGAGGCACAGAATGACGGAGCTCCATTGATGTGGACTCTGACAGAAACAGCACCAGTCCCTTGTGTTCGGGCTCTCGTGTAGTCGTGCTGCATGTTCACTCGTATATCTGGTGCTTGCCGCTGGAGTTTTCGCATGGTGTTTTGATCAAAGAAAAAGTCCCTGTGACAAGTGTTTCAAAGCCGTTGCCGAAAATCCAAGCGTGCGCACGTAACCAATCAAGAGTACCCAAGGAAAAACAAAGTACACAGCAGCAATGTTGAATACAGACTACACTGCTGCAGGCCTAAATCATTACAGCAGATATAATAGGTACACTCAGGGGAAATGTGGACCAGCACTGATTCTATTTACCACTCTCTGTGCTTGTTTGGACATAAATAACCGCGCTCTCTCTCATTTCATCTCATCTTAGCACCAAGGACAGTGTCCCGCAGTCGCTGGCGAAGCTGATTCAAATGTTCCCAGGCATTCTGTTTCTTCAACTGCCGTCTGCCCTGATTGGAATAAATTTGCGCTGCAGCCTCCACGTGGTTTTCCCTGAATGCGGAAAGGCTTCCACAGAGGACTCCGACGACAAAGGATTTGGCGCCAACAGACCCTGGGCATTTGAAGCCTCAACAAGGAACTGGTCACAAAGAAATCGCCCGAAAAGATGCGCACATACATAGTGTCCAAATCAAGCTTGGTGGAGCCCAGTGTTCGCCAGAAAACACACACCTCAGACAAAACACTGCTCCATGGCGCACACAAACCTGGAGACCAGGAAAACTATGAAGTGATTGTTACAGACGGGAAGTGTTTGGCATCCTGCAGGAGAAGGACATCCGCACTCTGATGTGGTTTGTCCGTTTCGTTACCAACTCCAACTTGAAGTGTAATTATCTTCCCGAAACCTCCATCTGCAGGCCAGTTAATTGTCGTCAATCACTTTTGGCTGACAATACGCGCCAATGACGGTGATCCTGGAACCAAGGAAACTGCGCTGAGACGCTGCGTCCGCACGCCATTGCTGCCTGCGGTCCTCCTGTCCCAGAAAAAATAAAGCAGAATATGATTGTTTGATATGATGAATTGTTGGCTGGGGTCTGGAGTCTCTCGCTTCTCAACACGATTCCCAGTTCGAGTTGAGCCCAGCTGTCTTTGAAATGCTTCTGGGACTCGTCAGGTTCAAAGACATAAATTATTTTTACATCAGCAGCTTCTGGTCTGGTGTGCGAAACACGACTGCACGCACACCGAACGAAGCGAGATGTCGCAACGCAACAAACTTCTGGACCTGAGGCACAGCAAGGCCGCTTGGAACACCGAATTCGGACAACCCCGAGGTAGTTGCTGGGAAAAGCTGGCACGAGATCAGAGTGTTGCTTCATCAGCTCGTTACTCAAGAACACCCAGTCAACGTCGCACTGAATTCCTTGAAGGACAAGGTGTTTATCGCGTTCTTATGGCTTCTCTTCTGCCTCAACAACAAGAACCTAATTAGCCATAAATTAAGCGAGGTATCAAATTTGCACTGATATCGTGCAAGATGAATGCATTCCTGAAAGTGTTCTGAACACAAATCCGGCCAGTTTCCTTCAAGACAGATCAGGAACCTTCCGCACCCGGCTTAACCTCCTTTTGCTATTCCGCAGCATGAGTCTGAGTGTATCGGGATTTCAGACTTGTGTGACCTCTGGCACCAAATCCTGATCCCGGCCTCCCTGGCAGCTCCGGCTCAATTGCACCGCTGACTTGCATTTCGATAATAGCAACTATTAATTTGGTCTATCTGTGAGATCAAATGATGCGAAGGTGATTTATGGTTGCTATTTTTCATATCTTGACAGTTGTGTCACAAGTGCCCGTAGCAGGTTAGAACAATTGTCATCAATACCGAACCAAATCTCTCATGTCATGTATTCATGCAGGCTTGAAATTGTTCCGCAGAGATTTACCCTGGTAGAGTCTCTGTACTTCGTGAAACAAAGTCGGAAGGAAACATTGCTGAAGCTGATCATCATGATTTGCCTCTTTGTGCCACGGTCAGGTTTTCGTGGATGCACACAACTCGTCACTACTTCCAGGGCTCATTGTTTTGAGTGAGGAAGAATGCCTAATGGATCGTTGTCGTGCTTGTTTGTGTCAGACTGCACAACTTTAGTGCCAAAATGAGTTCTCATTCGGATACTCCGAACCAGTGGGCTGACAATAAAAGAGCACGTCACGTTTCCTTGTTTCGAGTGTGCTGTCAGGTGTTCATTCATTAAAAATAATTTACAGTCCCTTGGAATGGTGCCTATCTGCAAAATGAGACACGAGAAAGCGTTTGATCAAAAGAAGCTGACCCCAAAGCCTTCAATTAGAGTTGTACGTGAACAGTGATTTGACCAAAGCATTAACCTGCGAAGGAACAAATGACATGTTGGAGACCCCTTTTCGGGACTGACTTGCTGAAGTGGCGAACATGCATCACATGCAAGTTCAAAGTACTCGTATCTGAGTGAAACGTTTCCTTGTACAATGTCATACCCACCTTGACTGTCCGAATGTTTTTGTGCAACTTCCAAAATTGTCTATTTCCCTGCACCTTGCAATGCCGAAGTATAGGCAGACAAGGAGATACGTTGGTCACAAATCTCGTTTTTGTCTTTTTGCAGAAAGTTGCGACCACACCATCAGAAGCGTCGACCAGGTAGAAAAAAATGGAACCTTCATGTCGAAAAACTATCCAGACAACTACGACGACCAGTTGCGGTGCATCTACAAATTTGTCGGGAGGCCACACGAACGAGTCTACGTCAAATTTGTCCACTTTGACGTCAAAGGTGTTCCTCCCAGGTACGTGCAAAGCATTTTCTTACATTGAATCTCTTCAGTCTGATCACGTTACAGTTCAGGAATGAATGGTGGAAGGTCTCAAGGCTCGTGGCCTGGGCGGAGACAAAAGCGACGTTTCTCAACGGTAATTTGCAACTGAAGGAGCAAAGGAGGTCTGGACCCAAATCACTTGAAGAGCATCCAGGGTTCCTCGGGGTCGGAGGAAGGAGGCCACCCCTGGCTCGGGTTTCTTCACGCTGAGGATGATGATTCTCTTCCCTCAAAGTATCCCATCTGCAAGTTCCACACGAGCAACATGAGAAGGATCTTAGATTCTGCACTGATCAAACCATTGCAAGTCTTCTCGCACGCAGTCCATGCAGATGTCCTCAGTTCACGTTGCTCAGCCAAAAGTAAAAGTTCCGTGAGATTTACTTGCTGAAAGCCTTTCCCTGACATGAATGTCATGCAGATATCGGGATGTGTGTTCCACGCAGATGTGCGCAAAACACTGATGGGTGTGGGATTTGTGAATGGATACCGCAGAGCATTTGCTTCTTGAACAAGATTGCTTCCAAAAGAGAAACATATGATTCGAAAGGTTTCCAGGATCCGTTGACGTCTGTGATATTGTAACTCCTTGATAGCTTCCCCCTCACTGCAATTTTCGTCCACTTACCCAATATTATCCCATTTTATGCCTCTTTGATCAAGCATAAAACACGACCCCTTGTGCTAGTCACCATTGATGGGCGAAATCTGTCTCAGTGTGGTTGCAGGAGCAAAGTCTGTTGTCCTGTGCGAAAAAGAACTTCCAAATTAAATTGCATTTCTCCCCATATTTCTTTTTTACGTTGTTCGAGCGCATTCTATTCCTCACAAAAACAAAACGCTTGCCTCCATTATTTCCGCACTCTTCACAGTACACGTCAAAGGGACTTTTCTTGTTTACTCAACCTTCCTGGCCTTTCCTCCTGTTCATCATTTCGGTCAACAAGTGAAACCGTGTGACAAATTGATGCAAAAAAGTCAATAAGTATGTCAGATTCGCTGCGCCCAGCTATCGACGTCGACGTTATTTCATGGTAATATGCAAAGACGAGCAGCGGCTGACAGGAAGAATTAATCTTGCTGTGCCTTGGCTAACGAGCAACTCCGGCTCGCTGGACTTTTCTTGCAGTTCGCATGAAACCGTAAAATTAGTATAAAATTATGATACAACGCCGCAACTGGTTTCCAAAAAAAAAAAAGAGAATATTTTCGGTGTTTCTTATGCACATGCAAATTTACGTATGAAGTCACTTCGCATCTGTAGAAATGGAAGCCTTTTTCACAAATATCATCGCACACAGAGTTGCAGCCTGAACTTTTAAAATCCATTAAGTTGTCTTCTTCAAAGAAAGTCACAATTTGAACCGTTGTTGGAAAATCAGAGACGTGTCATATTTGATGTGGATAACCCTTGAGCTGCTTTGTTTGAACACAACTGAAGTCTCGAGTGCAAAACAAAGGAACCTCTCCGCGATTGTACAGACAGTTTCACGAGTGACGCAGAATGGATGTTGAATTGATGAAACGAGCCTTCTCTGAGGAATGCAAAGCTTTGAAAAAGAGAGATTTGACGTCCAAAGTCATCTGAACACAAAATCTGCCTACCTGTGCATTCCCAGATCTTCCTGTGATCTCAGTTGAGGAGAATCATTCTCAAAACTGAATTTGCCATTTTGCCTGAAAGATGCCGAACCACGACATCACAGGAAACAAGGCGTTGTTTCAATGCCTGCAGACGCCCAAGAAAGCTGCAGGATCGTGTTCCGAGCCGATGGGCAAATCTAATGTAGTTTCATCACGGGCTTTCTTGTCGTCAAATTGAATACAAAAATGCTTCAGATTTTGTTGCAGAGGCATGTCAAGAATGATAAATGGGGTAAAGTTTTGCCGCTTCAACATGTCAATAAAAATTGCGACAGAATCTGTGCCCCGTGAGGAATGATTTTTAAATTGACTCTTGCAAGAGGGTCGTCCATCATGAACACAATTGACACATGACTGCAGCGCGTGAAAAATTGCTCCATTTGATAAAACGCGCGAGACTCATGACGAGCGTGTCCTAGATTTTGTCGCGAAAAAGTAATTTTACGTTGAGGACGTTCCCACATGCGTCACGCACTTGTTCGTTTGCAACAGGCATTTTGGGAAGTGCAGTTCAAGAATACCGGTACTCACAAGGTGGAACCTGCGAGGTTTGCGTGGTTTGCGAGTGCAAGGAAACAAGAATGTCTTGAGAAAACACGGATCACTTGAGCTGATTTACGTGGATGGATCGATCAGTTACGAAAGAGATTCGACCTCAGTCCACCCACGCGTCGTGTGTATCCAGAATGCCCTTTGCCCGCTCCCGCACTGAACAAGTCCGCGTGGAACCAAAGGGTACGCGCGCAGACTGAAAATTACGAGCTTTTCACTTGACCATTTGCACGCTAACAAGGCACTGTTTGGGAATTTCTGGAATTTTTGGAAATTCTGAGCTTCTGAACGTCTTGATGCCCATGTTGAGAATACACTCTCGTCAAGGGGTCTGGTTCTCACCAAGGGTATCTTCTCGTGACTGACACTCAAGTCTGGAGTCAGATGCTAATGTTGAACAAACCCTTGGCATCCATGGAAATCTGGACACCCGTTTTGAGGGTGTCTGCAGACGTTCAGGTTCAGACGAAAATCTACTGGCCTAACTGCTTGGGGTGGTTCCTGTGAAATTCTTTCTTTCGGTCTGAATGACGTCGATGCTCAGATGGTACGTTTTGGAATCCAACGAATCTGTTGAAATTCTGCGTGTTTTGATGGTCTGAGTAACAAGCTTGAAGGCTTGTCCTGTCTTTGTGGCACCATGCTGGTCCACAGTTGCAGAAGGCACCATTATTGCCCAATTATTCACCATTTTTATGTGACTGTGGCACGAAATGACCATGAAACATGGCAGGTGCCCGAGGCCGGCATGTGGGCCAGCGCATGGGCCATAAATATGTGGCGTCCAATCTCAGTGAACGTATTTGGAATGATGTGGACCATTAACAAGTCACACAGATCCTCGAGTGAGTCAGGGATTACTGAACCGGTCGACTGTGGAGAGAGACACTGCACAATCAATCCTTGATGGAAACCGTGCATGAGCAGTCACTTGTATCTTCATCTTAGCAGAGCTGGGCCGCTGTTCCATTCATGCACTGTTGTTCCTAATGACCGGTCTTATCCATTAGAAATTTCCACGCTATGTGAAGGGAATACACATGCCAACCAGCTTTTTTTCTTGTGCCCCAGGCGAAACGATTTCTTTTATCTGATAAAGGACGGAGATAGATCTCAAGTGGAATGGAGACGAAGTCTTCTGCAGTCCAAGGGAAACAGCCACGCAGTCCGGGATTCTCTCTGTCGGCAATAAAAAGCGTCATTTTACAGAAACATTTCCAACTGTCATGTTCCGGTTTTATGGTGGAGGGTACGGAAAATGATACTTTTTGCTTTGGCCAGAGGCCATTGTATATTACCACAGTGTCAGACGAAATGGTGGTAAATCCAGTTCCGATGGGAGCCCGTTGCGCCTGCAGCCACCGAATAACGGCACATTTCTGATAGAGCTAACAACACACAACTATTGCAACCGACTTGCGTCCGATTTATGACAACAGAGAAGTCCGACGTTTGTTTCTTCAGAAAGTGTCTCTGCAGGAGATCTGAACGCAAAACGACCCTTTGTTGGTCTGCAATTTTGCCTGCAACAAATTGGGGATCAGAATAAAAGTGATGCGCAAGAAGCGTCGTTGTTGTATTGTCGAGAAAGCAGCACTCAAGGCTCGTTTCAAGACCAAGAAAAAGTTCGTCAGTTTAGTCCACGCACTTTTCAAAGAAGGCTGTTTACAAGGAAGGCAGCAGCAGTGATGGCATCATGTGTTCATGTGTGAGGATCTGTCAATACGTCTCAAACGAATAACAATCATCTGAGCTCATTTCTGCGCAGAGGATGACAGCTTATTTCTATGCATGGGTTCCACCACTGATGGTCATCTAGGTTCACAGCAATTCCAAGCAAACTTATTTACATACATTAGATGGAGATTCCCTCAGCTGTGCAGTAATCTTCCGTGGCAAGTGTAGAACTCGAGGCACCGCACTGATCACGTAGGAAAGTTGGTTTTGTACAGTATTTGATTCCTTCACGTTTTTGTCAGACTTTTATCAAATTTAATTTTCAGTTGCCACACATGTTGGAAGATTCCACTGAGTGGAATGAAGAACTTGGGTGAACATCCTTCGTTTTTGTTAGTTGGCGAGGTGGTCACATCTCTTGTTCAAGGATCAGTGATCAACTTTTTATCTGATTTTCAACTCACAGATACAAATTTCAACGTTTTGCCGTGCGTTTGTTTGAGGAGGACGGATCCTGTTCACTCGTGAAGCAAGACATTTCTGAGACGTGTTTGTCCGTCGGGACGTCACACCAACACCTGATGTTCAGGCTGTCAGACGCAACGAAATAATGGAGGCTTGAGTTTCGCATCAGCATGGATCTCACACGGATTTGCAAAGCGCTTTTACGATCTGCAGACGGCCGCACACATCTCTGCCTGTTGGGTACACTTGTGCTGTCTTAAATCACGTTATCGGTGCTAAATTATTTCTGATATTTTGTAGAACCTCTGGCCAAATTGAATGCAGTGATCCTGCAACTTTGCACCGAGCAGTTGTGTCTTTGGTTCCCAGGTTCCTGATGTGTGGGAACTCTGTGGATCTCTCGAACTGCCGAGCAGATTCTGATAGATCAATACGACCCAAAGAACCAGCTCTGAAGTAACTGGAACATGTTTTTGATAAAGACTTAAAAAATGCACCGTGGGAGTAGCCGAGAAAATCGTCCGCAGAGCGCTTGATTTCGCGCTTGCCTTGCCCAAGACTGAGGGATTTCAACGTTTTTTTCTCAGTGGGAAGAATCAGTGCTGCACTTGCTCTGAATCCCTCAGTTCGCCATCTTTAACTTTCGATTGAAGAGAAGGTTGCAGATGTTTCGGTGCATCCTAAACAGCCGTCATTTTGGGGATTCCGGGCACTCCTCTCTCAGGTCCCTCGCAGCCCCTCCAGCCCGTCACGGAATGACAGAGATCGATCTACTTGTCTTATCGCCGCAGCATCAGCCAACTTTTCTATTGCAAATGTCTTTCTCCCCCCACCAGAAGATTTATGCTTGCAGAAGTGTTTAATTAGAGTCTCTCAGAGAAAGCCTGTGACATGTTTATCATGGACCAGTATTGCATGCGTGGCCCCAGCAACAGCAATCTGTTCTGTTGATACAATGGTTTTGAGGAACTTCATCACGGTTTGAAGGGACGAACTCGTTGCGAGGGTCGTCACGCCGCTCGGTGCGTGTCTCCTGTGCACTGCATGGTGTTAAGGACCGGAATCTGATCATCTTCTTCTTCATTCACTTCAAGGGTGCGAAAAACATTTACGCCGCGTTTGATTCCAACTGTTGCCCCCCTTACTTCGACATAAATTTCCTTTCGAACAGAGGTGAGACATGTGTTCAGGGCAAATCAAAGCTTGTGGTGAACGTTTGACCTGATGCTGCACAGTTGAAACGGATCAAACACATTATCGTGTTGTGTTTGAATCCAACAATAAATCGATTCCGATCCCCACGAGTCGTTCTGCATGGCATGTCTGGTTCGCTGATAGCCATCAGTTGGTTCCGAGCGGAAGCTGCTCCACGCGAGCTTGGGCGAGTGCGGCGGCGGCGGCGTCTCAGTCGCGGAGTCGGGTGAACTGCGCGGTGATTGGTGTCACGCCGAGCTCCACTCTGTCTCCCCCGCGATCAATCCCGGTTCCGCAGAGAGAGCGCATATTTAAAGTCTCCGCTCATCATCATTCATTAGCGTATTGTAAATCGTTGCAGCTGGCTTCAAAACGATGCGTTATTATTAATGTATGTGAACAAATTAATTTGAGTAAAGAAAACACGCAAACCATACAGATTTACAATCAAAGAAGTGAAAGTTTGGCACGCAAGATTTCCGGTGACAAGAATCTGGAGTCGGCAAGCGAACTCGCCTTCTCGCACTTGGAGCTGTTCACAGCCGTGGCTCACACGAACAACCACAGCAAAAGCACAGATGTGATTCTTGGTCAGGTGGATGTTCCTGAGACAGACGAGGTGCAAAAACACCTCAGTTTTCTTCTCAGGCAATGCTATCCCTGATGGTCAGAAAGACAGCACAGGCGACCTGCTGGCAGAGAGCTGCAGATGTGTGTTGTTGTGCTTGACAGCTTGGGCCACCTTTCTACTTCAGGTACTCACATTCAAATCCTGAAACATTTTTGCGACTTGCAGACGCTGGCTTCACACACAAAACCTGCTGTGAAGCAACAATACGCGTGGATCCCATGCAATTGGCACCGACCGCCGTGTGGGACGTGAGCTTCAGTCTTGAAGGCTTCCTGGCGCTCTCCTCCATTTCCTCTTCCTATCGCCCCATACAAGTCCAATGGTCACTTCACGTTTGCCGAACATGCTGAAATGACACATAAAGTTTCGAATATGGCCACTTTCTTCCAAATTGAACCATGTAAAACGATGGTAAATCAGCCATAAATATGAAGGGGAAGTGTCCCGTAACGAAATAAAGATTAGCAGCGCGAGCAGCATCGGGACTGTAATGGATACTTTCGCCCCTGAATCGGCCGTTTGTGCAGTGGCCTACAGAAGAAAAATTGACCATTAATTTCAGGGGACAATGTTCTCTCAATTTAACGTAATAGTGGTTGTAATCTCTTTGCATTTAACCTGCCCATCTCGTGGGTCGTGGCGTTCAGTTTTGTTCTGTTTGGCAGTTCAGTTTGGGACTTTGGCCTGAATGAGAACAAACAGCTCAGTTTCGTGTCTCATTTCTCTGGCACAGGATGCTCCCAGGTTTTTCCCAGCTTCAACCTGTTGATTTTTGTGTTGTTTGATCACTGAGAACACATTCTGGGAATTGTTACCTCGGAAGCCACGAAGGTGGTTGGTGCAGCATTACAGGCAGGAAGACATTAATCGCCGCAGCCGCGGAGTGAAACCGACAGCCTGAAAATTGTGACTGCAATTAACGATGGTTTCGAGGTCAGAGGCAGGCAACTGGCCTCGTCTCTCGGTAACCACAATGCGGATCTCATCCAATATCTGAACCGATAATGATCTCACCTTCGGCTGCAGGGTCTTAAGATCGTGTGAGCAAAGGCAGTACTGCAGCGAAAAGCCTGGGCTTCATTTGCTCAGGAAGGTCAGGTTTTGCTGAACATTCCTGTTGATTTCCTGAGTGTTCAACGCCACGGGAAAGCATAGACAAAGCACAGATGTCTGTGAAGCAAATTCAAGAACAGATTTTTTCTCTTGAGAATGAAGAGCCCCCAGCGAAAGATCTTAAAAATGCCAGAGCTTCATGTCGACGCGTGCCTGTTTTTTCAGCGACGCTTTCTTTGCAGTCTCTTCTGATGTAAGTTATGTTTTTAATTTTATTTCTTCATGCAACAATGCGCAGATGTCATATTCATTGCAGAAAGTGGTTTTCATGTGTGGATGAATTGCTCCGGTGAAAATATCAATGGTTCCTCCAGAAGCTTTTCATTGAAATTTCGCGTGCCTGTGCGGAATGAAGGGTAACTGTGACTTTCAATGAGCGATCCGAATTACAGAAGGCGTTGCTTTTCATTTTGATTTCACTGTGGACAATTTGCATTTCTTGTGTTTGCTTTTCTACACAAGTCAAACTGCAGGAAATTGGTGACGACTCTTGGCGACTGAAGACCCGAAGTTCTTGAAACTCGGCCCGAGTACTGCAAATTAGTGTGAGCCATGAGAATCAAACGAGCTCGCTGTGGCGTACGCGGAGAGACGGGAACTTCTTCTTTGAACCAAAATAGACGTGTGAAATGGTGTTCATGGAGACTCAACCAAACAACGTGCACATCTGGAAAAGGCAGCAAGAGCCTGAGTCCAGGAGACAAGCCAAAGGAATTGTTCTTGTTGTGACGAACACAAGATGAGTTTTTCACTGAGAAACTAACTCGAGGCAGTGACCTCATTTGATGTCTGCAGACAACTGAAACATCTGTCTGAGTGAGAAATATCTACAGCGGGATGTCATTCTGCAGTTTATAGCCATTTCACCCTTCAATAATAGTGTAGTCTGGTGCAGGCTAAATCAATACAAAGTTGTTTAAAGCCTACTTGCCTCAGGAGACTTTCTGTCTCGTGCATGTTGTGAAATAGAAGTTCCATTTTGTGATGTGAAGTCAGTGAAGTCCTATTGGGTGTTGGCAGGGTTGTTGTGGCGACGGATAAAGCCTGTGTTCCGGTGATTAGGACTCGTTGTTGGCAATCAAGGGAAGCGCTGGGTGAAGCTCAAAATGGGCTGCTGTTCCTGGGGCCATGCTACTTAGAGATGTTGTTAAATTGTCTTCTGGTTCATTTGAGGTCTGCAAATGAATGTGAAGCCTCGTGGGTGTCGCCACATTTGGCCACACGAGCTGCATATTTCTAGCAGTCAAGAATTGAGAAGTCTGTCCAACTCAACTGACAAGAGCATTTCTTCTATTAATTTTGCTGTTTCTAATTGTTGTTGATCTGGACAAATCTACGAGCTGCATCTGCCATTGTCTTTGCGGTGGCAAGAGAATCGGCGTGCTGAATTTGTAGGTTGGTCGAAATGGCTGGGTTTCTCTTGAATTCTTCTGTCTGTTCATGTCTCCAAGCGAAAACAAGGGCTCTTGTCGCATTTGTTGAATTTTTCCATTCCTTTCATTGTATCTGAGATACAGAGTGTTTGAAGCATTCCCGGAATGTTGTTTGCTCAAGAATTCAAGTTTTCTCTCTAATTGATAACTGCTCAGATTTAATCATCCATCAGTTGTTGACATAATTTGGTTATTCCGCCTGGGAGTGATTGGTTATGCTGACGAATATAAATTGGAATGTCAACCCCTGGAGCTCCTGAAAATTGGCGTCCTTGAATTTATTGTTCTTGTTTGGGAGGTTTTCTTTCGATGAAAGGAATCTGGCAAATAACCCTGTCGAAATCGGAAACGAACGAGGAATCGTAGAACCGCTGTGGGTTTCTTTGCCACTCATCGTGTTGGTCTCTTCGAGTCGCACAAGACGAAGAACTTGGCGTTTGGCGGCGCATCAGAGGAAACAAGACAGGGGTCCGCCCTTGCTGAATGTCCATGAGATGTGATTGTGTGTGTGGTTTTAGTCTTGACCCACGAAAAAGAAAGACTCAGACACTGAAATTTTTGCTGCACGGTTCACTTGTGATGGGTGGAATCTGAGAGCGACGCGTATTTCTGTCTGCAGGTGCCTGCACGACTACGTGGACGTGTATACGCAGGCGCGGACGGAGAGCGAGGACCTGCTCGAGGTGCCGCTGCACGGGCGCTACTGCGGCGACGACGAGGAGGCGCTGCCGCATCTCCTCGTCTCCATGCACAACATCTTCATCATCGGCTTCTACACCGACAAGATCCGCAACGAGAAGGGCTTCCTCGGCACCTATGAATTCGTCGATGCAAGTGAGTAGCGCTGAGAGGTCCGCACACGAAGGCTGAAGTGTTGACGTCACCGTCAAAGCAATTTGTCAGTCCACGGACACAGAGGCGCAAAGTCAATTTTGGTGGTGACGGTCGATGATTTCAGTCGACAAGCCGAAAACTTTCAGTGTTTCTGACACGGATTCTCTTGATGCGTCTTGAAAGCTTATTCATGGTGCCTGGCATTGTTGCGATGTGGGGAGGTTTTCAATGCATTCGCAATGCTGATGCAAATGGAATCCGTGATCGTTGTTTGCTCACCGAAAGTTGCACTGCTTTTGCCGCTTTTGTTTCCAAATGTCATTGCCTGTTGCTAAATTCAAGACTGAAGCACAAAGCTCCAACTGACGTCAAAACTTCAGAAGAAAACTATTTTTGCGACTGTTCTCCCACACGAAAAATGTGGAGAGCACAACTTCCCTTTGAAAAAAGAATATCACACAACTTGTGGTGATGCGTCGTTCTCCATTCACTCCAGTCAAACGCAAATGCCTCTTTTTCTGTCAGAGTCAATTCAGGCAGTTTGCTGCGTATGATCATGCGTGAATGTGAGAAACACGGGAAAGCGTCCCATATTGCAAAAAAGGAGGGTTTATTGAATTTCAGAAAGACTCGCTGGCCAATTTGGAAAGACCTCCATTCAATTCTTGAGCTTGGCCTCAGGTTGCGTTTGCGGTGCGACTGCTGCACATTTGTTGCTAGACAGCCACAGACACCCGTGAATATTGCTATTGCTCGCCATACATGCAGACCACACGCATGCATTAGCTGTCATTTGATGCAATTCTGCAAAGAAAAACTGTCAACGAACCACCACAAACACACCACTTTTGCGTCGTCTATTTGCTTGTGCATGCCTACATGCGTGAGCGACAGCAAAGAATGGCAATGTTCTCGTGTATTGACAATGATTCCAGCCAGTCCTGAAAGATTCATTGGCCAATCTGGAATGGCTGCCATTCAGTTTCTAAAGGATGACCCAAGGTCGTATTTCCAATACCGCAGTCACTATGGCAAAGCACTGTAAGCCGCCTCTGCCATTTCCCCATCTTCGATGGCCTGTTTATTCAGTAAACCTGCTTTGATAAGCTTTTAAAAATAGAACGATTCCCCTTGAATGGATTTCTCATTTCTTTATGCTGTGGTTTTTCACTTTGATATATTTTTCAGGAAGGTCAGTCGTGAAGCTATATTTCACAACGGGTTGATAAAAAGGGAATGTGTACTGGAGGGCAACAGCTTCAAATAGAACACGACACATTCTGCATGCGTGCATTTCCAATGATTTGATTCGGTTGGGACGTCTTTTCTGCCATGAAACACTGAGTTGTTTCTCATGCAAGTAGAGTAACATTTTGGTGACGCGTGTGCTCAGAAGATTGTTCCATTTGTTGATGCAGAGATCACCTGCAATTTCCTCACGCAGAGTCATTTGCTTGAACTTTGCTGCATTATCATTTATCATTTTTTCAAAACAGATTGAAGAGGAGTAATTGACAGATATTGAAAGGAATGAGGCCTGCCCAGATTTTTCATTTTGTATACATGCACATCTATGAACAAGTTGATGGATGGAGGAGTCTTTTTGATAGGAAGCTACTTAATCAGGCGATGCTGTGCTTGTCAGATCTCGTGTATCGAGGTATTTCATTGTTCAGCCACTAACACAAACCAAATTTGGTTTCCTATTTGTGAGGATGCCACTTAAAAAAGCTTCCCGTGATTGTTCAACACGAAGCCATCTCTGTACTCCAGCAGAACTGATCCTACCAAAACTGACATGAGCAAGGCTCAGATAATTCCACCAAATATCACATGTTTCGCATTCGATCTATCTGTCGCTGTTGTTCACACAACGCTGCAAAAGTAATTATGCAGTACTGTCAAATCGGCAATATTATTATTGGTTTGATTTGGCCGAGCCGAAATGAGTTTCAGTTGTAAATTGCCCCGCATGTCTCATGAATATGACCTATTGATCTGCGTGGTCTCTGCCAGGCAATTACTCTGCCTCATTAAACCGAGCTCAAGCTGCGGACGTCTCCGGCTTCGTCAGCTTCGCGTCTGTTGGAGACTTGTTCTTTTCTTGCTGCTGCACACCGGATGTCAGAATGTTCTGTGAAGAACTGACCCCAACAGGAATCGTGGGGCGCGAGCACCTTGAATCGTGACGCAAGACATGCGCGTGATAAGCCAAGTCGTTGGAAGCTGCACATGTCGCAAGAGTAAGAAATCTAGTTTGGTACGAATTTGATCATTCGTACGAGAAGTCTCCACCAGAAAATTGAAAAGAAACTGCAGAAATCAATGCGAATTGGTGTTTCAGGAGGAGTACGCTAATGACTTAATCTAATTCCACTCTTAAGTAAAAATGGAAAAGCCGCTTCACTTTAGAAAGTCAATGGAACCTAACATGCCGGTTCACTGACAACTCGAAAGACACGATTGCAGCCCGAAAAGCTGTTTGCAACAAATTGATCTGTTCACAGAGATACTGCCAAGTTTGCCAATATTCAGGATGCCGTTGGGCTTCGTCCGTATTTAGAAACAAGGGTCTTCAGAAGACGTGCGCTGTTGGTTGCTTTGTTCATTTCCCACGGTGAGGAATTAAATCCATGAAGGAGTTCTGGCAGATTGATGTTCGGGCAAGCAAGTGTTGCGATCCACATACGTGTGCAAGAATCCCAAAACTGCGCGAGCAATTCATCTGTCTGGCGAGAGACCATTTCCAAGGAATGGACTGCATTTGCAGCTTCAGCGGAGTGTGACCAATTAAACGTCGCTGCTCTTGCCAAGATGTGACCTCAGAAGTTTTTGGGAGCCCCTACGTCGTTTTTTTGGGGCGTTGCGCAACCCTCCTTCGCCCACTAACTACAGGGTCTGCACGACCAAAACTCCACAAGGCTGAAACATCGAATTCCTCCGCCAAACCCCCGGCCTAAATACACAAAAGCATGTGATTTGCTTCTCGATAAAATCTTTTTGATTGGAACAAGAGCAAATATCCTTTGCATGCAATGATGGCACTGAAGCTGTTCACTGTATTCCACAACAGATACATTCGTCCTCAGCACAAAGAGTTTCATCAACCGTTTGAAACTCAAAGAAACCATGATCTCCAATTTTACGGCTCCTACATTCAACTCAATGCTCACAGTCTTCTCATGGACCTGTTCTTTGAAAAGAATACCTGAACTTCTCACTGTACGCTTGTGTTTGCCAACGTTGCACACAAAACTTCACATTCTCTGATGTCCGAGTTTGACAACAGACTGGAAAGCAGCAAGACTGCAAGCTTATCGTAGTGAGCGGTGAGCGAACAAAATTGGCAGCCACAGAAACACAAGGAACTAAGGGTGCTTTCTTTGGAAATATTCAGAGTCCAGAAACTGCAAGACAGCTCGCATGAATCCGACAGTTTCCACAAACAAACCTGCCTGTCAAGGGTAGATTGGCAAACAACAAAAAAGTCAAGGCAAAGAAAATTGCCACAAGCCATGGAAGCTGAAGACGAAAATGACTGGCGTTTCCTTTTTCCACAGGAATAAGTTCCTCCTGCAGTTGTCACGGCTCTTCTGTTCCCAAAGAGAAATCAAAGAGTTTTTCCGAGTTTCAGTTTCTGATGTTCAAATTTGACAGGGACACGGGAGGCAAAAGATTTAATGAAGTTCTTTGTTCAAAAACAAACTGACACTTGCCAACAAACAAGCAGCTGCCACTTCTTGACGCCAAAATCAGAAGCTTTTGCTGTTGGAGTCAAGGAAACAAGGTGTTACACACTCATGAAAAGACAATTCTTTCTGCGAGAAAAAATCTCAAGCTGATTTGCCAATGTTTCAGCCAACACAGCATTGCTTGCGATACCGACATCTCTCAAGGAACAGGTTTTTTCTCGAAGGGAATGAGAGCGAAAAGAAGTGAAAAACACTTGGGTGGCAAGGAGATCAAAAGAAGTTAACAAAAACCACAATTTTATTTGACGCATCTAAGGTTTTTATCTTTGGAAGGGAAACAACTTCCACGTTGCAACCCAATACGTGTGACAAGAAAGCCAGTAAATGGGAATGTCAGGCGTGATGACCTAATATTTTGCCTAAGTGGAGAAGGCCTTTTATAACCAACAAAAGCTGTGGGGAAATTGGACTTGGGCATGGTAGAAGATCAAAACCGGAATGTCAAGGGGTACAACTGGAGCTGTCGGCTGATTTGCGATCGCGCTGGGCGATAGGGACAGCAGACGCACGAGTTGCAGCCGAGTGAAGCTTCTTCACATGGGCCGAGTGATACCGAGGAATTGATGCTGGCGACCGTTGTGTCGATGCTGCAGAGTAGATGGAGGACCAGCAGCAGCAGACACGGATTTCTGCACTCCAGCTCGATGCCTTCAGCCTGGAGCCTCTCGCCGTTGGTTCCTTGTTGCTCGGTTTACGACTGCAGGTGTAGCATTTGTGGTTTAGAGAATGGGAAATGCATTTGTGCACTGAACCGAGCTCCTCGAGCATTTTGTTGTCAGAGCACGACCGTTGTTTCGACTAGAACCCACCCCGAAGGTGAAGCTACAGTGGAGCAGCTGACGCGAAATGACAGCACGAGAGAGACAGAGAGAGAGACAGAGAGAGAGAGAGACACAGAGAGACAGAGACAGACGCAGAGAGACAGAGAAAGGCGATGCCATTGCAAAGGCAATTTATTGACACAAGAGACATCAAGCTGTCACTGCTGAAGCAACAATTGTTGCCCACCACGCGTTGGTGCGACAAACTTGAAATGCAGCGAAATACTCGTACCAAGTGCAAAAGAAATGTGACAGCCTCGGTATGAGCTGAAATTAGCCCCTTCATTGTTTGGAGAATTAACTTTTTGGCCGTAATAGGTCCCTGACGTCGAATAAATATGACTCACTGAACTAATCTGTGGCAGGCAATTTCATTTGGTTCATTACGCGCAAACTTCATAACCTCGTGTGATACAGCGTCACTTCATTTGTTTGCGAGTGGGATGGGATTTCGCGTGTGCCTTCTCACTCGGTCAACATGGAAAAAGCACCCCCAGCGCTGTGGCATAATGAGCGTCTGATGGCACTGCAGAATCACCGCTGCCACACCAGGAAGAACTTTTGTTGGGAGTGTTGAGAACACGATCGATTCACCACTGGACCTGTTTTGCGCGAAGTTGACTGTTATAAGACGGTGCCTTCCTGCTGTTCACAGTATTATTTTGCGGGGGATTAGTAAAGGAGCCTGTTAGTCCAGACAATCTCCAATGGGCATGCTTGGTTGGGTCCTATTACCTCCTAACGTGGTAAATTTAATACCTGCTGAGGACACTGACAGATTTATGGTGATTATGTGGCTCACACTGTGGTTTGTGAAATTTACTACGTCTCCTTTCCCTCAATCCGTTAACATCCGTTTCATTCATCACGATAAGAGCCCTTTTTAGGAGAAAACCGGAAGAAACATTCCTGCAGTGCAGTGTTGTTCGGTTCCCTGCCAGATTGGATCCATTGTACTTGAGCCATCGAGAGTCACCTTTGCGTGTTTCAAATCTCCACACCTTGTCTGATGAGTTGAGAAAGTGCTCTTTAGTACAGTAGAGAACTATTGCAGAATGTCAAGGGAGGCAACATCTTTTCAGAATCTTGTTTTTTTTTTTTGTTTTTCACATCAGTGAAGTGAAGGACAAGGGAGGAGTGGTGAAGTTGCCCTTCAGTCAATGAGAGTTGTCACCTCGTGGTCTTCAGTGTCCTCGGGGTTCGAGGGTAACTGTTCTGACCCACAATTGAAAGATGGAACAACCAAGAGGGTCTCCAACTTCTTTGTAATTCTAAGTGAAGCTGATAGAACACCTGAGACTGTATTCGAGGAGACCGGAACCTGCAAACGACCACGAGTGCATGAGCCTTCTGACTTTACAGGGTTCCAAGCCAAAACACGCAGATAACAAGCAAACACTGGACGCCCGAGAAAGAATTCTCTGGCAGGGTCCTCCTTCCGATTTGAGAAGATCAGACCTGTGGTGCTTGCTTGCTGCTTCCACCAACATTTGCACCAACATTTGCATTCCAGGTGCGTGCCGCAGCAAGAGATAGCGTTTAGTATCGAGGCACTTTGGATTTACAGTTAATGTCTTTACAGACCCCGATGACTGAAGAGGGCGAGCATTGTAATCGAATGAGCATGACTGACCACTGCGTTCAGACTGCGTCCTGATCGATACATTTGCTGTGCTGATTTGAAGCTGTTCCGTAACTTCTCCAAACAGGAAAAAAATCCTTTTCCTTTTCCCATCTGTGAGTTGTGTATGCCCCTTGCTCACTTGAAGCTGAATTTGCTCTTTTCCAACAAATCGCACAAAAGCCTTGCACCACGTAACAAGATGTATGATGCCTGGTGGTGTTTTGCCTCTGGATTCTTTTCAGAAAGCGATTTCTTCCTGTTGGCATCAAGTCCATATATTCTTCGAAAGTGCTGCCTCAGATCCTGAACAGCACTGCACTTCCGCGGCATGGTTTGGCAAGAAAGGAAAAGTGGTGACGCAGTCTGTTCTCCACTTGTCACCTGCAGAAAAATACTTGCAGGTTCAACTCCTCCCTGCTGCGGTGAATCTCAGGAGGAAAGGCTCCCTCTGTGAGGAAATTATTTCCCGCGAATCATTCCGGAAGCAACATGGCCCAAGTCCTGCAAGACAAAAAGAAAATTGCATTACGCCATCAAGTGACATGACACCCCGAGGCAAAAGACCTCAATTAGCCAATCTGGGAGTTAACACCGGATGGTGCAGGTGAGACAGCCAGGAGATTGAACCGGACAGGGATGTTGAATACACCTCGAGCGCCAGGCACTGCTGCTGGCCGGGCCATTCTGACTTCGGAATTTCTTTGTCCAACAGCATTTTACCTTGGACCAGAAGGTTCACGTTGTCACTGTTTTCACTTGAAACAACGCAAGGCGATCAGTTCAAGAAAACACTTCACCATTTGGATCCAAGTTCAATTTTTTTATCAAAGCATTGCACGGCATTCCCTTCTGCAACCACATGTTCAACACACTTCCATTGCAACAGTTGCATTGCAGAATTTCTTACTCCTCACCAAAGCGCACAATTTTCTTGTCCAAGCTGAAGCCTTTCTCGTCTCAGTGAGGTTGAAAAGGTTCAGTGGCAGTGCAGCGGAGATAAGTGGAAGTCACTGCATGGAGGTGACAGATGCAGCTGTGTCCGCAGACGCTGCCAATTTCGCTTCAGTAATTAAACATGGCTCTCTGAAAACAGCCATACCTCACACTAATTATGACATGCGTGACGTTGTGCTTCTCGTGGGTCACAGGTTGGCGTTCTTCAAGGACTCAAGCACATCTCCAGTGTTCTCTTCAAACACGTACCGCGTTGTCAGATGTTGTCGCTTGGAGCAGGATACTCGTATGGTTACAGTGCAAACCGTGACACTCTCTGTGAGGTGGCGACGTCTCCCACCCAAATGGACAGAAAACGAAGAAAGATGAATATTGCAGGTTTCATATGAGAGGCTAATACATCATGATCATCCTCTGAGACACATGTGTCATTGCGCCATGTTTGACCAAACGCTCTTGGCCACAACCCTTTTCAGTACTCGTATCACACCCTGATCCCAAGTCAGTTGAACGTTTTGCTTTCCACACACACATGGCTTGGGAATGTGCATGATAAATGGTCAACAATGTCAAATTGCGCGATTTGTTTCCTTCTTTCCAACAGACCATGCTCCCTTCAGAAGTGGGTCATGTTTCCAAACGGAAGTACCTCAATTTGCTGTTTACTTGGCGGAACGATTACACGGATTCGCTTTTGTCCTACGTGGCATATTTATTGGAATATGTAGATGAGGATGTATTACGCATAATTTACTACGTCTGCCCGTGGTCTGCTTTGGTGACCTTGCGACACTAACTCAGTGAATCACACTTATCACCCTGATTGTCCAAGGCCATAGGCAGCTTTTTTGTTGCGGCGAAAGCGGTGTCATACGGAAAGGCAGCGATTGTTCAGCTCTCGTCAATTTAATCGACGAGCTTTGGCGAACAACTTTCTCGGCAACTGTCAACAAAAGCCAATCTTAGTTCGACCATGCAGTTGTGTGTGTGAGCACAACAGACATGCAAATCAAATGCAGGTGAATGTTTCGAAAATGGTGCAAGCTAAATGGAGAATCGAGAATGCCTTGGCAACTTAATTCAGTCAAAAGCCCAGCCAAATCCTCAGACGAACCCGAGACCCCAATTCAGAAAGTGACAAGTCAAACCACGTTGCTGGAAGCAGGTGAAGTGTGGTGAAAGCAGATTTGTGTTGGATTGACCTGACAGTCCCCAACAAGAAGGTACGAGACTGCGGGGAGATTTGGAATGAGGAGGCACTTCAGCAGCTTGTGGCGAAAGGTGCAGTCAACAGATGGTCTTCAGCCTCAGGTAGAATCTTTACAAAGGAGGGACATCTTCCACTCGAAGATCTCTTCACTTCAGCGAGCACCGCAAGTTTACATACAAGACTCAAGAACTCTTCCATGCAGTTGTGGGAGAAAGTGTTTTGGCACGCAAGCATCACAGGAATGCACCCTTTCGTACGAATTTTTGCGGCAACGGGCGGAACCAAGCAAGGACGTCACCGCAGTCAAGCTTGTTTTTGTATTTTTAGAATCGCAAAATGACAATTTTAATCTCAAAATGTGCAAACAATGAACATGCGTGTCATGCTCAATGCTTAATTTGGAAAATTACCCTTCGTGTGTAGCGCCGCTGCAAAACTAATTGGCCAGGCAGGAGCAGCCTTGTGAGAGATTGGGCGATTGCCTGCAAACAAATCCTCAACATTGAACACTAATTAGTTGATCTGATTGTTTTTATGTTGAAAGATGTCGAAAGCAGAACAGGCCCTACAAACACACACAAAAAACAAACGATTCGTCTCTTTCTCTTCATTTCGTTATTTCCTAATTGCACACGATGGTCGTCTCACAAATTTCCATTTTGGCTCGTTTCTTCCAAGTGGTTCATTCTGAATATACAAATTCACATACGGGCACAAATGACATTTACGGTACGGTACAAGCCAAGGCAAGCCAACCCTGATATGGTCAAGACCAAACTGACTCCAAAGTTGGTGTCTTTTGCCTTTTTTATTTTTACAAGTGCAGAGAGTGCACATGACCTTTTCTTGATCTTGAAGGCTCAAGATGAACTGAAAGAATTGGCGGAAAATGAAACTGAACACATAAAAGTGCTTCTATAGTCATTGTCTTTGCCTTACTGAATACATCTGTCGTGGTTCTCTTGTCGCTGATCAACAGACCTGTGTGTTTGGGTGGAATGGCAGGGAGATTGACGTGCGAATTACGAGTATGCGGCGGTTTTGCATTGTTGGTCTGCACATTTGTTGCTTTCCTCCAGTTGTCTTGCTTGGCACACTGACTCTGCACCAGTGGAACATGAGCAACAGCGAAACAGGAAAATTGGTTGAAAATTGTGACTGCCGTTGGTGAGTCGTGGGATGGATTGGGGGGAGTCTTTCTTGGTGTGGCACAACAAGTGAGGTGTGAAGGTTGCTGGTGCTTTCTGTGACTTTGTGGCACAGATCTCAGATGTCCACACGCCCCTCCAGACCCCATCAACACCTCCAAACCAGTTCAAACCCCTCTGGACTGCCCCGCAGATTCGCGTCCCTGCTCAGCATCACAGACTTACAACTGACATAGAGGCAGGAAATGCTACAGAAATCAACTTTCGTGTCAAGATGTTGTTGAGAACATCAATGAGAGTGTTCAGGTGGGCGATCTACATCCTGTGTTTATTCAATCCAAATTGGGATTCATGCATCTGGGGCAGCGGACAAATCCGCTTTCGCGATCATTTCAAGGGACTCCGTGTACTTCGACACAAAGCATGATAGATTATAATGATGTTGCGGGTGATAGAAACAGGGACCAGGCAAAATCCTCTGAAATGTGTCGAAGCCTTGATGTCACATAAAGCTGTCAATTCAAGGAGTAAACTCTTGCTTCGCTGCAGTTTGTCAGCATGGCAGCAACTCTCTCATGCTCCTTTCGTCGAATGTCTTTCGTGTCAATCTGTGCACAGCACAGTTATCGAGGCAAACACGTAGACTTCGCGGGCACCGCCATCCCGACGGAGAGCCTGTCCTGCAAGCGAAGTTCGATCTCTCGGCTTTCTGTTCCGAAAGCAGCTTGCTTGTCTATTTTTTCGCAAAGGCGAACGGTTTGGCTTGAAAGTTGCAAAAAAGACCACGCAAACAAAAGCTGACACGTGTGCGCTACTTCCTCCTGCTTCGTCCGTCGTTGCACCTGTTCAAGGAAAACTGCTGTTTTCTCTAGGCCAAATTTATCCTTTCTGGTCGATCGCTGAACGAGCTGGGTAGTTTGTGAGCACATCAAGTTCTGGCTTTGACTTATCGAGTGTGTGCTCTGCTGGCCTAATAAGCTGCTCTTGCAGTACATCAAAAGGACATGTAGTCTCCTGACACTCATACTTTACACTCTTTAGCCGTCCAAAGTCGCCCTTTGAGTGAAATTGGGCTTCCGTATTCTTTTTCTTATTTTTGTGCTCTCCCTCCAGGCCAAAAAGGTGCGCGCATGCAAGATTTTGCATGATGTTTATTGGAGTCCGCCCGTGACTCTGCTTTTGCGTTGCAATGAACTGGCTTCGTGAAACAGCAATTTTGGTCTGGAAAATGAAATGCAACTTGCTCTTCCCAACAAAATAGCAGCGAGAACGGAAACTGACAAGGAGCCACTGCTGCAAAGAACAGTTATCAATAGGTCCATTAGAAAAGCATGCAACAACTTCCCCCGGTCGAACAGGGAAGATCAAAGGAACTGTTCAGGAACTTTCTGCTCAGCCAGGCTGCAACAGTCACGAGCAAAAAGGAGTTGTTTCTTCCTTTCCCCACCGGCGTGATGCAGATGTTTTCAGGGAACATATAATTGGGAACACCAAAAAAGACTGGCGTAAATATTTCATCATTACACGACCAGATCGTGCATTTCACAGATAATTGGTCGGCTCAGATTTCACGTTTTGCATTGAGACGACGACAACTGTATGCGGCTTGCAGACCAACGACATCTTTTTGCATACAAACGGCGAATCTAACGACGTACAATCACCAGCCAGTCTCTCCGCGTATCTTTCTGGAAGATGACATGCATACAGTTTGGGTGTCTTGGAGATCCTTTCATTTGTGCTTTCGGATGACGAGTGTTCATCGCGAACTGGCTGTGGTCCGTCCAAGTCTCAGCTTACAGACTACAAAACTGCTCCTCACTCTGTAATAAAACATGATAGATTGTAATGATGTCAAGGGGTGATAAAATAGAGACGATGGAAAATCTTCCAAAATGTGTCCAAAGCTTTATATCGCATTAGTCTGTCATGGACAATTTACATGACCAGAACGGGGATGTCGATGGTGCAATCGTGAGAGTCATGGTGGTGCGTTTCACTTCGAATTTCCCTGATGCGCCTTCGTGTCTGCAGCAGGATGCAGCTTCGCTGCCCAGATTAAATGATTCGGAGAGCATGCAGTGTATATGAAACATGATACATCCTGTGTTCAACGAAAGGTGCACGACTGATTCGGAACATCTTCAAAGTGCACACCTGTGAAGGGGAAGGAACGCAGCTTTTCTTCTGCTGTGAATCTGTGTGTCGCAAGGGTTTCCTGTGACATACTGTTCATGAAATTCTGTCTGCGAGATGAAATGAAGACTTCCAAGCCAATCCTGTTTTGGTGTGGCTGCTGCACTGAATTGAAAGAATATTACAACACGCAAAGTGTCTGTCTTGGTTCAAAAATTGACGACACAAAAGAGCCTGTAATTGTGCTGATCAGACAATGCAACACTTGCCTGCTGTTGATTGTGGCTGAACCACATGCAGTTGTGCAAGTGTCCGAATGTGATCTGCACTGAACGATTGTTATGATCGAGAATCCTATTTTTCATGGATTGTATCAACAGCATTGCAGACAGGGTTGAGTTTCTTGATTATTTTCATAAATATTTGATCGTAGGCCACATAACAATTTCCTTTGTTCCTTGTTTGGTGATAGCTTTATGTATGAGCCCTACATTTCGCCTCGCAGTTGTCTGCATTACCTACAGCAGCAAGACTCTCAACAATGACACATTTTCTCCCTATCTTCAACGGTTGGGGCTGAGAATTTCACAGTTAATTCTGCAATCAGAATCCAAAGAAACGTGTTTCGCAAAATCCAGCTTCAACAGATTCATAGAAATGGCCAATAAATTGGCCATCATAAATGACCACTTTCGGCCTCACATTGCACACACAGCATGGATCTAATTCGATACTGCCTGCAAGAGACCTTGGAGGGTCGTCGGACGGCTCTGGGCCACCTGTGACTCGATGTACAACACTCTGCCATTGTAGTTCAAGAGCCTAGCGGGGCAGATTAAGTATCATTTGGAGTGAACTTTCTGTTGCAAAAGATTCCCTCTGAATCAAACAGATATCAATGGAATACGAACAACGGCAAATTTCTCAGCAATCAAGAAATTGCAATCACAATGCGTCGATATCCTCTCATTTGAGGAGGGCACTTTTCAGGAGCTCAGGAGGAGCATCAGGAAACGGGCCCCAGGTCCTTCTTTTACCCAAAGTTCTCAAAGCCAGCAAAAAATCCCTTCTGGGGTCAGCCTGCGCTGCCGAAATGCTGGATAATCTCCCCTTTTGTACTGGCACGTACCAGATTTTGACCTGTTGTGAGTACCACTTTGACTGAGGTGAAAACGTTTGGGTACTTAGAAAACAAAGCAAACCATCCGTTGGCCAGTTTTAGCAAACACGTCCGCTCCTTTTCCGGCACGCCCCAATTTCCAGGTCAGTGACACAGACACCATGTGATCACTTGTCATTGACTCGCAGTGCAAATATGGTTGTTCTGGCAATGGGGCACCACGGGAAAGGGAAATTTGTGGTTGTTGCAAGTCCTCATCGCCATTTTCACAAGTTTCTGGTACACAAGCTTTGATGTGGGAAGCCACAGAAATCGAGGTCTTGAAACTTTGTAACTGTTTGGGGAATTTCACCTGGGGAAGAAAACAGAAAGGGGTAATGTGGTCTGACTGGCTTGAGACAGAGAAAATACCTCACTGAAAGAATTCCATGGTCCCAAATGTTCACCTGTTGAGAATTGATTGACACAAACAACAGGCCATGGGCCTAAAATTCTTGGGACTTTTGCTGCAGTGAAGCCACTGCTTCTCAGCCAGATTCGCTCTGCAGAAAGTCTCAACCCTTTCTTTATGTCTCAACCCTTTCTTTATGCTACCTGGTTCAAATAGCCTGAACAATGGGTGGACGTTGGAAGATTTTTGATGGCAAAAAAGATCTGTGCATGCCTTTGACATGGTGGGTCGGTGACAGGCTCATAGCACAGTTGTCATGCCTGGGACCCACAGTGGAGTGGATAAATCCAGACCGACTGAGACCAGAATGCCTGCAAATAGGTTGGGAATGCGTCGTAATTTAGATCCAGCACATTCTCAAGACTGTTAATTTGAAAATAAGCGGCACAACCAGACAGATGCAATCTGGTAAATCCGATAAGTCCATCGTTGGCATGGGACCCGCCGCAAAAGGAAACTGTCTCACGGAGACAGATTTGCATCACTGAAAATTGATTGCAGTATTCAGTCACGTTAATCAATCTTTCTCCAGTCTGAAACGTATTTGACTTCCATTGGAACTTCAGATAGACTTGAATAACAATAGGTTTCACTCGTATTTCAGCGGCCCAGCTCGCTGATAGAAAGAGTAAGTTGTACCAGCTCACCTTGCGCAAACTAATTTGGTTACAGCCAAATGGAATTTGCCCTGAACAACGTGATTTGTATTGATTTGGTCAACAAAACACATTAGAACATTGTTTTCCTGCAAAGAAGCAGTTTGAATATTTGTCAATACACCATTCTCCAGAAAATTGCGTTCAGTTTCCATTATCTAGGCAGATAAGATGGGAAAATTTGCTTTTCCTCTGCTGCGATTACATTTGCAACACTTTTCTCTCGTGCAGCGGTAACCAGCAGATTCTCCGCCACACAAAAGAACGAACAGCTTTCTCAAATAAAAAGTATGTCCATTTTCTACTTGCAGGCATGTACATGGTGGGCACCCCAGCCCCTCCCCATGTGTGTGGGCAGACCATCCGCAGCGAGAGCATCAGCAAGGGGCTCCTCTATTCGCCCACGTATCCAGGAATGTATCCAGATAACATCTTCTGCTTCTACAAAATCCAAGGACAAGCCGGACAGAGGATCAAGTTCACTTTCCTCGATTTGGATTTGTACGAAGGAGGAACACAGTACGTACGCTTCAACCGGCATTACATCAATTTATATGGTGATTGCTTCGCATGGAAATTGTCGCTTTCAATGAGCTGGCGCAAGGCACTGGTTTTGCAGCTGTTTTAAAATCCCTCCCTGTCACAACACTGTCTGCTCCCGGCTTAGAAAATGCGTGCTGCTGTATGGACTTGTTTCCATTGGAAAACCACACGCAGGGTGGATCAAGATTCAAGCCAGTGTGCAATTGCATTGCCAAGCAGAATGGCATCAAGAAATAATTCAAATTTACGCTGCGGGTGGAGCGCTGCTCATGCAAGCGGTGAAGTTAGGTGGCCCTTGGTTACATCCAGACTGAAAATGACAAATCTGAAGAGGACTTGTGGTCTCTGCGTTTTTGATTGACAGGAAGAACTTTGAGGGAATTTAAACTGATAAATTAGTTGCCTGTCTGTGGAATGCAACTTCATCGACTCTGAGATCAGCACCGACAAAGGCAATCCGTGAATGATATCAACATGTGTGCAGCTGCTGACAAGATGTAACTGAGAGCTGCCTGAAATAAGATGTCTTCCAAAAGAAGATTTCAAGAGCGATCGTGTCGTACAAACTTTTTTGCATGCTACAGAGTCTGAATCATATATTTTCGACTTTTGTGCACAAATTTTGAGAATTTATGACACTGTTTATTCGAGACTCGATTTGTTCTTCCAACTGCATGGTCACTCAAACAGAAAGACCTTGAGAGTTTCGTTATCAATCTGGTTTGGAAGGCAAGGATCTTGCGCGAGTGTACTCTGTCATTCAAAACAGTGTGGAGAGCAGAAAAGGGGGTGATTTTTTCGGAAACAAAAAACAACCCAAACTCAATGTTTCAGAAACATTTTTGACCTTCTACTCGTCCAACACTTTGCGGGGGAAGGAGAAGTGGTTTTTGCGGCCTGCCAGCCCTGAGCCTAGAGCAGCGCCCTTGGACCCAATTGTTGCTTGTGTAAAAGCCGGTACGGCAGGAACTGAGGGAGACATCGGGCACAACACGCAAAACAACACGCATCAGCCATTCATTTTTCAAAATTGCAGCTTTGGGGAATTTTGTGTATTTTCCTTGGGCTCACTTACATCTCAAAATTCTACATACAGCACTTGAATTGTGAATTCGGGCAGCAAACAGTGACACAAACAACAGTGTCTTCCAAACCCATTGTCATTTCATCCCTGTGAAAGTACGTGGATGTAGGAACCACGTATTTTATTTGCCCTATGGCTCTGAGGTTGGCAATCATAGTTCCAACATTTGACACTGGCGAACCCCCTCCCCCTCACTCCAGTCAATCCCAGATTCAATCTCAGGAGGGTCTTGAAGGCAGTTGAATAAAGGGAAGTCCTTTATCCGTTGGACCCACATCTCACATAATTTGTACAACACTCCGAACACCAAAACCAAAAGATATGTTTGGCCACAAAATTGTTTCCAGTTCCAAAGAACAAAACCAATCACAACTTGGACACCCCATTTTTGCGACCTGAGTGCCTTGTGCTTTTGTTCCGAGGATCGTTCTTTCGTGCATTATTTTTGCGCAGTTGGTTCACAGATTTTATGCTTGTAATCCAGACGTAAACTGTGAAGAAAATTACAGTGAATCTGCAATTGTCTGTCAACAGTGAATGTTTAGTGAATCGAACTTGATGAGTCTGATAACATAATCACAGAATAAAAATTAAAGAGCCATTTAAAAATGGGAAGCACATAAAACAATTTTGAAAAATTGTTGAAAGTAACGAGGAATTTGTGTGTCAAGAAAGCTTTCCACCCCCAAGATGTTGCATGTTCGTGTGGGATCGTGATGTGATGTGCAGCTTTGATTTGCAAGTGACGTCCAGCAAATCTGATTGTTCAGCGTGGGTTATTCCTGGAAACACACAAAGACGATCCTCCTCAAAGTTCTTGCAGAAGCACCTGTCTGCGTGGAAACACAAACCCAAATTTTGAACGAGCGGAACCAAAATTTGTTTGCCACTGCTATGACCCATGGAAGGAAGGCCTGGAGCCACTGTTCCAGACAGAGGCTTGAGGCTCAAACCAAAGTTTTGGTCAACAAGGCACTTCAAAAGGTTCGATTATTTTTTCTGTCATTGCAGTTGTCCATTTGACTACGTCAAAATTTACGATGGCTACACAAACCAGGCCCAGGAGATCGGTACATACTGTGGCAAACACAAAAACCAGGTGAGGATACCAAGGTTGGTCAAAGCACAAACATTTCCAGCAAGGCGGCTTGTGACAGTCCGAAGGAATCCGCTGTCTTGCAAGCTTTCACGTTCAACGCTCTTCTCGCCTTCGGTAAATTGAACTCATTCTGTTTCCTTTGAAGGTGCTGTTTTCAACTAGCGAAGCTCTGCACATTGAATTCGTCACGAAAAGCGGCAGAGTGGAACCAAGCAAGAAGCCTTATGTGACATACTGGGAAATTGATCAGGAGAACAAAGTTATGCGCAAAGGATTCAAGGCAGAATTTGAGATCAGCAACAAATTCGTCAATCTAGGTCAGCACACACAGACGCACACACACGCACGCACACCAGCTCACATCTCTGTAAAACCTGAAGCAGAAGTCCGTCTCCGCCTTATCCTTCATCTGGTGTGTACCTATGTGCCTTTGGCAGTTTCCTATTCTGAAAGGTTTCACGCTCTTCTCGTAAGAGACTCAACTGGACTTGTCCGGCAACAATGAGTCTTGATTTGGATTTTTGCGGACTCGATTCGTGTTCCCTCGGCACCTGCAGGCGTGGATTTACAAGCGTGGTGGCTGCTTGAATGGCCAGACCAAAATGAAACAAACACACGTCCGAGAAGGCCCATCAATCAGTTTGAGCAGACCTCACAGCATGTGAAGCCAGAAATGGCATCAACCAATGAATCATTTTCATTCACTAATATGGGCCTGTGACGGAGAAACTAATCTACGTTCATTAAGGAATAGCAAGGAGCACCTGAGTAGAGTTTATCATTTAGGATGATCAAAAGGAAATCCCAAGGCACGAGTCTCTTTTGATCATGCTTTTTGTTCATTTTTGCACCAGCGCTCTGTTTTTTCTGACACTCGAAGGTTAAGTGATGCTTGGAAAACCATCAATCAAGAAGGTGAACATTTTCGGCTTCTGTGTTGGATTAACTGCATCAAAGACTTGAGTAAGATCTTTAATGCGTGTCCTCTTTTGTCAACACCCGACAAATGATGAACCACGCGAAGGAAAGTCTCAAAGAAAGCAAACAATTTCTCAAAAAGTTGAATTTTCGGCCACGGCTCGTTTCCACAGAGTGTTACCTTTACGCGCTGCTGCAATGCAAAATTACCACATCTGAACCCAATTTTTGCCAACAAATCCCATCGAAAAGGAAGGCAACAAGATTGCCTTCCAGAAACCAATCAAGGCCCACGCCTCATAAAGTCAAACCGAGTGATGTTGCTCCGCAAACTACGTTAGCTTCACGTAACTGATTGCAAACTGACTTATGCTGCTCCATTGCACAGATTCTGACGAGGCAAAGGTGCATGATGCAGGCACGTCTTCCCCTCTGTGTACCTTCAGAAATCAAAACCTTGAAACAACAGCCACATTTTTACGTCACGGATTATTCGTTCAAACAAGTGTTTCGCACACTTCGCAATCAACAAGAAATAGATCTACGTAATCACCTGTTGAGAAAGATGCACGAAGTGCACAGCCGTTGCGAGTATGTACTCGTACCATGGTGTAATTCAAAGCTCGAGCTATCAGATGAACAACAATGCAGAAAAACTTATCTTCTTTCGTGGAAAACATTTCACATCAAGTCAGATTGCTCTCGTAAAGACCGAAAAATCTCCATTTCGATGGTCGAAACTTCATTCCGCATTCTGCTTCACTGGTCTTCTTCTTCTGCACAATTACCGTAGAAAATGGTTCAGTGTGCTTCTTTGGATTTGTGGGTAGATGTGATTGCTCATTTACCATGCAGGGTCATGCAGGACGGGCACTTAGACTGGTTAGGCTGCCCGCTGCAGGGTTAATGATGGCATAATTCAGCCATTGATTCCTCCTGACCTTGCTCGGCCTCGTGTACTTCCGCAGACCTTGGTCAAAATCTGTTCACCTTGAACATTGATTTTTTCAAACAAACACGAAGCAAATGAGTTTTTTTGTTGAGTTCCTGTGAACATGCCCTTGAGCCTCGGTGCGCGAGTTCACAAATTCAATGGAGTCTTCGTCACTCAGCTCCCCTGCAGCTTATGCATGAAGTTTTCAGCAACCAATTCGTGATGTTGGGATTTCATTAAAACCAACGACCTGCCGATAATCCTGCTGTTGTTTCATCTCCCCGGCAGACAAATGATGTTCCGATTTGCCTGCAGGTCTGTGTCTGTCTGCTCTTCGGTCCATTTTCCACCGAACATAAGATAGGGGACATTCAAGACCGGAACTCATCAGTCTGACCCTTGTGTTGTTGGGAAATAGAACTTTCTGAACATACTTTCTCAGAAATGTGATGTAATTTATGACATGAGAAAGACAATCGATCGAGATCTGCAGCTTCGTCACAAGTTCTCCTCTGATAAATTGGAAGGAATTTGTTGCTCTTTTCACTTTTGGTACGATAAAGGAAACCGCAGTTCCATTGGGAAATCTTGATTGATTGAGGTTGCGACTGATATGACACATTTTCTTTATACTGTCGCCCCTGCACTGTGTCTCAATTTCTATTTTCAGACTTTATCAAGGAAGGACTGCATGTAAAAGGAACAGGTAGAAACTCCTCACCAATAAAATTTACACAGACGTGAACTTTCTTTGAGAACAAATGTTTCGGTCTCGTACAACGCTTTTCTGTATCAGTCCAATTTTCCCTTTCAGAGTGTGACCAAAGAGTGCTGAGTGAAGGAGAGTCCAATGGCACAATTACTTCGCCAGGTTACCCAGGAAACTACCCGCTAAATATCACATGTCATTATTACATTGACGGCCTAATGGATCGACAGAATTTGGAGAAAGCCAGACTCAGCTTTGATATCTTTGACATACCTTACATCAAGGAAAAGTAACTATCCTGGTTTTTTCTTGCTTTTATGTGTCAAGTTTTGTGGCAAGGCGATTCTTGTTCACATTCTGGTGTGAAATGATACCGCAGCAAAAATGTGTTTTGCATTGAGTCGAGATTTACCGATTGGGCAAGAGCCTTTGAAAGGTTGATGCCTTCAACATGTGGGAATGCCAGGGAATCAGTCTTCTGTGTGGGTGCAGGTCTTTTGTGCCTCCCTCCCCGGCAAACATTTACTCTGTGCTTGAAAGGCGACAGGAAAGAGAACATCTTGCTTTTTGCGTGGTATCAGTGACTGCGTAAATGACAACCTCCAAGCGATGGTCAATGAGCAGCCTCAATGCTCCATATCTAATGACTCTCCAGCTTCGAAAGGGCAATTACAGATTGTGTTTGCTCTGCAAGCATAACAGCATATTGGATAAATCCATCGCCTCGAAAACACTTCCTGTGGGCTGAGCGCAGTTTCGTGGAAAAGAAAGAAGCAGTGCGCAAGGCAAAGTTTTGCGAGTGCGCTGTCCAAGGGGGCGAGCACCCGCTGTGTGAGAAGGGGAAGTGCAATCTCTGGGACAGGATGCGAAAGGACACAGTGGGCTGTGTGGGATGTGGAACATCCTAGCCAAGACGCCATTGCGATATTTATCTTTTTTATTTGTTTTTGGTTTCAACCAAAGTGTGCTCTTACCGAAGGGACATCGCACAAGGACTGTGAGTCCTTGCTTTTGGGTCTGTCTTGGGATAAAACCCGGTTTCCATGGAGATTCGCTCTTTCAGGGAGGAAGCAGGGACGTGTAACGAGTGTCCAGAAAACAGACAACAACTTTTGATTTCAGATGTGATAACGGCAACCTCGATGCTTACGAGCAAGGACAGGATATCAGGAAATCTCCGCCCGACAAGCAGCTGTGTGGCCACACCGTCCCTCCACCTCTGACCGCGAGTGACCCGCGTCTGCTGATCGTCTTTGATACACACGGGACTCACTCGGGTCGAGGATTCAGGGCTTACTACAATTTTGTGACTGGTAAGCTGACAGTGATGGTTTGACTTCCGATGCATATTCTTTGCTTTCAGAGACTGGTTGACCACATGATATATTTGCCACGGTCTCGGAGAATGATTTGTCACAATTACGTCTTCCCGCCCTCAACAGCCTGCAAGCTGCAGGAGATTTATGTCCTGTTTTCGCACTCGGACAGTCATTGTCTGGGCCTCCAGGTTTCTGATTGTCGTCAAGTGACGCAAAATTGAGGAGTTGTAGGAGTCAGATACACTGGTGACTGAATGTGAAAACCAAATCTGACGCCTCAAACGTGATACGAGCCAGGGCGAAAGTGTCCCCACCAAGAAGAATATCATATGCAGTTACCGAACGAACAATCTTTCCATGCTGTTCTTTCAGATTATGCAATTCCTGGGACACCAGCCACAGACGCCAAGTGCCATTTTCTCTACCACAGCTCAAGTGCAAAATCAGGCAAATTCAACTCCCCTCGTCATCCGAGCAACTACCCCCACAACACCGTGTGCGTGTACGAGTTCATCGGTCAGCCTCACGAGCAAGTGCGATTTACTTTTGAGGAATTCACGCTGGAGGACAGACACGAAAAGTAAGTGCGCCTCTTTCACATCAAATCTGCCAGTTTGGACGGGAATTCATTGCCTCCAACTGTGGGATCCCCTTCTGAACATTGTCGGGTTTGAAGCAACATTTGCGTCCGTCTATTTTTGGCGTGTATAGATTTATACTTGGTACCGTGGCAATTTGTTATTGGCACCCTGATCCTCTCTTAACCGTGTAAAGCCGAGCTACAGGTGATTTGTCCAGAAATGCACATTACTGCAACATGGGACTCACTGGAATGACAGCCTACAGAAAGAAGGGCCTTCGTGCACTAATTAATGAATTCTGTGGGGAAGGAAAATGACCAGAATACGTGAGATGACCTTGAAAGATTACGAACAAATTTTGTTTCAAGATTCACGACCACAAGTTGCCGAGCCTACAACCGGTTTCAGACGGAATAAGAAAGGGTGTGAAGGAATTGTCACTGAGCAACTCTCAAAACACAGCAAAACAACGAAATTCCACGGTTTCAATTGTCAGGGAGAGGGGTCTGCAGTGTGCCATTTTTGCATCCAAAATTTTGTTCTGCCTCGGACTGGGTCTCCAAGGGGTCTGCAGCTGGACGGACGGAAGACGATGATTGCACGCCCTGTTTTCTTTGGGCAGTTGGAGTGTGGGAAAACAAGATCCAATAATACTCTACAGGACAGACATTTCAAGCTTTCAATCTTTCAACTGGGAACCTCTGTTTGCAGCTGCAGCACGGATTACCTGGACATTTTCTCCATCAGAAATCGTCCTGGTGGCAACAACGAGACGCTCCTTGGAAGATACTGTGGAAAGAAGATTCCAGGACCCATGGTGTCTGAAGTATGTCTTCCATGATTCAAAATCCAAAGACAGGGAAAGAAAGTTGAAGAATGAAATTGAAAGCGCGAACGGAAAAAAAGAGACGTGCCAGCACTTCGCACAACACGAGTGAAAGAAAACAATGAACTGTCTTTTGTTCCACAGGAGGATGTCAGCCGACTCAAAGCGATCTTTCGCTCAGACGACAAAGAATTTACGCAGGGATTTCGGGTTCTTTACGAATTTATCGAAAAGAAACCAGAAACCAACAGTGAGTTGACCAATTTACCGCATTCTACACAGAACCTGAAGAAACCTTCGCAACATATTTTGCTGCACTGACGTTCTTCTTGCAGAATGCTTTGCAAAATCCACAAAGATCAGCGGGGGAAAGATTCAGAGTCCAAACTATCCACTCAAATACCTCATCAACCAAACGTGTGAATGGCACATACACGCTCGATCTCCACAGAGTAGAATCCTACTTCAGTTTCCCACCTTTGCCATGGAGGGAAGCAGAGATGGAGGTGAGTAACTTTTGACTTGCGTCGTTGTTGTCCGATGAGAACCTTTCGTGTCTGGAGCAGGTTCTAGCTTTCTTGCATGGCTTGCTCTGGAATGGTTGTTCCGAGGAGAACCATTTTATTGGGAATTGTTTTGCACCTGCAAAATATAGCAAGAAAGCAAACACATGATATCGTGTTCTTGCAAAGAGAGTGACAGATGGTTTTCCAAAATGGACGCGATTTCAAAGAGGATTTGTTTTTGTTTCAGGATGTCCAAAAGCAGTGTTGAGGATTTACACCAATTATTCAAACTATCCTGCTTACGAACTCTGTGGTTCAGAAGCACCGAAAAAGACAGAAGACGACGTCATTCATCCACCAGAAGAAATACTTTCTCAGGGCGATTTTGTTCGACTTAGGTGAAGCTTCTCGTGACATCCAATCTGTTTCCATTCTCCGGAGCAGTGAGTGACCGGAGAGATATGTGCCTTCGGAAATGTCCGACATCTCCGAAATTTTATTTCTCAGATTCATCAGCTCTGCGAGAGCGGTCGGTGCTAAAGGTTTCTCCATCTCCTGGACAGAAATCTACCCATCCACCAACACTTACTGCAACGGATTCCGTTGCAAAGTCAGTCAATATTGCATTGACAAATCACAAAAGTGTAACGAGGCTCCAAACTGTGGCAAGGGGGATGTCTCTGATGAAGTGGAAACTGAATGTAAGTGTCTTTTTGTAGGTTAAGAGACAACTGGACCATTTTGCAGAACTTCCTATTTTGAGAAATGACCGCAATACTTTTCTTTTCCAGGCGGTCCAGCGTATTCAGACCACGGGGTGCTGCACGTGATTCTGGGCATCGTCATCACTCTGGTACTGTTTGTGTTCATTCTTGTCTGCATTCTGCACAGACGGAGAAAAGCTCGGAAAAAGAAGAATAAGCAGGAGATTGAGGTGCGCTACGTGACTCGAGGAATCATAAATGCCCCAAACAGGGTGGACACTAGAGACGGGCCAAGAACCGACCATTTACTCATGAAAGAACGGACCGAAAAAGTTTCCATTGTATGATGGTTGGCCAAATTAGGTTCTTTTTTTTTCAACGTTTGATTCACAAGGAACAGTTTTTCGTGAAAAAGTCCAAAAACAGCAGAGTGCAATGGTCACAGCAAAGTGAAGGCTTGCGTGGTTGATCCGGATGGAGGAGAAGCGGATAGACATTTTTGTAGCACAATTTGACAAACTTGAATATCATCATGAAGCTGACGACCGTAAAGTCTCATGCCTGCAAATCGCGAACACTGCTCGGAGAAAGTGTCGCGTTGTGACAAAGTGTGAATGTGGATCATTTCTACACGAAAGTATCAGCGTTTGGAGTACAAGACATGGATGGATGGATCCGTATTCTCATGGACACGCGCCTGCAGTCATGTGCTTCCCTGTGTTCAAGTCCAGTTGCTTTCTCCTGCTTTCTGGCGAGTCTGGAGCTGCATGGAAAATATGAACGAGTGTGTTGATCAATTGGTCACAACAAATGCTTTCTTTGTGCATGTATGAGTTTTGTGAGTGCCAGTGCACGTTAAACTGGTCGCACAGGCAAAGAAAAGACACTGCTGGCCCTTGAAATCACATTTGTTCAGAAGAACTGTTTGTTTCAGAAAGAAAAACCACTTCGCAAGAAATTGTATTGGCTTGCATTCGATATCGACGACTATTTATTGATGTTTGTGCATGTTGGGAGGTTTGCTGTTTGCCGTCTTGGAGAAGAAGGGTGTATACTAAAGTCTCCAACGTCACAAGAGCACATCCAGGTCGGAGGGTCCAATTCAACATTTCCTTCACTCATCATTTTTGCCCCCTTTGAGACGCCAAGTACAGAAGAACAAGTCCTTTTTTTCGTGCTGAAGTTTGGGGTCGAGCTGGGCGTCCTGCCCCTCTGCCAAATCATGGATCCGTCCCTGTTTTCCTTCTCCAGCTGTCATTTGCAAATCTTTTTTGTAAGTTTTGACAGAGGTGTTTATGACTTGGTGTATCTGATGACCGAGAAAAAAGTTGCCAAAACTTTTGCGGTGGCACATGTGCGTCGTATACGTGAAACAGTTCATGTACAAAAGTATAAATAACGTAGATCATTATAGTCAGCATAGAGGCTGAGAAGCTTTGTCACTTTTGTCCTTTTGTACCAAAACAAACAAAATTTTTGTGAATTTTCGGCTGACAGTGTAGCTGTGATAGCACTGCATGACAGGAAGAACGCGCTAGCGTGCATGATTCTCCATGTCCTCTCCGGATGCATCCTAACTTGTTGGATCTTTCCCTGCGCATCCATCGAGCAAATGTTTTGGGACTCTTAGTGAAATGCACCCCCCCCCCAGAGGTACAGACCCGACCAGTCTGACGGAGGGTCCATCGAAACACCACAGGTCGCGTGCACACGCTAGAGGTCTCGGAATTATTTGCGTTATGCGAGTTCGATGGAAAGTACACTGAATTCGGAATTGAGCTGCATGGATTTAAAGTATCTTTTCCTGTCGTTGTGTCCACGTTTTGTCGCAACTGACGCGGGCATTGGGTCGCATCGGAAATGAGTTTGCTTGAACATTTTCGCGACCATGACACAAGTTTGGAATCATCAAATGTGCTTGGATTTTTTTTTGGACAAGCGTGTGCGCTTGTTTTTCGCCTGCACCTTCAGAAATGGAAAAGGCCCATTGCAACCACAAGTGCACGCATGGTGGGCATGGTGAATGGACACGCCGGCATGCTTGGGCAAAATGTGAGTGTTGGCTGATTGATGATTTTTGTGAGAAAGACTTGGATTTGGCACTCATCTGTGCCGTGTCGTTGATAAACTTTCATACAAACCGAACGTCTTTTCATTTTTCCGACAAAGAGTCATCTGCCGTGAACTTAAGGCTCAGAGAAAAACGAGGCTCTCCGCCCCTGTCGATCAACTTTGTGGAGACCCCAGTTCTCCCTGAGAAGGGCCTCATGCAAGAGTGCTTGTGTCCCCTTCCGACACACACCTTATTGCAAGCAGTGCAATCACAAGAAGGAGCAAAACAATTTTTTTTGTGTCGCACCAATTGGTGGACACATGTTGCAAGCATACTGCGTGAGAAGTCAATCTGCGAAAGTAAGAACCTAAACCTGGAACCAAGAACGCACTGCAAGTTGTGAGACTTCGACCCTCAGGACTTTGAAATGAGAAATTATTCAAAAGGTACAAGGGCATCTGCTCAAGGTGATTGCGGTTTGAATTACCAAGAAAACTGCAATCAAAGTAAAGGAAGATAATTGCTCTTCGCTTTCAGGCGCAGTGAAAAATGCAGCTGTTTTGGGGAGTAGCCACTGCATGGCCTTGTGGGCTCTGGAACCTTTGGAGTCGCTGAGAAAGACAGGCCTGATTTTCGCACCTTCCCGTAAAAATCCGTACGTGTATGAGACCCCTTTGCTGTTTTTGACCACTCCTCCTTTTTTTAGCTTGCAAAGATAAAACAAAGCTATTTTTTTACATTTCAGGAAATTTATTTGCACATGAAAATTTTTAGGATTTTTCTAAATTAAAACCAGGAAAGCCCTCTTCAAAATCACTTTCTCCAAACTTTTTTCCTGTCCTCAGGTATTAGTATTAATATTTATTTTAAAACAGGCCGTGTGTGTTCACTCCTCAGGTAAACCTTTGAAATTTTCTTGTTTTAAATTGACTTCAATACTCCCTTGAGTCATCCCGCTCTCTTTTGAGGCTTCACTTCCTTATTTTTACTCTTGACAATTGATTTTTGATGTTGAAGACCCCCGTTCTATTTGGCATTAATTTTTGGGCATCAACAGGGGGTCTGATACGCGGGATTTTAGGGAAATATTCTGGATTCTTTCAAGCACAACAACAGCTTCCAAGACACTTTGAATTCTCGTTTTTTTGTTCACTCCCACGAACAGAAACAACAAAGATTTCTTCTCATTTGCATGTGTTTTGCATTTTGTTTGAGAACAATTTTTGTCTGTGCTTTGTGCTCATTCACAAAAGCATCCAGTGGTTTTGGTCTTGTTGCCCAATCCCTTGAACATCCTTTTTGTCACAGTCCCATGCAGACTCTCTTTTCATCTGCAACACAGGAAGCTGAGCGAAAAATTGTTTTCCCAAGATAAGAAAACAGCTATGGTTAGTGAACAAACAAACAGAACATTCTTCTAACTTGAGAGCAAAAACTTCAAAATGACTTGCGATTTATGAGTTTTGGACTTCGTTGTCTTTTGAGGTGATTTGAGGTGGGTTGCGCGATTTGGGCTCAAATGAGCCAAATCAGTGCGAGCCAAATCAAAGCACCTACAGGCAGCATCTTCCAAAAGTATGTGTACAGCAGTTTTATAGTTAAGATATGGATTGATTTAGGATCTTTTGGGCTCTTTTGGTTTATTTTGGGTTGGGGATAATGTGTGAGGAAGGAATTTGTCAAATTTGAATTTTTAGGTTTCTGAGGTCAAAAAGTTTAAATTTGGAAGTGCAGAAAAAATGGGGTGTGAATGTAGAAATGTCTCTGTATCTCAGAAGGTACAAATATTTGGTGAAAGAAGTATATTGATGAAATGTAGTATATTGTA
>JAAUXT010015706.1_pt1 | contig 40703 bp, 27 predicted proteins | sample 7278171 | NCBI WGS metagenome assembly JAAUXT01 (sample SAMN14350112, study PRJNA611818) | marine sediment metagenome | isolation source: surface marine sediment (1.8m) | place: French Polynesia: Moorea | collected 2018-08
GGCTATTACGCTGTATCCTCCTATAGCTGGCCAAACGACAGCGAGTACTACAGTTTGCGGCATGCTGCCGCTGTTATCGATATTAGTCCGCTGTTCAAATACGAGGTTAGCGGACCGGATGCGGCTTTATTTTTGTCCCGCATCATGACCAAGAATATTGAAGACATCCCGATCGGTCGGGCGGTCTATTGCTGCTGGTGCGATGACTTTGGCAAAATCATCGATGATGGCACCGTCTTTCGATTGGACCCAGACCGTTTGCGGGTACACACTGCCGAGCCCATGCTCGCCTGGTTCGAACAGTTCAAACGTGGTCTGAATGTCACTGTCGAAGATATCACCACAAAAATTGCTGCATTGGCTATCCAGGGACCCACATCCCGCGATATTCTCAGCCAGATCAGCGATATGGATCTGGCAGCATTGGCCTATTACCATATCATGGCGACCCGAATCGACAAGCTGCCTGTGCTGATATCCCGTACCGGATATACCGGTGACCTGGGCTATGAGATCTGGCTGGATCATGCCGCCGCCCTGCCCCTCTGGGATGCGCTCATGTCCGCTGGCCAATCTTATTTGCTGCAACCCTTCGGTCTGAATGTTCTGGACATTGCCCGCATTGAAGCTGGCCTTATTTTAAACGGGATCGAATTTCACAATGCTGCCCATTGCCTGGTCGAATCACAAAAATCGACCCCTTTTGAGCTGGGTCTTGGCTGGACGGTAGACCTGGAGCGGGAGGCCTTTTGCGGTCAGGCGGCTTTGAAAGCCGAGTCTGCAGCAGGGCCTCAGCTGTCACTTGTCGGGCTGGAGCTGCACTGGGATGAACAGGAAGCCCTTTACGCCAAACATGGGCTGCCGGTACAGGTCCATCCCGGCGCCTGGCGCAGTGGCGTTCCGGTTTATGATAGTGACGGCAACCGACAAATCGGCAAAGCCACCAGTGGTGCCTGGTCACCAATGATCAAAAAAAACCTGGCGCTGGCATCGGTAGAAACCCGATACGCAAAGATCGGCACGGAGCTCAAAATTGAATATACCGTGGAATACCAGCGCGAAACCGTTACCGCAAAAGTGGCGCCCATGCCGTTTTATAACCCGGAACACAAAAAAGCCTGAATCGGAACGCTTATTTTTTAGGAAATATGGTATGCCTCAAGTCACCCAAATTGCAGTCCCGTTTAAATCTGACATCCCGACTGCCAGTTATGATGCCATTGTGGTCGGTGGCGGACATAACGGGCTCGTATGTGCGGCTTATCTGGCAAAAGCCGGTAAAACAGTACTCGTTCTGGAAAATAGGCATATTCTGGGAGGGGCCGCCGCCAGTGATGAGATCTTTCCGGGATTCACATTTTCAGTTTACTCTTACGTTGTCAGCCTCTTTCGTCCGCATATCGTGCGCGAACTCGACCTCACCCGGCACGGATACCAAGTCATCCCGCTGGAATGCACATTTACGCCCTTTCCCGACGGGGAATCGATGACCCGTTGCGGAGACCCTGAGGCCACCCGGCGCGAAATTGCACGCTTCAGCCGCAAAGATGCGGAAGTCGCACCTCGCTTTTCTTTGGCCATGACACAAATGGCCAGTTTTATAAAGCATTTGATTGACGAACCGGCTGCGGATCTGACCACATTGCGCATCGGTGAACTGACGAAATTGCTCGGGTTGGGACGACGCTTCAAGGCGCTCGGCGATGGTGATAAATATGTGTTTACCAAGCTGATGACCATGAGTGCGGTTGAGTTTTTGAAGCTGTGGTTTGAATCCGACCGCTTGATCGGTCCCATGTCGGTCAGCGGCATTATCGGAACCTTTTTGGGTGTAAGGTCTCCGGGCACCGCCTACGTGCTGCTGCACCATTACATGGGAGAAATTGATGGTGCTTTTCGTTCATGGGGGTTTTCCAAAGGGGGTACCGGTGGGGTCAGCCTGGCCTGTGCAAGGGCCGCCAGATCTTTTGGCGCTGACATTCGAACCGAAGCCGCCGTAGAAAAAATAATCTTACGGGCGGGAAAGGCTGCTGGAGTGGTGGTGCGGGGAGGTCATGAAATCAGGAGCAAGACCGTCATTTCCGCCGCCGATGCCCATCAAACGTTTTTTAAGCTGGTGGGCGAAAAGCACCTGGACGCTGATTTTGTGCAACAGCTTAAACGCTTCAAATACAGAGGCAGTTCGGCTAAAGTTAATTTGGCTGTGGACCGCCTGCCGAATTTCAGCAGCAAACCGGGCGACGGGCCGCATCTGCGGGGTGATATCACGATTGCACCGGGAGTCGATTACCTGGAAAAAGCCTATGATGATGCCAAATACGGCAATTTCTCGCAACGCCCCTTCCTGGACATCGTCATCCCATCGTTGACGGATCCAACCGTAGCGCCAGCGGGCAAACATGTGATCTCCATTTTTGTCCAATATGCACCTTACCATTTGAAAGAAGGCGCCGCACAATGGCCGTCAAAACGGGAAGCACTGGGAGATACAGTGGTTGACACGCTGGCCGCATACTGCCCCAATTTAAAAGACAGTATCCTGCACCGCCAGGTTATTACGCCCTGGGATTTGGAGCAGGAAGTGGGTCTGACCGAGGGCAATATTTTCCAGGGAGAATTGAGCTTGGAGCAACTGGGGCCTTTTCGGCCGGTTTCCGGCTGGTCACGCTACCAGACACCCATCGATCAGCTCTGGATGTGTGGTTCCTGTGTTCACCCGGGTGGCGGGATCATGGGCGCACCCGGGGAGCTGGCCGCCAAAACCTTGCTAAAGTCCTGATGGAATCAGAACTTTAGCAGGCGTTATTCGTTATTGGTTACTCGTGAAATTTCAAAAAAATTTTTCAGGTGTCAGTGTTCAGGTGTCAGCCTTTCTAATCGACCCTGAAACCTGACACCTGACACCTGAAACCTTAAAAATGGATTAGACGAAATAAAAATTGAAAATGGAAACATCGGCAAAGAACGCCTACGACGTCATCGTCATTGGTGCCGGGCACAACGGTTTGACTGCCGCTGCTTACCTGGCCAAACAGGGCCGCAAGGTTCTGGTCCTTGAACGGCGCAGCACCATCGGCGGCTTGGCGGCGGGAGAGGAATTTCATGCCGGATATCACACAGACGGGGTATTGCACGACTCCGGCCAGGTTCGGGCCCAAATGATCAAACGTCTCGATTTAAAAACCCATGGTCTTGAAATCCGTCCGGGAAGACCGTCATTTCTGGCTTTAGACCCTGAGGACCGTGGCATACTTATTGGCCATAAGGAGCGCCAAACGGCCAAAGAAATCGGTTTTTACTCACCGCAAGATGCGGGTCAGTATCGTCTGTACCGCAGATTTATCAGACATGTTGCCGGTGTAATGAATCGCATCTTCGATGAGCTTCCGCCGGATATGAATGCTTCAGATAAACGAGCACTGTGGGCGCTTTTCAAAACCGGTTTTGCCCTGCGCCGGTTGGGCAAAACGACCATGATGGATTTAATGCGCATCGCACCCATGTGCGTCGCAGACTGGCTCAACGAATGGTTTGACAATAACCGCTTAAAGGCCGCTTTAGCGGGAACGGGTTTAAGCAACAGTTTCGCCGGCCCCTGGAGCCCCGGCACTGCCTTTAACCTGCTATTGTGGGAATGTAGCGCCCGATACCGCATAAAAGGCGGACCGCGGTCTCTGATTGACGCTCTTGAGAAAGCCGTCAGCTCTTTCGGGGGTGATATTCGAACCGACACCACAGTCAGCGAAATACGGGTTGTCCAAGGGCAAATTAAAGGGGTGGTGCTCAAAGATGGTGAGCAGATTCCAACCGATATTGTGGCGGCCTCATGCGATCCCCGACATACCTTTTTGGAACTGATAGCCGGCAATCGGGTTACAAACTGGCAAGAGCAGCGGTTGCAGCATGTTCGCGGTACCGGAACAACTGCTAAAGTAAATCTGGCATTAAATACCCAGCTGGCGTTTCAGGGCCGTGCCGGAGAAAGAATCGCCTTTGCCCGGACCGGCCACCACCTGGACCACATTGAAAAGGCCTTTGACGCTTGCAAGTACGGCCATTTGCCCGCCGATCCCATTCTGGACATTCATATCCCCACTGTGTCAAATCCGAATCTGGCCCCAACCGGACACAGCGTGGTTTCGATTTTGGTTTACTGCGTGCCCTATCATCTGCAACCGCAATGGAGCCATGACCAGGCTGAAAAATTAGGGGATAGCGTCGTGACAACCCTGACGCAATACGCTCCGGGGGTGCGCAATGCCATCGTGGGCCGAGAAGTATTGACTCCGGTTGACCTGGAGGAGCGCTACGGTCTGGTTCAAGGGCATCTTCTGCACGGCGAGAACGCCCTTGATCAGATGCTTTTAAGACCCAGCCCCGAATGTGCCCGTTACCAAACACCGATCAAAGGGTTGTATCTATGCGGCAGCGGCAGCCATCCCGGCGGGGGCATTACCGGCGGACCGGGCGTTTTGGCCGCTTCAGTGATCGCACAAGCCTGAAAGCAGCTTCGGCGTGGCGCATGATATCTAGTTCAGTCTAAATTCCTACAGCATAAATTTAAAAATTACAGCAACCGTATCGCCGGAGACCCATGCGCCCGCCATCACACGGATAGCGTCGGCAAACAGCCATCTACAATTCAGCGTATCAGATGTTGACATCTGCCGACACTCAGAAGATAACTATGACATTAAGTCAAAAAAACAGTATACATTTATAGCCAGAGGAGGCTCATATGGCAACCAGTCTATATATCGCCGCCATAGCACCGGGCAGCGGCAAATCGGTTGTGGCCCTCGGTCTGATGGAGTTGCTTTCCAGACGCATTCGCCGAGTCGGCTATTTCCGGCCCGTGGTGCATTCGAGCAAAGAACCGGATAACAATATCCGTTTAATTAAGACACGTTATAATTTAGAGCTCGCTTATGAAGAGATGTTTGCCTATACACACGAAGAGGCGCGAAATCTTGTTGCGGATGGAAAAGACGAAGGCCTTTTAAAGGGCATTTTGAAAAAATTCAAAGAGTTGCAGCGCAAATGCCAATTTATTCTATGCGAGGGCACAGATTTTACCGGTGTGGCGTCGGCGTTTGAGTTCGAATTTAACGCTGAAGTGGCCAATAATCTGGGAGCCCCGATCCTTACCCTTGTCAATGGGCGCGGTAAATCAGCAGATGAAGCTGTAGATACCGTCCAGGTAACCAGGGAATTGTTTGAAGAAAAAGGGTGTACGGTCCTGGCGACGATTGTTAACCGTGTGGATCACAACGCCATTGCAGCGATCCAGGATCAAATCAAAAAAATAGGGCTGGAAAAGGATCCAATATACATATTGCCCGAAGAGCCCAGCCTTGGCAAACCAACGGTGGGGGAAATCACGCGCAGCCTCGGAGCACATATCCTGCAGGGTGACCCCAAGGGATTAAACCGGGAAGTGCATGATCTTAAAATCGCTGCCATGAATTTACCCAACTTTTTAGACCGCATTGGGGATGGGGATCTGATCATCACACCGGGCGACCGTGCTGATGTTGTCCTGGCTTGCATTGCCTCCAGTGTCTCCGAGACGTCGCCCAATATTGCCGGTTTGATGTTAAGCGGCGGACTGACACCTGAAGACCCCGTCCAGGACCTAATCAAAGGCTTGAAAAATTATTCTCCAATACCGGTGATCAGCGTTAAGACAGACACCTATGACACCGCCATGAATGCCAGCGTCGTGCGCGCGGCCCTGACACCTGAAAATGATCGCAAGATCGCTGCGGCCCTGGGTGTTTTTGAAAGCCATATTGATACCCAACAACTCGAAGACCGGATTGAAGTCGTGCGTTCCAACCGGGTCACGCCGATTATGTTCGAATATGAACTGATTGAACGTGCCAAGGACAACCGGCGTCACATTGTCATGCCGGAAGGTGAAGAGGAACGTATATTACGCGCCGGCGAAATCATTTTGCGGCGCGGGGTCGCCGAACTCACGTTGCTGGGCAATCCGGAGGAAATTACAAACAAAATCGGAACGCTGGGTCTCAACCTGAAAGGGGTTAAGATAATTGACCCCCATACTTCCGACCACCTTAAGGATTTTGCCAAGACCTATTTCGAATTGCGCCGACACAAGGGCGTAACTGAAAAAATGGCTGCCGACTCAGTGACCGGTGTCAATTTTTTCGGTACCTTGATGGTGTACCATAATTTGGCTGATGGTATGGTGTCGGGGTCTATTCACACAACGGCGGAGACCATCCTGCCCGCCCTCCAGATTATCCGCACACAGCCAGGTTTTTCAGTTGTCTCCAGCGTGTTTCTGATGTGCCTGGCCGACCGTGTGCTGGTTTACGGTGATTGTGCGGTCAATCCGGACCCCAATGCTGAACAGCTGGCAGAAATCGCCATCAGCTCGGCTGAAACCGCTGCCATCTATGGAATCGAGCCGCGCGTTGCGATGTGCTCTTACTCCACCGGCGAATCCGGTAAAGGCAAAGATGTCGATAAAGTACGGCAGGCCACCCAGATCGTTAAAGAACGTCTGCCAAATTTGAAGATTGAAGGACCGATTCAGTACGATGCCGCCGTGGACGCGGGAGTTGCCAGGACCAAACTTCCCAAAAGCGAGGTGGCCGGTACAGCCACTGTCTTTATTTTCCCGGATTTAAATACCGGCAATAACTTGTATAAGGCCGTGCAACGATCTGCCAATGCCGTGGCCATTGGCCCCATTCTGCAAGGATTGAACAAACCGGTCAACGATTTGAGCCGAGGCTGCACAATACCCGATATCGTCAATACCGTCGCTATTACCGCTATTCAGGCTCAAAATATCGCGTAAGTAGGTATACAATTTTCTATCATATCGGATCAGTGCTGTTGGTTAAAAATTACATTCAATGGGTTTCAGGTGTCAGGTTTCGGGTGTCAGGTTTTCAGAAAACATATGAAAACAGCTGCCACTTGATGTGCCTACCTGCCCGCTGCACTCTGACTTCTGACCTCTGGCATCTTTTTTTTGCTGACACCTGAACACTGACACCTGAAACCAAATTTTTGACCAAAATGTGACAGTTAAGTTGATAGCCAACACCCTTTACCTGGAAAGAAGGCATTTATGAAGATATTGGTGCTCAATTCCGGCAGTTCTTCGATTAAATACCGGCTTTTTGACATGAACGCCAAAACCGTTTTGGCGTCCGGCCTGATAGAGCAGATCGGTGAACCGCAGAGTCGACTGACGCATAAAACCCGTAACGAACGGGGAAAAATGGATGAAATCGTTAAAACAGAAACCGTTGCCGATCATCTGGCCGGATTTCAATTGATGGACAATACGTTGCGCGAATCGGGCGCATTGCGGAACACCAAAGAACTGGCGGGTATCGGCCATCGCGTGGTTCATGGCGGCGAAGCATTTAAAAAGACCACCCTGATTGACAAAACCGTGATCGACACCATCCACCAGCTGAGTGCTTTGGCGCCGTTACACAATCCGGCCAATTTGATGGGTATCGAAGTCGCCATGCAGAGTGCACCGCATGTTCCGCAGGTGGCTGTGTTTGATACGGCCTTTCATCAGTCGCTTCCCGAACATGCCTATCGTTATGCCATACCTCATGATCTCTACAAAGCCCATCAGGTGCGCCGGTACGGCTTCCACGGCACATCTCACAGCTATGTTGCCAAACAGGCTGCAAAAATGATGAACCGGCCGTTGAATAGGTTGAACCTCATCACGCTGCATCTGGGCAATGGTGCAAGCGCGGCCGCCATCAAAGACGGCAAAAGTATTGATACCTCAATGGGTATGACACCTCTGGAGGGGCTAATCATGGGCACCCGCTGCGGTGATATCGATCCGGCCATTGTCTTCTATCTCAAAAGAAAAACCGGGCTGACCCGAGATGAAGTCGAAACCTTGCTCAACAAAAACAGCGGCTTGAAAGGTATCTGCGATATCATTGATATGCGCGAGATCATACAATCAGCTCAAGCGGGTGATTCCCGGGCACAGCTGGCCATCGATATGGTTTGCTACCGCATTAAAAAATATATCGGTGCATACTATGCCGTCCTGGGCCGTGTGGATGCGCTTATTTTTACAGCCGGAATCGGTGAAAAATCGGCGCTGATCCGCGAGCGCGCCTGCCAGGGGCTGACACATCTGAGTGTCGAAGTCGATCCTTTGAAGAACAGCAGCCCCTCCAAAAATGCTTTTGAAATTCAAACCCAAAATAGTACCACCAAGATCCTCGTTATTCCCACCAATGAAGAACTTGAAATTGCCCAAGAGACCGTAGTATGTATCCAAAGCTAAGTAGATGATAGCGTTTTATACCAGGAATAAACAGGTTTCTCCGAAAAGCGAAAAATGAGGAATTCAAATTTTGCCAAGCGCTCCAGAACGAATTTATCAATAAGCAAATCGAAAAGAAAAAGCCAATGAAAATCGTTGCAGCGCCAAATGCGTTTAAAGGGTCGCTGACTGCCATTGAGGCCGCGCGTGCCATGGCCAAGGGCATCGCTCAGGTGCTTCCCGAAGCCGAGGTGGTTCAGGTCCCGGTGGCAGACGGCGGAGACGGGCTGGTGGATGTGGCGCTGGAGGCTTTACACGGCGAAAAACGCGTTCTTAAAGTGACCGGTCCGCGCGGCAGTGAAGTAGAAGCGGAATACTGTTATGTGAAAACCATGAATCTGGTGACTGTGGAGATGGCCTTGGCCAGCGGTCTGGCCCTGCTGCCCAATGAGTTGCAGGATCCAACCCTGACGACCACGTTCGGCACCGGTGAATTAATCAGAGCCGGCCTGGACCTGGGCGCAAAACGCATCGATGTGGGGATCGGGGGCAGCGCCACCAATGATGGCGGTATCGGCATGGCCCAGGCGTTAGGCGTTCGTTTTCTGGATAAACAGGGTGCGGAATTACCAGGTATAGGATCCTCTCTGGCAGCCATCCGTGAAATTGATATGTCAGGACTGGACCCCCGTGTTAAAACCACCCTCTTTGATGCGGTTTGCGATGTCGACAATCCGCTCTGCGGACCAAAAGGTGCCGCAGCGGTCTATGGGCCCCAAAAAGGGGCCAGTCCTGCACAGGTCAAAGAGCTCGACCACGGACTGAAAAATCTGGCCCAACTGATTAAAAAACAGCTGGGTGTAGACGTGATCGATATGCCGGGTGCCGGTGCAGCCGGCGGGCTGGGTGCCGGCTTGCATGCCTTTCTTGGCGCTAAGCTCTGCAAAGGGATCGATCTCATCTTTGAACTCGTCGATCTGGATAAAAAACTGAAAGGCGCCGATCTGGTGCTCACCGGGGAAGGACAGATCGACTTTCAAACCGTCTTTGGCAAAGCCCCAGGCGGAGTGGGGGCTGCTGCCAAAGCACGGGGAATACCCTGTTTTGCCATTGCCGGCGCCGTTGGATCGAAGTTAGGAGCGCTGCATGAAAGCGGCATCGATGCCGTGTTTAGTTTGTGTGTCGGCCCGATGACCCTCAAGGATTCAATGGAAAATTCCAAACATCATCTAACACGGGTGACCGAACAGGCGGTCCGCGCATTTTTGGCCGGTCAAAATTAGATGAGGGATTGGGTTGTTTTGGCGGTTGAGCCGCTCGATGGATGAGTATTAGGTGAAATTCGCGCAAAAGCGTGCAGATAGATTCAAGCAGTGCGCGCTATTGGCAAGCGATCATTCATTGGGTGCACTGCTACGCTTAGAGCAATAACGCCCTGTTGTTCAATCATTGCAGCGGATGAATTGAATTCGGTTGCGGACCAAAACAGACATCTCAAGAGCGCTGTCGCAAAAAAAAGGGATGGATGCCGATGCATCCATCCCTTTGGGTTTGATGGAGGTTATACCGATTTACGGTACGGGTCGCAGTTCAACTCTGCGATTTTCCGCCCGACCGGCAGCAGTGGCATTAGAGGCAGCCGGTCGATCAAAACCATAGCCTCTGGCCGACAGACGATTAGACGCAATGCCTCTGGCGATCAAATAGTCCATTACTGCCTTGGCACGGTTTTCGGATAGTCGCTGGTTGTAATCGACGGCCCCGCGGTTGTCGGTGTGTCCTTCGATCTCCAATTTCAGATCCGGGTTTTTCTGCAGAATGTTTACCACACTGTTCAAAATGGGATAGTAGCGAGATTTAATTTCCCATTTGGAAGTGTCGAAGGTAACACCTGACAGCACCCAGCAACCGCGCTTATCAACGGTGGCACCTTTGGGGGTATCCGGACACTGATCCGCATTATCATAGACGCCATCCCCGTCACTGTCCATGGGGGCGGGAGCTGGCGCGGCCTTTTTCGGTGACCTGGTCAGAAAAACGCTCTCCACCCAGTTGGCCATGGCCTGCGGTGAATCCAGGTTGGCGGCGTTTTGAAACGAACCGCATTGGCTGACAGCAGCAATCGCTTTCATGGTCGCCACATCCTCGGGTCCGGCACTACCAGTCAGTACGGTGTGAATGCACGCATTGCTGCCAAATTGCCCCGCCAGGCGTTTGGCAGCGCCTTCGGCGTCGACACCGCGGTACTGCCCGTCACCGACCAGGATCACTGCTGTTCGACCCTGCATGCTATTCAGATCATTGGTGCTAAGATCAAACGCCTGATCCACGGGACTGCGTCCTTTGCCCTGGGGGACGCCATCCAGAGCACCTTGAAAAGATTCCGCCTGCCAGCGCGTAGGGCCATAATGCAGGGTGGTCTCTCCACCGTCTTGCCAGTGACCGAACGATCTCAATGAAGAATTTAGATTCATTTTGGGAATGGTTCGATTCATGCGGTATAGAAACGCTTTGGAAGCTTCAAAGCTGGTCATGCCGCTCTGCATGTCCCGGGTTGAGGGCGACGCATCCAAAAGAACAGCAAAGTTATTGACTTTGGGTTTATAAGCACCGGATTTCAATTGAGCATTGAGATCCACCGGTTGAAACTGGGGATGGACCACTGGTGCATGATGGGCCTGACAACTGATGAATACGACACCCATCACGAATATTAGAATCAGCAATACAACATTTTTTCTCATAGTCCTGCCTCCTTTCTATTGGCTTGAGGAAAGATGATCTCGTTGCACAAGCAACTTGAATAATGCGGTACGGAACTTGGTGAAGAAACGGTCACATTGCTTACCTTCAGATAGTGAAGCCGAACGACCCTCTGTACGACATTGCCTTTTCTTCCCCTTTATGTCGTTCAGAAGAAGTCAATTACCATGCCAATTGGCCGTTTCTTACTGATTTAATATATAACTATATAAAATCTTTTGAGAAAAATAAGGCAGCGATTTTTTCTGTAAAGTGCTTGACTGCATGCGGCTGGGGCATATCTCGTTGCGGGTGGGGCAAATCCCATGTTTAATGATTCTCTGAAGGATCACTGGATAAAAGTTCAAAAAATAAATTAAAATAAAAAATGAGGTTGGCAATTAATAACTAATTGATATTTCTGTAAATTTAAGGTTGACATGCGTTTTAATTAACCATAACAATTTTTCTACCCATTTGTTTTAAATGTTGAACACCAAAATCTGTGCTGACGCCATGAAACCCAAAGATATCCAAAGCCGAGGAAGCCAAAAAACCCCTATGATTCGAATATCAGCTGATTTAAAGTGTAAACTTGAAGATCAAAAAAAACAAACCGGGGAAACCCTTAGCAATATGGTCGAAAGAGCCATTGCAAATTTGCTCGACACTAACCAAAATTCGCCATGCCTTGCCGCCGAACAAGAGCGCATCGCCCGACAATTAAACGAAATCGCCATCGATCTTAGAAAAATTATAAACAAAATCAACAAAATTACCCCAAAAAAAATCGCAGGTAAACAGCAGGACTCAAGGGTGGTGGTTATCGGATCAAGACATCCCTGGCGTCAACATCCGCAGAAAGAAAAAATTTTTCAAGTGGTCAGGGATTTGCATCGGGTTGGCGCAAATTTAACAATGATCGCTTCTGCTTTGCGTCTGGAGGGGCTGCACACGCTAAACGGAGATAATGAATGGACGTCCGCGGATGTCGGAAAGATAGTCGCTGATATTAAAAAAGAACGTGACTATTTACCCCCGCTATACTCACTGCCGGAATAAAGTGCCGTTTAAGCAATTCGCACCACATCCTATTTATAAAACGATCAGGTCGACAGTTTTGAGAAGTCCGCCATTTGACTGAAAAGCGCTGCGATATGTTCAAGCAGAGCCATGCGATTACGGCGAATGCTTTTATCTTCTGCCAGGACCATAACACCGTCAAAAAAAGCATCAATCGGACCGCGCAATGTCGCAATATCGAGTAGCGCTTTCTCAAACAGACCTTTTTGTATAGCATCCGACACGCTTTTTGCGACTTTTTGGTAGGCATTAAAAAGATCAGCTTCGCTCTTGTGTTCAAATAGGTCACTGTTGATCTTGCCGGTTCCTGCGCCCTTGCCCGATTTCTTTAAAATATTGACCACCCTTTTAAACGCCACCGCCAGCGGCTCAAAATCCGGTTTGGCTTTGAGTGATTCAAGCGCTTCCAAACGACTCCATAAATCAGGCACACGATCAATGGATACATCCACAACCGCCGCAACGGCATCCTTGGCATATCCCTGATCGGCAAGCAATTGATAGATTCGGTTTCGCAGAAACGTATATACTTTTTCAACACTTGCGCTTAAATCCGCACTGTTTTTGATGTCAAAATTTGCCAGGCTTTTTTTGATCAGCTTTCTGAGCGAAAATGAAAACCCCCGCTCATTCATAATTTGAATAATGCCAATCCCCTGGCGTCTGAGGGCATATGGATCGGAGGCACCGGTAGGAATCAGCTCGGCACTAAAACAACCGCAAATCGTATCGATCTTGTCGGCAATACTTAAAATACTGCCGGTAATCGTATCTGGCAAAGGGCCGCCAGAGTAAGTGGGACGATAGTGCTCTTCGATGGCCACTGAGACGCTGGGCAGTTCACCGGCAATGGCAGCATAAACTCTACCCATGACACCCTGCAGTTTTGGGAATTCCCCAACAACCTGGCTGACCAGATCCGCTTTACATAATTTGGCCGCCCGCGTCACCTGCGCTTTGAGTTCATTGTCCTGTTGCTCACCATCCAGATCGATATCCATCGTTTTGACGATAAATTTACCAATGCGGGCAACCCGTTTCATTTTGTCATGCATGGTGCCCAGCTTAGCCTGAAATAAGACCCCTTTGAGCCTTTCCGCCCTTATGTCATTGGAGACTTCCAAGTCCCCCTGATAGAAAAATTTGGCATCGGACAAACGCGCCCTCAGCACGCGTTCATGGCCTGTGGTCACCAGTTTCATGTCCTTGGCGACAGTATTGTTGACCGCCACAAAAAACGGCAGCAGCTTTTTGGATTTGTTGACCACAGCAAAATATTTTTGGTGTTCCCGCATAGCAGTGATGAGCACCTCGTCGGGAAGATCCAAAAATTCTTTGTCGAATTCACCGGCCACAGCCACCGGATATTCCACCAGGTTGTTGACAATGTCCACCAACTCAGGGTCGGGTAAAATACGGCCTCCGACTTTTTTAGCCGCTTTGTTGATCTCTTTTTCAACCGCTTTGCGGCGCTCAGCCAAATCAACAATCACCTGGGCAGCTTTCAAGCGTTTAAAATAGTCGCCGGCTGAATCTATTTTAATCTTTCCTGGCTTCATAAAGTAATGCCCGTGAGTGTAACGATTAGCCTTTACATTTCCCAATTTAAAGGCAATGGTCTTAGCCCCCAGCAGCGCCAGGCAGGAATGAATCGGTCTAGCAAAGGCGATATCGAGATCCGCCCACCGCATGGTTTTCGGAAATGGGGTCGCCAGGATGATGTCGGGCAGGATCGCTTTAAGCAGGGTTCGCGTTGCCTGGCCGCGTTGCCTAATGACCGCACACAAATAGGACCCTTTCTTCGTCTCTTTGACGCTCAGCTGATTAATCTTGACTCCGGCTTTTTCAGCAAATTTTTTGGCGGCCATAGTCGGTTTGCCGGAATCATCAAGCCCGACCTTAACCGGTGGCCCGGTCATCTCTGTTTTCAACGGCAATTGCTTAGCGGCAACCTTTTCAATTCGGACCGCCAGTCGTCGCGGAGATCCGAATATTTTTACATCACCGTAGGAGATGCGCGCTTCTGTTAATTTTTTCTGCAACGCACCCGCCAAGGCCTTCAAGGCCGGCTTAATGTATCCGGCAGGAATTTCTTCAGTTCCAATCTCAAGCAATAGTGTTTCCATATTTTCCTCAATTTCGGGTTCAACGTTCAAAGGTTCAGAGGTTGCTGGTTGCTGGTTATTGGCTGCTTGCTGGCCATCTGCCAGGAGTGAGAAGCCAGTGGTCAAAAACGCCGAACCCAGAACCCTGAACCCTGAACCTCTGAACCTTATTTTTTGAGCAACGGATAACCCATTTCTTTGCGTTGTTTCAAATACCCTTCTGCACACGCGCGGGCTAAGTTTCTAATGCGGCCGATAAAACCGGTCCTTTCGGTCACACTTATCGCACCGCGGGCATCCAGCAGATTAAATGTATGGGAGCATTTCAGGCAGTATTCGTAAGCCGGCAAAACCAGCCCGTTTTCAATCTGACGTCCGGCTTCCTTTTCGTATTTGGTAAATAGATCAAACAAGACTGGCACATCGGCTTTTTCAAAATTATAGGTGGATTGTTCGACCTCCTGCTGGTGATGGACATCACCATATTTAATATCTGCATTCCACTGCAGATCATAGACATTATCCACCCCCTGCAGATACATGGCAATTCTCTCCAAGCCATAGGTGAGTTCGACTGAAATCGGATGCAACTCAACGCTGCCGGCCATCTGAAAATAGGTAAACTGGGTAATCTCCATGCCATCCAGCCAGACTTCCCAGCCCAGACCGGAAGCGCCTAAAGTGGGTGATTCCCAATCATCTTCCACAAAACGGATATCATGATCCAGCGGATCGATGCCCAGTGCCTTCATGCTCTGAAGGTATTGCTTCTGGACATCAAAGGGCGACGGCTTCAAAAGTACCTGATACTGATAGTAATGCTGCAGCCGGTTGGGATTATCGCCGTAACGACCGTCGGTCGGACGCCGAGATGGCTGGACATAGGCGACATTCCAGGGCTCAGGACCCAGCGCTTTTAAGGTCGTGGCATGATGAAATGTTCCGGCGCCGACTTCCAGATCATACGGTTGCACCATCACACAGCCCTTGCGGGCCCAGAAATTGTTTAGTCCTGCAATGACATCCTGAAAGTACATTTTTTCCTCTTCCTCAAGGTGTCAGTGTTTCCGCCGAAGGCGGATCAGGTGTCAGCCCTTCTAATCAACCCTGACACCTGAAACCCGATACCTGAAACCTGATGATTATTTCTGACGCCTGATGATTGGCATCTATTGGTTAATTGACGATCAGCCCCTGGGAGTCAATTTTGACATTTAGCAGCCGGGCCTCATTTTCAGATGAAAGTATCTCTTCCCACAATGATCTTAATCTGTCAATATTTTCAATTTCGCCCATGGCCCAGATACATCCCCCGCCTCCGGCACCTGTAAATCGGGCCCCACATTTGTGAGTTCGAGCGGATCTGGCCAATTGTTTACCAATCTTATCAAGCACATCAGGCGTCATCTGCTGACGCAATGCAGTTTCCCTGTTCAGCAATTCGCCGGCCAGAGTATACTGTCGATCCGCTACTGCTGAAACAAATTGCCGAGTACATGCAATGATGTCGGCCCAACGACCCCGAAATTGGCCTTTTAGAAATTGCCGGACCCAACGGCCGTTAATATCCTTGGACGCATGCGGTTTTCCGCAGTAGGCCACCAGCAGGTGCTTTTCAAAATGTTTATGCTGCCTTTTGGGCACGATCACTTTTTTGCGGAATTGCGGGCTGCTGATGTGCTGCGGCCATTCCCAGACATTGACACCACCATATATGGCTGCCAGCTGATCCTGAAAGCCACAAGGTACTCCGGCAACCGTTTCCTCAAGTCCCTGCGCCAGGATCGCCATTTCGGGACGCGTCAGTAATTGTGTTGAAGCCGCCTGGTGGCATAACTTCGAAAGCGCCGCAATCAGTGCCGCCAATGCTGCCGATGAGCCGCCCAGCGCACTTCGCGGGGGTGATTCGGATTCGATCCGAACATGAATATTTTTGGCATTAAAATATACTCCGGCGGCAAACATGAGACCCAGAGGATGCGTAAAAGGTACCTGATCGATGGTAAATTCCGCGCTTTTAAAGCCTTTGGAAGAAATTTTGATGCGGTCTTTATGATACGGCATCAGTTGCACCCGGGTTCTGAGTCCCATGGCAATGTTGAAGGTGCAGGGTGACAAATGTCGCAGGGGATAATAAAAAGTGCGGATGTCCAAAGTGCCCCCCATATCAACTCGGCAGGGTGCCGATGCTTCAATGGGTTGATTTTCAAGAATGCGTTTAAAATTTTTTGTCATAATATTTCCGAATCGTACTCGTCGTCGTCCTCGTACTCGTCCTCGATACCTTTCAATCACTCATTTTCAATTTACATTTTCGAGGGCGAGGACGAAAATTATCGGTCCTTACATGACATAGCAATTATTTTCTAATTTCTTTCAAAAACTTAAGACTGCGCGGTTGTATCCCCAGAATATACGGCACAAATGCCTCAAGCATCTGGATGCTTTCCTTGAGCGCCTGAGCACCGAAACGAATCCTGGAGGCTTTATTAAGGTCTCCATTTTCAAACCACATCAATTGTTTAATCGTTCCTTTGGAAAGCTGGATGCGACCACCAGATCCGGAAGCACAATCACCACACAGAATGGTACCTTTGGTAATATCGAAGACGACATGCTGGGAGCCAATCGATTCAAGGTGTTTGCGGCAACGGACACAATGACCCAAATTAGGGCGATGCCCAGAAATATAGAGCAGACGCATTTGAAATAGGACACTTAGCTCCGCAGCGCTGGCAGTGTTGCTGTCAAGCAGACTGAGGACATGTTTCAATAAATAGTAAAGCTGATCCTGTTCCTGGTTTTCTTCGAGCCAGCTGTGGATCAACTCACACCAGTAGCTGGCAAACGCGGTCTTGGTCATATCGCTTCGAATGGTGCTAAAGGGAGACTTAAGGGTTGCTTCTTGCAGGACAGGTAGACCCCGCCGTTTGCCTGTGCTGGCGACGACTTCAACGAGCGAAAAAAGCTCCAGAACGCCTGCAAAGCGTTTAGTGCTTTTCTTGGCAGCCTTCGCAATCAGAGATATTTTTCCCCGCTGCAATGACAAAAAAGTCAGGATCAGATCATAATCCCCGTAATCGAGTCTACGAAGCAAGATGGCAGGCGTGGAGAAGACAGACATGAAACTACAGACCCAAGAGCGCAGTGGCAATCATAAAATAAAACGAAACGCTAATGATATCAATGGCTGTCGTGACAAAAGGTCCGGTGGCGACAGCCGGGTCGATATGGATTCGTGCAAAGGCCATCGGGACCAACGAGCCAACCAGGGCGGCTATCGACATTGAGCTGATAACTGCCAAACCAACTGCAAGGGCCAAGGCGACTGTGCTGTAACGCGCCTGAGCGACGCTGCCGATGAGTATGCCATAGATAACACCTAAAATAACCCCGATCGCCAATTCCTTGAGCAGGACCGACCAAAAATCGCGAATATCGATTCGACCCGTTGCGATACCGCGAACGACGATGGTGGAGGACTGGGTACCGATGTTCCCACCCATGCCCATTATGACGGGAATAAATGCCGCCAGGGTGGTAATTTTGGACAAAGAGCCTTCAAATTTGCCGATGATAAAAAATGCAATGATGCCCCCTACACAGCTGGCGAAGAGCCAGGGCAAGCGGATACGCGTACTTTTTAAAACCGACTTGGTTTCGACAAATTCCTCTCCGACACCGGCCATCTTTAAAATGTCCTCAGTCGCCTCTTGACGAAAAATGTCGATAACGTCATCCACCGTAACGATTCCGACCAGCCGGTTGGTATCATCTACCACCGGCACGGCTAAAATGTCATAGCGGGCGACGATTTTGGCGACCTCCTCCTGATCCATATCGGTTTGAACAGAAAACACATCTGTGGTCATAAAGGCTTTGAGGGGTGTTTCTGGCCTCACCAGTACCAGCTGGCGCAAAGAGCTAACACCGACCAGCTTGGCGTAATCATCGACGACATAGAGATAGAAAGGCATCTCCACGTCAGAATATTCCTTTTGTAGAGCCTCAATGGCTTCTTGTGCGGTCGTATCTTCTGCCAGGGCAATAAAATCTGTCACCATAATGCCGCCGGCAGTATCCTTTTCATACTGCAGCAGATCTTCGACCTCTGCCGACTCATCTTTTTTCATCTTCTCGAGGATGGCGTCGGCCTTTTCTTCCGGCAAGCGCTCCAACAAATCAGCCACATCGTCGTTGGGCATATGCTCAAAAACTTCAACGATATCGTCTATCTTGATTTCTTCAATAAGATCTAAAAATGAATCGGCATCCAGCTCGCTGAACAATATACCTTTTTGTTCGACATCCGTGATCAGGTTAAATAATCGGAGCTGTTGGGAAATCGACAGTGATCGGAAAACAACCGACAGGTCCGCCGCATGCGTTTTGGCGACAATATTGCTTAGATGTGACATCGCCCCGCGCCTTAACAGTCGTTTTATGCTGTCGACTAATATTTTGATGCGGTCGGTTTGCATTTTGTATAACAGAAATCTTCAGATGAACATTTTAAGGAATTTGAATATTAACGACCTCGCCGGCTTTGCCGGAAATGTTGACAGGTTTGCCATCTAATTTCAGTTCCAGCCCGATAGCATTTCCGATCAGCAGGTTATAACCCACAGTCGCTTCTTCTTCCAATTGATCTCCGGAGCGCAGATTGTACTCCTTGGGTTCCTGATTGTCTACGATGATTTTCACCCAAGTGTCCTCAAGTGCTCGTATGTGCAACACCTTTTTCGTGAGGGTCGCAGATGGTGTTTTGTTTTTTGCTGCTGATGTATTTGGGTCCGTGGCATGCGCTTCTGGCGCAAGTTCGCCGGGACCAGCAGTTTCAGTTTTGTCAGAATGCGTTGTGCGGTGCTGAAAATAGGAAACCCCATACAACGACATAGCAATCAAACCGACGACTGCGACAATGGACAATATTAGATTGCGCCAGGGAGAAAGCTTAAATTTGGGTGAAATACGAGTGGTATCGTCAAAACGGTTTTTCATATCCAGCTTGGCCTCGTATAGCCTGACAGCTTCTTCCCCGTTAGCTCCTATAGCCTGTGCGTAAGAGCGCAGAAACCCCTTCACAAAAACCGGATTTGGTAGCGACTCAACATCTTCTTTTTCAATCAGAATTAAATTACTGATTGCGATGCGGGTCTCTTCGGCAACTGTTTCCAAAGTGATATTCTTTTCAAGCCTTATCGACTGAAGATAGTAGCCAAATGAAAAAGATTCTTTCTCAGGTTTCATCATCGCGCTTGGGGTTGCGGGTTATCATTTGTATATTGGCGCAAATTACTTTATGATCTTGATATGTGACCGCTTGCGCAAGTCAGTCAGCCAGGTCTCGTAGCGATTGTCAACCGCCTCATTGTACAAAATCTCCTGAATTTCAGCTTTCGCATCAGACATCGCTTTAGGATCAGTCAAAAGGATTTCTTCAACATAGATGATCTGATGCCCACCGCTGGAGCTTAAAATCGGACTGAATTCTTCCGCTTTCATATTTTTGACGGTATTTTGCAGGTCAGAAGACATTTCATTTAGTTCGTATAGACCCAAATCCGAGCCTTCCAGCATCCCTGGTCGGTTCGGGATTTCATTTACAATTTCTTGAAAGGAGCGACCTTGTTCAAGCTGCCTTAAGACAGCCTCCATTTTTTCAAGGGCGCTTTGTATTTCAGCAGAATCAGCATACGCCGAAAAGCGAATGGCGATATTCCAGATATGGTATTTTGTTTGACCGGCATACTTATCACGATGGGCATTGTAATATTCTTCAATTTCTTGTGTGGTCACAACGATTTTTGATTTGACTTCGCGATTTACCAGGTTGCTTCTTAGCAATTGCTGCTTTAGATTTTCCCGGTACTCCTCCATGGTCAAACCCTGCTGGGCCAATCCCGCTCTTAAGTCTTCATCGGTATAAGAGCGCGTCTCTTTTAAGCGCTCTATGGTCATGTCGATTTCTTTGGTACTGATCTTGATATTGTTCTTTTTGATTTGTTGATCTGCTAGCTTTTGGTCGATAAGCTTGTTGAGCAGGTCGGTGCGAAGCTTAAAAAGCGTCTCACGTTTTTTCTCAGGTGCATAACCAAGGGCTTCGATATTTTCTTCATAGGGTTGCAACATTTTATTAAGCTCATAGAGTGTTATGATCTCATCGTTGACAACCGCGACAATGCGATCGACGACAGTGGTTGTATCAGCCCGGACAGGGGTCGAAAAATAAAGCCCGTTAAATGCCAGCAGGCAATATGCAAACAAAATAAAATGAAATTTTATGTTTCTATTTAAACAAAGCATCGTTGAATTGACCGCTATCCGTTTTTTTGCATCTCGTACAATGCGGCAAGAGGATATTGATTATTCAAACAACATTACTCAGGTTTTTGAGTTAAATCCAAGTCTTTTAAATTCTGATCCTGGATGTATTTAGAGCCACTGATGTTTTCCCACTGGACACTGTCGATATCAATGGGGTATTTTTTTTTAAGATTATTAATCCATCTTTGATAAGCCTGCTCTGTTTTCTCGCGCCGTAAAAACTTTATGATCATTTCATTCATTTCTTCCTTTGAAGCGGTTGTTTCAGCTTCCGGCGCGCGCGTCTTTATGTTACGTTCGTAGTAGTCAGCAATATCTTCAGGCGTGATGACAATTTGATCCTTCAGCTCGTGGTCAATCACCTTTTGCATCAGCATTCTGTTTTTTAAACGGGCCTTCCATGATTCATATGAGACAGCCGTTTTTAGCAACGTTTTCTCAAAGGTATCTTCAGGATAATCGCTTTTGATATCATTTACGGCTTTATTCATCTCGTCATCTGAAACCGAAAGTTCCAATTCTTCAGCCCTCTCAAGAATAATCATCTCGATCGCCAGCTGGTTTAAAAGGCGTAATTGCGCATTCCTTAGGTCATCGGGCTCATCCTTTATGTTCTGTGGATAGGCCGATCGGACAATTTCAAAAGCCTCATTAAACTCAAGAACAGTCATCACTCGGTCACCAACCTGGATTAAGGGTTCATTGCCGGAATTTGGCCCTGAATTCATACAACTTGTCAGCAATCCCAAAATCAATAACACTGACAGCAATCTAATTTTCTGTGATATCTTTTTGGTCTTCAATAAATTATTCATAAGGGAAAAACAACCGGATATTCAGCCACCAGCTAACTTTATCGGTTCTTAAAGGTGTACGCTATCCCCAAAATATTCGATATTCTGATTGAGCTTGCCTGTCGCGCCGGCTAAACCAGCTGAGCCCGTTAGAATATTAAAAAACAGCCGCTAACCGGTAAACGGGTTAACGGGCAACGGGCTCAACCAGTAACTGTTAGATGCATTTTAATAATAGGTTATTTAAACTTTAATTTTTAACACGCTCTATAATATCTTTCAATATATTTCTAGCTTGCCTTAAATGCCTTCTGTCATGGCTATTTGCCAATTTTACTTTCAGCACTTGCCCAGGCGTCAACTCATAACGCTGGGGGGTCGATTGAATTAAGTCCACCAGCGCGTCGGTATTTTTCAGGTGTGCAGCAGAAAATTGAAGGTGCATCTGGCGTTCGGATAGATCCAACTTGGAAATCCCAGCCTTTTTGGATAAAATTTTTAATCCGATCTTAAATAACAAATTATCGGCCTCCTGCGGCGGTTTCCCATAGCGATCAATGAGCTCATTTTTAAATTCAGTCACGTCCGGCAGCTCTGTCATACGGGCCAGTCGACGGTAGGCGGCCATTCGCTGGTCAATATCCGGGATATAGGACTCAGATAGAAAGGCCGAAAGGTGAACATTGACTTCAGGGTCCAGCGGTTCGATGGTTATCTGACCTTTTAATTCGGCAATCGCATTTTCCATTAGCTTTAAAAACATATCGTAGCCCACAGCCGCGATATGACCGGACTGAGACGCACCAAGAATTGTGCCGCCGCCACGGATTTTTAAATCGTTCATCGCAATTTGAAAACCGGATCCCAGATCACTGTGCTCCATTAAGACTTTGAGCCGCTTGCGAGCATCTGTTGTTAACACGCTTTCCTGTGGAACAATTAAATAGGCATAGGCCTGCTCATCTGAGCGGCCGACACGACCTCGCAACTGATAAATCTGCGCCAGGCCAAAACGATCTGCCCGGTTGACGATAATGGTATTGGCCGAAGAAACATCCAACCCCGACTCAATAATCGTTGTACAGACGAGCAGGTCAAATTCCTTATTGAAAAAACGATACATGACTTGCTCAAGATCATTTTCGTTCATCTGGCCATGAGCAACTTCTAATTTGACTTCCGGCACCAGTTGCTGCAGTTTGCGCGCCATTTTGCTGATGCTTTGAATATTGTTATGCACAAAGAAAATCTGACCATTGCGCTGTAGTTCTTTTCGAATCGCCTCAATGATCATTTCCTCATTGAATTCCGAGACGGTGGTGATAATCGATTGTCGAAATTCAGGAGGTGTCGAAATGATGCTGATATCCCGGATACCCACCAGCGACATATGCAGTGTTCGCGGAATCGGCGTAGCAGTGAGCGCCAGCACATCTACATTGTGTTTTAATTTTTTCAGTTTTTCTTTATGGCGAACACCAAAACGCTGCTCTTCATCCAAAACGAGTAATCCCAAATCTTTAAATGCGATATCTTTTTGCAGCAAGCGATGCGTACCGATAACAATATCCAGTTTGCCCGCTTTCAGGTCCGCTATGATCTGCTTTTGCTCGCGCACCGGTCGAAAACGGCTCAAACAGGCGATGTTAATCGGATAGCGCTCATAACGCATGCTAAAGGTGGCAAAGTGCTGCTCTGCCAGGATCGTCGTTGGGACTAGAACCGCAACCTGTTTACCATTGTGGGTGGCCAAAAAGGATGCACGCAGAGCCACCTCTGTTTTGCCATAACCGACATCCCCACAAATGAGCCGATCCATCGGTGTAGAACGATACATATCTTCGAGTACCACCTCAATGGCATTTACTTGATCGGTCGTCTCTTCATATTCAAAGCCAGCCTCGAAATCACGAAAATAGTCGTCAACCGCACTGAAGGCAAATCCGTACTCGTATTTTCGAGTTGCATACAATCTCAGGAGCTCACCGGCAATTTTCTCGGCAGAGCGTTTCACCCGCGCCTTAATGCGCTTCCAGGAATTACCGCCCATTTTATCAATGACCGGTTCAACGCCTTCCACTCCCATGTACTGCTGGACTCGGTTCATGCGATCAACTGGTAAATAAAGCTTGTCGTCATCCTTATAAACCAGCTTAAGAAAATCATTGGCAAGTCCATCAATTTGCAGCTTCACCAGGCCCTCATAGCGCCCGATACCATGCTCGACATGCACGACCAGGTCGCCCTTTTTTAAATCCTGCAGATCCAGCAGTTCAGATGGCCGCCGAGGGCGCAATGCTTTTTTGCGGCGCGACCTGAGACCAAAAATTTCGGCCTCTGTGATGATCGCCAGAGACTCTGTTGGCCAAACAAACCCGGCAGAAATATGCCCGATGCACAACCATAGTGTGTTGGGCTCAAATTTTACATCGGCATATGCATTGACTATTTTAAATTGGAACCCGTAAGGCTGCAGTAAAGATTTTAAGCGTTGGGCCTGAGTCTCTGTTCGACACACCAGAACGGGGGTCAATCCATTACGCCTGTTCGTATCGAGCCAATCCGCCAGTGGTTTAAGAAGGTTTTCTTTCTCTTGATAATTATTTAACTGCAAACGGATGTCGCTATTGTCCTCAATCACAGACTTAAACTGCAGACGCCTTGAAAAACGTTGTGTCGATCCTGCTTGAATGTCCAACATCTTAAAAATCAGCGGATTGCGTTGTGTGATCAGCGCTTGAAGTTGGCTGCCGCTCATATACAGGCTTGACGGTTCGACACACAGGTGTTTGGCGAGATAAGCAGCTTTATAATTTTTAGCGATGTGATTCTCTTGCATTTTGACCGCTTCAGCCAGATCTTCGTCTGATATCGATACCACCAGAGCATTGTCGGGCAGAAAATCAAAAACGGTGTCGAGCTGGGGATAAATCAGAGAGATGAGATTTTCCACTCCCGGAAATCCCTGTCCGTTTTTAATTGAGTCGATAATTTTTCGGGTCTCGCTCAACGGTGTTTCGACATCAGATGCCCGGGATCGGATGCGGCTGATAATCTGCGGCAAGAGGGCTTTTTCAATGATCATCTCACGGGCTGGTAAAATGATAGCTTCAGTTATGTTTGATATCGTTCGCTGACTGGAAGCGGAGAAAAAGCGAATGGACTCTGCCACATCGCCAAAAAACTCAATTCGCAGCGGATCTGAATAGAGCGGGCAGTAAATATCGAGAATTCCGCCGCGTACGCAAAAGTCGCCCGGCTCCTCTACGATGGCTGCGTGTGTATACCCGCCTGCAATCAATTTTTCGATCAGACGCTCCCGATCAACTTCCTCGCCAGCCAGTATCAATTCGGCATAACGAATGATCTCTTGCTTCGGAACAATTTTTTGCAAAAGCGTTTCAGCAGCCGTCACCACTATTGGTGGTGTTGACGATTCCAGCATGTGATAGAGGGTACGAATACGGCGCGCAGCTGTTTCATTGTGATATGCCATTGATTTAAAAGGTAATATATTATACGAGGGAAATAAATACAGGGGCACATCATGGGATGGCTTAAAGAATCGCAGATCCGTTAAAATCGAATCCGCTTGATTTAGCGAAGATGCCACCACAAAAATTGGGACTCGAAAATGCTGGTATAGCCTGATAATCAGCAGCGCTCTGTCGGCGGCATTCAGACCATAACATTCAATTTGACCAGCTCTTTGTGGCGTCTGAGCAATGAGGTCAGGGAGCGAATTTATTACTTGATTTTGAATCATAAAAACAGTAAGGAGTCATCGAATTCCCGCATGACGCGAGGTTTGAAATCAGTATAGCGGCTGAAATGCCGCAAACATTCAGTGTTGCACATCTAGCGATTTGCAGAACCATTAACCGCACATGTGCCACCGTAGCTCAGCTGGTAGAGCAGGGCATTCGTAATGCTCAGGTCTGCGGTTCAACTCCGCACGGTGGCTCCATGAGATTGATTCGGGTTCCCGGCAGGTTTAAGGGGAACCCTTTTATTATCTTAAAGACCATCTTGCTTATTTCTGCGGCTTTAAAAGCCAAAACATTTACTGATTTTAAACATCACGAGCTAATTTATGCTAAAAAAGGGTTGTCGATCATAGGCTTGGATGGGGGCATCAACCGACTACCACTATAAAGTCAACTATATTGATTATCTAGCGCGTATCTGAACTGCAAAAATGATTACCAAAAAATTGAATTTGATTCATAATTTGCAGGAAAAACGCCCTTGGATTAGTTTTTGAATCATCATTATTTAATTAATTCGAATCTTGACATATGATTTCGGTACGTATAAGCTATTAGCTTATCACACAAATGCAATTCATTTGATGGCGCGTTAAAAGTACTATGATAGCTGAAAAAATGAAAATCACCAAATAAAAACAGCGTGCCATTGAATAAAATCTTATTCAAGCCGATCGGCGGAGATTTCGCAATGAACGATATAGATGATGCTCAGATTAAAGCTGAAATTGATGGAATTATGAAAGGCGTCAAAGACATCATGAAAAAAATTGATGCTGTAACACCCAAGGAAGAACCAGAACCGTCTGGAGATCAAGACCAAAACCCTGATTCACCGGGCACTAGCCCTACTCACAATGAATGAAACCGGGAACTTGCGCACCAGTAGCATAACAGACCGTGCTCTTTAAAGTTATCACAACCGACACTGGCGCCGAACCCGTCAAATGAACGCACAGCTTTCATATAAGGAAAAGGAACAGGTTATCATGAGGAGGCCCATATGGCATTAACCAAAAGTGATATCATTGCTGCAGTTCATGAACTTGGCTTTACCAAGAAAAAATCTGTCGACATCATTGAAACCTTGCTTGAGATCATTAAAGGCTCACTCGAAAAAAATGAGGATGTATTGATCTCCGGTTTTGGAAAATTTTGTGTAAAAGACAAAAACAAACGTCGCGGTCGCAATCCGGCAACCGGCGAAGATCTGATTCTTAGGGAACGAAGGGTTGTCACCTTTAAATGCTCAGGAAAACTTAGAAAAAAAATAAACGGATTATTATAACGCCCTAAATGTCAGGTTACATCTGGAACCTGTGAATAAAGGGCAAGATCCAGCCAGCTCACCCTTTTCACAAAGGCCAACCAGCCGAACCCGCTTCTATAACAGAAGCGGGTTAATTTTTGACTCCTGAACCATCTTCTTGTATTTGCGCTTAGATCATTATCATCGGTTTATTTTTTTTGCTACGTGTGCTAATCATGTCAAAATCGATCATCTGTCCCCTCCCTGTCTCGAGCTCGATGGCAGTTCGCAGCAGATACTGCACAAACGCTGATAGAGGTGGACGTCAGTTAAAGGAGGATCTGAATGCGTGCAATCATCTCCGGAGTCGGACATTATGTGCCGGATAAAATACTATCCAATCGTGACCTGGAAGAAATGGTCGACACCAATGATGAATGGATTACCAGCCGCACTGGAATAAAAGAACGTCGCATACTGGACAAAGAAATCGGCACCTCTTACATGGCAACTAAAGCAGCCCAGGTTGTTCTTGAAGAAACACACACTGCCCCTGAGGATTTAGATTTAATCCTGTTTGCTACGGTGACACCGGATATGCCGGTTCCCTCAGCGGCTTCATTTGTTCAAAGAGATCTGGGCGCCAGCAATAGCTGGGGCTATGATATCAACGGTGGTTGTACCGGCTTTATGTGTGCCTTGACCACCGGGGCATCATTTATAGAAAGCGGTCGTCACAAAAAAGTGCTGGTTATCGGTGCCGATAAAATGAGCGCGATCACCAATTATGAGGACCGATCCACCTGTGTGCTCTTTGGAGATGGAGCCGGTGCAGTTCTGTTGGAAGCATACGATAATGACGATTTGGGGATCGAGGATTTTATCCTGCACTTGGACGGCTCCGGAGCCGAATCCCTCAGTATTGAGGCAGGTGGCAGTATCTATCCGGCATCGCACGAAACAGTTGATAAAAAAATGCACTATATCTATCAGGACGGCAGGACGGTATTCAAGCATGCGGTGGTTGGAATGGCGGACGTATCGGCAAAAATCGTCGAACGAAATAACTTAAGCGACAACGATATTCGTTTCCTCATACCCCATCAAGCCAATTACCGCATCATTGATGCAACTGCAAAAAAAATAGGGCTGGATCCCGAACGGGTGGTGATCAATATCAGTAAATATGGCAATACAACAGCCGCCACCATTCCGCTTGCCTTATCAGAGACATACCGGGCGAATAAATTGCAGAAAGGCGATTGGATCGTTTTGGCGGCCTTTGGTGCCGGCTTCACCTGGGGCAGCGTGTTGCTGCGCTGGGCGATCGATTAAATCGGTTGGGCCGGTTAGCCAGTTGGGCCAGTTGAGCCCGTTAAAAATGGAAAAGCTCTGGTTATATTTTTTAACCGGAAACGGGCTAACGGGCTCAACGGGTTAACCATCAAAGGTCGATATTGTAGGCTTTGATCTTAGTAAGCAGCGACGGATGACTGATCTCCAGCAACCGGGCTGCTTGAGTGCGATTGCCGCCGGTCTCTGTAAGCGCCTTGGTGATCAGTTTTTCTTCCATCAATTTTTGTGCAGCTTTCAAAGAGAAACCATCAAATGGCAAATCGGTGGCATCCCCTCCCACCTGCTGGCCGAGCTCGGAAGGAAAATGCTCGGGAAGCAGCACATCCCCTTCAACCAGCACAAGCGCTCGTTCGATGGCATTTTCCAGCTCTCTCACATTTCCAGGCCAGGGGTATTCCAGCAAACGCGACATGGCAGCGGACGAAATGTCAGTTATGTGTTTTTTGAGGCTGCGGGAATAGCGCTCTAAAAAATGATCACATAACAAAGGGATGTCCTCTGCCCGTTCCCGCAAGGGGGGAATCTTTATAGACAGCACATTCAGGCGGTAATAAAGATCCTCTCGAAAGGCCCCCATTTTCACGTCTTCTTCAAGGTTTCTGGATGTGGCCGCAATGACCCGTACGTCAATTTGAGTCGACTTTGAGTCACCGATCATGCGGACTTCATTTTCCTGCAAAACCCTTAACAGTTTAACCTGAAGTGCCAATGGCAGCTCACCGATTTCATCCAAAAAAATCGTCCCCCTGTGGGCTTCCTGAAATAACCCCTTTTTGTTTTTGTCGGCACCGGTAAAAGCGCCTTTTTTATAACCGAACAATTCACTTTCAAGCAATGTTTCGGGAATACCGCCGCAATTTACCGGAACCAGTGGCATATCTGACCGATCGCCTTCACTATGAATGGCCCGGGCAATTAACTCTTTGCCCGTGCCACTATCGCCTAAGATCAATACGGTGGTCTTGTATTGGGCGGCCTTAGCGGCTATACGCAGGGTTTTCTGCATGGCGTCGCTTTTGGCCACCAAATTGCCAAAATTGAGATTGCCTTCAATTTTTTTGATATGCTCTTTGAGCAGACGGTTTTCCTGTCTGAGACTTTCGCGTTCTTCTGCTTTTTTTAGCGTCAGGTAAACTTCATCGGTTTTAAATGGTTTTGAGATATAATCATAGGCCCCCAGCTTCATGGCCTCAATAGCCGTGTCAATCGTCCCGTAGGCCGACATCATGATCACGGTGGTGGAGCTGATTTTATCACGCGCGGCTTTTAAAAAATCCATACCGCTCATATTGGGCATCTTTATATCACAGAGAATAAAATCAAAATCGTTGCCGGTTGTCATTTTCAAACCTTCATGACCGTTCGAAGCCGTCTCTATGGCATAACCGGCTTTGCTGAGCACCTTTGACAGCATGTGCCGCATGTTTTCTTCGTCATCTATGATGAGGAGCTGTTTTCCCGGCATTTTAGATGTCATTGAGTTAACATTCCTTTTTGTAGTTGGGCCGAGGGATCTTGCTGCGCATTAATGTCGCCTTCGTTTGCAACCAGCGGCAGCAAAATTGTCATGCTGGTGCCCTCTTCCTTTTTGCTGTTTACCGTCATTTTACCGCCAAATCCCTGAACGATCATAAAACTAACCGAAAGCCCCAACCCAGTGCCCTTACCGGGTTCTTTGGTCGTGTAAAAGGGATCAAAAATATTGCCGATGTTATCTTCGGAAATGCCGGGGCCATTATCTATAAAAGTGATTTTTAAAAGCGGTGGTTCTTGAGCAGATTGATCTTGTTTTTCTGTGACCTGCGCGCTTTCGATAACGAGCTTTCCGTTAGCGGGCCTGTCGGCGGATGAGATAGCATCGGCGGCATTGATCATCAAGTTCAAAAATACCTGCCGCAGTTGATTGGCATCGGCAACTACCTTGTCGTTGTAGGCTTCCAATTTGCATTCAAGTTTAATGTTGGACATCAACGGTTGCACGTTGAGGACCTGGGAAATATCATCAATTAAATCATGAACCGCCACAACCTTTAAGCCGGCTTTTGACGGTCGCGAGATTTCCAAAAGTTGACGAATGATGGTGTTGATCCGCTCAATTTCATCCTCTGTGCGTTGAATATACTCTTCTTTCTCACTGGCCGGCGTGTCTTTTTGCTTGAGCAATTCGAGATATCCCATGACAATCCCAATGGGGTTGCCGATTTCATGAGCGATCCCGGCTGACAACCGCCCCACCGAAGCCAATTTTTCAGCACGAATGATTTCTTCCTGGGCTTTTTTCAATTCCAGGTTGGCGATCTCAAGCGAATTGACGGTTGACCGTAGCTTTTCTTTATCCGCGGATATGCGCCGCAACATGCTGTTTAAGGAGCCCGACAGCTTGTTTAGCTCATTATCCTCTTTGCGCACCGAAAACAGCATGTCATCATCTTCCTGATATTCTTCTGCCCGGCGCGCCAGCCTGGCCAATGGCAAAAAATATACTTTTGAAAGCCGATAAATGCCAATGAAGGTTAAAATGACGGTATTGAGAAATAAATAGATAAACAGCATCTTCTGGGAGCGTCGCAGGGCTTGGTAAATTCCCTCCAGCGGCAAGACGATGCTGGCAGCGGCGACAACCCGGCTGTTTTCCAGCAACGGGGCCGAAATGATGAGATCGCTGTGCTGCTGCCAAAAAACACCCCAGGTGTTTCCGAAAAAGTGGGTCGTTCGCTTCTTGGATTGCATCACGGTGCGGCAGTACTTTAACATCGTATCCTGCAAGACCTCAGAACTTTTGCCGAAAGTGACGCGCTCATTGTTTTTGCCCACAACCAGGGCTCCGGAGACACCACCTTCAGCCAATAAACCAAATACCTGTGCCTTCGAAAGCCGGGGTGTTGAGGCCATACCCAAGTTCAGCATGGCCTGCAGATCAGCAGTTAAGGTGGATAACAGAAAATGACCCCGCGAGGCTTCTTTGCGGATGATGACCCGCTTGGCTGTCATCATGGCAACAATATTAATCAACAGCATGGCCACTAAAAAGAGAATGGCAATGTTGAGCGCAATTTTTGTTCTCAGACCGCGAATAAACAAAGGCGTCCTTATCGATCTATTGTTAACCCGATGAGACAGATCGGTGGCTGTTCAAATCTGCCGGACAAGGTATCAAACGGGCAGGCTTGAAACTTGACGTAGGTTATCGATTTTGTTTGTGATGTTGCCTATAAAAAGTTTATCACAGTCTATTTTTGAATGCAAATAAAGTAAATATTTTTACATAATATCAATATATTATAAAATTCTACGCGCTGACCGCTCGGTAGGCGATTTTTTAAGTGGGTGCGCATTAAAATGGTTGCCTAAACAAATTTGCAAAAGTGGCATATAGCGAGGGTGATCATATTTTAATGCTGAAGTATAAAATGAATATCACAAGAATATTGGGGGCGCTAAATTACATATAGGTTGGCGGTATCTTCAATATTGAGTGATTGCTTTTTTGGCAGAAACATAAAGTATTCAAAAATCATTATTTAGTTGTCAGTGCTGCGATGAAGTAGTCCTTAACATATAAATATTGTTGCCCTGAGCCGGGCTCTGAATCGGGATTGCGATATATTTCTCCACAGTTGTCTAAGCCTTTTAATCTGGGTAAATCTTTCTCAGCCCCTTTTACATGATATTCAGCTGTTTCGCCTTCCAATCTGTAGCAGAAACTGTCACCCGCAATCCACCATTGTCCTTCTCTCAATCTAGATAAATCATTCAACCTACCGTTTTCGTCATAATCAACCCAGGTTGTTTTGCCAAATTCGTCTATTGTAATTTCCTGACCCGAGACTAAGCTTCGGATCTCTTCACCCGTCAATTTATTTTCCTGATAAATTTTGTAATATTCCGTGGGTTTTCCCGGCCAACCCGCTTTAACCAGTCCATCAGCGTAACGATCGGCAACTTTTCGGTCTTTAATACAAAAAGAGCTCATAACGGTTGTCACGGTTGCTGGAAATCTCCCTGTAGTCCAATCCTTCAGGCATTTATTGTAGGCAGCCTCAGCATCCTGGTTTCGGCCCAAGAGTGCATAGATTACTGAAAGCCTCTCATAGTGATCAGCGATTGTCGGATTGTGATTTATCGCTCTTTCGGTCATCGTTGCAGCCTTTTGCAGGTCACCCATTATAAAATAGGCCATTCCTGAAGCGGATAAGGGAGCGGCGATGTTACGAGGGTCGAGCTGCATTGCTTTGTTCACAAAGTCAAGACCTTCCTCGGGCTTTCCAGTGGCCATTAAAATCCAGGCCATGTTTAAATTAGCGTCCGGGTCGTTGGCATCAAAGGTAAGTGCGAGCTGGGCATGGGAAAGAGAGTCTTCGTATTGACGCCGAAACATCGCCATTTTGCTTGCCACCAGGTGAGAAGTGGAATTCGGATTGCGCATGGCTAAATTTAAATATTTCCGTGCAGTGACCCTGTAATGATTGTGCCATTCGAAAAGGTCCCGCCATTTAAACCGAAGTGAAGTACTTAGATACGCCCACGCTAAAGCGGCGTGCGCCCGACTGTACGCAGGGTCTAACTCGATGGCTTCCGTAAATGAAGCGATAGCCTGGATTAAATCATCATGCGTCTGTCGATGTAAATGCTCCCACCCTTTAACAAAAGCATCGTAAGCTTTAATGTTTGTTGTTTCTTTTTTGGCCAGTCGATTCTGCTCTTTAACTGTCAATTTAACCTCCAGGATTGCTGCAATTTCCTTCGTGATCCTATCCTGCAGATCAAAGATGTTTTCCATGACAGCATCGTAGCTTTCCGCCCAAAGATGGTGATCTGTGGCGCCATCAATGAGCTGAGCTCTGATTCGCACACGGTCACCGGCCCTTTGGATGCTGCCTTCGAGCACGTATTTTACATTTAGCTCCTCGGCAACTTGCTGCACCTTCGCCGGTTTTCCTTTATAAGTAAAGGATGAATTACGGGAGATGACCCTTAGGCCCGATATTTTAGAAAGATCCGTTATTAGCTCATCGGTCATACCGTCGGCAAAATACTCCTGCTTGGGGTCATCGCTCAAATTGCTAAAGGGCAGCACAGCAATGGAAGGATTATCAGCTACTTCAGAGGCCATCTCTTTTACCTCGGCAGGCTCGGTTGCCGGGCGACGCAAATAAAACTGCCATATTCCCACAGCAACTGCCAATAAAAGCACCGCCACCGCTCCAGCTAGAATCGGCGTTCGCCGTGTTGGTGAAGATTTTTCAACTACGGGCTTTCCTGAAACCGTCACTCTGGGATCCATCAGAACCCGATAGGCACCTACTGGTTTAGTAATATTTTTTACCATCTGATCGCCAATAAAATCATATCCATAAGGTAATTTACTTTCGATGTGATCAAAAGCGGTCTTGGAGATGCAGATGCCTCCCGGCTCAGACAAACCTTCCAGTCTTGCAGCGATGTTAACACCATCACCATATATTCGCTCTTCTTCCTGAATGACATCACCCAGATTGATACCGATTCTGAACCGCATCTTTCTGTTTTCCGGCAGTTGATCGTTACGGGCTTTTATCTCTTTTTGAACGGCCACCGCACACTGCACCGCATCGACCACGCTGACAAACTCAGCCAGCAAGTTGTCACCCGGAGAATCCAACACCTGGCCATTGTGTTGCTGGATAAGGGCATTGAGAACTTCTCGGTAGGCTGTCAGGGTACGGACAGTAGCTTCTTCATCATCGCCCATAAGACGACTATAGCCTTCAACATCGGCACTGAGGATAGCGGTGAGTTTACGTTTAAAACCTTCATCTGCCATAATGGCACCTCCCCCATATAGGTTTCAAACAAATGAACTCATAATGTGGAATTTCGTAGGAACGTAAAATCCAGGTCAGAAAGAGGCTTCGATTCTGAAAATGGCGTACCGATTCAGGTCATGTGGAATAGGAACATCGGAAATCGTTATCGATTTTATAACCAAATAGTTAAATTTTAGTCAATAAAATATAGATTATTACAGGTGGTGATATATTGAAAATACCACAACCTGAGCCATTTTACAGGTATGAAAAAAAAATCAAAAAGACAGATCTAATTCATAAGGTGCCTTATTGCCCCCAAATTAATATTTAGAGCAAATTTTTAAGTACATAAAATTTTTATATGTTTGAGCACGATTGTTGAAACCTGTCTGCTCCTCAATCGGTTAATTCTGACAACTTGTAACAGTAATTACCCAAGAATCCTGCCAAGCGGTGATCACATAAGATCACATATCAGTATAAAACATCGATTTGATAGCAGACAAAAGTTAAAAGATGCTTATTGTACATTTTCTATTCTTTATTTTATCAACTATTGGATAACAGGAGATCGTCATGACGAACCACAAGCTGTTTGAACCATTGCAGTTAGGAGACCTAAAGCTTAAAAACAGAATCGTAATGGCACCCATGACCAGGGGACGTGCAGGTGCGGAGCGCATTGCGAATGCGCTGATGGCCGAATACTATTTCCAACGGGCTTCAGCCGGCTTGTTGATTACCGAAGCAACCGTCATTTCCGCCCAGGGCAACGGTTGGGTGGGCTCACCGGGCATTTATACCGATAAGATGGTGGAGGGCTGGCAAATCGTCACCCAGAAGCTAAAGCCCACCGGCACGCCCATCTTTTTGCAACTATGGCATTGCGGCCGGGCATCCCACAGCGACTTTCACGATGGCGCACTGCCGGTTTCAGCCTCAGCGGTAAAACTTAACGGTGATCAGATTCACACGCCGCTTGGGAAAAAAGATTACGAAACCCCACGGGCCATGACAATTGATGACATCAAGGCCACTGTGAAAGATTATCGAAAGGCTGCCCAAAATGCCAAACAAGCCGGTTTCAGCGGTGTCGAAGTTCATAGCGCCAATGGCTATCTGCTCAATCAATTTCTGGACTCAAAAACGAATTTAAGGACCGACGATTACGGCGGCAATTTAGAGAACAAGTATCGTTTTTTAAGAGAAGTGATGGCGGCTGTTCTGGCGGTATGGCCGTCAAACCGGGTGGGTATCCGTCTTTCTCCCAATGGCGTGTTCAACGATATGGGCAGTCCTGATTTTCGAGATACATTTCTCTACACCATAAAAGAGCTCAATAAATTGAATCTGGCATATGTTCACATCATGGATGGGCTTGCTTTTGGTTTTCATGAACAGGGAGAGCCGATGGCGCTGGCTGAATTTCGGGCTGAATATGACGGCATTATCATGGGCAATTGCGGTTACACCAAGGAAACAGCAGAAGAGAGGCTCTCAGCTGGCCACGCTGATCTGGCGGCCTTCGGCCGCCCTTTCATCACCAATCCGGACCTGCCTGAGCGTTTGAAGAGCAACTGGCCCCTGACGGCCTTTGACGATATGTCATTATGGTATACTCCGGGAGCTAAAGGGTATACGGATTACAAACCTTATCTGCAATAATCTGTACTTGGTTTGACAGATTTGGAATGTGAGTCAAGATTTCGATTGACAATATAGAATCACAACTAATCAGCTGCTTCTTAAATATCAAATCCTTTTACCATAACAATGCTTTTCAACGGGCGATTTTTCAGATACATGAGTTCGTGAATCCTTCACATAATTAAGAAATGGCTGTATGAATCGGTATTTTGAAACGCTTTGAATTAATTGCGATATACGATCCATATCCCCTATTCCCTCTCCAGTATGCGGTACCATTATATAATGTGGTGGCTCGCTAAAAATATAATTTATAAACCGTGTACATATTGATATGCATTCTCTACATTTTCATCATTTTAGGAGAAGGCACGAAATCTAAAATAAATCGAGACTAAAAAAAATGTGTATAAGCCCTAGCTAATTTATAGTCAGCATTAGCTACATTGTTGGTGTATGGAGTTGATTTTATAATATCCAACTTAAATTTGAGAAAATGAGCACAACCTCTTGACTTTGAAAAACGGATTCCCTAGGATCCTCAGAATATTAGCAATAATTCACTTCTTGTCCGAAATCTACAATCTAAAACTTGATCAATTCAATAGGATAACCCACGAAAGATCAAGGAAGTCAAAAACCCCACAAAGCAGATATTGGAATATCTCGCCGGACTTTTTTAAAAAGGGCTGGGGACGTTGTGGTCTTGATCGGCCTTGCTGGTTGTAACTCCGGTGAGAGATTGGAGTCCCTTGTAATGTTGGAGGATGGAAAGTCCGGGATCCCCGTATCCGAGGGATATCTGCTGGTCGACACAAAAAAATGTCAAGGCTGTATGTCTTGCATGCTTGCTTGTTCTCTGGTCCATGATGGAGAAGAGAATTTGTCACTGGCCAGGATACAGATAATCCAGAACCCGTTTGGAAAATTTCCGGATGATTTGACTTTAGAGCAGTGTAGACAATGCGTTGATCCCGCCTGCTTGGAAGCCTGCCCCGAGGAAGCGCTGACGGTCGATGTCGAGCATGGGAACGTCAGAAGAATCTACGCTGAAAAATAAATCGGCTGCATGCAATGCGTGGAGGCCTGCCCCTACGAGCCCAGCCGGGCTGTCTGGAATTCTCAGGAGGCCCGCGCTCAAAAATGCGACCTTTGCGCTGATACCCCGCACTGGAACCGAGAAGGGGGACCGGCCGGTTTGCAAGCCTGTGTCGAAATATGTCCACTGGGCGCCATTAAGTTCACGAAAAAGATACCCGTTCAGGAAGGGGACGAGGGATACCACGTCAATCTCAGAGGAGATGGCTGGGAGAATCTCGGATACTCGAGACGTTGAAACGTCCAGCGTTGACCATAATCTATAACTGGGAGCCACATCGCCCGTGCCTTGCTCCTCGCAAGGACGGAAGAACTCAAGACTTTCGAGTTACTATGAGACCAATATTATGAATGGATATACAGGTAAAATACTGAGGCTGAATCTTACCGCCGGAAAGATTTCTATTATCAATACCGAAAAATATCAACAATGGGGCGGGGGGCATGGAATGGGTTCGGCCATTTTTTGGGATCTGGTAAAGAACAAGGCCATCAGTGGATTCGAGCCCGCAAACATCGTAACGATTATGACGTCTCCCTTATCCGGAACCCTGGTCCCTGGTGCCTCCGCACGAACGGAGGTGCAAGGAATCGGAGTGCAGTCTTTCCCCGTTGAATGGTTTACCCGGAGCAATTTCGGGGGCAGATTTGCTCCCATGCTAAAATACGCGGGCTGGGACGGCATCGTTGTCGAGGGAAAAGCGGACAAACCGGTCTGGATCGATATCAGAAACGACAAGGTCCGGATTAAAGACGCCGGGCATCTGTGGGGTTTGGATACCTGGCAGACCCAGGAGAAGATATGGGCTGAAGTGATGGAAGGCCAGGCCTTTGGCGACTGGATGAAAGTCGGCGGAAAGGATTCCGAGGCCAGAACGACCCAAAAACCGGCCGTTCTCACCATCGGACCGGCAGGAGAGAACCTGGGACGGATCGCCTGTCTTATTCACGACGTAGCCAACGCTTCGGGCCAAGGGGGATTCGGTGGTGTGTGGGGATCGAAAAACCTCAAAGCTATCAGCGTTATCGGAACGGGCAGCGTCAAGGTCTCGGATCCGAACGCCTTGATGGAATCCCGTATCTGGGCGAACAAGGAATACGCTTTCAATGTCGATCATCAACGCGGCAAGGAAAGGCCGCTTATTTATTTCTGGAAAGGCGACAAAAACGCCCGCATTCACGCATGTGTGGGCTGCCATGCCGGTTGCCAGGAAAGGAATTCATCCGGGATGGGGACCGATTCGACCTGCGCCGAAACGGTTTTCTACACCTGGGCCGACAAAAGGAAACACTGGAGGCAGACGAATGCGTCTTACATCGCAACGGATTTGCTACAGAAACAGGGTGTCAATGCCTATGAAGCTTTGCGCGGTCTGCCTTATATTTTAGCGCTGGCTAAAAAGGGCGTGCTGGGCCCTGGTAGGAAAATCGACAGCGACCTTGATTTTAGCAGGTTGGGTACAGTTGAATTTGCCGAGAAGTTCGTAGGAATGATCAGCAATCGAGAAGGCATCGGCGACGACATGGCCGAGGGATTTTACCGTGCAGCTCAAAGATGGGGGCGGTTGGAGCAGGATCTGAAAACCGGTTTGCTTTTGTACCCGTACTGGGGACTACCCGAACATGGTTACGATCCCAGAAGTCAGGTCTGCTGGGGATACAGCACGATCCTGGGCGATCGGGACTGTAACGAACACGAATTTACGTTACTATTTGGTACGCCAAGTCTTTCAAAGATCACGAAAAAAAGGTTCCGGTACCCGCCGAATCAGTTGTGAACGCCTTTAGCAGCAAGCTGTTTCCTTTCCAAGGAGACCCGTTGATGCTCGATTACAGTGATGAGAACATCTACTCGGATCATATGATCAAACTGGTAGCCTGGCAGAGACGCTATACCCGATTCTGGAAACAATCCGTGCTATATTGTGATCACAAATGGCCGCAATTTGTTTGTGGTCGAACAAAGGATTATCTGGGGTGCACAGGCGAAGGAGAACAACGATTCTTCAACGATGTGACGGGTAACAATTATAGCTTTGTCGACGGTATGGAAATGGGAAGAAAAATATGGAATCTCGACAACGCCATCTGGACTCTGCAGGGTCGTCACCGGGACATGGTGCATTTTTCCGACTATATTTACAACGTTAAAGAACCAAGTCCTTTTAATCATCGTTCCTATTATCTGCCCGGCCGAAAAAACGGGAAATGGGATTGGCTTTTGGTCAGCTACCGGTGTCACGATCGCGATAAATTCGACGATTTCAAAACCCGGTATTATAATTTCGAGGGTTGGGATCCCAACACAGGATGGCCGAAGCGGAACACCCTCCAATCGCTTGAATTGTCATACGTAGCCGATGAACTGGAAGCCCACGGCAGGCTGGGAAGCTAACCGAATTCAATCCACAATCTTAAAATTCTTGTGATATCCATTTCATATATGAAAAATTGCCAAAGTTCATGTATTCTCATATCACCAATTGACTTTTCTATAATACCCACCCCACAAATTACCACTCTGTAGTATAATACTCCAGTATTATTGACAATAATTACAACTTCTATTATTCAATATAGATTCTAATTTTAAAAGACCGAAAATAACAGAACATACTTTATTCACCGGCAATCATTTTTTCGGATTGCCCAAACATATCCGAAAAATGCTATGAGCCATTTCTATTCTCAAGGCCGTTAGAGGATTTTTGATGACCATAAAGCCAACGTATGAAGAACTTGAAGAATTGCTGGAAAAACGAACAAATGAAGCAGCAAAAACAAACGAACTATTCTTACAAAGAGAAAATGAATACAAACAGTCAAATAAGCTGATGGAATATCAGCGGAATCTATCCGTTTCGATCGCTTCAACTAGTGATTTAACAAAGGGATTACACATAAGTCTTCAGATCAGCATACAAATGTCTGGTATGGATTGTGGTGGAATTTATCTTTTTGATAAACGAAACGAAGATTTAAATCTAATAGTCCACCAAGGATTATCTAAGGAATTTGTCCAAGCCGTTTCTCACTATGACAAAAACTCAGATAATTCATTATATGTAAAGAAGGGTAAACCAGCCTATATCTCACACAAAGATTTGGAGGTTTCGTTAACTCCAGAGGAACAACGTGAGGGAATCCGAGCCTTCATGACTTTGCCGTTGTTAGACGAAGGAAAAGTAGTAGGGTGTATGAACCTTGCTTCTCACAGTGTGGAGGACATACCTTTACCAGTTCGAATTGCTATCGAGGCGGTAGTTGCTCAAATTGGAGGTGCCATTGGCCGGTTAAAAACAAGGGATGCACTTCAAGAGAGTGTAGAGCATCTTGAATCGCTAATGGAGAGTGCAACAAATTTTGCAATCTACCGGTTAGTTAGTGATGGAACAAGTCCCCATAAGCTCAGGATTAAATTTATAAGTCCTTCAGCTAAAACGATATTGGGTATTCCAGAGCCGATGAAATTTGAGACATGGTTTGAAAATGCGCACCCCGATGACGTGAAAAGATTATCTGAAGCTAACCAACGAGCATTCAAAACCAACCGTTTCAATGAGGAATATAGAACGTATCACAAAGATAGAGGTGAATGGCGCTGGATTCATGGAATTTCAACCGGAGGTAAGAACGAAAAAGGTTGGAACAGATACGTTAACGGAATATTAATTGATATTACCAAACGTAAACGATCTGAAGAGGCTTTAAAATTAAAAGACAAAGAGCTGGAATCCAAAGCACGTGATCTGGAAGAGCTTAATGCCGCCCTCAAGGTCTTGTTAAAAAAAATAGAGGAAGAAAAAAATGAACTTGAAGACAATATACTTTCAAACGTAAAATCCTTAATTAAACCTTATCTTGAAAAACTTCAAAATGGTGGCCTTAGTGAAAGACAAAAAGCCTATCTGGAAATAATTCAAACGAATTTAAATAATATCGTCTCCCCCTTCGCCCGGAATTTTTCGTCAAGTTATTACCGTTTAACCCCTCAGGAAATTAAAATCGCAAACCAAATCAAACAGGGCAATACAAGCAAAGAAATTGCCACAATAATGAATCTTTCTCCGAAAACGATCGAGTTCCACAGAAGAAACATTCGTAAAAAACTGGGATTAAATAGAACCAAGGAAAATCTCAGAACCCGCCTTTCATTTTTTAAGTAACCCTGGTTTTTACCTAGTGTTTTATACTTGATCTACTATGGTTTACAATAATTCTGTTATATGTAAAATTAGAAACTAGGTTTGCACCTCAATGCAACCTTCCAATCATTGCCCCTGAAGTAAGGTTTGGTTGCCTTTTCTGCTTCAGGGGCATCCCCATGCCAAAAGGCAATATGGTCGTTTAAATCAAATGACGATAACATTCTGATGGTGGGGACAGGATGTAAATCGTCTTGATAAAGATACGACATAAAACCCTTGATCGCTATTTCAATATCCCCCCAAAGTTA
>JAAUXT010098782.1_pt1 | contig 40661 bp, 46 predicted proteins | sample 7278171 | NCBI WGS metagenome assembly JAAUXT01 (sample SAMN14350112, study PRJNA611818) | marine sediment metagenome | isolation source: surface marine sediment (1.8m) | place: French Polynesia: Moorea | collected 2018-08
GCATGCATGTGTGTGTGTGCCTGTGTGTCTGGGTGTGTGAGCGTGAGAGTAAGTGAGTCGGGTAGGGAGAGTGAGTATGTGGGAGTGGAGGTGTAGGTGGAGGAGGTAAAATTAAAAAGCGCGGGCGGGGGTGGGGGTGCAGTAAGAGTCGTCAATCTGAGTCGCGTCGGTGCGAGCGGCGAAGTACATTGATTCCCTGTGTGTGTGTGTGTGTGTGGGTGTGTGTGTGTGCGTGTGTGTGTGTGTGTGTGTGTGTGTGTGTGTGTGTGTGTCTGTGTGTGTGGTAACTGACCGTGTTTGTGCATGAAGGCGAGTCCCTGTAGAACCTGGTAGATGATGTTTCGCACCGTCGACTCTGGGAACAACTTGTCCCTGAAAGACAAACACAAGCAGTGAGTGCGTGTATGCACACCCCTACACATACGACACACACGCACGCACCACAAGCACACAGATGACACACACACACACGCACGCACGCACGCACGCACACACACACACACACACACACACACACACACACACACACGGTCGTACTGACTTGTTCACAAAACCTGTCGCACCCAACGTGAACCCAGACAATTTTCACTCCCATCCCCGTCTGTATTTACCAACACAACGACGCTGACAACCACTTCCACGCACCGAACCATTGATTTTCATGCGGATCAAATATTCCCATTGAACACACAGTGTGTAATACAACACCATTAGACACGCGCGCATGGGCAAATATTGTTGAAGAAAAAACAATACAAACATTTTTGTTGCTTGTTTTGACTTCATCATATTTCGGGGGGGGGGGGAGGAGGGCGTTGGGTTCGTTTAAGATTTTGGACCCACAGTGTGGACCAGACACCAGCCTGTGTTTCGTGTTTGGTGCAACACGATTCGGACACATTCTGTCAGGAGTGAAATTGGCACGACGGTCCATTTTCCAAGGTTCGAGGTTTGAAACTTTCAAAATGTAGCGTGTGATATACCAGAAAGTGCCAGTGCCTATGGCGCCGAAGTTGAAATCGCCTCAACGGGGGGTGCTGGGGTCTTTACTTGATCAGTTTCTGGATTCGCCCCTGAATCCAATGTGTTGGAGGGACTGAGACTGAGCCTGCCCCCCGGATCCGCTACCAGTTCCCGATATCAGTGCGAGACTGACGCCCCTCACCCAGGGCTGTGTCCACCCTCCGCGTCTTCTGCGTCTGAGTGAGCCCCCCTCCCCTGGATCTACCCCTCCCCGGGTGTCTGCACGAGACTCGCACTCCCCCTGGATCGGCCCTCACAGGAAGCCCATCAATTGGTCTTCTCAATCACTGTGCGCATTGACTGTCAAATCCCAACGAGTTGTCAATAGATCCAGGGAAGATGAATGTTGACACGTACCACAGGCTTTGTGAATACTGGCCGCATATTCACTCCAATCACTGCACACTGAGTCGAGCAGCCCAAAGCAATGTCTCCAGGGGAAAGACACTTTCAGGCTTATCAAGCAGGTGAAATAGATCCACACTGAATGATCACACAGGAAAATACATCAAGGGCACAGCTAGAAACAGCACCAGCTGATTCCCTACGTGATAGTTGCCTTGGAGATTTGTTTGAAACCCTGGATCCCCGAGACTGGAGTCGAGCAGCCTCGGTTCCACAGGGACCTCGCTGTGCACAGAGAAATATGCACGAAGGTCCCAAGAGGCAGAGAAGAGAACGTGTTCTGAGATGCTGCTTGGTGCGAGACAACCTGTTGACTCTCAGGCGCTGTCTCTGTGCGTTCACAACCAAAACACAACCTGGGTTCCCTGGGTACGCTCTTGGGATGTTGTCCTTGTGGGCTGCAAGTCTCAAGGTTTCTGGACCCCAACGGTGAGAGTCAAGGTCCCCAGATCCCCTGGTCTTGGTCTCCTGAGGTCCCAGGCCACGGTGTCCTTCATTGTCTGGTGGAGGTTCTCTGTCTCTTTCTCTTTCTTCTCTCTCTCCTCTCTCCCATCGCTCTCCCTCCCTCCCTCCCTCTCTCTCTCTCTCTCTCTCCCTCTCTCTCTCTCTGTGTCACTCTCTCCCTCTCTCTCTGCCCCCTCTCTCACGCTCTCTCACTTTTCCTTCACCATCTGGCAGAGATTTTCTGTCTCTCCCTCCTCTCTCTCTCTCTCTCTCTCTCTCTCTCTCTCTCACCTTTCCTTCATCATCTGGTAGAGATTTTCCTTCATGTACTCGAACACGAAGAAGAGGTTGTCGTTCTCGCGGATCACTTCCTTGAGCTTCACGATGTTGGCGTGGTTCAGCTTCCGCAGCGACTGCAACAGAGAGATGTGGTGTGAGCACAGCTCCACACACACATACACACACACGGTCACACACACCACACACACAATCTCTCTCTGTCACACACACGCATACACATACACAGAGCCTCTCTCACACACAGATCTACACAGGTTTCCGCTGCGTGTGGAGAGGAGAACATTGCTCAGCACCCACTCACACCCAACGAGACACGTACACATACACGCGTGCATCCAACCCAACAAGCCATCCCAATACAGGCACAATTTCTACAATTCGCACATATTTTTTTGCAGGGAATGGGAATAATGCCCCGCCATTCATCATCACAATCTCGGAATGATTTCACGTAAATCATGATTGACCCAATCCAAGTGGGCCCCTTCTCTGATCACGTGACGCTACTCCAGGTCCGCACGCGACGTGTATCGATTCCCCATCGACTCGTATCGATTCAAACCCGATTCGAGCCTCGACCAACACAGAGAAACAATGAGAGGACTTGTTCCTACTCTGCGGCGCGCCCTCTCAAAACAAGAACGATACGCGCGAAGCAGCTGCTCCTCATCAATTTGGAGAGAGGGGGGGGGGGCAAAAACTGGAAGGTCGAATCTGCTCAAAAAGTACAATTTTCTTGTGTCTCTGCCCGCCCCTTCCTGTGCACGGTTCTCCAAAGCAGAATGAACCTGCTGCGAACACCAACAGCCTACGGCTTCGGACTGAGAACAAAAAAGAAATCATAGTGGCACACACACAATTAGACAAACCCAAGGGACAACCCCTCATTGCAGACTTTTGGGTCCACTGGGTGTCACTGAAGCTCCTTGAGGACCATTTGCAAAGGAAAAGAGTCATGATGATTACCAGAATTCAAGGAAGAAGAGAATTGATAACAAATGAATGGATGAAGACTGAAAGAAAGACACTCACAACGAAAGTTGTGGTCACAAAAAGGTTCTTTTGTCTAAAGTTTGAAAGACTCCTTCAAAGATTTGAGAAGTCAATGAACAAACTGGCTTTGTGTTCAAGTATCACAAAGGCTACTATTCCCTAAGATTTCAAACAAAACACAAGTTTTCAACAGAGTGTTGTTCCAGCTATTGTCTTTTTCCTTTTGGCAAATCACAATTATTTCTGCTGGCATTCAGTGTTCACTGAAAATGCAGGACAGACCAGGAATATTCTGTTTGAAGTAAAATTATTCAGGTGCAAGGAGGAACAAGAAAAGATGGCTTTCATGCCCATACTTGCTTGTGAATTTGCTTTTCTCTTGGTCAATCAGGCAATATCTTATCAAATATATGTTCCATTCTCACATATGGAGATACCCAAACAATGGTTCTTGTACATTGAAAATTCTGTTGAAAGAAGTATCACAATGAGAGAAAAATCTCCCAATTTCTTGTCTTCTTTTCTGAAGGCAATTTATGCAGCCAAAAGAGACACAATGTTGCAGCACAAAGTCCTTCATCCCAATGAGTAATTGGTCACTTCGCAACTTTCTGGAACTGTTTTGCTTCATACTACTTCCCAATGTTGTCATTCTTCACTTCAAATAATCTAAGGTTTATATTTTCAGTGCTAACATTGACAACTACAGAAGGAAATGTTCTGTCAGGGGAGGTGGTGTCTATGCATACAGGGTAAAGCGAACTGTGTGTAAATTTGCTATATTTTTAGCCGTAGGAGGATTTGGAGGGTCAGTTGCACATAGGTATCAAAGCAGATACGGTGCAAGCATGTACTATGAGCTTGATTCTGCTTTCTTCATGAATCTCACAGTGCAGTCCGAATATTCTGATGTTGAACAAGATTTCCTTTCAAATAGTGAAATGAACATATATTCAAATGTTCACAGTTGGTGGCTGTCTCTTGAAAAAGGTCAATGGCCTTTGACACAGATTATTCCTCCATTTTCCCATGTGGGAGCTATGACAATGAAGAACATGAAGCTGAAATATCAGATAATTGATGCCAACATCGTTTATCATGAAATAAAATCAATAAATGAATTCCAAAGCAAGTACAGATTGTACATTGTACTTGTATTCAGAAATTATACCTGCTTTTACACATTTCAAGTGCAAGCAAACTTGATGAGCACACTGCTTTTTGCAGTGAAAATAAACAAACAAATAAACATTGTAAAAATGTATGATGGACCCCACACTTTGTGTGATGAGATCAATATTTTCCAGGAGCAGGCAGCCAGTTCAACATTTCAGGTTCTTTTGATAGTGATGGATTGGTTGTGCACTGCAAATTATGCCACAGCTGTTACATTTATACATGTCAATGCAAGTACATCACAAACGTTTTTAAACAGCACTGCAGAAAGTGCATCCGATGTTCTCACCTGTTTTAGCTCCAGCAAAACAAAAAGTCACCAGTGCAGTCTACTCTTGCATGTGCAAAGGCCATTTTATGTGAATGCATCTTTCAGTATAACTTACATTGGAGTGAAAGTTGCTGATTGCACACTGGGTGCTTTTGCAGTTTTAATCACACTGAGACAATCATACAAGGATGTATTGAGATATTGTGCTGACACATTGAGTCCTCAGCAAATTGTGTCAACTAAGGACAATTTACATTTTGTGAGATATTCATATGATGTATTTACTAAAATAAACGTAAGCTACACGTATGGAATATCCAAATGCAAAGGAGTGTTCATCAACCCTGTACTTTCATACAAAGTCAGAGATAGCAAGCTGCCACATGGTGGCTTAGCAGAGCAAATTGAGGACAGTCCATCCTATGCAATTGAACTTTCTACCTGTATTTTGAGGAGATTCTTTGATGTGTGCTTGTCCATCAGAATCCATGCTGGATATTGTGTAAACATTCAAGTGTCACCAGCATATTTCTCAATTTTTCCAGACTTTAGACTTCGCTTGCATTTTTGTTTGATGTTGAACAGTGAAAGTTCCAATTTAAAGTTGCTACACCTATACACAATCAAAAGCACTTACTTCTTGGAAGATTACAATGACCTTGTTTCTGTCCATCTGGGTGGGGATGTTGAGAAGAAGTTTGCAACCACTTTGTACAAGTCACAAGACACATTTCATTGGAAATATTTTGTTTTGCGTTTTATAGCACAACAAACACCTGTATTTGAATGTTATGAATTGGGTCACAATAGGTATTCTGATCATCTCTACAGATTCACAAGGTCAAATGCAAGTGTGGTTATTTCCCACCAACTCCTTCCATTCCATCACCACAAATATTTGAAGGTACTGCAAAAACTGAGAACCATACCAATTGCTTTCAATAATTCAAATGCTGTGGCTGTTCCCAAAAAGCTTCTTCAATTTCATACTCTGTCTATCTCAACTGGTCATCATCCACTTCATGTTGATAATTCCAGCTTTGTTATAATAAAGATCATGTCAGATCTCTTTGAGAGAGAGTGTGCCAATTGCTTTCATGAATGGATGCGTCACAGTGGGAAAATAGATTCAAGTGTAACTCTGATGCTGAAAGCCAGTCTCACGTACTTCACAAGGAGAAAGCAACTTTTAATTTCAATACCAGGAGCTGTTACTGCACAAAACATCTCAGTTGAGGTGTCAGGGAAGAGTAGATTATCTCTCTTTTTCAACACAAAAGCCATCAATATTGTTCACCTCAAACCATTGAGGAGTGCTGTCAGAGATCCCTCTGTTTACAAAGAAGACATACCACTAAAAACTGGCTTTGTCCAAAAAACAGAAGATGGGAAGTATGTGACCTACAGAAGTTCAGCAACCTATCTGAGCTGGGAAGATGGATACCATGTCTGCATAAATCTGAACTCCACTCTTCCAGAGTTTCATAATTCTGTCCAACTTGTTTCCCTTTTGAGGACGTTGAAAGCAACAAGTAAAATACCACCAATCAGAGCTCTCTATGTTGGCCTGAAGTTCAAGGTGAGTTGCTCTTTTTATTGGGCTGAGTTGCCTTGCAGGATACTCCCCTGTTGCAACTTTTCTCCGGTGTTGAGCATTCTACCCCTGAAAGTGCCTGTTTTTCTTCGTGGAAGGGACCTCAGGTCGTCTCCTGTCCATCAAGCTGCTGGAAAGATTTCCACAGTGTCACCACACCACATCTGTCATGTCTTGCCAGAGCCAAGAGAAAATGTCCAATCGCGTCTTTCAGAAAGGTTTGCCTCATGGCTGCTTCAAATAATTTTTTTCACAGGGAAATACAAGTCAATATCAGTGGCTCTCTGGACAATTACTGGTCATTGACATGTGGAAGAATTACCATTTGATTGGAATTTCATTGAAGAACTACACAATTACAAACCATGGAGGCAGTTATTTCAAAGAATGCTCCAGCATAAAAGAAGGTCTTTCCAATTACAATACATATTGCAATCATGTACAACCAACTTGGCAGTGCAGCAGTATGATGTCAGAAATTGTTGATTCTCAGTGCAATCTTGTGGGAACCAACTTAACAGGTCTAAAATGTGAAGCTGCAAATCAATTTCAGCCAGTGAAACAGCTTGCATACCACTGCACACTAATAATGCTGGAAAATCTTGCTTTGCCTGAGTGGTTATCTGTGAACTGTACACATCTCATGTTGAACACTGTATTGTGTTCTTCTCATTCATCAATTTCTTTGGCAGTCTCAAATGGATCTACAATGACATTCAGTGAAATAGACCACAATCTCATTTGTAGAAAAAATGAAGTTAAGCACAGGCATAAATGTATATCTGTCAACAATGTATCTTTTGGACAGACTGTGAAGCTATGTGCTGGCCCTGATATAAAAGCAAAGCAATTTCACATTTTTTTGAAAATATTCAACAAAGATACCCATTTGCCAACAATTTTTGTTTCCAAAAATGACAAAAACCAATGCCAAGAAGTGTCAATTATTCTAACAGAATACATAAACTTTGCCCTGAAACTTATTCACAAACCCTGCACAGATTGTCAAGGACTTATGTTCTGTGAACAAGGGCTCTTTCGATTCTTTGGGCCATCTATGGCCTACATTTTTGCCTGTTCTTCATCAGAAATGATTTCCGAAACACAGGTCTGCAATGGACACAATGATTGTTTGAGTGAAGATGACGAACTGATGTGCAATTGTACTAATTCAGAAAGCAACAACACAAGATTTTGCATTGTTTCAAAAATGTTCTCAGAATTTGGGCCAAACCTATCTGCTGTAGTTTTCGTGAAGGTACAAAAGAACCCTCATGCAGAAGAGGTATTTGTGTGCAAGCATGGAGCAACAACACCTGGTAAATATGTCAATGATGGATATCCCGATTGTCCTGACAATGATGATGAAAGAATCACCAAAACATCAATGAAAAACAATCTTCTGGCAAAGAACTTGTGCAAAAATCCACTTCACATTCAATGCTATGAAGGCTTTGACAGATGTTTCCCATTTGAGAAACTTTGTTTGCATGAAGTAGACAGTCTTGGAAAGTCTATGACATGTAGAAATGGCTATCACTTGACCCATTGCAAAAGTTTTCAATGTTCTCATGCATTCAAATGCCCCCAGGCTTACTGTATACCATACAAATATCTATGCAATGGCCAAAGAGAATGTATCAATGGTGAAGATGAGTTAAACTGTGAAACATTCACCAAGAGATGTGTTGGCTTGTTTAAATGTGCCAACAGTAGTATATGTATTCATGCAACAGAAGTTTGTGATGAAAAACATGATTGTGTACTTGGACATGATGAGATTATATGTGTCCCTGCTGAAGCTAGATGTCCTCTGCATTGTTCTTGCTTTCTCTTGGCTGCTTCATGCTCAGGTGACAAGGGTGTAGAGTACTATCCACACAAGAAAACTCTGCTGAATTATTGTATCTACCTTTCTTTTCAAAATACTCAAGCAAAGAAAGCTCATTTAAAAATATTTCAACATGCAATAACAATCACAATTTTACATTCTGACCTGAAAATGTTTTGCACAATTGTCGATTTGACATTGCCAAACTTGAAGTTTGTGAAGTTTGAAAATAGCACAATGGCCTTTCTTGCAAATCACTGTTTAAGAGGTATGAGAAATATTGTAAAATTAGTTTTTAATTGTTTGCAATTGAAAGAACTGGGAATGTTGTCATTTCAAGATCAACAGAAATTAGAATATTTGGACCTGTCAAGAAACCTGTTGACAGAACTGAGGGGAACCACCCTTTCACACCTTCACTCTTTGAAATATTTGAACATCCAGAGAAATAAGCTGGGGAAATTTTCCTTTCATTTGTTTCAAGGTCTAAACAAATTATCCAAAATCCAGACTGATTATTTTGCTATTTGTTGCGCAGTCAAAACAGAAAGTAAAACAACATGTACAGCAAAGGTTGAATGGCCCTTCAGTTGCAATGATATCCTTACCAAACCAATGACAATATCTCTCTGGCATTTTGTCATTTTTGTTTTATGTTTGAATCTTGTTTCACTGGTATTTATTGCTCTTCGGCTTGCATTTTTCACCAAGGGCACTGGATATGATGTCACAGTTATCTTTGTGAACATTTGTGGCATTTTATGTGGGATCTATTTGGTTGTAGTCCTTTCTGCTAGTATTCACTATGAAGGTAAGTTTTTCACAAGAGAAAAGCACTGGAGAGGGACCACCCTGTATCATTCAGCTGCAAACATTTTCTCAACATTTTCCATCATTTCACCTTCAATTCTGTACTTTGAAACCTACTCCAGGTACTTGGTTGTGAAGTACCCTTTTGAGACTGGGTACAAAAAAGCAAGCAGAGCATGTATTGTATGGTCTGCAGTTCTATCAGGAGGACTGTGTGTCTCCATTATGATGTGGCTTTCCCAAAGGTTTTTGGAGCAGTTCAATGTTCTAGAGACACCTCTCTGCACTGTGATTGGGAGTGTGCTGGACTCCATTGTTGTAGATGTATTCACTGGATTGACAATTCCATTCTTTATTTCAATATGTCTGGGAACTACGTGTACAAATATCTTCCTCTTTATTGAAATCAGAGAGTCACGAAATTGATCACTTGGAAAACAGTCATTGAACAAGCAAGACAAATCTATTATTGTTCAGATTTCTGTTATTTCTCTTTCTAATATCTTATGCTGGATCCCCTCCAGTGTTGTGTACTTACTGACCCTGGTTTTATCTCAGTATCCCACGGCTATGTTGACCTGGACAATCATCACAGTTGTACCCATCAACTCTATTGTTCACCCATCTCTTTTCCTTGGAATGAAACTGAAACACGCAATCACTTCCTGTTCACAAAACAAACATCTGAACAACTGATGACTTGCAAGAAATGAACCAAACTTGTGACACCAATTTCAGCTGATCATGAATTCAGCCAAAAACCTTGTCAGTGCACAATCCTTTGAAAATGTCTGAGGAAACATTCACGTGTGTCATTCTCAACAAGCAGAGAGTGTTTTGAAAGCAATGTGAACTGTGAAGAGAGACTTTCCTTTTGGCTGCAGACAAAACGAAAAACGCGAACGTCTGCGAAAAAAGACGCAGTTTTCACAGTGCAGTTCCCTCCCTCCCCAGTTGCAGAGAGCCACTCGGTACGTTTTCACCGCGACTGCTCCGCAGTATTTACTGTCACTACGAAGCGTTGCCAAGCAACGGAGCCATTACCTTGACTTCGCGCAGATTGAGGCACTCGTCCCACGAGTAATACTTCTTCTTCATCCTGTAATAAACCAAAACGATATGAGATATTCCTGCCACGGCAGAGCCAAGTCTGATTCACAGGTCAAAATTCCACGCATTGTCTTGCTCAAGTAAAAAATGGTCACTACAAGGGCAAAATCAAAGATTTGGTCTGAAAGCGATCATCTATGGACGAGGGGGGGGGGGAAGAGCTGATGCCACTCAGCAAAGTTGACCGTTTCTTTCCTTGTGCCTGCATTTGGGTCTGCTTCACACTGGATGCATCTTGCGTTTCGAGCCTGAACAAGTCAAGACGCGCCATGTCGAATGCGACGACGCAGCGTCCAGTGACTTCAATAAAGGCGCAACCCCGGGACACGTGCCGTGTGAAAGAGGCCTTGAATATCCAAGGAATCGACCCAAGACGAAGAAGGAAATGTGTTTGGCAGTGTGCCCATTCGTGTGGGGGACCTTGGGAGATTCGACACGGAATCGATATCCAATTGGTGGAGGCGGGAAAACGTGCCGCTGTGGACCTACACCACATGAGAACGTGAACTGCATCGCCCTGTCAGCGTTTGTGTTTCATTTTGTCGTGAGGGCGCGCCGGCGGGTTGGGGAGGGTGGAAAAACAATGTTGTTGTCAATGACATAAAACCAGCCAAGCTTCAGGGCTCGATCTTCCGTTTCGAGGAAGTGAGTAGAATGGTGTTCTTTTTCTGCTACTTCAAAGGAATTGGTAATCAATGAATGTTTACACAGAGGAAGTGGGACAGAGAGAGAGAGAGAGAGAGAGAGAGAGAGAGAGACAGACAGACAGACAGACGCGACTCACTTCTTGATGGCGACCTTCTCTCCGGTCGCGACGGCCGTTCCGAGCAGCACGGACCCGTACGTACCGTCGCCCAGTTGGCGGTTCATCTGGTACCGGTTCATTCCGACGGTTCAGTCAAAACCGGGCAAGTTCAGCGGTCTCGTTCTCTTGTGGATGTGTGTGGTCCGGGCGTCACTGTGAGTGAGCACCCTGAGTTTTCTGTATCACAGATAAAGATCACCGGGTTGAAACACCCAAACTTTGGCACAATTGAGAAGAGCGAAACTCCTGTGTGAAAATCCACTTGGTGTCAAGTAGTTTCCTCTTGACACTTTCTTGGTGACTTGTCAGTAGGTTATCTCGCTTTCCTCATATCTTGGTAAAGTTCCCACGATTTCTTGGCGACTGGACAACTGTGTCGGTGTCAAATCAGACAAAATATTTTTTTGGCACACAATGGACAGGGCGGCTTCTCTTTCCCTCGATTTTATTTTGGCACAACAAACGTCACATCCTCCCACAAGCCGGCTCCTGTCAATGTCTTCCTTGAAGTGTGACGTCACTGGGCGGGTGTAACACACACGTCCCTTCACAGAAGTCTGATTCCGCAGGACTCCACACTGGCGAGGCCATTCTGAAGTTCACACTGCAATGAACAAAGGCATCTGTGAGGTCTCTGTGGCGATCGGTGTGTTGTGTGGTTCTCACCGCACACACTTGTCATGACAGCTTCAAGCATGGCCCCAGACAGGCCATGTCAAACTGTTTACACAGTCAAAGTGTTCAGAAACACAAGCACCCCTTACATATGGTTTCAACTGTCTGAATTTCCCACCCAGCGGTCGGAATCAAGCACAAAAAGGGTCATGATGAATGAATGCGTGAAATAGATACAAATCTCAGCTCATTGGCAACCGTGTAAACAAAGATTTTCAACTTCCCTCCCAGTCGAGTTTACGCACAAACTGATCAAGCTCTTGCGTTCTTGCTGCTCTACCGACCGTCAGACTTTGTTTGTCGCCCCGAACATGCTTCAAATATACCAACTTGGGGCTCACAACTCGGAAACTGCTCGGTAGCAACCACTTGTTTGGCTCCCCAAATATCGTTCACCTTGCAAAATGTTTCGAACCTGTTAGTTTCTCTGGTCCCTCCCGCCAAAACACGACAGCAAATACACCTACATTGCAGCTAAATCTCAGCAACAGATCCTCGAAAATAGCTCAGAAGATGTTGCAAAGAAATACCTTCACGATGTGCTGGAGCAATGCGGTAAAACATCCTGCCGAATCGTAAGTGCGTTCTGCTGTCCGCCATGTTGCATACCTGCGTTGACAACGAGGCTAGCGCTGCTGCCACCTGCAAAGTGCGCGCCAAAATTCACAACTATCTCAGATCGGTTTCTGCATTTTCCTTGCCTTTTCCCGTCAAAATCGTAAGAGTGCAGTTGAACTTCAGTTCAGTGGGAAGAATTTTGCCCTTTCATCAGCATGTTCCCAGAAATCGTCAACACAACTGAAACGGACAGAAGTGGGAAAACTTTCGCAAAGAATTTATTCGGTAGATTCTCTGGTCGTATATTCTCGCCAACACAAAAGAGAAAACAGTTCATGACAAAAACGTTGACGCGACCTGAGGCCTGTTTCACACTGGACGCGTCAGGCGTAACTTCACATTGCATGTCAACAAGGCCTGTCCACTTGTGAAACGCCGCGCGCGACGCACCCAGTGTGAAGCCGACATGAAGCATTCTCAGCAGACAAGTCTCGGTTTTGCATCATTCAAATTCATTTCTGCCAGTTTTGAGCAACAGCACTTCGCGCGAAAATAGACTCCAGAAAAAGCAAGAAAACAAGTTCTGTCAAAAATGCATCAAAAGCTGCCAGAAAAAACGTCCGAGCAAAAACTTCACGAAAAACAAAACGTAGATGAAACAATTAGAGATAGAACGCACAAATCAAAACACCTTTGAAGACATTTCCAACAGGGCGAGGGACACTGGAGGAGCAAGAATTCAGCTTCTGTATCTGGAGTATTTGTTGAACTTGTCACCGCTGGGTGAGTGGTTGTATTCCTACAGAACTTCGTTGCGCGCCAAGGCACGGGTCACGTGGCTTCGGGTCGTCACGCGGTTAGACGCGGCCAGCGTTGAGTCTTATGGAATCTAACACGCATGCTCGGGATGTGTGCAATAAATGTACGTTTCGCGTCCTTGTACAAGTCCACGGGCGAGTGAGCTACGAAGAGCCCATTGCATAACAGGCACACAACGCCTGACGTGCGCAATGCTGTTCAAAGTCATGTCTGGAACGCTTGGCGATACTTCGTCAGTTTCCGAGTTGCTGCCATGATTTCGGGACTGAAACACAGCGTGACGTATATTTTTCCGCCACAAATTCGCAGGTTTTCCGCGAGGAAACACACCGTTCTCGATGTTCCCACAGAAAATACAGGAACGTCCATCACGCACAGGAATGTCTCTGAACCGGCCAATCACATGTTTCTCTCCTGCGCCAGTCATTGCCTAGCAACCGCGACTGCCAAAGTAGACGTAGTTCACCAGTCACCACACGTTCTTTACGTCACTGTACGTCGACCAGACGTTGTGTTGATGTTGAGTGGCTTCACGTCGACTTTGTTGACGCTGCGACATTGCGTCGACGCATAGCTGTTTTGCGTCAACGTAGTTTGCGTCGCTAGACGTCGACGTTGCTTTTGAACATGGCGACGGCGTTGTAGATCTTGAGCGCGGGCCCGAGCTTGACCTTGAGGACGCTGACGATGTCGGCCTGAGTGAGGAGCAGGAACGCCTCCCCGTCCACCTGCTGAGGGACACAGACGCGCACAGGTGAACAGGTGTGTGTGTGTGTGTGTGTGTGTGTGTGTGTGTGTGTGTGTGTGTGTGGACACGCACTGGCACGCACTTCACCCACCAAAAGTTGTGAGAGTGGAAATGCAGAGGGCATTTGTCATGGATTGCACAAACACAGAAATCACGCCCCCCCCACGACCCTCGCACACACCAGGCACACGTCCTCGCACACGCGCACCTCTCACACACACCTCCTCGTGGAAAACCTTGCCGTGCGGCTCACACCTGGGCGACACGTGACAAAGCTGGCCAACCGCTCCACCCTCACCCCAAGCCCACACACCTCATGAACACAGTCCCTTCACACCCGCACGCACACACGCACGCTCACCTCCTCGTGGAAGACCTTGCCGTGCGCCTCGCACCCGGGGAGACAGGTCACGAAGCTCGCCACCTGCTCCGAGCTCCAGCGCATCACGTCCGTCGCGCTGTAGCGCTCAGCCGCCGGAAGCAGCTTCACGTGCTGGTCCCAGCACAGCGGCCGGTCCTGCAGCAAACAAGAACACCTGTCAGTGTTGCTACGCGTCCCAAACTCCTTCACATGTCTGCAGCATCGTCCTGTACTGGTTCCAGCAAAGTACTTGGACCCGCAGCAAAAAGAACACTTGTCGATGTTGACACGCGCCTCAAAAGTATGAACAGACGGACGCAAGCAGCCGTGACGTGACACCCGAAGAAGCGCTCCAACACTGGAACACGCGGAAAGACAGGCCTTCCAGTTCTTTTCTGCTTGCGCGTGGTGGAAAAATTGTGGTGTCATTTGGCGTCTTTACACTCAGGACAAACTGCAGCAAGGCGCATGCACTGCACTGCATGACCTCTGCGCACTGACTGACCTCGGCGGAGGGCAAGGTGGCTGTGCTCAGTTGCCTTGGTTTGGGGCGGGAGAGTGGGAGGGCTGCACCTGTGTGCACCAACTGACCTTGGTGGAGGGCGAGGTTGCCATGGCGGAGAGGAAGACGCTCTGGTGGATGCCGTGGTGCAGCTGACTCGAACCCTGGCCCGTCCCGTCAGTCCCAGGCACCGCCTTCAGTCCCGCAGCCGCCGCCGTCGCCGCAGCCACTGCTGCCATCTGCTGCTGCGCGCGAAACGCCTTCAGGAACGACTTCCTGTTGGCGGGAAAAATGGGTTTGAAATGGTCAACCTTGATTCTACAACAGATGCAGTGGCCACAAGAGGCGACGTCCCCAATTTCTCTCGATGTGTGTACCCTGGATCGTAAAACAATTGAGATTTTCCTTCCCACACAGACACCATCAAAACAACACTCATCTCGAAAGATCCGAGAAACTTGTGGGCGTTCTCCCAGGTACCCGAAGTTCTCGGGTCTCTCTGACTCAGAAAGTGGTCGTCGTCCGCACACACACACACACACACAGAACCCACCGGAGAGCGCCACTACTCACTTCTTCCTGCCTCGCCCGGATCCCGGGCCGAACAGCGGTTTGTTGGGCGCGGCGCCACCCAGCTCGCCCGGCGTCGCCTGCGCCGGCTTGCCCGGCGTGCTCGCCTGGTTCTCGAGCGCCGCCGCGAGGGGGCAGCCCGACACCGAGTGGTGCGCCGTGTACTTGCCCGTGATGTGGCCCGACCCGTCGCAACCCGCCGTCGGACACTTGACACCCCTGCGGGAACGACAATTGGTATTGTTGCAAGAGAGGTTGTTGCAAACTCAGTCTGGCAACCAAACGCGCTGATCAGTTTTGGTTCAGGTCACCAATATCCCTTTTGCCCTGTGTTTCAGCCACAGCTCTTCTCGTGCCACCCGCCACGCCCTTCTCTGGCCCTCACGAGGACGAGGGACAGTTGCCCTTAAGGCCCGCCCACGCCCTCAAGGCTCACGAACCCACTACGCTCAACACTGGTCGGGAGACGCACTGTCAATACTCACCACACCTTTGTCCCACCCACCACGCCCGCCCTCCCACTCCGCCCAGCTGCCATCGCCCACTTTGTCCGGTCGCTCAACCCACATGTCAGCAAACCATTTTACCGCACGCACAACTACGTACCCACCACCCCTCCTGTTTATGATTTCCCCTCACACCCCACCTCCCATTCCCGCCCGCTACTCACTTGTCGGGCGAGGCGCTGTAGTCGCCCAGTTTGTAGGGCCTCCCGTCGGGCCCGTCCCCGCGCCCGGGCCCCGGGGGGCCGAGTCGGTCCGCCAGCGTGTTCTCCTTGTTCATGTTCATCGCCGAGTACGGGCAGCCGAACGAGCTAAAAACGGGATTGGTTCACACTGTTACCTCCGTCACCCAATCAGAGAACGAGCTGAAACGGGACTGTTCCACACGGTCAGGTCTGTCAGCCAATCAGAAAACGAGCTGAAACGGGATTGGTCCACACGGTCAGCGCTCTCAGCCAATCAGAAAACTAACGGGACGTGACCAAACGTGCCGTCAGCTCATCAGAGAACGTGGTGAAACAGGATGGGCCCCACGATCAACCAGAGTCGTCAACATTGAGGAAATGAACTGAAACGGGATTGGTGCACACGGTCAGCACTCTCAACCAATCAGAGAAGCAGACACAAAAAGTTCCTGGCCATCCAAATCGAACAACAACCACCACGAAACACCCCAAAGTGTCAGCTCAAGGCCGCAAAATTTCTCTGCGCGAATCCGACCAGTCCTGCGAAAACGCGTCTCCTCAGAATCCGGATGTATCTGGCGGATCTCGATCATTCTCGCGAGAACGAGAACGAGAGTTCCGACCCGTCATGAGCGCATGCGCCTCAGGGTAGACACGCAGGCATCACTGGAGACGGTTGGCTGGTGGCAACAACACGACAAAGATTTTATTTTTGCCTGTGAAAGTCGAGGATTTAGTCAAGGGAGTGGCACCCAACAGAAAGAGAGCGATCCATCTGCACAAAATTAGGACAAACAAAATAATAAAGGCCTGCCATGAATTTCAAGTTGTCTCCTCAGAATCCGGATGTATCTGGCGGATCTCGATCGTTCTCGCGAGAACGAGAACGAGAGTTCCGACCCGTCATGGGCGCAGGCGCCTCAGGTTACACGCGCAGCCATCACTGGAGACGTCAGAGCTCAGAGCATGAGGACACGGAAAACTTCTGACAGCCAAGGCGTTTCAAGGGTTTGGTGTTGGGGAGACGGGGGGGGGGGACCAAATAGAGGGGAGAACCACCGTCTGTGCAAAATTTTGACAAAGGAAATGAAAACACTTGAAGATGTAGCTTTGCAAGTTGTCTCCTCAGAACAGACACACGACGGCAGATCTCGATCGTTCCCGCGAGAGCGAGAACGAGAGTTCCGACCCGTCACAGGCGTGTGCGCCTCAGACTATAGGTACATACATAAGCATCACTGGAGACATGATGGTAGAACATTGCAATGAACTTCACAGGCGGTTCAAGCAATTGTTGGGAGGGGGGACCCGACCATCACAATGGGGAGAGGCCGTCCATTATTAAAAGGGGGAGGGGGCAGAGGCCACCCGTCCAAAGAAGCTCTTCATTTTGGCAATCGAGCACCACGAGACTGCTCCATTTCACACTGTGTCCTCAGAAGAAGGCTTTTTTTGGCGGATCTCGATCGTTCTCGCGAGAACGAGAATCGAGAGTTGCGGCCCAATCACTGGCGCATGCGCCTCAGCACAAGCAGACACGTGCATCAGCACCTGAGAACAACAATTACCCCCCCCCCCCGCTCACACAGAAGTTGGAAGATTACAAAGGAAGTGAAACGGGTAGGTGGGAGAAAACTTTCAAACGGGCTCAGGAATTCGCGACCCAACCAAAATTTCACGCTTGAGAAAATTTGCGAAATAGTTGAGAAAGAGACCACGAGACCAGACTCATTGCACACTGTCTCCTCAGACTTAAACTCATGAGTAAAAGATTCAAGGGATCTCGATCGTTCTCGCAAGAACGAGAACGAGAGTTCCGCTGCTGCGTCAGCGGCGCAGGCGCCTCAGACATAGACAGACGTATCCATCATTGGAGACAGCGGATAGTGTTGTGTTTTGGTCAAAGGAATGTTTTGCGACAGAAACCAGGACCAGGGGATCAAACTTACACCAAAAGGGACAACAACGCCAATAGGCCTCGCCCCCTCCCCCCCCCCCCAAGGCGCCGCACCCTTCCTGTGCCTGCGGCGTGTAACGTCCACGCACGGCACCCTTCTATCCCAACTTTCTGCCGCCCCTCCCCTGTCCCCCACGGTGGCGTCCCTCCTCCTGCCGCCCCTCCCCTCCCGGGCTGCGTCTCTCACCTGTGGTGGCCGGTGAACTTGGCGCCCTTGATGTGACCGACGCCGTTGCAGCCGGGCGTCGGGCAACCTCCCTGTCCGGGCGAATTCCCGCCTTCGTTGCCCGCTGAAGTAGCAACAAACACACCCGTTACCACAGGAACAATAAAACTGGCAAATTTGCCTTCCATACAACAGGTCTGTCTTCATCACTGCAGTAGTTGTTTGAAATTGTGGAAAGTGTGCGTGCGCGACCGTGCGTGATTTTTGCCTGAAATTTTGACTGGTTTCAAAGACGCGACAGGTGCCACTTTTGAATGCTCTTCCACCTGGACACCAATGGTAAACACAATATGCAACGCCCAATGGTACCATAGAAACAAGAACAGAAACAAACACGTATCGGGGCGGGGTTGCCCTGGTTACCCTGGAGGTCGCGCCACGTGTTTTTAGCAGCGAGGAAGACGCGCATCTCGTCAGCGCTGACGCCTGAAAATCCACCGCGCGCGACGGTGCGGGTCAAGGTCACAGCGCATGCGCGGTGCGCGAAGGTCAAGGGCCAGTGCACAGGGTATGCGTGGTGCGCGTAACATGGCGTGGGTCAAGGACCAGTTTGGCACAGGCGTGACGCGTCTGTGCACGCAAAGTAGCGCTCGTGGATTGGTGGTCCCAGCTGAGCGGAATTAGTACTCGATGGGAGGGGCCAGGCAGCACTCATGGGCCAGTACTCACTGATGCGCGGGGTCAGTATTCATGGGTCAGTACTCACAGGTGGGCGGGGTCAGTATTCATGGCTCAGTACTCACAGGTGGGCGGGGTCAGTGCACACAGTAGGCGAAGTTAGTACTCACTGATGGGCGGAGTCAGTGGGTACCCAGTCTTGTGGCACCAGCCGGGCGGGTGTATGTCGGGACAGTCATCGTCCACCCAGTAATCGTACATCTCGTGCCAACCGTCGAAGTGAAGGCGGAGACGATACGAGTCGACCTCGACGATGGTGGCGACGCGGATCAGAACCGGGTTGCGTCGGTCAAACGCCTCCACCTTCATCCCCTCCTCAAAACCGTGCGCAGGGCGCTGTGGGGAGAGAAGGGTGAGTGTACGTGTGTGTGTGTTGTGTGTGTGTGTGTGAGAGAGAGAGAGAGAGAGAGAGAGAGAGAGAAGGGAGTGTGAATTGTGTCACGCACACACACACACACACACACACACACACACACACACACACACGTACGGTCGTCTTTGCACTCGTGCACCAGACACTGAAACACAGGTCTCTGTGCGCAAGTGTGAGTGTGCGTATGTGCGTGCGTGCGTGCGTGCGTCCGTGTGTGTGTGCGTGTGTGTATGTGTGTGTGTAGCGTTTAGCGGAATGTGCTGTCAGGTTCCTTGCACCAGACGCGGGGTGATTGAGTTAGAGTCCGACTCACGTTTTTGAAGGCCCTGGCCGGGACGGGAGACGACTTGGTTTTCGCCAGGTATTCTTCCCACGTGAAGCCGGCGATGTCCTCCCAGTCTGAAATGCACAAGAAGTGTGTCACACGAGAGGTGAGGGGGCGGGGGGGGGGGGGAGATCAGACAAGCAGCACGTGCTTCACGGATCTGACCCTGCAACCACGTTCTGGCAGAGGAACAGGGCCCTTATCTGTGAGATTTCATTGACAAACTTACCGGCAGGGTACCACTCACCCACCGCAGCCACCACGTACCCCACCCCATGCCCCACCCACTGTTCCACGCCCAGCCCACGGTGGACAACACCCACTCCCGTCTTGAGGTCAACCCAGTCCAAACCATCACTCCACATCCACCACTCCCCCCTCTCTTCCCCGCCTCTCCCTGTCCGCCCACCCTGACTCACCGTTGGGCGGGGACAGCGGTTTTCCGTTCTCCTGGCACCACCCAACGGGGTGTATGTAGGGGGAGCTGGGGTCGCACCAGTAGTCGTACGAGTCTTCCCAGCCGTCGAAGTGGATGAGGACGCGATCTCCGAGCACGTCCACCACCTGCGGGGAGGAACGCGACGTGAAGCGACACGCCACACACACACGCGCCACACACAAACCATACAACCACACACGCGCATCCACAACACAAAGCCGCAGGAGTCATACTTCCGCACACACGTAAACACCATGCACGAAGCGAGCTGTGTTGGTGTGGTACAGATGCACACCTCTCTTTCTCCCATTCATCCCCCATCAGTCATTTGGCCGTGCAGTGAATCCACATCCACACACGCACACACCCTGTCCCTCCGGCTGTCTCTTTCTGACACACTCACGAACACACACCTCTCACACTTCCCCCTTGATCACGCACGCACTTTTCCCTCTCTAACACACAACACCTGCCCTGCCCCACCCCCCACAAGCACGCAAGCACGCCCGTTACCGTGGCGACGCAGGTGAGCGCGACGTTCTTCTTGTCGACGGCCTCGAGCTTCATGCCGAGCCGGAAGCCGTGCGGCGTCAGCGACGTCGCCGTCGCGTTGTTGACGAACAGGTTCTTGGGCGCGACCGACGCCTTGCACAGCTTGAGGTACGAGCTCCACAGAAACTTGTTCGAGTCGTGGCCTGCAGGGAATGAGCGAGTGATGAAGGTAGAGTGTGTGTGTGTGTGTGTGTGTGTGTGTGTGTGTGTGCGTGCGTGTGTGCAGACAATAGGTTTATGTTGAAAGTCGCTCCATTGGTGACAGTCTGAGATGGTCTGACACAAGTGTCCGCGCGCGCGCGCGCGGGTGTGTGTGTAAATGCTGTGCACAAAACTGCGCATTTGTGCGTGTGTGTCATGCATGTATGCGTGTAAGAGATGACGGACAAAACACAGTTGTGCGTGGGCGTGTCTCACCCTTGGGCGGCTGCAGCGTCTTGCCGTTCTTGTCGCACCACCCGGCGGGGAAGAGGAAGGGCGAGTCGGCGTTCGTCCAGAAGTCGTAGTTCTCCGGGTACCCGTCGAAGTGCATGCGCAGGCGCCACCCCTTCGTCTGCGCACAAACGAGTTCTCGTTACATAGCGGCGGGTCGAAGGGACAAAACTTTACCTTCACTGACTTCAGGTCAATTCACGCCCGTTGGGTCCTCAAAATCTGAGCTTCTAACAAGAGACAATTGTGTGTGTGTGTGTGTGTGTGTGTGAATTTGTGTGTGTATGTGTGCGTGCAGCCCCTCACTTCTTCAACCACGGTGAGCAAGCAGTGGAGGGATGTGTGTGTGTGTGTGTGTGTGTGTGTGTGTGTGTGTGTGTGTGCGTGCGTGCAGCCCCCTCACCTCGACCACAGTCAGCACGCAGTAGAGGGACGGGTGACGCGGGTCGATGCCTTCACACTTCATTCCGACGCGGAAGCCGTGCTTCGTGGTGGTCGGGAACGGCTGCAACGAGACCAACCGGAAGTGAGTCACGTGGTGCACGTTCGAACTTTTCCTGCAGTGCATTGTAACTTCATGCCTACATTGTCGGGTGCTGTATCCCAGTGGATGCGTGACGCCTTGCAAGAAAGTATGACGCATGCGGCTCAAGGGTGACATGCAATTCTCAGTCAAGGGTCCTGTTCGATTTACCCACCAGAAGCCACCGTAACCTTGTGATTTGTCGAGTGGTGCTCTCAGCCAACAGGCGCACAGACATTTACGGCGGCTTCTGGTTGGTAGATCGAACAGGGCCAAGGTAATTTTGTCCAATACGTCAAATAAAGATTGCAGCAAAGAAATCTTGAGGCTGGCGCATCGCGACGCTGCTGTGGTCCACACTCGGTTCTGATTGGATGAGAGATTCAGCGTCGCTATGACGACAGCGCATGCGCAGCGGTGCGGTACTCACGTCCTTGAAGAGTTTGGAGGGCGCGGCGACGCCCTTCTCCTGCTCCAGGTACTGGATCCACGAGAAACCCTTCACCTTCCGAGCTGCGGAGAGAACACGAGGCCTCCTGTCAGCGAGGGCGGATCCAGGCACAGATCCACATGGTCAGATCATTGCACTTTCAAACGGACCCGGGGGTGGAGAGCAGGTGTCGGGGTTGGGGCCAGATCTCGGGGTTGATCCAAAGGGAGGGGGGCGGAGGGTGGACCCTGAAGCGGACGGATCAAATGTGCGCAGACACCCGAAACCTTACAAGATCCATGCACATCCAACGAACCATGTCAAACTTGTCCAAACCGGTCCAGGGGAAATGTCCTTTCAGTTTTTCTCGCCAAATAGCCCATCCCCTCCTTCCGGCTTCCCTCCCTCCCTCCCTACTCACCGGTCACGAGCGCCGGTTTCTGCTCCTCGGCGGCGCTGCTCTCGCGTCGCGCCATCTTGGCGGGAGACGCGCCGTCGCGCGGGGCCCCGTCAGCGTCGCGCGTCTCCTCACTGGTTCCCGAACTGCTCGTCTGCGTCTGCAACGTGACGACGTGAAATCAATCGACACGCGCGCGAAGCGGTTTTTGGGAAATGCCTTCCCGAACTTTGGGCGCAAGCGTGTTATTCCCCCCCCCCCCCACCCACACCCACACAATGTTCTTTACAGCAAGAGGTGAGCACATGAAGAGGACCACCTGGTCCTCTCGACACCACGTGAGTAAATCACGTGACCACATGAGACGCAGTACCTGGAGCATCGATAGTTTGCGTTTCTTCTTCTTAGCGCTGCCGACGCCTCCGGACGCGACGCCGTTGCCCTGCTTCTCGGCGAGCGACGCCGCCTTCTTCAGGTCCTGCTGCTTCCTGCAAAACGACAACACGTCAGATAAGCATCAACGCCAAAACGAGGCAGATGTTTCACAGGGTCCACCACGTTCACTTGGACCTTCAAACACCACAGAGATGCACTGCACGACGTTCTCTGAATTGAGCCCAACCACACACACACACACGCGCGCGCGTCCCAGCAACGCCTTGGTGACGCACTTGTTCTGTTTGCTCGCGAACACGGCGACGCACGGCTTGGAGCAGAAGCGCGCCCCCTGGCAGAACTTGTGCGGCATCCCGTAGACGCCGCAGTTCTCGCAGCGCACGATCTTGTCGTCGTTGTCCATCCCATTATCGCCCACCTCCGACTCGGCCTTCACTTCCGCCTTCACTTCCGGCTTCTTGTCTGGAAAAGAGGCGGACACAACGCCCAATGAGATTCCTTCATTGACTGAACTGAACGTTCTGCCCGTTACATTCAAACTGCCGACAGACAACTTGCCTTGGTCTTTGCACGAGCCAATTTCGTAATGAATGCTTTGAGAGTTTCACCTCTGTGCACTGGATCCACAAGTCTGCACGCACCACTTGACTCACACAGTGTGCAACGTGCACACTGAGACTGCGTCGCCCAGATGGCCTGCAACGCCACACGCATTCAGTGTGAAAAGGGCCGACTCACCCTCGCTTCTTCCCGGCTTCTGATTGGTGGAGGAGTCGGGCGCAGCCGCCTCGCTCTCGTTCGTCTCCATAGCAACCTCCTCGTCGTCCACGGTCTCGATCATCCCGAACTCGTTCAGCCGGAACTGAAAACAAACACGTCCGTTGTCAAGGGGGCTGGACTGTGTGTGTGTGTGTGTGTGTGTGTGTGTGTGTGAGAGAGAGAGAGCGTGTTTGTGTGTGAGCATCTCGCGTCCCGTTCGCGCAGGGATCCACCGCTCCAGGCGAAGAGACCATCAGGGAACCACTCAACTGCACCAAGCTTCACATGATTCCATTGGATCTACTTTTCGAATGCGGCCAGTTCAATATTTGGCTGGATCATCAGGCTCAGCCCCAGATAAGATTGGTGTGAAAGATTTGCCAGGGAGCGTCACGCCTGCTCCGCGTGCGCCTCGCATGACGCCTCACAGCCCTCGGGGGGGGGGGGTCACTTGCCGCTGCCCTCACCTTGAGACTGCTTCCGGCGAGGTGCCCGATGCCTCCGTCCCAGTCAAGCCCGGCGATCGGGTCGGGTCCACCGCCGGCTCCTTCATCCGGCGCAGCCTTCCCCGGGGCGGCGTCCTCCCCCGCGCCGCCGGCTGCGTCCTCCTTGACCTGCGGCGCCGGCGCGGTGGACGTGGTGGGTGTGGAATCGGGCGGCTTCTCCGCTTTCACTTCCACCTGGAACCGGAAGAGACGACGGTCAAATCGGAAGTGGCGTTTCACTTGGACACCAGAAAGCAAATCCCGATGAGTACAGTTGAATCCTGTTTGCCACATCACAGCAGCGACATCTCCAAGTACAACTTGTGCAGGGTGACAATTGACGTGGCTGAAGCTGTTTATTTGTGCTGACGTCAACTTTACAACCTGCACGCCGCTAATATTGTCCCTGACGTCATCCCCGCCTCGCGCAACACAGCTCTTGAAAACGCTGACGTCAGCCTGGCTCACCTTGACCTTCTTCTCCGCGGCGGGGGCGGAGGCGGGTGCCTGGGCGGGCGGGGGCGGGGCCGCAGTGATGGTGATGAGCTTGGTGACCTCCTTCTTGCCGCCCGGCGCGCCCCCCGCGGTGACTGCGCCCCCTGGTGTCTGGGTGATGGTGACAGTCGTCTGCTGCTGCTGCTGGGAGGGCTGAGCCTCGGTCTTGACGGGGTTTTGCGATGGGCTGCCGCCTGGGGGAAGAAAATGCCGTTGGTCCTGGTGATGGTATGATATTTGCATCGAAGACGCGACGACACAGATCGTTCAAGGCAGCGACTTGAAATTCTGCAACTTGGCGCTGTCACCACGCCATTGTCATTCGCGTAGAGTGTGTGTGTGTGTGTGTGTGTGTGTGTGTGTGTGTGTGTGTGTGTGTGTTCCTGAACAGGGACGTGTTTCCAGTTCTCAACACCCGATGTTCCCCCAATCATATGAACGCTGTTTTCTTGGTGGGAGTTCCAGTGACGTCAACTCGTCTTTTCTCACCTGCGGAAGTTGACGGCGTCGTGGACGCGGGAGACGCCGCCGGCGTCAGCGTCGCCGTCATGGCGGTCACCGGCGGCGCCACCGTTGCCTTGATGGGCATCAGCTGCACCGTCTGGATGGCGCCACCGGCGCCGCTGTCCACCTGACTCAGTGACGTCACGACGGGGATGATGGACTGTGGGAGCGACGTGAGTGTGGCGAGCGTGCCCTGCGCAGGGATCCCCGCCACCTGGATCGGGAGCGTCACCGTGCCGCCCGCCGCCGCCGCGCCGCCTTTCCCGCCCGCCGCCGCCAGAGCTCCACCTGCCGGGAGAACCAGAGCTCGGGGTCACGTGAGAAATATGGGGGGCGTCACGTGGTGGGATCACACTGGGTTTTGTTCAGGACTTCGGTGTGAAACGCGAACAGAGAACTTATTTTGTCACGTGATGCGAGACACGTAACACGTTCGGTCGTGACGTGTCAACAGAACACGTGGTGCAGTTACACGTGTCTGCGAAGTCCGTCTGTCGGACTTGTACAATTGTCAAGCTGTCGAGCTCACCATCAAACTGTCACACAAAACCATCCTACTCAAACCGACGCACCACCTGAAACACAACGTTTCAAAACCACAAACAGAACAGCGAACGCAACACGCACAGCAGACGGCGTCCGTCCCACCAAAGCGTCGAGAAGCAGCCTCGACACCAGCCGGACGTGTCTCTGACCTTGAACCTTGTCTTCTTCACCCAGATTCGGAGTCGCTTTGGCTTCAGACACAGCTGCTACCGCTTTCTCTCCACCCTGCCCTGGATCCCCCTTTGCTTCAGCTGGTCCTGGATCCACCTTTGCGAAAGCATGCCCTGGATCCTTGTTTGCTTCAGCCTGACTTTGGACCACTGTTTCTGTAACTGGCTCTGCCTGCGATCTTGCTTCATCCTGTCCTGGATCCGCTACCGCCTTGTTCTGCCCTGGATCTGCCTTTCTCTCAGGCTGCTGTGGCGCCATCTTTTCCTCAGTCTGACGTGACCCCGTCGTTCCCTTGACCTGTGTTTCCTCCTCTACTTTCCGCCAACAAGACCTCGCCGTTGCCCTGAGAAACGTGGCATCATCTTCTGCCGGCCAAAACGTGCCCGTGGTTTTGCACGTGTCTCCCTTTTTCAGCCAACCAGCGCCCTCCGTTCTGCCAGGCGTCTTCTCATTGGTCTGCGGCTTTGCTGGGCTCTCCTTCCCCGCGGACAGCGATTGGCCCGTTTTCCTCCACCGCGCATGCGTGTCGAGCGCTGCGCGCATGGTCTGTTCCATGTGCCACCGCGGCATCATGTTCTCCACGTCTTCGGCCCACTTCCGGCAGAGCTGCTCGACCGTGCGTTCTATCTTCGCCGTCGTGGGCTGTCCCGCAGTTATCTTGCTCAGCCCGCGCAGGGGCTCGGAGGGCGTGGCTCTCGCGTGTCCACCCCCGCCTTGAGGTGCCACAGGCGTCTCCCGCGGGACGGTCCTGCCCCCTGACGGTGCGCTCTGCATGACCCCCCCTGGTGGTGGTGGTGGCGCCGCCTCGCGGGGTTTCCACTCCCTCTGCACGCCCCCTGGGGGCACGTCGCGGGGTTTCCAGGCCTTCTCGCGCGGGGTGTACGGGTACGGGTAGGGGCTGGGCTTGCATCGAGTGACGCATGCGCCGGTCGCCACGTGCGGCCCCGTTTGACGACAGAGGGCACCGCACTTGAACCCTGCATCTCGCGCTGGGAAGGAAGTGTGGATATCACCTGACTTGGATTTGTTCGATTTTGCCTATTTCTGAGGACACAAACGAACGCTACAGGACGAGTGGAGGAGCACCAGTTTCTATCTTTGCTGCAAAACTACGGCACACAAATGTGACGAGACGTTCACAAACGGCTTTGAAGAGAACAGTGCACAGTCACACAACCCCCTCACACGCACACACCACGCACCTCACACACACCCCTCACACGCACAGTTTGATGCTGCCGATTTGCGTGGCGCCCACTATCTGCTGCGGCGTGGCGACCCTGCACGCACATCCACCTACACCCCGACACGCACGTACACCCACCACCCCACACGCACGCACACGCACTCTCTCCACCCCACACTCACGCACACACAGACCCATGCACTACCTGGTTTGATGCGTCCTATGATCTGCGGGGCGCCCCCTATCTGCTGCGGCGTGATGAGACGCGCGTTGCTCGCGAGCTGCAGCCCCTGCTGCGTCACGATGGTTCCCTGCGGCAGCTGCACCAACCCACCCGCCGGACGCACCTACCAACGAGAACACCCGTCCGTGTAGACACGCGTCTGGTTGTGCGGTGGCCATGTTGGATCACGCGTGCGGAGGGTGCTGACTGGGAGAGGCGCTGGGTGGTGTGTGCAATGGGCAGTGGTTTTCCGTACGTGGTGTGCATGAGATTCTGTGACCAGTTGGTGCGCACAATGATGGACGTTGGATGTTCACAACGAGCTGGTTTTCAACGTGACGGGCACTGGGTGCCACAACAGCAGAGGCCACAGCCGCTGGACACAAACCACGACGGGCACTCGATCCCACAGCTAGTTGGTGCTGACCATGGGTGCTGAATGCTTGCAAACCACTCACTGAACATTATGAGCGCCGCACATCCGGCGGCGGCCATCCGGCGGCGGGTACTGACCATGATGGGCGCGCGCTGGTTGAGGATGCGCGCGCTCGCCTGCGTGATGGATGCACTGCCGGACGGGAGCCGGATGTTGAGCGGCTGCTGCACCGGCGACAGCCCGACGGACGTGGCGACCCCCGGTGGCGCCGGCTGCAGCAGCGGGATCTTGTTCAGCGCACCCAGGTTCGCCGCTGGAATAAACGAGGTTGAGCCGATCAAGAGACGCCGGGTCAACGTCACTTCAAGCTTTGACACAACTGCAAATTTCTGTGTGCGAAACAGTGGAAGCCAAAGCGAGGTCACTGGATATGTCGTGCACAAGGTCTTTGCTAACCTGCACGTGGACACGACTCGAACAAACACGATGTTTGATTGAAAACAACGCAGTTGCAGCTCAATCTGCAGCAACAGTCTTGTTTCGTTGTCATGACAACACACGCACCCCTGACGACGGTCCCCTGCGGTGTCGTCACAACGCCGTCAGTCTTGGTCGCCTGACCGAGCGAGCCCGGCGGACGTAGGATCGCGCCTACAAGTGCAGAAAGATAAACCGGCTGCGAAATTCACGTCACCGCAAAGACGTGACTTTCCGACGGAACAGGGGAATTTTCTGGATTCAGGCCTGTCCCTGACTTCGCGTCACGTCACAAGCAGAGACGCAGTGCCCGTTGACTTGTGCAGGGCGTGGCGCGCCCATTTGAAAAGAGGACACTTTTCTATTTTCCAAAATACATTGCAAACGTACTGGTCGAGTGACAACCAAAAATTTCAATGCTTGAAAAATGTTTCTTTTGCAATCCCAACGCAGGACACCTCGACGCGAGTCTTACCGTTGGAGATGGTGAGGGAGATCCCCCCGGGGAACCCCGGGCGCAGCGCCGCCGACGTGATGGGGATTCCCGGGGATGCCGGTGGCGCCGCCGCCGCCAGCGTCACCTGGTGCTGCTGCAGCGCCGTCCCCGCCGGCGCCAGCGGCGTCACGCGCGGAGCCAGCGACGCCGCCTGGTGACAGAACGGAGAAGTATCGCATTGAAATGTGAAGGACTGCCCACAAGACATCGAGGAATGTTCCTCTTTCTGCGAAGCTGAATTCGCGTCTAACCAGGCAAATGCGGTCCAATTTACACGACGCGTTGTCGCGAACAAGACAAATTTGAAATGCTGCCTCGTTGTGAACGTGTCGCAGGGTCCAAACCAATCAGAAACACAGGCCGAACGGGGATCGGGTTGGCTGGATATTTTATGCTCATCTGTACGAGGAAATGCAGGAGATCAAACTTCGCAGTAACTGATCCAGACTCAGGCGAGGAGTTATCACTGGTTGTGTTTGAGCGATAATCGAGCAGCCAGTCCGCATTGAGAGGCATGTGACGTTCACACGTCCATTTCACTCGCACAGTGTGCGTTTGTCAGGGTTGCTTCACACTGGATGCGTCACGCGTCGCGTCGCGTCGCGGCAGATTCACGTGTCCCACAGTGCTTAGTGCGGAGGTCGACTCCGCATGCGCACAAGAACATTTACGCTTTGAACACGTGTCTCACGAGAACGCGTGGTCAAGGTGAAAGGCGTGATGATCACCGCCGCTTGCCTCCCTCGCCCCCCCCCCTTTGCACAATATTTCATTCATGCATAGTCTGTCCATGCCATCTTGCGCAAAAATCTCTTCAAGAGGCGACGCATCCAGTGTGAAGCAGGCTTCGCTCCTCCCACACATTCGAGTTGTTCATTGCGTCAGACACACAGACTTAAATCTGAACGTGTCCCAAGCCGTGTGCAGTAGCGACCATGCGGAACGATATCAACAAGGGTCAGACGTCTGGATTCCAGAAACGATTCAAGGCAGTTACACACGATGCGAGTAAAGTTCCGGTTTGCAGGCGCGAGTCACGGGAAGGCAGAGCAGTTACAGCGCGAACCGGAAGTCTTCCCGACCACGCCCCCTGGTGAGGTCCCCTGGTGGAGATCATGTAATGACGTCACACGGTGGTGTCTCCTGGTGAGGTGGTGACGCGACATTTACCACTGCCAGATTTTTATCTGATTGCAAAACTTTTCAAAAGGCACCCCGTTATTTTGTAAAGATGTGGTCCGAAAAGAATGCCAAAATACAAAATGTTTCCGCTGGCATCTCTGGTGATTCGTCCCAACTGAGATTACAGCTGCCAAACAGGTTTGGGGAAGTTGATAGGCGGGCCTGGGCGTCAAACTTCCGGGTAGCATTGAGAGGCTTAACGTTCGCGCAAAGCGGTGTTTCCCTAAACCCTTCCCCACACGCGCATCGTCATCATACTGTACCTGAAGGAAGAGGGGTGAGGAGGGCACCCCGATCAGGCTCTGCACAACCGGGCCCAGGGTCGAGGGGGAGGGGGCTCGGGAGGGGGATCCCCCAAGAGTGGGGGTCGCGGGATTCCCCAAGGTCGGGGTCCCGGGGTTCCCCAGGGTGTTCCCGAGAGTCGGGGTCACGGGACCGCCAGAGGGGGCTGCTCCAGGGGAGGAAGAGGTCACGGGACCAACAGGACTCAGGGTCACGACGGGTGAGGCAGGGGTCAGGGGTCCTACGGGGTCCCCCTGACCCGACACGCTCCCCCGGCGGGTTGGAACACTAGGGGGCCCCATGGGAACGTGGGACGCTGGCGCCGCCTGCTGTCTGGGTGAAGAACCACCCGGTTGTACCAGTGCAGAATTTTCTAACGGCGTTCGGGGTCCTTGTGAAGCGTTCAAATCAGGAATTTTTGGGGAGATAATGTTGGTCTGTGGGGGTTGGGGACTCCCTTGAGTGAGTCCCATATCGGGTCCTTGCAGCGTGTTAAAATCTGCACTTTTTGGGGTGGTGGCGATACCCTGCAAAGCTGGTGCACCTGGGAGAGTGGGTGCCACATCGTAGGGCTGGGGACCCTCCAGTGGGTAAGTCCCGGCTGAACTCTTGCTCGGGTTGTCAAGGGAACCACTGGTTGCCTGGTTACCACCCAAGTTGGGTTTGTCGCTCAGCATCGAGGTCATGTGGTTGGACTGGGATTGGGAGTCACGTGAGCGGAGAGGGGTGCGGATCAAATCTGTGAGGGAGAAGGGAGGGCGGGGCCCAGCTGAGACAGAAACCTCCGTGAACTCCCCCTAAAAATCCAATGAATCACTTTTGCACGACGAAATTAAAATGAATGAAAAGGCGGTCAAAACAGACGAGAATAGAAACACAAGATCACGAATTATGAAGTGCAACGTACGTCAACTGAAACCGGAGATGATGGCAAAATGACAAAGTGCAACTGAACGACAAAAATTCCAAACACTGGACAATTTGCTGCGCAGACTTGATGTCTCGCGTGTCGGTCCAGCCGCACACGATAATCGCCAGAGGGAGCGTTGCTATGGTTACCTGTTGTTGCGGCTGTGCGGTCGGTTTCGCGCCGCTGGGGGCGCTCGTGTTGTTTGCGTTCATCGCTTCTCAGAACCCGAGACTGTGTGGACACAAACCCTACTGCACGGCAACGGGGCAACTGAAAAAGAGAAGAAACGAAAAGTTGAGAAATTCAATTCGTTCTTTGTGCAAGGCCTTGCCGTGAGCTGTGTATCCTCTGAAATAAGAAGTTTGTTTCCACTTTCCGCCCAAGCTGTTTTGATTTCACCAACGACAACGACTGGGGGAAGAAAACCAAACGTCACCAGACTTCTTTTGGGTCCTTTTGTCGTGGACAAAACGAGCGAACTTGCCAACTGATAATCTTCCCCATGACAACAATCTAGCAACGGTCGCCTCATGAATATTCAGGTACATTAGAATGCAGAGCTGCTCGTCTATGATTGGCTGAACTCTATCGCCCGGGCGACATGTTACGTATGTCTCCAAGTAGGTCGCAAAAATACCTCAAAACAGCGAGAACTTTGATCCTCAAGTGAAAAAGTCTCAAGGGGCACAAGGCACCTGGTCTTTTCTGTACAAGGAACTTTGTAAACCAAACCAAGAGTCTTCAAAATGGCGACGCAGTGTTGCCGAAGAGAAAACATTTCTGTTCGAAAAATCAATACTTTATGCCATGCAGAAGCAAGAGGTGCTTCGAAGTGCTCAAAACGCTGCCTGGTCTTCAAAAGGCTCCACAAGTCTCTTTGAGGATCTTTGGGGACACTGTTGATGTCAACGTTCACCCCTCCGCCTTGTCCAAACACCCAGGAATCTTGTGCCCTCTTCACGGGTTTTCAGAAACAGCCGCAAAGGCGCAGGTGTCAAAAGAATGGACACACGACAAAAACTTGAAATTCACCCGACAACAATCTGCACAAGTCCTTTCTGTCAATTTGCGGTGTTTTGACTGTCACATTGCGAGGAGCCTACACTGACTCAAATTTTACCATCAGTCGGCGAAGTTGGAGTGGTCCATTGGTTCGTCTCACACACACCAGCTGCTGATGCAAAAAGTAACACACAGGAAATGTCTGTCATTTGTGCAGCGATGAGTTGGTCGCCTGTGTTGAACAGCTCCACAATTCGACACACGATTGTTGTGTGCAGAAACAAAGTTAGCTGTCACTCGGACCAAGAATGGAGGTGCGAGACTTCTGGTGCACGTCAACAGTTTAGACTGAAAGCAGATTCCATTCATGCCTGTGACTCACTGCGCGAAGATTACGCTACAACTTGCGTTGTAGCTTCAGTTCATTCATGAAAACGTACGTCAAATCCAGTGACGTCAAAAGTCGCGCGTGACGTCTTCGTTGCTACGTTATGCGGAACTATTCGACGTTCCAACCCCACGACGTCGCGTCACGAAAATTTCCCCTGAAGTTTCTCACATGGCTGCTCAACTGTCCCAATTCACACTTTTTGGGAGAGAATATGTGGTCACTGCTAAGAAGTGATGAGCAAAATGAGCAGTTCTTTCAAACTTGTGTTTCTCTCAGAAATGCAGGGACGAAAGTCGCACGAGTTGCTTCTCACTCGATTCCAATTTTCAAAGAATCTTTGCACAGGGAGCCATGCCAGACAACACACAACACTTGAGAGAAAGTCGAAACACCTTTACACAAGGTTAACAACTGACCACAAGGAATCGGGGCTGCTAGAAAGTGAAATTTTTGGAAGGCTGACGGCACAACAAGTGGGAGTCGGGATGATGGCGCTCGAGCCTCGTTCTGAAATTCCTGCAAAATGCTCAGCTGGCTGAGGAAGATAAAAATGCACATTTTAAATTAAAAATGCTGAAGCAACAACGCCGCCTCGAGCCGTCATTTCTGGTCTGCTGCAAGAAAAGGCTATAAAGATTGCAAGGAACGGGCTTTTGAGTCGTGTTACCGACATAATTCACAAGAGTTCGGCAAATTTGTGGAGTTGTGTTGGGAAATGTCGGACCAATAGAAAATCAACAAAGTCACTCGAAACTCACCAAAATTTAAGCTTTTCGCACTGTGAGACTCAGAAACCGACTGGCAAAAGTAAAGAACAAATTGTTCAGCGTTGAAGCACTGCAAAAGTTTCACATAAAACAAGTGCGAACAGATGTGAAATTGGAAATTAAAGTGGCTGCGAAGCTACAAACCTGATCTGGAAGTCGCCCGAGTCACCGTCCGATCGGGACAAGTGACGTTTTTGCTCGAAACATCCCACCCGGCGGAAAGTGCACCTCTTGTGTGATGCACAGCTTTATAAATACTGAAAGCTCAATTTTCCAAACATTTTCCAACAATTCATCACAATCTCGCAAGAAAGTTTTGGAAATGTTATAAAACTTGGCTATGCGTAAGTTTAGTACAGTTGTCAACAAGCGATATGTTTGTTTCGTTGCAGGTGTCAAAATTTTACATGTTTGGCCAAGTTGATATCCTCCCTCAGATTTTCCCCTTCCCTACTCGTTTCATACTTGGAGGACTCTTTCGTTATAAAAGTGGGGTTTTGCCCCTCAGAAACCCCAAACCGGTTCAAACGGAAGAGGGGCAGAAGTGCTGTGTGTCCGGGGGAACCAGAGAAAATTTTCCCATCAAGCACCGTAATGTTGATTATGACGTCACAGCACTGATGTTTTGATCCAGAAAGGCAAGAAAAGTCGATCGATTCAAACCGTATCTGCGCAAAAGGACTGCAGAACACAGCAAGTATGCTATTTGGAATTCGTTGCTATGATACTGTGGAGTATTTCTGCAGTATTATCGTGAGGTATTAAAGCAGGTTGCAGGGAGGAAACGCTAAGTTTTGGTGGCACCAAAATGTGAGCAAACAAAATGTCTGCTCTGTCAGCTGACTGCTGCATGATCAGAGGAAGAAAGAAATCGCATTTTGCGTTTGACTCAGTTTAGACTGCAAAATTTTTTGCGCAGTTGTGCTGGAAAAATTGCGATGTTGAAATGCGACTGGTGTTTAGCGCGTGCCAATGTCTGAGAGAGGCAGTGTGGGTGAGGGACTTTTTGACCAGCAAACACTTGATCAAATGTCAACAAATGCAGACATGCAAGGTGATCAGGTCAAAACAAAGAACGTTCTCTTTCTCCCGAGTTTTGCCAGATTGTGTGAGGTTCTGACGACTTCGACTGGTCTGCAAAGACTGAAGTGTTTTGAGACGTTGGTTTGGGGCTGGAAGGTGGAGTTCTGGTCTGGCCCTGCAGACAAAGGACTGAGATTTATGCTTTTCGGCACGTTTCGAACCATGCGCAGAAAAAAATGGGCGATGCTACGCAGCAGGTTGACATGTCGGTTTGTCTTCTCTCAGACTTGTCTTCGAGAACGAAACAAAGTCAAGAGAAAAGTCGCAAAAAGTATATCTGGGTTAGAGTAAGGAGTGTCACCCCCAAAATGGGAAGTGAAATTTGAAGTCAGTCAGTCCACAGCGAACAAACAGATCTACTCGTACGTTGTGTGAATATTTCAGGAGAAATTTGGGATAAAAGGCTGTGGGAGAAAGCTCAGGTTGAATGTGGGAGAGGAAAATGTTCTTGTCAAACACCGTTGTTTGCAGTTCGCTTGACAGTTCAGTGATGACAAGAGTTGTTCGCGGTTCGTTGCAGTAAATCCTGGCTGTGCAGTGAAGTGGGTGCTCGTACTCGTATCTGTCACAGTGACGAAACCCCAGCGAGTTGCTCAATGATGAATTGACTCGTTGGAGGTTGAGAGAGTTCACTGGTTGTGCACGCACAACAAAAGTTTTGGTTTTGTAGCCCAGGTTTACTGTAACTTTGGGTTCTGATACATGTTGAGGCAGAGCGCCCAACACGGACTTGAATGTTTCTGCACCAAAGTGTTCGTAACACGATTCGACATCAGTGAAATTTGCTTCTTGTTAGAAAATACGCGGATCTGCGGTTGCTCATTCGAAGCTGGAGCTGTGCAGAGGAAGATAATCGAGTTTTCTCATCTTTCCAAAGCGGCGGGAAGGGGTCACTGACCGAAATGTTGCTGCCTTCGTTCTTGTTTTATCCACCACAGTTGTCCACCACCGTTGTTGGAACTTGGTGTCAAAACAGGAAGTGGGGCCTTGACAAGAACACAGAGGATCGCGACAAGGGACCGGCTTCTTGCTGGACGCGTCACACCTTTGGGCCAGGGGCAGGTCGACAGACAGAGTCACTGACCCCAGACTCGTTGGCATCTCATCCTTGTTTTGTTCATCTCAGTTATTGGGGATTCGTGTCAAAACAGGAAGTGAGTGAGGCCACGTGAGGAAGCGTCCTTCACCTCGACGGTCGCTATCGATTATCGTTGCGAGGCGACGCAGTACGTAGCAACGGTTAGGTCCTGGAGCGGTGCGTGTGCGGTTCATATGCTGCGGAGATAGTGAAGATCAAGAGCGGAGTACCGGATCCCAGGGGCGGATCAAATACATGCTCGGAGGCCTGGCCCCTCCTGGAGCGCTTTTTGTGCAGGAAACGTGTGGTTTGGTACGGGCCCCAAGCCTGCCAGAGAGGGGCGATTTCTGGAGATTGAGTTTGTTCACAGGATTTTTTCACAGCTGACGCAGCATACACGAGAGGGAGACTTTTCTGAAGGTCACGAGCTCTCTGGCCCCGTAGTCTCCCTGGTTGCGCCCCTGGGGCCAAGCTTCGTGGACCGCCCCTGGATCTTCAGGTCAGAGGGTCTCCGCACATCAAGATGCGGACCTCTCAAAGTGACGTGCGTTCCGCAGGTGAAATTGTCAGGCATCATCCCCTGGATCCGCTGGAATCATACGCGTGCTTCCCGGCACAAATGGAACTCGACACTCCACGGGATTTAAATCTCACCTGAAGATCCAGGGGCGGTTCATAGATCTGACGGCAGTCGTGACAGGTGCGCAGTGGACCCGTTCCGCTGAATCCGGAGCCGCACGTGGCTATTTCTCAGACTCAATTCAAACGGAGGGAGACACACAGTGACAGAGAGACACAAAGAAAGAGGAGGGGGGAGTTTGAGAGTGAGAATGAGTGAGGCAGAAAGACTGAAGAAGAGAAGAAGGAAGACAGAAGGAACGCCCACCCTGTCGAGGTTGGACCAGATTGGACCTTCGTCTGCAATCCTAGTCAGTGCCCTTCCTCCAACCTGTGTACAAAAGATCTGGTCACCTTCGTTGAACATCGCTAGCGGAAAAACGCGCAGTGAGGTTGGGCCTCCGGGGCTGGGGCTCCGTGTGTGTGTGTGTGTGTGTGTGTGTGTGTGTGTGTGTGTGTGTGTGTTGGTCCTGTTCAGGGTCTGACCCTCCCAGGGGTCCAGACTTGAAGGTTTGAAGAACGACACGTGCAGGTGACTCCGGGCCTCAAGGACTGAGGCTCCTGCACGTCACCCGTGAGGTCATCAGGACTCGGCGAGGTTGTTACTTGGGCACAATGAGTACTCACTGGGGACGAGCAGGAGATAAGTACATCTGGCGGATCCAGGGGTTGCTGTGGTGAGGGCTGAGCCGGGAACGCCAAGGGTCTGACCCCCGAAGGAGACGCTCATGCAGTTGTGAATGCTTACGACAGGTCCGTGAAAAGACGCACCTTTTTTGCCCCAGAAATGAGGATCAGAAATCAGAAGTTGCGTCTCACACACGGGCGTGGACCCCAATGTCACAATATCCAGGCAAATGGTGGGCTGCGTCCAATGGACGGTTGCGTCTTGCTCTGCACGACACCCGCAAAAGCGGAACTTGTGGGACGTTTTGGAGGAAACTTGCGCCTGCCGTTGCAGGGGTGCGCGACTTGGCTTGTTCCGAGGTCGGAGCCCCTTGGATCCGCGGGTGAGTACTGAGTACTGCGCGAGTACTGAGTGAGTAGTACTGAGTGAGTCACGCTCACGAGACCCGGCGCCGCCGCTCGACCTTTGTGCGTTTCTCGGTGCGGCGCAGTTCCTCACTCCGGCTCAGGGCTGCGTCACTGGGGATTTCAGGGCGCGTTCACACCGGCTGCGTCACTGGGTTCAGGCTGGGTTCTCACCGGATGCATTACGTGTTCCTCACACCAAGCTGAGGGCTGCGTCACTGGGGGTGAGCCTGGGTTCTCACCGGGTGGGTTCACACCTGCTGTACCACTACGAATTCAGACTGCGTCACTCCAGCTTCAGCCCAGGTTCACACGGGACGATTTGTGTCAACTGGGGCCTGGCTCACGGACGCGGCACTGTGCCTTCAGACCAAGTTCACACCAGTTGCGTCACCGTGTGTTCAGGCAGGGTTCACACCAGTTCCTCAGTTTGGGTTCAGGCTGGGTTCACGCGAATGTGTGAAAGGTTCTGAACCTCAATCCGCGCTGCATCACGTGTTGGAATCGTGCGCAGGTCATTACGCGTGCTACAGGACACGTCGTGCGCTGAGAACCCGAACATGTCATTGTTGTCCCTTGAGGTGTTACGTGACGCGCGCCTGACGCAGTCAGTGTGAATCCGGCGTAGTCTCGGTCCATTTTCTGCGACGCATTTTCCTCCCTCAGTATCCGGGGGCGGAGCGCCGTCTCCGAGAGACTCCCGTTCAGACAGGTCCGCAAATAGACATCTGAGCACAACATGAAACGAGTCCGCATTTGGAAAATTAGCTTCAGCCTCGGCGTGGGTTGAGATTGGAGAGGAAGCGGCGTCTTCCGCTTCAGGGACGGAATCCCTCACGCGGCGTCGCATCACACGCGTCCGTGGGTCCGTCTGCGCAGAAACAGACGGTTCCGTCCACCGGCCTGTGAAGACATGGCGGCCCAGCCTTGTGGAGTCCTGTGTGATGAAATAGCCAGACACACCCTGAATCAGGTGTAGGCGTCTGGACTTGTGTCCTCGGGGCCTCAAGGGGTGTTTTCAGGGATGCCTGACCTTTCTAGTTGGTAGATCTGTTTGTCGGGCCCTGGTGGTGTGAGAGGAGATCTGGATGATCATTGTGCAAGGGATTTGGTCAAGGTGTGTGTGTGTGTGTGTGTGTGTGTGTGTGCATGGCGTTTTTCTCCGCACGTTTTCATAACGCGATTGTTTGTATGTGCATGCGTGTGTGTGAAGGTGTGAAGTGTGTGTTGTGGGAAACTTCAATTTTGCAATGTCAAGAAGAAAATCTTGCAGTGCGCCCGCAGATTTGGAGGATGGGCTTCGCGTTGGAGATTTCTCCTCCACTGGATGCGTAGTGCAAGTCAGTGAGGCTGCCTTGCGGTGCAGGGGTCGGGAGACCACCCCACAGCTTTCTGTCGTGAAACCAAAGTTGTGGAGCACTGGGTTGGAAGGAGAAACAATCGAGCGAAGAAGACAATGTGTTCTCCAGGGACGCGTGTTGTGAGAAGGCTCTGAGCGAAAGGGCGTGAGATTTCGCCCAGTGCGACACTGGAGTTAGTTTCGCACTGCAAGCGTCACGCGTTGCGTCTCGGGACAAGCTTGTGGGGGCTGCGTCGTCAGTTCAGCGCCTTTGACTTGCACGTGCAGGGAAGCAACGTGGAATGCACCAGTGCGAATTTGACGAAGGAGCGCGAAATTTCGCTGCAAGTTGGCAGAAGTTTCACAGTAACGTGACGCACCCGACTGTGGTGAGGCTGAGGTTTCACAGTGACGTGACGCACCTGACTGAACCGTGAGTGAATCAGACGGGTGTTGCTGCAGTGGGAGGAGGAGGGTTTCTTTGTCTGCGCTCCTGCGTCGGAGACTTCATTCGTTCGCCGATACACGTGGGGGTCAGGACATAGCATTGCTGACTTTGGCATATGAGTATATGCGGGCACTCGCGTGTGTATCTGTGTGGCCACGTGTGCGTGTGCGCACACACACGCGTCTGTGCGCTTGCGCGCGTGCGTGTTTGTGTATGTCCGTGCGTGTGTGTGCGCGCACACACGTCTCTGTGTGTCTGTCAAGGGGTGTGCGTGTGCGTACTGTGTGTGTACTGTTGGCGGAGCAGTGCGTGAGGTCGCCTCCCGCCAACTACACCCCCTCTGACTTCTCCGCACCCACTGACCTCTCCGCGCCCTCTGACCTCTCCTCCCTCCTGCAGCGCTCGCAGCTCGCCTGGACGTCGGACGCGATGGGCGGCGCAGTGTCGGCGGGCGAGGACAACGACGAGTTGATCGACAACCTGGTCGAGGCGGACTACATCAAGTCGCCGCACATCGAGCGCGTCTTCCGCGCCGTCGACCGTGCAGAGTATTACCTCCCGGTGAGTACTGATCACTTCCGGTGAGTACTGATCACTTCCGGTGTCTGTCACCTTCTGGTGAGTACTGATCACTTCCGGTGAGTACTGACCACTTTTGAAGAGTACTAACCATTTTCGGTGAGTACTGATCACTTCCGGTGAGTACTGATCACTTCCGGTGAGTACTGACCATTTCCGGTGAGTACTGATCACTTCCGGTGAGTACTGATAATTGCTATTTTTTGGTGGAATTCAATTATCAATGTAGTGTTAAACTAAAGAGGTGTAGCTCTGCGAGGTGAGTACTGATAACTTCCTGTGAGTACCACCTCCGGGGAGTACTGACCACTTCCAGTGAGAGGTGGACTCTCAGAGGTCCAACCAGAACAACGCACTTTTGTGTCTGACGTTGCAGAATGTTCAACGCAAAAGTCTGGAATGTAGTTCTGTAAACCTTGCTGTTTACTCCAAATATATCTGTGCAACACCTGGCGGCCGCGCTTTGTCCGTGCCGCTTGTGGCGTCATCGGGTGTGCCACCCCCTGTCACGTGGTGTATTCCTCCCTGCAGGACCACCGGGAGAACGCGTATAAGGATTTAGCATGGAAGCACGGCAACATCCACCTGTCTGCGCCGTGCATCTACTCCGAGGTGATGGAGTCCATCAAACTGGAGCCGGGCATGGCCTTCCTCAACCTGGGCTCCGGGACCGGCTACCTCAGCACGCTGGCGGGGCTCATACTGGGTGAGTAGTGGGGTGGGAGGGAGGGACTGACCAGCCAACGGACTGACTGGCCAACCGACTGACTGACTTGGAACGTGGGCACCTCAGCTTGGGCTCTGGGTGAGTGGGGGTAGGCTGTGGGTGGGTCTGAAAGGCGAGTGCTTGGGAGTTGTGGATGAGACCTGAACGAGCGGCACCTGTACGAGGTTGTTTCCCAAACTCTTTGACGTGCATGTCGATGGGTCCTTGGTGCAACTGAGTGTGTTTTTGTTTATGAGGCAGTTAACCAAATTCCTGGCGTGACTTGTTGAGTCAATGCACTTGTCTGCATGTGCGCAACAATGAGAACAATGACAACAAATAAGGAGACACTGTGAAAACTTTACTGAGGTATCCCTTCAAAATAAGCACTGTTACTTCTGACACATCTGTTCAGTCTGTGGACCCATGTTGTGTGGATCACACGCTGAAATTCATTCTGAGGAATGAGTCCCAAGTGCCTGTCAATCTCAAACTCCATGGTATTCAAGTCAGGGAACCTCACCCCCCGCACAGCCTTCTTCAAAGTTGGGAACAACCAAAAGTCATTCGGCGCAAGGTCCGGGCTGTATGGGGGGGGGTGCTCCAGAATGTGCACATGACGCCTTCCAATCCATGCCTCTGTCAAATCACTGGTATGCACGGGCGCATTGTCATGATGCAGTACAAAATCTCCATTTCTCCAAAGTCTGGTGCACCTGTGTTGCAAAGAAATGAGAAGTCTGTCCAGGATTTGAGTGTACACCTTCCCTGTGATTGTCTCATTCCGGATGAATTCTCTGTGCACCACTCCTGTTGAGTCAAAAAACATGACAAGCATTGCCTTTGAGTACCGGGTCCCTCTTCCTTGGATGGCCTTTTGCGGGTGTGCATCTCTGGGCTCCAACCACTGCTTGGATTGTTCTTTTGTTTCAGGCAAATACAAGTGCATGTAACTCTCATCTGCTGTTATTATTTTGTCCAAAAATCCACGCTCATCCCGGATTCAGTCCAGAAACTGTGTGCAACACCTTACCCTGGTCTCTTTGTATGCATCAGTCAATATTTTAGGGATGAAATTTGTGGCCTTTTTCCTTAGCTTTAAGTCCTTCCTCAGA